>Ga0306926_10004529_pt1 | contig 14613 bp, 13 predicted proteins | sample flu12Cox44000178_FD_203759 | JGI IMG/M metagenome (GOLD analysis project Ga0306926, IMG submission 203759) | Lab enrichment of tropical soil microbial communities from Luquillo Experimental Forest, Puerto Rico - flux8day.12C.oxic.44.000.178 (v2)... | ecosystem: Environmental > Terrestrial >...
CTGGTCTCGAACATCAGCGGATCGCGCTCCAGCGGCCAGGCCACCTTCCGGCGTGACAGGTCCGGGCCGGTGACGATGAATCCCTTCTCGTCCAGCTCCACGAATCCGGCGAAAGCCTCGGTGCGCGGCGCCACGCCGATGAAGACGAACAGTGCCGCCACATCGAGCCACCGCGTCCCCCCGCCGGCCGCGTCGCGCAGCGCGAGCCGCTCGAGGTGACCGTCCCCGCGCGCCTCGATCAGCTCCGAGTGGGTGAGGACCCGGATGTTCTCGGTCGCCTCGATGCGGTCCACGAGGTAGCGCGACATCGCCGGGCTCAAGGAGGGCTTGCGGACCACGAGCGTCACGCTGCGCGCGTAGCGCGAGAAGAAGAGCGCCCCCTGGCCCGCGGAGTTGGCGCCTCCAACGATCGCGACGTCCTGACCGCGGTAGAGGGCGGCCTCCGACATTGCCGCGCCATAGTAGACCCCGGCGCCGATCAACGGCGCGACGCCGGGAATGTCGAGCTCCCGCACCGCCATCCCGGTGGCGAGCACCAGGGCGTGGCTCGAGACCTCCTTCCCGTCGCCGAGGCTCACGATCCGGTAGGGATCCTCGCGCCTCAGCCCCGTGACCGACCGCCCGACCAGCATCTCGGCCCCGAAGCGGCGGGCCTGGGCCGCCGCCCGCTGCGCGAGGTCGGCGCCGGTCACTCCGCCCGGGAAGCCGAGGTAGTTCTCGATCATCGAGCTGGTCCCGGCCTGCCCGCCCGGCGCGTGCTGCTCGATCAGCAGCGCGTGGAGCCCCTCGGACGCCGCGTAGACGGCGTTCGCGAGCCCCGCCGGCCCTCCGCCGATGATCACCACGTCGTAGAAGGGCCGCGCCGCCGAGGTGTGAAGGCCGGCCTTCCCGGCCAGCTCCGCCTGGTCCGGAGCGATCAGGCTGCTGCCATCCGGGAACAGGACCACGGGCAGGCGCGGGGATTCGCCGGCGATCGACACCACCAGCTCGCGGCTGGCGGCGTCCTGTTCCATGTCGATCCACTGGTAGGGCACCTGGTTGCGCGCCAGGAACTCGCGGGCCGCGTAACTCTGCGGCGACCAGCGCGACCCCACGACGCGGATGCCCTCGAACGCCGGGCGCACGCGCGCCGCCCACTCCGCCAGCAGATCGTCGAGCACCGGGTAGAGCCGCTGCTCCGGCGGATCCCAGGGTTTCATCAGGTAGTGGTGGAGCCCGCACTCGTTGATCGCGGCGATCGCGGCCTCGGTGTCGGCGTAGGCGGTGAGCAGGACGCGCATCGCTTCCGGATAGAGCTTGCGCGCCGAGCACAGGAGCATCGTGCCGGTCATCTGCGGCATGCGCTGGTCGACGAGGAACAGGGCGACCGAGCCGGCCCGCTTGCGCAACTGGCGGATCGCCTCCAGCGCTTCCGCCCCCGATGTCGCGGTGAGAATTCGGTAGCGGTCGGCGTAGCGACGCCTCAGGTCGCGCTCGACGGCGCCCAGCACCTCCCGATCGTCGTCCACCGCGAGCAGGACCGGCTTAGCCACCGCTCGCCTCTCTCGCCCCCGGCAGGGTGACGCGGAACTCGGTGCGGCCCGGCCGCGAATCGACCTCGATCTGCCCGTCGTGCTGGCGCACCAGGCGCCGCGCGATGTCGAGGCCGAGCCCCGTGCCCTGACCCATCTCCTTGGTGGTGAAGAACGGCTCGAAGATCCGCTCCCCCAGCTCGGCGGGCACGCCCGGCCCGTTGTCCACGACGCTCACCACCACCGCGTCACGCTGGCGGGTCGCGGTCACCTCGACCCGCCCCGATTCCGGCGCGGCGTCGATCGCGTTGTCGATCAGGTTCGCCCACACCTGGTTGAGCTCGCCGCCGAAGCCCTGGACCTCGGGCAGTCCGTCCTCGATCCGGACCGTGACGTCCAGCGACTTCCCGCGCGCCTTCCCGCCCAGCACCGCGAGCGTATCCGAGAGGCCCTGGCCGATCGCCACCGGTCTCGACAGGTTGGCGCGGTCCATGTGCGAGAAACCCTTGATCGCGGCCACCAGCGAGTGGATGCGCCCCGCCGCGATCTCGATCTCCTTGGCCAGCTGGCGCGTCTGCTGCCCGGCCGCGATCGAGTGGAGCGCGAACACCAGCGCGTCCTCGCCCAGCACCGCGGCGAGATGGTCCAGGCTCTCGGCCGTGAGGGCGGTCGCCGCCAGCCCGTCCACCACCTCCCCGCGCAGCCGGTGGCGGGCGGCCCAGGTCGCAATCGCCTCCTCGCGGTCGGCCCGTTCCAGCGGCGACAGGGCGGCGCGGGCGGCGGGATCGTCGGCCTGCGCCCGCGCGCGGCCAATCGCTTCGAACTGCTCCGCCGAGAGCCGCACCGCGCCGAGCGCCAGCGCCGCCGCCTCCATCTCGAACATGCGCGCGGCCAGCTCCCGGGCGCTGCGCGCCACCGCCGACGCGGGGTTGTTCAGCTCGTGCGCGAGACCGGCCGAGAGCCGCCCCAGCGAGCGCAGCGTCTCGTCGTGGAGGTCGCTCGAGGTGAAGTGGCGGGCACGGTCGAGCATGACGTGGACCAGGATCGCGGTCAGCTCATGGCAGCGGGCCGTCATTTCCCGGAAGTGATCGCGGTCCACGACCAGGACCTCGGACGGCTCTTCCACGCTCACGCGTCCGACCGCGCTCTGAATGCGTGAGTACGGCAGCAGGCCGCTCACGTCGCCCCCCCACCATTCCATGACCTTGCGCGGGCCGCCGCCGCGGTCCACCCGCACGGCCAGGTGTCCGGAGAGCACGACATAGAGCGACCGGATCTCCCCCGCCGTGTTCGCCAGCACCTCCCCCACCGGCACTCGCGCCAGGGTGCCGTGAGCGGCCAGCCACTCCAGCTGCTCGCGCGGCGCGCGCCCCAGCGTACGGTGCGCCACCAGGCGTTCGACGAGGTCCTGGTCGTTCATCCGGGTGCTCCGGGCGGGAGGGCTCCCTGGGGTGGACTGGATCAGCGGGCGGCGCGCAGATCCATCAGCCGCCGGATCGCGCTCAGGAACACGCTCGACAGCATGATGATCGCCCCGATCCACACCAGGTTGATGAGCGGCTTGGTGCTGACCTCGACCGCCAGCACGTCCTGATTCGACTTGGCCACGGTGCCGGGCAGGATCAGCGCCACCTTGCCGGTGTTGGGATCGGCGCTCGCCATCTCGACCGAGCCGCCCCCCGGCAGGTAGTCGGGGATGCGCTGCATCGCTCCCCCGCGCATCTCGACCTTGGGTCGCGCGTGCACGGTGCGCCCGCCGATCTCGACCCGGAGCTGGGCGGCGATGCTCATCTGCGGCGTGCCCATGCCCTGGATGTCGAAGCCGACGAACGTGTACTTGACCTGCCCGATCTGCCTGGTCTCGTTCTTTGCCAACCACACCGCGCCCTGATTGTCGTCCTCGCCCACCATCTCGAGCGGCGAGATGTAGATGTCATGGGTCAGGAAGCGCTCGATGTGCGGCTTCTTCATGTAGCCCTGGTTGTAGGCGCTCCAGTAGAGCGCCGGCACCGCCTCGAACTTCCGCTCCGGGGCGTCGACCGCGATCATCACCCGGTCCTTGCCGTCCCCCTGCTTGCGGATCCCCTCGTAGGTCATGCGGTAGCCGAGTGCGACGCGCTGCTGGCCGCGCGGCAGCTGGACCTGCACCGCGTTGCCGTAGTGCGACGACGCGACGATGCCAATCAGCAGCACCGAGACCCCCATGTGGCCGAGATACGCGACCCCGTGCTTCCAGCCCGCCCTGAATCCGCGCACCGTCACCACGGTGTTGGCGGCCAGCGCGAAGGCGGCGCCGAACACCACCAGCGCCGGGATCCACTCGCGCACCCCGCCGACCACCGCGCCCAGCGTCACCACGGTGGCGATCACCACCGACGGCGCGGCGGCGCGCACCAGCGCCGCGGGCTCGTGCTGGCGCCAGCGCATCAGCGGCGCCAGCCCCAGGAGCAGCCCCATTGCGATCGCGAGCGGGGCGTTGACCAGGTTGTAGTAGGCGGTCTGGACGTTGGAGGCCGGCCCGAACAGCCGGGTGATGAGCGGCGCGCTCATGCCCACCGCGGTCAGCGCGCACATCAGCATGAACACGATCTGGCCCAGCCACATCATCGACTCGCGCGAGAAGTTCCCGAGCGGCTGGGCGGGCTTCGGGATGTCCTTGAGCCGTGCGATCAGGAGCCCGTAGCCCGAGACCGCGGCCACGAACAGGAACGAGAGCAGGAAGCCGGTGAGCCCGAGATTCGCGAACGAGTGAACCGAGAAGTCGGCCAGCACGCCGCTGCGGGTCAGGAACGAGGCGTAGAGCACCAGCACGTACGAGGTGATGGCGAGGAAGAAGTTGGTGCGCCGCAGGCTCCCGGTGACCCGCTGGATCAGGAGCCCGTGGAGCAGCGCCGCGTTCGAGAGCCAGGGGATGAACGAGCCGTTCTCGACCGGGTCCCAGCCCCAGTAGCCGCCCCAGCCCAGCACCTTGTAGGCCCACACCCCGCCCATGATGAAGCCGGTGGCGAGCATCCCGGTCGAGAAGATGCACCACGGCAGTACCAGACGGATCCAGCCGTCGTAGTCGCGCTTGACCAGGCCCGCGAGCGCGATCGCGAACGGCACCACCAGCGAGGAGAAGCCGGTGAACAGCACCGGCGGGTGGATGGTCATCCACGGGTCCTGGAGCAGCGGGTTCAAGCCCTGGCCGTCGGGCGGCGCCATTCCCGCCGGGTAGACGAGGAACGGCCCGCGCATCACGGTGACCAGCCCCAGCATGACCAGCGGCAGGTTGAGGAAGAACATCGAGGCCCAGGTGAGCGGATGCCGGAGGCGCATGAGCAGCAGGCCGAGCGTGCAGGTGATGAGCGCCCACAGCATGAAGGTGCCCTCCTGCCCGCCCCAGAACGCCGCGTAGATGTAGTGGTGCGGCATCGCGGAGGAGGAGTAGGAGGCCACGTACTGGTAGCGGAACTGGTGGGTGAACAGGATGTACCAGAGGAATCCCGCCGCCGCGACGTAGGCCAGCCACTGGACGCGGAAGGCGATGCGCGCCGGCCGTTCGGCCGCGCTGCGGCCCCCCGCCGCGGCCAGGAACGCGAGGCCCGCCGCCAGCGAGGCGAAGAACGCGACCCAGGTGAAGGCCTGCCCGAGGTTCACGATGTGCTGGCCTTCTTCTGGGCCTCGGCCTGGTACTTGGACGGGCACTTGACCAGCAGCTGCTCGGCCTCGAAGTGGTCACCCTGGTAGCGGCCCAGGGCGACGATCGAGGTCGCCTGGTCGAAGTTGCCGGGGATCACGCCGCGGTAGGCCACCGGCATGACCTCGCCGCGCGAGTCGCGCAGCTTGAACTCGAGATACTGCTCGTCCTTCTTGAGCACGTAGTTCTTGTCCGCCAGCACGCCGTTGACCTGGACCAGTCCGGTCGACTGGCGTGCCTCCGCGAACGAGATGTACGGGGTCACCGACTTCTTGAAGCTGGTGACGCCGTAGTAGGCCCCCACCGCGACCAGGGCCAGCGCCAGCACCCATTTGACGTTCATTTCCTCTCCAGCTCCTTGACGCGGCGCTCGAGGCGCCACACGTAGATGAATAGCAAGCCCCATACCAGCAGGGACACGCCCAGCACGGTCAGGTTCGCGTTCATGCCATTCCTTTCAGCGCGCGGCGCTCGACCCGTCCGAGGCGGACGCGCAGGGACAGCAGCCAGAAGAACAGCGCCGTGAATCCCGCGAACATCCAGGCGGCGACCAGCATGATACGCGGATCGATGTCGGGCTTGCCGCGTCGCCCGAACAGCGGGTCGGGATGGAGCGAGAAGTAAATGCGCGGCACCACGAAGATCAGGAACGGCACGGTGACGAACGCGACGCACGAGTAGATCGCGGCCAGACGCGCGCGTCGCGTCTCGCCGTCGATCGCGGCCCGCAGGGCGAGGTAGGCGGCGTAGATCAGCAGCAGGAAGAACACCGAGGTCTCGCGCGGGTCCCAGTTCCAGTAGGCGCCCCACATCGCCCTGGCCCACATCGAGCCGCTGATGGTGGCGACCACGCAGAACAGCAGCCCGAGGTCGGCGGCCCCGGCGGCATGGTCGTCGTGGGTGAGGTCCCGGCGCGCCAGATAGAGCGCGCTGTGGACCATCGACCAGCCGAATGCCAGCGTGGTCACCAGAGCGGCCGGGAAATGAAAGTAGAACACCCGTGTCGTGGCTCCCAGCACCGGGACCACCGGCGCCCACAGGAAGCCGGCCAGCATTCCCGCGGCGATCCATGCGAACAGGAACACTTTCCAGATCAAGCTACTCCTCCCACAGGTGATCGTACAGGATCAGGCTCGCCCCCAGCAGCGCCGCGGCGTAGGCCCCCAGCAGGCGCAGCTCGGCGCCGATCGGCGCGCCGTTCCACTGGCCGCGCGTCCCGCTCACCGCCCCCGCCAGCACCGGCAGCAGGATGGGCAGCGAGACCGCCGCGAACAGCGCCCCGCGCCCGCGGGTCTGGGCGATCACCGCCCCCACCAGGGTCGCGGCCGCGGCCAGCGCCACGCTCCCCAGCCCCAGCACCGCGAGGAAGCGGTCCCAGTGTAGCGGCGGCCCCCCCACCAGCACCAGGAAGAGCGGCACCGTCACCGCCTCGAGCACGCCGAGGAACAGCAGGTTGAAGCCCAGCTTGCCGAGCGCGATCGCGGTCGGCGAGGCGACCAGCCGCAGCATGGTCATGGTATGGCCCTCGACCTCGCGCACGAAGGTGTGGGCCAGCGAGGCCAGCGCCGCGAACACCAGCACGATCCACAGCAGCGCGGCCAGGATGTCGGTGCGATCGGCGATCTTCCCGACCACGAAGCTGATCGAGGTCAGGGTGGTGACCGCGAACAGCAGCGCGGAGTTGAGGCCGTAGCGGGTGCGCCACTCGCTGCGGCACTCCTTACGCAGGATCGCCCACACCGCGCCCGCGGAGCTGGATCGCGTGGCCGGCAAGCGTCTTCTCCCGTTCTTCGTTGGTGGCGATGAGGACCAGGCCGCGCTCGGCGTGCTCCCCCACCAGCCGCGCCACCATGACGCGGCCGTCGTCGTCGAGATGGCTGCCGGGCTCGTCGAGCAGCAGCACCGGCGGCTGGTGGAGCAGCGCGAAGGCGAGCCGCAGGCGCTGGCGCATCCCCGAGGACAGCGCATCGGCGCGGTCGGCCGCCCGCGCCAGGAGCCCGACGCGCTCGAGGCTCTCACGCACCCGGCCGCGCGGATCGTCGAGCCCGCGCGCCTCGGCCGCGAAGCTCAGGTTCTCGCCCACCGTGAACTCCTCGTAGAACGACAGATCGGGGGCGGCGAGCCCGATCGCGGGGCGGCGCGCGCGCGCCGGCAGCTCGCGGCCCTCGCACGCCAGCACGCACGAGCCGCCGCTCGGGCGCAGCAGCCCGGCCACGATGCGCAGCAGCGTGCTCTTCCCCGAACCGTTGGGCCCGGTGACCGCCGTCACCCCGGGGCCGGCGAGGTCGAAGCTCACCGGGTCGAGCCCGCGCCGCGGGCTGTAGCGATGGGTGAGCTCGCGGGCGCTGAGGGTGGCCACCGCGGACACCGCCTCGCGGGCCGGCAGCGCGCTCACGGGCGCCGGCTCACGGCCCTCGCCTCCCGCGCCGCGGGGGCCGCCCCCACCGCGGGCGTGGCGTCGATCACGCGCGTCAGCTCGGGCAGGACGCGGGCGCGCGCCTCGGCGCGGGTGCCGCGCATCAGCACCCCGGCGGCGTGCGGGTGCCCGCCGCCGCCCAGGCCGGTCGCGATCTCGTCGATCGCCACGCGCCCGGTCGAGCGCAGGCTCACCTTGACCTTGCCGGGCTCGACCTCGGAGAACAGCGCCACCGCGTCGACGCCGGCGATGTTGCGCGGCATGTCGACCAGCCCTTCGGTGTCGGAGCCCTCGAGGCCGTGGCGCTGGAACTGCTCGGGGCTCGCCTCCAGCACCACCAGTCGGCCCTGGTCGTGCATCTCGAGCCGCGCCAGCACCTCGCCGAAGAAGCGCATCCGCGCCGCCGTGGAGTGCGCGTGCACCTGGGCGTACAGCCGCTGCGGGTCGAGCCCCAGCCCCAGCAGCTCACCCGCCATGCGGTGGGCGTGGCTGTCGGTGTTCGAGAACCGGAACGATCCGGTGTCGGTCATCAGCGCGACGTAGAGCGCCTCGGCGATGGCCGGGGTGAGCGTGCCGCCGGCCTCGCGGATCAGGTCGTAGAGGATCTCGCCGGTCGCCGAGGCCTCGGGCTCGACGACGTTGACGCGCCCGAACCCGTGGGCGTGCGAGACATGATGGTCGATCACCGCGACCGGAATGGCGTGGCGGTCGAGCAGCGGGCTCAGCCGCCCGATGCGCTGCCGGTTGCTGGTGTCGAGCACGATCAGCACCTCGGCCTCGGCGAAGCGCTGCTCGGCGAGCTCCGGCTCCCACACCTCGATCGGCTGGTCACGGGTCAGGAAAACGAACGCGGTCGGCACCACCGAGTCGTTGAGGACGCGCACCTGCTTGCCGCGGCCCTTGAGCCACAGCGCGAGCGCGACCTCGCTCCCCAGCCCGTCGCCGTCGGGGTTGACGTGGGTGGTGAGCAGGAAGCGGTTGTGGCGCGCCAGCAGCTCGTGGAGCGCGACGCGCGGCGTCCGCGTGTCGGCCCCCGCGGCGCTCGCCGCGCTCACCGCGACTCCCCGGCCACCGCGCCGCGGCTCCCGGTGACCGGGCCGGCCGGCAGCTCGAGGCCCGCGACCTCGGCGAGGAACCAGCGGTGGAGCCTGAGGTCGCCGGTCAGCTCGGGATGGAAGCACAGCCCCACCACGCGGCCCTGCCGCACCCCGACCGGCTCCTCGCCGCGGCGCGCGATCACCTCGACCGCGGCGCCGACGCGGCGGATGCGCGGCGCGCGGATGAACACGCCGTGGAACGTGCCGCCCACCGCCGGGGCGTCGATCTCGGCCGCGAACGAGTCGATCTGGCGGCCGTAGGCGTTGCGCTCGACCGTGACATCGAGCACGCCGAGCGTCGGCCCCGGCAGCCCTTCGGCGCCGCTGCCAAGCAGGATCAGGCCCGCGCAGGTGCCGAGCACCGGGCGCGAGCGCGCGAACGACTCGAGCGGCTCGCGCAGCCCGGTCGAGGCCAGCAGCCGCAGCATGGTGGTGGACTCGCCGCCCGGCAGCACCAGCGCCGCGATCCCCTCGAGGTCGGCGGGCATCGTCACCCGCACCGGCTCGACCCCCAGGGTCTCGATCGAGCGCCCGTGGCGCTCGAAGTCGCCCTGCAGGCTGAGGATCCCGACGCGCACGCGGCGCGCCGGGCCGCCGCGCGGGTCACCAGCCGCGTTTGGCAAGCAGTTGCTCCTCGGTGAGATCGCGCACGCTCAGGCCCTTCATCGGCACCCCCAGCCCCTGGCTCACCTGGGCCAGCACCTCGGGGCGGTTGTAGTTCGCCACCGCCTGGACGATCGCCCGCGCGCGGCGGTCGGGATCGTCGGACTTGAAGATCCCCGAGCCCACGAACACCGCCTCGGCGCCCAGCAGCATCATGAGCGCGGCGTCGGCGGGGGTGGCCACGCCGCCGGCGGCGAAGTTCGGCACCGGGAGCTTGCCGGTGCGTGCCACCTGGCGCACCAGCTCGACCGGGGCGCCGAGCTTCTTGGCCTCGGCCATCAGCTCGCCCTCCGCCAGCGTGGTGAGCAGCTTGATCGAGCGCATCACCGCGCGCATGTGGCGCACCGCCTCGACGATGTCGCCGGTGCCGGCCTCGCCCTTGGTGCGGATCATCGCCGCGCCCTCGCCGATGCGGCGCAGCGCCTCGCCCAGGTCGCGGCAGCCGCACACGAACGGCACCTTGAACGGGTGCTTGTCGACGTGGTTCTCCTCGTCGGCCGGGGTCAGAACCTCGCTCTCGTCGATGAAGTCGATGCCCAGCGACTCGAGGATCTGGGCCTCGGCGATGTGGCCGATCCGGCACTTGGCCATCACCGGGATGCTGACCGCGCCCTGGATCTCCTTGATCATCGCCGGGTCGCTCATGCGCGCCACGCCGCCGTCGCGGCGGATGTCGGCCGGGATGCGCTCCAGCGCCATGACCGCGGCGGCCCCGGCCTGCTCCGCGATGCGCGCCTGCTCGGCGCTCGTCACGTCCATGATGACGCCGCCCTTGAGCATCTCCGCCAGACCGACCTTGAGGCGGAACTGTTCCTGCTGGTTCATGGCTGTTCCTTTCCGCGCCCGCTCAGGCGCTGCGCTGCATCGCCCCGCCGGCGAGCGCGCGCAGGCGCCCGATGACGGTCGGCGTCACCTCGATGATGCGCTCGACATCGGCCGCGGCGCCCTCCCCCCCCAGCGAGAAGCGCACGCTGGCATGGGCGTCCTCGGGGCGCAATCCCATCGCGATCAGGACGTGCGAGGGCCCGGGGCTCGCGGCGCTGCACGCCGAGCCGGTCGAGACCGTGATGCCCTCGCGGTCGAGCTCGTGGAGCACCGCCTCGCCGTCGACGCCGGCGAAGCGGAGGTTGACGATCGATCCCACCCTGAGCACCGGGTCGCCGTTCAGCGCCGAGCCCGGGACGGCGCGCGACAGCTCGCGCTCCAGGCGCCGGCCCGCAGCTTCGAGTGTACGCGGCGCCGCCGAGCCGAGCCACTCCCCGGCGCGCTCCGCCGCCACCCCGAAGCCGACCAGCGCGGCGAGATTCTCGGTGCCGGCGCGGCGCGAGCGCTCCTGGTGCCCGCCGTGGATCAGCGGCACCAGCCGGGTGCGCCGGCGCACGATCAGCGCCGCCGCGCCGGGCGGGCCATGGAGCTTGTGGGCGGCGAGGCTCAGGAGATCGGCGTCGATCCCCGCCGCGTCGATCGGGAGCTTGCCGGCGGCCTGGACCGCGTCGCAGTGGAAGCGCGCGCCCGCGGCCCGTACCCGCGCCGCGATCTCGGCCACCGGCTGGATCACGCCGGTCTCGTTGTTGACCCACATCACCGAGACCAGCGCGACGTCGGGGCCGAGTGCCTGGGCGAGGCGGTCGGGATCGACCTGGCCGGCGGGCTCGACCGGCACGATGGTGACCGGGACCCCGCGCGATTCGAGGTGACGCGCGGTCTCGAGCACCGACGGGTGCTCGATCGCCGACACCACCAGTCGCCGGCGCTCGGGAGCGGCACCGGCCAGCAGGCCTTTGAGCGCCAGGTTGTTGGCCTCGGAGCCGGTGGCGGTGAACACCACCTCCTCGGGGTGCGCCCCGGCCAGCGCCGCGACACGCTCGCGCGCCTCGTCGATCGCCGCGCGCGCCGCCTCGCCGCGGCGGTGGACCGATGAGGCGTTGCCGAAGCGCGCGCCCAGGAACGGCGTCATGGCCGCCAGCACCTCGGGCGCGAGCGGCGTGGTCGCCGCGTGATCGGCGTAGACCTCGCGCTTCATGCCCGCACCTCGGCGCCCGTCCCGATGGCCTGGATCGAGATGCGCTGAGCCAGATGCCCGGCAATGCGCACCAGGGTGCGCGCGTACTCCGATTCGGGCTCGGCGGCCACGATCGGGCGGCCCTGGTCGCCCCCGGCGCGCACCGCGGGATGGATCGGGATCGCACCCAGGTAGGGCAGCCCCATGGCGAGGAAGCGCTCCTCGGCCGAGGCGGTGTTGAAGATCTCGTGGCGCGTGCCACAGCTGGCGCAGGTGAAATAGCTCATGTTCTCGATCACGCCCAGCACCGGCACCTCGAGCTTGGCGAACATGCTGACCGCCTTGACCGCGTCCTCGATCGCCACGGTCGAGGGCGTGGTCACGATCACCGCGCCGGCGACGTAGGTCTGCTGGATCAGCGAGAGCTGGACGTCGCCGGTCCCGGGCGGCAGGTCGACCAGCAGGTAGTCGAGCGTGCCCCAGTCGACGTCGTGCAGGAAGGTCTTGATCGCGCTGTGGAGCATCGGACCGCGCCACACCACCGCCTCGCCCTGATCGACCAGCAGGCCGATCGACATGAAGCGCACGCCCCAGGCCTCGACCGGCAGGATCTTGCCCTCGCGGGTCGAGGGCTGGCGCTGCACGCCCATCATGCGCGGCAGGTTGGGCCCGTAGATGTCACCGTCGAGCAGGCCGACGCGCGCCCCGGTGCGGGCCAGCGCCACCGCCAGATTGGCGGCCACGGTGGACTTGCCCACCCCGCCCTTTCCGCTCCCCACCGCCACCACCTGGGCCACCCCGGCCAGCGCCTTGCGGTCCGCGGCCGGGTCGCGCGGCTTGCGCACGCGCGAGATGGTGTTGAGCTTGAGCTCGCGCACCCCCGCCACGCTCATCACCGCGCGGCGCACGTCGGCCTCGAGCTGCTCGCGCAGCGGGCAGGCCGAGGTGGTGAGCACCAGCGTGAACGACACCACCCCGCCCTCGATCTCGAGGCCCTCGATCATGCCGAGGGTGACGAGGTCGCGGTGGAGGTCGGGATCTTCGACCCGGCGCAGGGCGCCGAGGATGTCGTCGGATCGGAGCGGCATGGTCTCCCCCGGGCAGGATCATCCAGGTGCCCAAGCTGGAACACGTTAGGGTATGATTCCGCCCGAAACGCGTCAAACGCCCGCGGCGCTCCCGGGGGATGGTTCCCGGGGGCTCCGGTGACCGCCGAGCGCTACACTCCCTGAGATGCGACGCACCGCCGGGCGACCCACGATGCCTTCAGTCCCCATGAGGTTCCTGCCCGCCGCCGAGGCGGCCGTCGCGGCGGGCCTGGTGGCGCCACTCCAGCCCCTGTTCCATCTCGACGCGCTGTGGATCCAGGTGGCGGGAACGCTGTGCAATCTCACCTGCACGCACTGCTTCGTCTCCTCGGGACCGGGGGATGACCACCACGCGCTGATGGCGCGCGACGAGGTGCGCAATCACGTCGCCGACGGTCTGGCTCTCGGGGCCAAGGAGTTCTACTTCACCGGCGGCGAACCGTTCGTCCACCCGGCCATGCTCGAGATCATCGAGGAGACGCTCGAGCACGGCCCGGTCACCGTGCTCACCAACGGCACGCTGTTCACGCGCGAGCGCGTCACGACGCTGGCGCGGCTCGCGGCGGCGAGCCGCTACGCCCTCGAGCTGCGGGTGAGCCTCGACGGCCCGAGCGCCGCGGAGCACGACCGCCTCCGCGGCCCGGGGAGCTTCGAGCGCGCCCTGGCGGGGCTGCGCGCCCTCACCGCGGCCGGGCTGCTGCCGATCGTGACCGCCACCCAGGGCGCGGGCGACCAGGCCATGGCCCTGATCGAGCGCTACCTCGTGATGCTGCATGACGCGGGGATCGCGCGGCCGCGGCTCAAGCTCCTGCCCATGTTTCAGCTCGGACGTGAGGTCGCCCGCAGCCGTGGCTACGAGCCCGCCGAGACCCTGATCGGCCTGCCGCCCGCGGCGTTCGACCCCCACCGGCTCCAGTGTTCGGGTTGTCGCGCGGTGACGAGCCGCGGCGTGTTCGTATGCCCGCTGCTGGTCGACGAGCCGGGCGGGCGGATGGCCGGCTCGCTCGACCGCGCGCTCGGGCCCTTCGCGCTCCGCTTCGGCGCCTGCTACACCTGCCACGTCACCGGCATGACGTGCGGGAACGGCTGAGGACCCTCGGAGATGAGGCTCGCGGTCTTCGGCGGCGTGTACAGCAACGACCGGGCGCTTGCCGCCACGCTCGATGACGCGGCGCGCCGACGCGCCGACGCGCTGTGGTGCCTCGGCGACCTGGGCGGCTTCGGGCCCCACCCCGACCGCGCCGTCGCGCGGCTGCGCGCCGCGGGGGTCCCGATGGTGCGCGGCAACTACGACGAGGCGATCGGGAGCGAGCGCGCCGACTGCGCGTGCGGCTACAGCGACGCGCGCGACAACCACTTCGCCCAGATCGCCTACGACTACACCCTGGGCCGCACCGCGGCGGAGCACCGCGCGTGGATGCGCGAGCTGCCCGGCGAGGCGCGGCTCGAGGCCGGCGGGCACCGGGTGCTCATGTGCCATGGCTCGCCGCGCCGCGTCAACGAGTTCCTGTGGGAGTCGGCGTGCTCGGACGCGTTCCTCGAGTGGCTGTGCGAGGCCCACGACGCCGACCTCGTGCTGTGCACCCACACCGGGATCCACTGGCAGCGGCTGCTGCCCTCGGGACGGCGCGTGGTCAACGTCGGGGCGATCGGGCGCCCCGCCAACGACGGACGTGCCGGCGGCTGGTATGCGGTGATCGATCTCGACAGCGGCGTGAGCGTCGATTTCGTGCCCATCGGTTACGACCACGAGGCGGTGGCGCGCGAGGTCGAGGCCGAGGGCCTGCCGCTCGAGTTCGCCGAGACGCTGCGCACCGGCTGGTGGACCACCTGCCTCGAGAATCTGCCCGCCAAGGAGCGGGCGCGGGGGAAATACTGACATCCGGCAACCTGGCGAGGTGCGAGGGCGGCCAAGTCGGACGGTCTCGAAAACCACTGCGCCGTCCACCACCCATCCGCCGCCGGGAGCGCCGGGAACGCGTTTCGCCGCAGGAAGATGCTCACCGCCCATCGGGTTAGCGCCCGGTGGGAGTCTTGATTTCTGTTAGGACAAGTAGGGACTTGAGAGGACCGGTGCGGACTCTAGGGTGGCCACCAAGTGGCGACCAACTTCAAGGCGAGGGAGCTACCGCAGGGCGACGATCTTGATGGCCTCTG
>Ga0306926_10004532_pt1 | contig 14604 bp, 13 predicted proteins | sample flu12Cox44000178_FD_203759 | JGI IMG/M metagenome (GOLD analysis project Ga0306926, IMG submission 203759) | Lab enrichment of tropical soil microbial communities from Luquillo Experimental Forest, Puerto Rico - flux8day.12C.oxic.44.000.178 (v2)... | ecosystem: Environmental > Terrestrial >...
CTTGAGTGCGGCTGCCAGCGGTTTGCTGGATTTGCCGCAATCGATCGGTTCAACGCCCGTTCTACACGCCCCCAGAATTGCCCGTGCCAAGCTGTCGGCCAGCCGTCTGCGTTTAGCGTAGCTCCGCAATCGGACGACGCGATTCGCAAGTGCCGGTCGCGTCCGGCTGATGGGAGCGCCGGGGATCAAGCGGCGGCGTTTTGTACCGAATGGTTGGGCTGAGGCTCTGAGCTAGAGGCGGCGGACCGAACAGCTTGGCCAGCAGCAGCCATAGTCGGCCATTGAAAAAGGCATTCCGGCTAGCTTTTCCTTTCCCAACGCTGCGCCATCTGATGCCAAACACTCGCCATTTTCAAAAACAGCCGGCGTTTCTCAGGCGTCGAGGTCGTCTGAGCTAATTCCAGGCATTCGGTGGCAAACTCGCGAAAAAGCGTCGTCGGTTCGCAACCCCCAAAGGTGGGTCCGTTGTGTTCATTCGGCATCGCGTTGGCATCGGCGTCGTGAAAACTATCGCCGGAAATATCCCGAGCGCGGCCGCCGTGGCTTGATGATTCAGGTCAATAGATTGCTCGTTGCGGCCACGATGATGTGGCAAGCCGCAGAATTGTATTTGGCAGATGAAATCAACAAATCGTCTTGATTGAACAAGATTTCAGCGAGCCGTCAATGCAACTCTGAAGTCAGGACAGAGGGCACAAACCTTCTTTCTGTCCTGGGATGAGACCAACGTACAGCCGGGCGCAGCAGAGCGGTGGGACGGCGCGACGTGTCAAGCGTGCGCGTCGCTCTCATCTTGCGATGTTAACAACAGTTCGAAAGGGCCGGATGTGGAGAGTGCAAATAATCGCGCCAAATGGTTCCATGCGTTTATTCGGCAGATTTTCTTCCGAGAAGAGTGCGCGCGAATGGATAGCCGCGCACGCTCCTCTAAGTGTACCGCGCAATTTCGACTAGAGTTGTCCCAACAATTGTCACCTAGCTTCCTCACGCTTGTTGCCAGGTTAGACGCGATAGAGGGAAGTCAGTTGCTGCAAGCGTGCAGAAAGCGTCTGCGGCCCTAACCCTCAGCGCTGCTGACCTCACCGCATAACGGATAACAAAGACGAAAGTCGTTGCCGCCATTTCATTGCTGTTTTTTCTTGACCGCCGGTGGTGGAGTTGAGCGGACATCGCCCCACGGATCAGAGTTCTTTTTTTCTGCGTCCGGCGATCCTTTAATCGTCGATTGGTAGGAGCGATCGATATCTCTGTCGTTTTTCTTTTCCTGGTCGGTGCGCAAAGAATTGCTATATCCCGGCACTCCCGTTGCATTCATTTGAGCGGAAGCTGTTCCGATCGTCAGGATTACGATCAGCGTTGCGCAGATGGTTTTGCGCAGCATTGTGGGGCGGCCGGACCTTGGCCGGGGAGGGCAGGCATGGCTCGACAACCCCAGGCCTGGGACAGGTGGGCTCACGCAGCGACATATCAGCAACATAAGCGGGATATTATCGCTATTGCGAATCCGGGAACAGCCGGTGCCTGTCGGATGTTGCTTCGCTGGGCCGGGGAATCGGCATGGAGAAGATCATGACGAGAACGGCACGTATCGGCCTCGCGGCAGCGTTATTTTTGGTCGGGGCCACAATTGCGGTGGCTCAAAATGGTCCAGCCACTGGAGGATATCCACCCGCGCGGTGGAACCCCAATCTCTATGGCTACGGCCACCATGGCTACTACAACTACTACGCCCGACCCCATTATCGGCACCGCTACCATCATTGGTACGGCTGGCGGTAGCCTGGCGGATTAAAAGCTGGGAAGAGCAGCGCTGGGGAGTGTTGGCAGGTAAAGCCTTACCGACCGAGCAGCTTACGCTTCTCCTCATATTCGGACCTGTCGATCTCGCCGCGCGCAAGACGTCGATTGAGAATGTCCACGGCTGTGGCGCGTCGTTCGCCGACAGTCGTCCAATCCGCCACCCAGACAATGACAGTTGCCAACCCCACGAAGAGGATCAGTGCGATGATTATGTGCATGCGACCTCCGACTTGACGTCGCTATCAGAAGATTGCGCGCGTTAGCGCGTTAGCAAAATTCATCAGCTGCCGTCTTGACGCTGGGCCCGATTGGCTGCCGCAGTAAGGCCACCGGGGACGCTGTCTCGGTTGAGCGACATGCGCTGCAGTCCGCCCATCGGTGGCTTTTTCGAGCTCAGGGTGCGCGTATTGACGCCTAGCCACGCAATCTCCGATGACAGTCGGCCATATTCAATCTTGGGACAGCGGTTCATGACGACCTTCATGCCATTCGCTTCGGCAAGGGCCGCGGCCTCATCGTTGCGGATGCCGAGTTGCATCCAGATCACCTGGGGCCGCGTCTTAAGGGATAGCGCCTCTTGAACGATCGGCAGCACATATTTCGAAGCGCGAAATATGTCGACCATATCGATCGGCTCGGGAATATCGCTCAGACGAGCGTAAACCTTTTGTCCGAGCATTGTCTCGCCAGCATGTCCAGGATTGACCGGGATCATGCGATAGCCGCGTTCCAGCAGATATTTGAATGCGAAATAACTCGGTCGATTGTCCTTCTCCGAGGCACCGACCATGGCGATGGTTTTCATGGTGTTGAGGATGCCGCGAATATAGCTGTCAGGGTAAGCGTCGTGACTCATCATCTGTACTCAAATTTAAAGGAGATGCGGCTCAGCGGTCTTGCCATTTTGCTTCGCGTTTCTCGATGAAGGCGCTGATCCCTTCCTCGGCATCGCGCGCCAGCATATTCTCGACCATCACCTTCGAGGCATAGGCGTAGGCCTCGGCGAGCGTCATTTCGGCTTGCCGATAGAACGCTTCCTTGCCGGTTTGGACGGTAAGCGTCGACTTAGCGGCGATTTTTTCCGCGAGTTCGAGCGCCGCCGCGCGCTCATGGCCGGCCGGTACAACCTGATTGATGAGCCCAATGCGAGCGGCTTCGTCAGCGGATATCAAGTCGCCGGTCAGCAACATCTGCATGGCATGCTTGCGCGAAACATTGCGCGACAGCGCCACCATGGGGGTGGAGCAGAACAGGCCAATATTCACGCCCGGCGTTGCGAATTTCGCGGCTTGCGAGGCGAGTGCCAAATCGCAACTGGCAACAAGCTGGCAGCCCGCCGCCGTAGCCGTGGCCTGCACTGCCGCGATAACGGGTTGCGGCAGCGTCACGATTTGCTGCATGACGCGGCTGCACAGGTTCATGATGTGCGTAAAATATGCGCGGCCGCGGTCCGCGTCAGAACGATGCGCATTGAGTTCCTTCAGATCGTGTCCGGCGGAGAAAGCAGGGCCTTGCGCAGTGAGGACGACGGCGCGGACCGCGCGATCGCGTGCGATTGCTGAAAGCGCGTCCCTGAGCGACTCCAGCATGGCTTCGGACAAGCTATTGCGGGCCTGCGGCCGGTTGAGCGTCAGGATAGCAATTCTGCCCAGATCTTCACGAAGAAGAATGAGCGACGTCGAAGCAGTCGCGGCGGTGGCGGTTTGGGCGTTCATGGGGCTCGCAGCACAGTCTTGCTAATTTTGCAATCAGTTGGCGTCATTGTATCGAAATACGGGAGGGCATGCATGTGCCAAGCTCAATATGGTGACGGATATGGCACGAAGTGACGTGAAGCTGACCGGAACCATTCAGATGGCTGCGCCGGCCTTGACCCGCAAGGAGCTTATCGAACGGCTTCGCAGCGAATTCCCGGAGGCGGGCCACGTTGTCGGGGATTACGATATCGAGGACATCTGGCGTGGTGGCTGCCGTCTGCGCCAGCGCTACGACAAGCGCCTGCTGCGACCCGGGGTGACACTGTCCGGCGCCACGATGATGGCGCTCGGCGATTTTGCGATGTATCTCGCGGTCTTGTCCGCCATCGGCTGGGTGCCCCTCGCGGTTACCACGAATCTGACGATCAATTTTCTGAGAAAGCCGCCTCCGGGCGACCTGATCGCCGAGGCGCGTCTGCTCAAACTTGGGAAACAGCTCGCCGTTGGCGAAGTGGCTATCCATGCCGATGGCGGTGAAGACATGGTCGCCCACGTGACTTCAACCTATTCAATCCCTACGGTAAAATAATACCGTAAAGGGAAACCATTGGCATTGCGTGGTTTTCGTTCTCCTGTTGACTATGAAGAAAGGCTCGGCTTAAAACCCGCGCGTCGCAAGCAAAGCAAGGTCGCGACTAAGGATGGAAGCAGGCATGACAACCTATTCGGCAAAGCCCGCCGAGGTCGAGAAGAAGTGGGTGATGATCGACGCGGACGGTCTGGTGGTCGGCAGGCTCGCCTCGCTGGTGGCGCTGCGACTTCGCGGTAAGCACAAACCGACATTCACGCCGCATGTCGACTGCGGTGATAATGTCATCGTGATCAATGCGTCCAAAGTGGTGCTCACCGGGCGCAAGGTGCAGCAGAAAATTTATTTCAAACACACCGGATTTATCGGCGGCATCAAGGAGCGCTCGGCTAAGGCAATTCTGGCCGGCCGGTTTCCCGAGCGTATTGTTGAGAAGGCGGTCGAGCGCATGCTCCCGCGCGGCCCGCTTGGCCGGCGTCAGCTCGGCAACCTGCGTGTCTATCCGAACGCTGAGCACCCGCACGACGCGCAGCAGCCGGAGAAGCTCGATATCGGCGCGATGAACCGCAAGAATAAGAGGACTGCGTGATGGCCGAGACGATCCAGACACTCGAGGAACTGTCGTCGCTAAAACCTGCGGCGGCGACGCAGCCGCCCAAATATGTTCAGAAGCTCGATAAGCAGGGCCGCGCCTATGCGACCGGCAAGCGCAAGGATGCGGTGGCGCGAGTCTGGATCAAAATGGGCGCCGGAAAGATCGTCATCAACGAACGGCCGGTGGAAACCTATTTTGCGCGACCTGTTCTGCGCATGTTGCTTCAGCAGCCGCTCGTTGCTTCAAATCGGCAAGGACAATACGACGTCGTGTGCACCGTGTCCGGCGGCGGACTCTCAGGTCAGGCCGGAGCCGTTCGCCACGGCCTTTCTAAAGCGCTGATGCGCTATGAGCCGGATTTGCGTGGTGTGCTCAAGCGTGGCGGATTTCTCACGCGCGATCCGCGCGTGGTCGAGCGCAAAAAATACGGCCGAGCCAAAGCGCGCCGCAGCTTCCAGTTCTCGAAGCGGTAAACTCGAAGCAAGTTCAACAGAAGCCACGCCCTGTCGTTCGAACAGCTGGAACCGCGCCCTAGAAAAACGCCATCGTGCGGATTTCGATGCTTTCCCGCGGCCGCGCGTGCGGCGGCGTGGTCGGATCCTCGAAGGCGGTGTGCGCGGTCCAGCGGGCGCGGCCGTCTTTTATAGAATCGAATACTTTGAACACGTAGGCCTCTTCACGCCGCATGCGCGGGAACCAATACCATTTGTGTGCCGGATTGTACCTGATCGCATAGGTCTGGCCGATGCGTCCGGGCGCACGCCGCTCTGAGACAATCATATCTTGAGGTGACAACGTCTGCGCGTCCGCCATGGCAAGCGGATAAGTCTCGACTGGATGGTTGATCGGCCGCCACGCTTGAATGATCGCGAAGCGCCGCTGCAGCAATTGTTCTGCTTCATCGGGGAGGATGTCGCGCACCCGCTGGGGCGCCGACCATTCCGTGTAATCGTTGTGAACGCGGCGGACGACCTCGCGTATCTGCTTTGACTCCCGCAATTCGTCGTCGGCGGTGCGCAGCGTGTGGTCAAACACCACGACACGTTTGGCGCCGCTCTCGGCTTTGATCAGCGCTTCCATCTCCGAGTAGTAGACGCGTCGGATCTCAGCTTCGTCGTAGAACTCCTTCACTTTGGTGTCGTGGCGGACAAAGCGGAAGCCGTGGCGCTCCAACATAAAATCGTTTGTTTGGAGACGGCCGTTGTGAATGGTGACGCGGCGCGGATCGGGCGTGCCGCCGGAGCGTGTGTCGGTGCCGCCGGGACCGGCGACAATGGTGAAGACCTTGCTGCCGTCATCCACGATATAATTAAGCGTCGCCTCGATCTGGTCAGGCGCCCGCTCGAGCTCGGCGCTCTGGGCTGCAGCTTGCGGCATGGCGAACTCCTTCTCGGACAGCTTTAAATTTAGGTGCCGCGAGGGGCCAGGGGAAGCGCGGTGGCGCTGCCCGGACCGGAGAAAAACGCATGCGTCTTTTTAGTCCGAAGACGCCATAGCGGACAACTTCGGCAAAAAGAAAAGGGCGCCATCGGCGCCCTTTAGTTTACATCGCTACAGCGATGATGGGATAGCGCTCACCAGGCTACGCTGAGTAGTACATTTCGAACTCGACCGGATGCGGGGTGTGTTCGAAACGAATGATTTCGGCCATCTTCAACTCGATGTAGCTGTCGATGAAATCGTCGTCGAAGACGCCGCCCACTTTGAGGAAGTCGCGGTCCTTGTCGAGATTGCCAAGGGCTTCGCGCAGACTGCCGCATACAGTCGGAATCTTCTTCAGTTCCTTCGGCGGCAGATCGTACAGATCCTTGTCCGTCGGCTCACCGGGATTGAGCTTGTTCTTGATCCCGTCGAGACCCGCCATCAGCATCGCGGCAAAGCCCAGATACGGATTGCAGAGCGGGTCTGGGTAACGCACCTCGACGCGCTTGGCTTTGGGCGAGGATGCCAGTGGGATGCGGCAGGACGCCGAGCGGTTGCGGACCGAATAAGCCAGCAGCACCGGCGCCTCGAATCCCGGGACCAGCCGCTTGTAGGAGTTGGTCGTCGGATTGGTGAAAGCATTGATGGCGCGGGCATGTTTGAGGATGCCAGCGATATATTGCAGGCAAGTGTCCGAGAGATCGGCATATTTATTGCCGGCGAATAGCGGCTTGTCACCCTTCCAGATCGACTGATGGCAGTGCATGCCGGAACCGTTGTCGCCATAGATCGGCTTCGGCATGAAGGTCGCGGTCTTGCCGTAGACCTGCGCTACTTGCTGGATGCAGTATTTGTAGATCTGCATCTGATCGGCCATGCGCACCATCGGGGCAAATTTCATCCCGAGCTCGTGCTGTGCGGAGCCGACCTCGTGGTGGTGCTTCTCCACTTTCACGCCCATTCGCGCCATGGCCGCGAGCATTTCCGAGCGCATGTCCTGCGCCGTGTCGAGCGGAGGGACCGGGAAGTAGCCTTTCTTGAAACCGATATGGTGGCCGAGATTGCCGCCTTCGTATTCGGTGTCGGAGTTGGTCGGAAACTCTATCGAATCCACTTTGTAGCTGACGTTGTACGGAGTAGCCGAGTATTTCACGTCATCGAAAATGAAGAATTCGGCTTCCGGTCCAAAGAACACGGTGTCGCCGATGCCCATCGACTTAACGAGGCCGGCTGCTTTTCTGCAGATCGAGCGTGGGTCGCGGTTGTACGGCTCCCCGGTCAGGGGTTCGAGGGTGTCGCAAACGAGGACGAGCGTGGTCTCGGCAAAGAACGGATCAATGCAGGCGCTCTCCGGGTCCGGCATCAATTGCATGTCGGACTCGTGAATTGCTTTCCAGCCGGCGATTGAAGAGCCGTCAAACATGATGCCTTCGGCAAAGGTGTCTTCGTCGACCGTGGTGATGTCGGTGGTGACGTGCTGCCATTTGCCGCGCGGATCGGTGAATCGAAAATCGACGTATTTGACGTCGTTATCCTTGATCATTTTCATGACATTCTTTGGCGTCGTCATGTTCTGCGTACCCTTTCGTGGTCCTGTTTGATGCCTTGACGTATTGGGTTATTCCGCTTGTCCGCCAGCAGGCGCAAGCAGTCCAACCAGCAATTCAGATGGCGTCTAGTCCGGATTCCCCTGTCCTGATCCGGATCGCTTCTTCGATGTTCGAGACGAAGATTTTGCCGTCGCCGATCCGCCCGGTTTGAGCGGCGCGCCGGATCGCCTCGATGGCTTTTTCGACCATGTCGTCACCAAGCACAATCTCGATTTTCACTTTCGGCAAAAAATCGACAACGTACTCGGCCCCCCGGTACAGTTCCGTGTGGCCTTTCTGACGACCGAAACCTTTGGCTTCAGTTACTGTTATTCCTTGCAGACCGACTTCCTGCAGAGCCTCCTTCACTTCATCGAGTTTGAACGGTTTGATGATCGCCTCGATTTTCTTCATGCGTCCCATCTCCCGGCTCCCAAACGTGCAGAATCCGTCCTGGAACCGACCCTTGGTTAGCAGGTCCCGTGCCAATGCCGCTTGTGCCGGAAATCCCTATTGCGATCAGCCGCTTATGTTGCGAATGCACTATCGCCGAGGGATTGAAGGAACCAAGCTCAGCTAAGAAACTAGGCAGCCTGCCTATAAACTTGTCAACGCCATAGCGCTTCGCGCCGCCTTCGCGCAATCGGTCGTTCGGCTATTGTGCCTCAATGATCGAGATCCTTAGCAATGCGGAGATGGCGGAAGCCGACCGCTTGACCATCGCTGGCGGGGTAGCCGGCCTCGCATTGATGGAAAACGCTGGCAAGGCAGTCGCCCAAGCGGTGTCGGCGCGTCAAAGTCCCGGGGGGCGGGTGGTTGTGCTCGCCGGTCCCGGCAATAACGGCGGCGATGGTTTTGTTGCCGCCCGGTTGCTTGCGGAGCGCGGCCATGCGGTGACGATCTTGCTCGTCGGGACAATGGAAAAACTGAGGGGCGATGCTGCCGCTGCCGCAAAAGCGTGGAATCGCGGCGTCGCAGCCGCAAAGCCTGAGGATCTCACAGGCGCTGACATCGTCATCGACGCGCTGTTTGGCGCCGGGCTCGATCGTCCGGTCAACGACTTGGCACACGCGATGATTGACGCTGTGAACGCGCAAGCCGCGCCAGTCGTTGCTGTGGATCTGCCGAGCGGGATTAATGGCACCACCGGAGCGGTGATGGGCGCCGCAATCAAGGCCGGGCAGACCGTCACCTTTTTCCGCAAGAAGCCAGGGCATCTGCTGATGCCCGGTCGCACCTACTGCGGCAAGGTTTCGGTGGCGCCAATCGGCATCGCCGATGCGACGCTCGATCGCATCCGCCCACGAACGTTCGAAAATTGTCCGCAACTGTGGTGCGACAAGTTCGCGATGCCCGCTGCGCAGGGCCACAAATACGATCGCGGCCATGCAGTCGTCGTGTCTGGTCCCTCTTGGTCGACTGGCGCCGCCAGGCTTGCGGCGCGGGGCGCTTTGCGCGCGGGGGCAGGGCTGGTCACGATTGCAAGTCCCCGCGAGGCGCTCGCCGTCAATGCTGCAGCCAATCTTGCGATCATGGTGCGGCCAGTCGATGGGGCCGCCGAATTAGCGCGCTTTCTTGCAGATCCGCGGTTGAACGCTCTTGCGATCGGCCCGGGAATTGGGGTGAGCGATGCGACCTGTGAATTGGTTTTGGCCGCGCTCAGCGGCGACCGCGCCGTCGTCCTCGACGCGGATGCGATTACAAGCTTTGCCCAATCACCACATCGGCTCGCCGATGCTGTAAAAGCGAGAGGGAAAAGGGCCACAATTTTGACGCCGCATGAAGGCGAGTTCTCACGCTTTTTCCATGCCTTGGACGCGGGTACTAAAGCAGGATCGAAGCTGGAAAGGACACGCCGCGCCGCCGAACTGATCGACGCGGTGGTCTTGCTCAAAGGGCCCGATACGGTCGTGGCCGCTCCCGACCACCGCGCCTCCATCGCGGCTAACGCGCCGGCCTTTTTGGCCACTGCGGGGGCTGGTGACGTATTGACCGGAATAACAGCCGGCCTCTTGGCCCAGGGCATGCCCGCATTTGAGGCTGCGTCAGCTGCGGTTTGGCTTCACGGCGCGGCCGCTTCCGCATTCGGCGTTGGGTTGATCGCGGAGGACCTGCCCGAGCAACTGCCCGGCATCTATCGCGGCCTGTTTGGCTGAAGGTTTGGCGGCGGGCACGCCGGCCTATTTTGTGGTGGTCTGCGCGACTTAAATGATATAAGCGCCCCGGCGGCCGCCCTGCATGTTGCGGGCGTGGCGGAATTGGTAGACGCGCGGGACTTAGAATCCCGTGACGAAAGTCGTGGGGGTTCGAGCCCCTCCGCCCGCACCAGCCGGGCGGTTTCTCCAGAACCTGGGCGGATATGCCGCGAACGGCGATGTATTTTGGTCCGGAAGATGGGCCGTGAAGAGTAGTGCCGATGGAAGTGACTGAAACCGCCGCAGCGGGGTTAAGACGCGAATTTCGCGTTGTCGTCCCCGCAACCGATCTCGAAGCCAAGGTCAATGCCCGGCTCGATGATCTCAAAGGCCGCGTCCAGCTTCGGGGTTTCCGCCCCGGCAAAGTGCCGGTCGCTCATCTCAAGCGTCTTTATGGCAAATCCGCCATGGCCGAGGTGATCGAAGCGGCGGTGCGCGAGGCCAATTCGCAGATCGTGAACGAGCGCGGTCTCAAATTGGCGACCGAACCGAAAGTGGTCCTGCCGCCCGAAGAAGGCGCGGTCGAGGGTATCATCGCCGGCAAAGCCGACCTCGCTTACACAGTCGAAATGGAGATCGTTCCGCCGATCGCCCTTACCGACTTCAAAACCATCAAACTCGATCGCTTTGCGGCTCCCGTCGAGGACGCCGAGATCGATCAGGCTTTGCAGGCGATCGCCGAGCAGAGCCGTCCGTTCAACGACGGCGCCGGAGCGCCCGCAGCGGCGGGCGACCGCGTCACGATTTCGTTCCAGGGCACGATCGACGACGCACCGTTTGAGGGTGGCTCCGGCGATGACGTCCCGCTTGTGCTCGGCTCTGCGCAGTTCATTCCGGGTTTTGAAGATCAGCTAGTGGGCATTAAGGCCGGCGAAAGTCGTTCGGTGAACGTGAAATTTCCCGAAACCTATCGCGTCGAACCATTGGCCGGTAAAGACGCGGTATTTTCGGTAGCGGCGAAGAAGGTCGAGACCCCGGGTTCGGTTACTCTGGACGATGACTTTGCCAAAACGCTCGGACTGGAATCACTGGCCAAGCTCCGCGATGCGGTTCGCGAGCGTCTCGAGCGCGAGCACGCGGCGGCCTCACGGCAGAAGATCAAGCGCGCTTTGCTCGATCAGCTCGATGCACGGCACAAATTCGATCCGCCGCCGACACTGTTGGAAGAGGAGTTCAAGAACGTCTGGACGACCATCGAGAACGACCTCAAGCAGCAGGGTCGTACCTTTGCCGATGAAGGAACTACCGAGGAAAAAGCTCGCGAAGAATATCGCGCGATAGCGGAGCGTCGGGTGCGGCTCGGTCTTGTGCTTGCCGAGATCGGCGAGAAAAACAGCATCAAGGTAACGGATGAACAGCTAACACAAGCGGTCGTCGCTCAGGCCAGAATGATGCCTGGCCAGGAGCAGCAGGTCTGGGATTATTACCGCAACAATCCTGCCGCTCTCGCCGCCGTGCGGGCGCCGCTATTCGAAGACAAAGTTGTCGATTTCCTGCTCGAATTGGCCGATGTCACCGATAAGCAGGTTTCCAGGGAGGAGCTGTTCAAGGAGGAGGGCTAAGAGCCGCCTAGAACGGCGCTGCTCGACGTCTTGTGCCCGCGTTTTTCCGCGCATATCTGCGGTTGCGGAAAGGCGCTCGCTCGGCACCTTCGTGAGGCAACGTCCGGGCTTCGACAAGATGGTGCGACTCAAGTCAGAATTGAGCAAACTGGCTGCACGTGACGTCTGTTGAGACGTAAGCACATTCAGGCGAGCCAAATCAGGTGAACCATGCGCGATCCCAAGGACACCTACATGAACTACCTCGTCCCGATGGTGGTCGAACAGACCAACCGCGGCGAACGGGCCTACGACATCTATTCCCGGCTGTTGAAGGAGAGGATCATCTTCATCACCGGCCCGGTCGAGGACGGAATGGCTTCGCTGGTGGTCGCGCAGCTGCTGTTTCTTGAGGCGGAGAATCCGAAAAAAGAAGTTTCGATGTACATCAATTCACCCGGCGGGGTTGTGACTTCGGGCCTTGCGATCTACGACACGATGCAGTTCATCCGGCCGGCGGTTTCCACCCTGTGCACGGGACAGGCCGCCTCCATGGGCTCGCTGCTGCTCGCCGCTGGCGGCAAGGATTTGCGTTTTGCCCTGCCGAATGCACGGATCATGGTGCATCAGCCGTCTGGCGGGTTCCAAGGCCAGGCGACCGACATCATGCTGCACGCGCAAGAGATCCTGAACCTCAAGCGGCGCCTTAACGAAATCTACGTCAAACATACCGGGCAGCCGCTCAAGAAGATCGAGGACGCCCTGGAACGCGACATGTTCCTGACGGCGGAAATGGCCAAGGATTTTGGCTTGATCGACAAGGTGATCGAGAAGCGCCCGGAGGAACCCAGCCTGAAGGCCGAGCCCATCCTCAAGGGTGTCAGCTAGTCGCGCCCGCCGCCTCGAAATGGACCGATTCGGCCGCTGCTGGTGTTAGTTCCAACAGTCAGGTCAAGCATTTTCTCGGTCCTGTGATCTAGAAAACACAGTGGTGCAAAGTCGCGTTATCGTTAATGGATTCTTGATTGGCACGCCGTTAGCATGTCAGCTTGCGTTGGGGAGCCCGGCGTTGGCAACGTGGGGGCCGCAAGGATCGGCGAAAAACAGCGTTGCCATGCTACGGAATGTTAGCGCAGCGCGCCCTAGGATTTCTGGTTGAGGCGCCGCATTCGCGGAGACGGAGATTGGAATGAGCAAGGTCGGCGGTGGCGATTCAAAGAATACGCTCTACTGCTCGTTCTGCGGCAAAAGCCAGCACGAAGTGCGCAAGCTTATTGCCGGGCCGACCGTCTTTATCTGCGACGAGTGCGTTGAACTTTGCATGGACATCATTCGCGAGGAGAACAAATCCTCGCTGGTGAAGTCGCGCGATGGAATTCCCACTCCGCGCGAAATCCGCAAGGTCCTCGATGATTATGTGATTGGCCAGGATCACGCCAAGAAGGTGCTCTCGGTCGCGGTCCACAATCACTACAAGCGGCTCAATCACCAGAGTAAACACAACGACGTCGAACTCGCGAAGTCGAACATCTTGCTGATCGGCCCGACCGGTTCGGGCAAGACCTTGCTGGCGCAGACCCTAGCGCGCATTCTCGACGTGCCGTTCACAATGGCGGACGCCACGACGCTGACGGAAGCGGGCTATGTTGGCGAGGACGTCGAGAACATCATTTTGAAATTGCTGCAATCGGCCGACTACAATGTCGAGCGCGCGCAGCGCGGCATCGTTTACATCGACGAGATCGACAAGATTTCACGCAAATCCGACAATCCCTCGATCACCCGTGACGTCTCCGGCGAGGGCGTTCAGCAGGCGCTCTTGAAGATCATGGAGGGCACTATCGCCAGCGTGCCTCCGCAGGGCGGCCGCAAGCATCCGCAGCAGGAATTCCTGCAGGTCGACACGACGAATATCCTATTCGTCTGCGGCGGCGCTTTCGCCGGACTCGAGAAGATCATTTCGGCGCGCGGCCGCTCGACGTCGATCGGGTTCGGCGCCAAGGTCATGGCACCGGAAGATCGCAAGCAGGGCGAGATTTTCCGTGACGTCGAGCCCGAGGACTTGCTCAAATACGGCCTGATCCCCGAATTCGTCGGCCGGCTTCCCGTGGTCGCGACTTTGGAGGACCTCGACGAGGCTTCGCTCAAGCGCATCTTGACCGAGCCCAAGAACGCGCTCGTCAAGCAATATCAGCGCATGTTTGAGATGGAGACCGTCGACCTGACGCTTGCCGAAGAGGCACTCGCGGCAATCGCCCGCAAGGCGATCGACCGCAAGACCGGCGCGCGCGGCCTGCGGTCAATTATGGAGAGCATCCTGCTCGATACCATGTTCGATCTGCCGAGCCTCGAGGGCGTCGAAGAAGTCGTGATCTCGCGCGAAGTGGTCGAAGGCAGCGCCCGGCCGCTCTACATTTACGCGGACCGTTCCGACCGCGCAGGGGATGCCGGCGGGGCGAGCGCCTGACGGGTGGGCGAATCTCGGACCCGCGATTCGCTGCGCGGCCCTTCTTCCCGCTCCAGTCCTAGTTGGTTTTGGCCGAAAAATCGGGCTTTCTTGACTCGCCCGCCGGGCAACGCCACCTATAGTGTGCAAGCGACGGAAAGGTACGAGAAATCGCGTGGAATAGACCGGATCGTGGACCAGTCATTATGCTAATCGCCATCCCGGTCCTTGGGCAATCCGTAGCAGCAGCGCCGTCGGCGGGCCGCGAACGGGGGTGCCAAAACAAAAAAGGAAGTGGGCCATGACAAGCGCCGCGAAATCTAAACCGCTCCTGACCGGGGAAAGCCGCGCCTATCCGGTGCTGCCGCTGCGGGACATCGTTGTCTTTCCGCACATGATCGTTCCGCTCTTCGTCGGCCGCGAAAAGTCGATCAAGGCGCTCGAAGAAGTCATGCGTTCGGATACGTTCATTCTGCTGGCGACGCAGAAGAACGCCTCCGACGACGACCCGGCCACCGACGCCATTTACAATGTCGGCACGCTCGCGAGCGTGCTGCAGCTGCTCAAGCTGCCCGACGGCACCGTCAAAGTGCTGGTCGAGGGCGCCGCGCGCGCGCAGGTGAAGAAGTACACCGACCGTGAAGACTATTTCGAGGCCGAGGCCGAGGTGGTTGCCGACGCGTCCGGCGATCAGGTCGAAGCCGAGGCGCTGGCGCGTTCGGTCGTGAAC
>Ga0306926_10004537_pt1 | contig 14601 bp, 12 predicted proteins | sample flu12Cox44000178_FD_203759 | JGI IMG/M metagenome (GOLD analysis project Ga0306926, IMG submission 203759) | Lab enrichment of tropical soil microbial communities from Luquillo Experimental Forest, Puerto Rico - flux8day.12C.oxic.44.000.178 (v2)... | ecosystem: Environmental > Terrestrial >...
CGAGTTCGGCGACCTGATCGAGGACTCTGAGGCGATCCAGCCCGGCGAGGCGGTGTCGTTCACGCTGCTGCAGGAGCAGCTGCACTCGGTGCTCGACACCTTGTCCGAGCGCGAGGCGGGCGTGGTCTCGATGCGGTTCGGGCTGACCGACGGGCAGCCCAAGACGCTGGATGAGATCGGCAAGGTCTACGGCGTGACGCGGGAGCGGATCCGCCAGATCGAGTCGAAGACGATGTCCAAGCTGCGCCACCCGTCCCGTTCCCAGGTCCTCCGCGACTACCTGGACTAGCGAGAGACACCTTCGGTCTGCCGATGGCGCCATTGACCTGCTAAGTCATGCCTTTGGCGCCATCGGCAGACACGAAAGCGGGCCGCCACGGCGGCACTCCGCCGGGCGACCCGCGGTTACGTCTAGTTAGCCGGTCCGTTCTCCGGGTTGATCAGGCGCTGGGTCTCATCCTGGATGTCAACGGCAATCTTGGCGAGCGCCTTCGCGTGTTCCCTGCCGTGGTGGGCGCAGAAGAGCAGCTCACCTGAGTTGGGAAGCAGGACGCGAACGTACGCCTGCGCGCCGCAGCGATCGCAAAGATCTAGGGCGGTCAGCGGCTTGGTTGGGGCTATGGCTCCGGTCACGTCGCCTTCCTCGTCTCCCATGCCTCCGGCTTATCCGTCCGGTTGGCTCCGGTCAGCTTCCTGTACCTTCTAGCTCAGCACAACACATACCCCGGCGTCAGGCTTCCCTTAGCCGAGTGGTGTACGCCACAAGCGAAAACCGCACTGGCCGCGTGACAGGCCTTCGCCGGTCAGCGCGATCTCCGGTGACCACACCACCGTGCGGGTAGTCACCGGTGAGATACCCGTGCGGTTCGTGAGCTTCATACCCATCAGCGGGCGTCATGACACATTTGCCCCTAACTAACCATCTGGGGAAATGCGGCGTGGCAGGCGTCAGCACCGCCCTCGGGACGCTACCTTGTAGTTGGCGGCCCCGTGCCGCTCATGTTTTCGAGAGGAGATCCGCCGGCCGTGCCACCGCTCACCGACACCGCGCGGGCGAACGCAGAACCGATCGCCACCCGTGCCCCCACCGCCACCGGCTCGGCCGACTCCTACTCGGCGCGGCACCTGTCGGTCCTCGAAGGCCTGGAGGCCGTCCGCAAGCGGCCAGGCATGTACATCGGCTCGACCGACGGCCGGGGCCTGCAGCACTGCCTCTGGGAGATCTTCGACAACGCGGTGGACGAGGCGCTCGCCGGATACTGCACCAAGGTCGAGGTCATCCTGCACGGCGACGGGTCCGCCGAGGTGCGCGACAACGGCCGCGGCATTCCCGTGGATAACGAGCGCAAGACCAAGCTCAGCGGAGTCGAGCTCGTCATGACCCGGCTGCACGCGGGCGGGAAGTTCGGCGGCGGCTCCTACACCGCCTCCGGCGGCCTGCACGGCGTCGGCGCGAGCGTCGTCAACGCCCTGTCCGCCCGCCTGGACATCGAGGTCGACCGGGAGGGACATACGCACGCGGCGAGCTTCCGCCGCGGCGTCACCGGCGAGTTCGACGGCGACGGGCCGGGCGCGGACTTCACCAGGAAGTCCGGCCTCCGCCAGGTGGCCCGGGTCGCCAGGAACAAGACCGGCACCCGGATCCGCTTCTGGCCCGACCGGCAGGTCTTCCTGCGCGACGCCACCTTCAGCTACGACGGCCTCGCCGAGCGGGCGAGGCAGACCGCGTACCTGGTGCCCGGCCTCACCATCCTGGTCCGCGCCGAAGCCGGCGCCGAGGCCAGGACCGAGGCCGACGGCGCCCCGCGCGAGGCCGAGTTCCGCTTCGCCGGCGGCATCAGCGAGTTCTGCGAGCACCTGGCGACCAGCGCCCCGGTCACCGACGTGATCCGGCTGACCGGCGAGGGGACGTTCACCGAGACCGTCCCGGTGCTCGACGACCGCGGGCACATGACGCCGACCGAGGTGGAGCGCACGCTCGAGGTGGACGTGGCGGTCCAGTGGGGGACCGGTTACGACACCATCACCCGCTCGTTCGTGAACGTCATCGCGACCCCGCACCATGGCACACACGTCACGGGCTTCGACCGCGCCATCGTCAGGACCCTGAACGAGCAGCTCCGCAACGCCCGGATCCTGAAGAACGGCGACGAGCCGGTCACCAAGGAAGACGTGCTCGAGGGCCTGACCGCGATCGTCTCCGTCCGGGTGCCCGAACCCCAGTTCGAGGGCCAGACCAAGGAGGTCCTCGGCACCCCGGCGGCCACCAAGATCGTGCAGCAGGTCGTCGGAGCCCAGCTCAGGCAGTATTTCGAGAACCCGCCGCGCGGCGCCAAGCAGCAGGCGAGAGCGGTCCTGGACAAGGTCGCCGCCGCGGCGAAGACACGCATCGCGGCCCGCGAGCACCGGGAGAACCAGCGCCGCAAGTCCGCCCTGGCGAGCTCGAGCCTGCCGGCCAAGCTCGTCGACTGCCGGTCCGCCGACGACCGCAGCGAGCTGTTCATCGTCGAGGGCGACTCCGCTCTTGGCACCGCCAAGCTCGCCCGCGACAGCGAGTTCCAGGCGCTGCTGCCGATCCGCGGCAAGATCCTCAACGTGCAGAAGTCCAGCCTGGCCGACATGCTCAAGAACGCCGAATGCGCGGCGATCATCCAGGTGATCGGCGCCGGCTCGGGCACCAGCTTCGACCTCGACTCGGCACGCTACCAGCGCGTCATCTTCATGGCGGACGCCGACGTCGACGGCGCGCACATCCGGACCCTCCTCCTTACGTTGTTCCACCGGTACCTAAGACCTCTGCTGGAAGCGGGCCGGGTCTTCGCCGCCGTCCCGCCGCTGCACCGGGTGGAGCTGACCAACCCGCGCAAGGGCCAGCAGAAGTACATGTACACCTACTCCGACTCCGAGCTGCACCGTACGCTGCTCGAGCTCGAGCGCCGCGGCCAGCGGTGGAAGGAACCGGTCCAGCGGTACAAGGGCCTCGGCGAGATGGACGCCTCGCAGCTGGCCGAGACGACGATGGACCCGCGCCACCGCACGCTCCGCCGGATCAGGATCGAGGACGCGGCGGCCGCGACCGAGATTTTCAGCCTGCTGATGGGCACCGACGTGGCGCCGCGCCGTGACTTCATCGTCAGCAGCGCCGCCGAGCTCGACCCGTCCCGCATCGACACGTAAAGAGACCCGAGCATGCCACCACGTCGCGGCGGAACAACCGCGCCTCCTCCCGAAGAGTTCGAAGAGAACATCGTCGATATCGACGTAACCGAGGAGATGCGCGGCTCGTACCTCGAGTACGCCTACAGCGTCATCTACCAGCGGGCGCTGCCCGACGCCCGGGACGGGCTCAAGCCCGTCCAAAGAAGAATCCTGTACCAGATGAACGAGATGGGCCTGCGGCCGGACCGCGGGCACGTCAAGTGCGCCCGCGTGGTCGGCGACGTCATGGGCCGCCTGCACCCGCACGGCGACGGCGCGATCTACGACGCCCTGGTCCGCATGGCCCAGCCGTGGGCCATGCGGCTGCCGCTGGTCGACGGGCACGGGAACTTCGGCTCCCTCGGCGGTGACGACTCGCCCGCCGCGATGCGGTACACCGAGTGCCGTCTCACCGAGGCCGCGATGGCGATGGTCGCCGACATCGGCGAGGAGACCGTCGACTTCGGCCCGAACTACGACGGCCAGGAGGACGAGCCGCAAGTCCTGCCAGCGGCGATTCCCAACCTGCTGGTCAACGGCACCGCCGGCATCGCCGTCGGGATGGCCACCAACATGGCCCCGCACAACCTGGCCGAGGTAATCACGGCCGCCCGGCACCTGCTCAGGCACCCGGACGCCTCCCTCGAGCAGCTCATGCGCTTCGTCCCCGGGCCGGACCTCCCGACCGGCGGGCGGATCGTCGGCCTGGACGGCATCCGCGAGGCGTACCAGACCGGCCGCGGCATCTTCCGCACCCGGGCGACGGCGAAGATCGAGCAGCTCAACGCCCGCAAGACCGGCATCATAATCACCGAGCTCCCGTACGGCGTCGGCCCGGAGAAGGTGATCACCCGGATCAAGGACCTCGTCCAGGCCAAGAAGATCACCGGTATCTCGGACCTCAAGGACCTCACGGACCGCAACCGCGGCCTGCACCTGGTGATCGAGGTGCGCAGCGGCTTCAACCCCGAGGGCGTCCTGTCCGAGCTGTACCGGCTGACGCCGATGGAGGAGACGTTCGGCATCAACAACGTCGCCCTCGTCGACGGCCAGCCGCGCGTGCTCGGCCTCAAAGAGCTGCTGACGATCTACGTCGACCACCGCCTGGACGTCATCAGGAGGCGCAGCGAGTACCGGCGGCGCAAGCGCCAGGAGCGCCTGCACCTGGTCGACGGCATCATCATCGCGCTGCTCAACATCGACGAGGTCATCCAGGTCATCCGCGGCAGCGACGACGCGGCCGAGGCCAAGCGCCGCCTGATGGAGATCTTCGACCTGTCGGAGGTCCAGGCGCAGTACATCCTCGACACCCCGCTGCGCCGCCTGACCCGGTACGACCGGCTGGAGCTCGAGCGTGAGCAGGAGACGCTGCGCGCCGAGATCGCCGAACTCACCGAGATCCTCGAGTCCGACACCCGCCTGCGCGAGGTGGTCAGCGGCGAGATGGCCGAGGTGGCCAAGAAGTTCGGCACGCCGCGCCGCACCGTCCTGCTCGAGGGCGGCGAAGCGGTGCGCGCCGCCGTCCCGCTCGAGGTGGCCGACGACCCGTGCGTCGTGGTGCTGTCCGCGACCGGCCTGCTGGCCCGCTTCCCGATCTCAGGTGACGATTCCGAACGGGCCGGGGGCGCTCTCCAGCTCCAGCCGCCTGATCGCGCCGCCCACGACATCGTCGCGTCGGCGGTCTCGGCGACGGCCCGCGGCACCATCGGCGCGGTGACGTCGGCGGGGCGGATGATCCGGGTGAGCGTCCTGGAGATCCCGGCGCTGCCGCCCAGCGACGTGGCCCCGTCGCTGTCCGGCGGACACCCTGTGACAGAGTTCGTCACTCAGCTGGAGCGGGGCGAGACCGTGCTGGCGCTTGCCAACCTCGAGGCGGCGGACGCCGGGGTGGCGCTCGGCACCGCGAGCGGCGTGGTCAAGCGCGTGCTGCCCGACTACCCGGCCAACCGTGACGAGTTCGAGCTGATCACCCTCAAGGATGACGACCGGGTGGTCGGTGCTGTCCAGCTCACCGGTGACGATGCTGAGCTCGTGTTCATCACGACCGACGCGCAGTTGCTCCGCTTCCCGGCGGCGTCGGTGCGCCCGCAGGGCCGCCCGGCCGGCGGAATGGCCGGCATCAGGCTCTCCTCCGGCGCGTCCGTCGTCTGGTTCGGGGCGATCGGCCCGGCCGACTCAGCCGAGGCGGTCGTGGTAACGGTGGCGGGCCGGGCCGGCATGCTGCCGGGCGCGTCCGCGGCGAGCGTGAAGGCGACCCCGTTCGCCGAGTACCCGGCCAAGGGCAGGGCGACGGGCGGCGTGCGCTGCCAGCGCTTCCTCAAGGGCGAAGATGGCCTGGTCATGGCCTGGATCGGCGTCGGCCCCGCGCTCGGCGCCACCGAAGCCGGCGTCCCGGTGGACCTATCCGGCATGCAGGGCAGGCGCGACGGCTCCGGCACCCCCCTAACCCGCCAGCTAGCCCACATCGGCCCCCACTTCCGCCCCCGCTAACCCACGTGCCGCCCGTGCCCGCTCGGTCGGCCCGCTGCATCTCGTCCGCCAGGCCTGCCGCCGCATGTGCGAAACCGGGCATTTCTGGCGCCAGTTAGCCGGGGCCGACGTAATCAGAAGATTGCGCGATGTTTGCCCCCCTCCAGGGGGGCAAACATCGCGCAATAATTCATGGGGTCTGGACCAGACCCCTTTTCCGTCCGTTTTGTCCTGGTATGTGGCAAGCGAAGTCAGGTGGCGGAGAAGCCGCCGTCCACGTAGATGGTCTGGCCGGTGATGTAGTCGCTCGCGGTGGACGCGAGGAAGACGGCGACGCCGGCGAAGTCGGCGGGTTCCCCGTTCCGCCCGGTCATCGTCCTGGCGGCGAGGGCGGCCGACCGCACCGGGTCGGATGAGACCTCGACGGTGAGCGGTGTCGCCACGAACCCTGGGCATACCGAGTTCACGCATACGCCCGACGCCGCCCAAGCCTCGGACTGGGACCGGGTCAGCGCCGCGAGGCCGCCCTTGGAGGCGCCATACCCGCCGCTATTGCCGAATGCCCGCTGCGCCTGCTGCGAGGTCACGTTGACGATCCGGCCCCAGCCGCGCTCCGCCATCTGCGGCCCGAACCGCTGTCCGAGCAGGAAAGGCGCCGTCAGGTTGACCGCGACCATCAGATCCCAGTGCTCCTCCGACAGCGCGGCGAGCGGCGGCCGCAGGTTGACGCCCGCGCAGTTGACCAGGATGTCCGGTTCGCCAAACGCCGCGCTGGCCGCCGACGCCGCCCGCCGCACCTCGGCGCGGTCCGACAGATCGGCGCTGACCCATGCGGCGGCGCAGCCGGCGTCGCACAATGACGCCGCGGCCGCGGAGAGCCGCGTCGGGTCCCGGGCTACCAGCACGACCTTCGCCCCGGCCAGCGCCAGGGCGGAAGCCATCGCCCCGCCGATCCCCGAACTGCCGCCGGTAACCACCGCCACCCGGCCGTCAAGCGAGAACAACTCCGCGAGGAAGCCTGTCACGCACGACTGCTTACCACACACAGGGCGTCACGAGAAACGGGAGTCACCGGAAATGTCATGAATCGTAACCCCCGCGTTCGGGCTAAAGGACCGGCCGGGCGCCGATCAGGTTGAGCGCGTGCGCGGCGAGACGGCAGCCGCTGCCCAGTGCCTCGGTCGGCGGCTTCTTGTCCAGCCACGCGGGCAGGAAGCCGGCGATGAACGCGTCACCCGCTCCAGTTCCGTCGACAACGCGCTCGACAGGCGGCGCGGGCACCCGTACCGGAGGCCGGCCGTTGGCGTAGAAGAGCGCCCCGTCCGCGCCGAGCTTGATGACGACCTGCGGATACCAGGCGGTCAGCACCCGGGCGGCCTGCTCGGGATCGTCCCGCCCGGTCAGCACCTTGGCCTGCACCGCGTTCACGAAGAGCAGCACAGCGTTGCTGGACAGTTCGAGGAACGGCTCGGCGCCTGCCCGCTCGAGCGGCGCCGCCGAGGCGCCGTCCACGGAGGCCGACATGCCGACCCGCCGGGAGAAGTCCAGCGCGGCCAGCGCGGCCGCCCGCGACCCCTCGGAGAGCAGCGTGTATCCGGAGACGTGCAAGCGGCAGGTCATCAGGCGACAGCGCGGCGTTGGCGCCGGGATCTGACAGCATGGTGCGCTCGCCCTTGTGCGTCACCATCACCACACAGGTTCCCGTGGGCCGCTCCGGATCCATCACAAGCCGCGCGTCGACGCCATAGCCCATCAATTCCATGTCCCGGTTCCGGCCGGCGATGTCGGCGCCACGCCGCCCGACGAACGCCACGTCGGCGCCGTCGGCCGCCAGCCAGGCGGCGACGTTCGCACCGGAACCGCCGCCATGCATGGTTACCGTGGCCGGGGTGTCGCTGCCGCGGGCGAGCGGCAGCGTCGCATGGGCGACGGTATCGGTCATCAAATCGCCAATGACAACGATGCGGGCCATAGTCGCAATCACCTCATCATCGGGATTACCGGGGGGGTGACCCGCCGGTACCCTGCGGCAGCGCAGCGGACGACGGACATAAAACCTGATCGGGGGACTCCTACGGTATCCATATCCCCCCGTTGCTGGCCACCGCGTCGGCTGCTGGTTATCAAAGTGGTAACGACGTGCCCGGCAAAGGTGTCTTTTCAGCCCAGAAACGACAACCGGACCTGCCGGTCCGGGTTGTCCACGTTGACGTCCACCAGCGCGATCGACTGCCATGTGCCGAGCGCCAGCCTGCCGCCGAGCACCGGAATCGTGGCGTAGGGGGCGATGAACGCCGGAAGCACATGCGACCGGCCGTGCCCGCGCGACCCGTGCGCGTGCCGCCAGCGGTCATCGGCGGGAAGCAGGTCCGCGAGCGCCGCGAGCAGATCCGTGTCGCTGCCAGCGCCGAGCTCGAGCAGCGCCACGCCCGCCGTGGCATGAGGCACGAACACATGCAGTATCCCGTCGCCGCCGCCCGACGCCGACTTGGCGAACTCCGCGCATTCGCTCGTGATGTCCCGGACGGTCTCCCGCCCGCCGGTGCGTACCCGGATGATCTGGCTCTCCATGCTTCGACGATCATAGGCGCTCATTTTGCGCGGGCGCGTTAGCCTTACCGGCAAGGCTAAGGGACACCTGGCTGGATGACTGGGGGGCGCGAGTGACGGAGATGCCTGACACGACCGGCGCGCGGCTGCGGCTGGCGCGGCAGGCGCGCGGCTTCTCCCAGCAGCATCTCGCGGGCATGGCCGGCGTCAGCCGGCAGGCGGTGTCGGCCGTGGAATCCGGGCATTCGGATCCGTCTTTGCGAGTGGCGCTGGCCCTGGCCCAGGCGCTCGGGATGACGGTGGAGGAACTGTTCGGCCCGGGTGATCTGGCGCAGCCGGTACCCGCCGTCCCCGTGGCGCCGCTCATCGGGCAGGCACGGGTCGCGCTCGCCCCCGTCGGCGACCAGTTCATCGCGCTCCCGCTGCGCGGTGACGCGTCGGCCAGCCTGGGCTTCGTCCCCGCCGGCGGCCTCGCGATAACCACCGGCGGACCAGCCGTCCCGGCCGCCCCGGGCGGCGCGGTCCCGGCCGCCCGGGGCGGCACGATCGCCGTCCGCCCGATCGGGCCGCCCCGGCCGACCCTCGTGGTGGCCGGCTGCGACCCCGCCCTGCCGCTGCTCGCGCACCCGCTCAGCCTGCTGGACCCGCCGATCGCCTTCGCCTGGTGGCCGTGTGGCAGCGGTGAGGCGCTGCGGCTGGCCGCGGCCGGCCTGGTGCACGCGGCCGGCGTGCACCTGCGCGACGCCGAGGGCGGCTATAACGCGGCCGCCGCCAGGGACCTGCCTGGCGGAGCCGAGGTGGTGGGGTTCACCGCGTGGCGGGAAGGCCTCGTGATCAGGCGGGAGCTCGACGGCGTGATCACCGGGCTCGACGGCGTCGTCAAGCACCGGTTGCGCATGGTCAACCGCGAGCCTGGTGCCGAAGCACGCCGCCTGCTGGATCGCGAACGGGAACGGCTCGGCCTTGACCCCGCCGAACTCCCTGGCTACGACACGCACGCGGACGGCCACCTCCAGGTAGCGAGCGCGGTCACGGCTGGCCTCGCCGACGCGGGCGTGGCGAGCGAGCCCGCCGCCCAGGCGTACGACCTGGGTTTCGTGCCGCTCGCCGACGAGCGGTTCGACCTCGTCCTGCCCGGCGCCCACCTCGGCTCCCGCGAGGTGCAGGGGCTGCTGAAGGTGCTCACGTCGCCGTGGCTGCTGGCGCAGCTGGCCAGCCTGCCCGGCTACGACGCCGCCGCCTGCGGGGAACGCATGGCCGGCGCGTGACGGCCCGTCGGCCTCAGGGATGATCTCGCGTCTACCGCTTCAGGACGATGGCCGCGCGGCGAGCCCGGCCGTACGATCAGCTCGTGACAGGGGCACGCGGGCAGGCGCAGGCGGCCACGGCCCGGGCCGCGGCGTGGTACGCCGCGCTCTCACCGCGGCGGCGGGAGCTGGTGCAGGACACCGGGCTGGCGCTGGGGCTCGCCGCGCTCAACGTGATGTCGCTGTACCCGTACCTGTCGCAGATGCACCCGAGCTGGGTGGCCCTCGTCTTGGCCGGCACCCAGTGCCTCCCGCTCGCCTTCCGCCGCCGCTGGCCGGTGGCCGTGCTGCTCGCCTGCGGTATCCCGCGGAGCATCTACGACCAGCTCGCGTTCGGATACGCGCCGCTGCCGCTCGCGAACGCGATCGCGTTCGCCACCGTCGCCGAGCGCAGCAGCCGGTTGACCCGCTGGATTGTCGTGGTCCTGGTCGCCTTCGGGATCTTCAGATCTCAGCTGCTGCCCGGACACATCGAGCCGTACGACGAGATCATCCAGGTGTTCATCTTCGGCACCGCCTGGGCGGTCGGGATGCTCAGCCGGTCCCGCCGCGAGAACATGGCCGCCGTGTCCCGCCGGGCCGAGCGGGCCGAGGCGGAACTCAACGCGGCCGCCGCGCGCGCGGCCGCCGCGGCCGCCGCCGAGCGGGTCAGGATCGCCCGTGAGCTGCACGACGTGGTCGCCCACCACGTCAGCCTGATGGCGGTGCAGGCCGAGGCGACGGGCGCGCTGCTGCCGGACCGCCCGGAGGCGGCGGCCAAGTCCGCCGACCTGATCGCGGCGACGGCCCGCCAGGCGATGGCAGAGCTTCGCCGCCTGCTGGGGGTGCTCCGGTTCAACCCCTCCGATCAGTCCGAACGGACCTCGCTGGCTCCGGCGGCCTCCCTGTCTCGCCTCGATGAGGTGCTCGACGCCGTCCGCGGCGCCGGACTGCCGGTGCTGTACAGCGTGTCCGGCTCGCCCGTGGCGCTGCCGCCCGGCGTGGACCTGACCGCGTACCGGATCGTCCAGGAGGCGCTGACCAACGCGCTACGGCACGCGCCGGGGTCGCAAGCCAGCGTCGATGTCATCTACGAGGAGGCCTTCGTCACGGTCCGGATCGCCGACACGGGTGCCGCTTCCCTGACGGGCGCCGCCACCTCCACGGGCGCTGCCGCGCCCCAGCTGCCGGCGCGGCTCGCGCACGGGTTCGGCCTGGCCGGCATCGCCGAGCGGGTGGCCTCCTGCGGGGGATCGCTGACCGTCGGGCCGGATCCCCGCGGTGGCTTCGCCGTCACGGCCCGGCTGCCGGTGGCATGATGGCCGGCGATCCGCTTCGCGTGCTCGTCGTAGACGATCAAGAGCTGGTCCGGGCCGGCTTTTGCGTGATCCTCGAGGCCGCCGGGTTCGTGGTCGCCGGGGAGGCGGCCGACGGCGTGCGCGCCGTCGAGCTCGCGGCCAGCGAGAAACCGGACGTGGTGCTGATGGACGTGCGCATGCCGGTGATGGACGGACTGGCGGCCACCAGGGAGATCGCCCTGCTCCCCGCCCCGCCGAAAGTCGTCATCCTCACCACCTTCGACCTGGATGACTACGTCTACGAGGCGCTGCGCGCCGGCGCCAGCGGTTTCTTGCTGAAGGACGCGCCCCGCGCGGACCTGATCGCCGCCGTGCGGGTGGCCGCCGCCGGGGACGCGCTGCTCGCGCCGTCGGTGACGCGGCGGCTGATCGAGGCGTTCGCGCGCCGCCCGGAGACTGCCATGCCGCGGCCTTCCCGGCTGGCGTCGCTGACCCCGCGGGAGCGGGACATCCTCCTGCTGGTCGCCCGCGGCAACAGCAACACCGAGATCGCCAGGGAGCTGGTGGTGAGCGAGGCGACGGTCAAGACCCACGTCGGCCACCTGCTCGCCAAGCTGGGCCTGCGTGACCGTGTCCAGGCCGTCATCCTCGCCTACGAAACCGGCGCGATAATCGCCGGCCGCCAGGACTGACGGCGTGCCGCTCAGCGGCGGCCGGCGCAGCGGACGCAGGTCAGCGCGGCCGGCCGGGCGGCCAGCCGCTCCGCGCCGATGGGCTTCCCGCACACGTCGCACCGGTCGTACGTGCCCGCGTCGAGTTTGCGTGCCGCGGCCTCGATCGCGGCCAGGTGTTCCCGCGCCTGTTCCAGCAGCGCCGCGGTGTGCTGGCGCTCATAGGCGATGGTGGCGCCCTCGGGGTCGTGCTCGTCGTCGCCGCCGGACGACCCGCCCGCGGCGCTGGCGACAATCCCGGCGAATTCGCGTTCGAGTTGGGCGACGTGGCGTATCGTCTCGTCGCGGTCGTTGTTAAGCCGCTGTCGCGCGCCTTCCGGTTCCCCTATCATCTGATGCGAAAATACCCGGGGCCGGCCCGGAATTATTTCCGGTCGTCTGACATTATGAAGGCAAATGACCAGCTCAGCTACGAGGCGCTTTCCGGTGACGGTCACGCGCCTGCCAGTTACACGCTGCCAGATCTGTCAGCGCACTCTCGCTTACCGGCCCGGCGAGGCTAGCGCGGTACTCACCCAGCATTACCGTCGCATGCACCCGGAAGCGCTCGGCGCAGTCCCCGAGTCCGACTCCGGGGACTGACGCCGAGCCGCTACCCGCCGATTGGATTCAGTGCCCGTACACCGGGACGAGCAGCCCGCGCGCGATCGTGTGGAAGCGCAGGTTGAACCCGGCGACCGCGGGCGTCACGTCCGAGTCGATGCCGAGCTTTTCGGTGTCCAGCGCGTGCACCGCGAAGAAGTACCGGTGCGCCGGGTCACCAGCGGGCGGTGCCGCGCCGCCGAAATCCTTGGTGCCGTAGTCGTTGCGGACGTGGAACGCGCCGGCCGGCAGCTGGTCGTCGCCGCCGGCGCCGGCGCCGGCCGGCAGTGACGTCACGGACGCCGGGATGTCGATCACCAGCCAGTGCCAGAACCCGGACCCAGTCGGCGCGTCCGGGTCGTAGCATGTCACGGCGAAGCTCTTGGTCTCCGCCGGGAACCCGGACCAGGACAGGTGCGGCGACACGTTGTCGCCGCTCATGCCGAAGCTGTTGTACACCTGCTTGTCCCCCATGTGCTCGCCGTGGGCGACGTCCTCGCTGGTAACGTCGAACGACGGGACAGGCGGCAGGAAATCATACGGATTCGGTGGGCGGTCTGCCATAAGTACCTCCTTGTATCGCGTCCAACGCTATCGGTGCGTCCGGCGGGCACGCGAGCCCGGCACGGCCATTCCCTTGGCGGCTAATCCCGCCCGCGGCGCGCGATCGGCTTTACCCTGATTTCCGGATAATCCGGAGAACCCGGTAGGTGATGAAGCGGAAGCGGGCTATGGCGCGGCGACCCCCGAAACGGCGCCCTCCGGTCAGGCGGCGCCCGGTCAGGCGGCGCCCGGCCGCGGGCCGGGTGGCCTGGCGCCGGGCTGCCCGCGGGCGGTTCGCGTGGGCCCGGTCCGCCTGGGTGCGCCGCGGTGTGCTCGCGGTCGTGCTGCTGGCCGTGGTGTTCATCCCGGTGCCTGGCCCCGCTGCCGGGCAGCCGCCGGCGTCCTGCCACGCGTGCCGCCCCCAGCCCGCCAACGCCGAACGCTGGGCCAGCCGCCTGCCCGGCGCCTGGACGGCCGGCACCGGCGCCACCGGCACCGTGCCGCTGTCCGGGCAGGCTTACGTCGCGGCGGGCGGCGGCGTCGCCGCCGTCGGTGACGGGCTGACCGTCACCGCCTACGCGCTGCGCGACGGCCACGTGCTCTGGCAGATCACGCTGACCGCCCCGGCCGGCTCGATGATCATGTCGGTGCGCGCCTGGCCCGGGGTAGTCACCGCCGGGGTCCTCCGCAAGGGCGGCCAGACCCGCACCGAGGTGGTGATCGACGCCGCGACGGGAACCGTGCTGAGACAGTACCCGGCGGCCGTGTTCGGCGGCGCGGTGGCGGCGTCGGCGGCCACCACCGTGGTCGTCGGCCGGCTGGGCGTGACCAGCTACGACAACAGCGACGGCCGGGCCCGCTGGTGGCGCCAGACCGGTGTCGGCCGGACGTGGCGCGCCGACAGCGACGTCCTCTACGTGGCGGATTCCGCCGGAGGGTACCTGGGGTCTGCCCCCGTCACGGGCCTGCGGGTAATAAACCTGGACTCAGGTACCGAACGGACCCTCCATGCTCCCCCTGGCCACATCTTCTCCGGCACGCTCGCGCTCGCCGCGGACGGGGCCGTGCTGTTCACGTCGGCCGCCGGGGTGACCGCCTATAGCGGGTCGGCCGGCGGGACGCTCTGGTCGATGCCCGCCGCCGTGCCCGAGGGCACCGACCCGGCGGCGCGCCTGGTCTACCTGACGTCGGCGGGCGGCGCCCTGGTCGGCGTGGACCCGCTGACCGGCGCCGTGAAGGCCTCGGTCTCCGGATCGACGGCGGGCGGTTCCGCGGGCATGTACGTGGTGCGCGGGGGAGTAGCCCTCGGCATCGACAGCGGGGCGGGCGGTGAGGCCTGGGGTTACAACATGGCCGCCGGGCGGGTCACCTGGACCGCCGCCGGGCTGCCCTGGCCGCACTTCTTCGCGGACCTGTCCGGCCTTGGCGGCAGCGCCGCCCTGTCGGGAAGCGTCGTGCTCCTCGCGGTCTGCCCGCACCTGACTCACTCGCCCGCCCCTGCCGCCACCCCTACCGCGCCGGCCTCGGACAGCACGATGTCCGCGCCGGCCGCGTCAGCCTCGGCCACTGGGAGAGCCACGGGAGCCCCGGCGACTACGCCCTCCCCATCGGCTACCGTGAGTCCCTCGGCGACCGCGAGCCCCACCGCTTCCGCGCCGCCGGTCCAGGTCTGCGGCGACCCGGAACTCGTCGCGCTCAATCTCTAGCCGCCTCGGATGAATGCCGGGAGAGCGGGTAAGTCACCGGCGGGATGAGCGCGCTAAACCGGGCAGTGGCCACGGCCGACCGCACCCAGCAGCGGTGGCCATGGCTGGCCTTCCCGGTGGCGGTCTGGAAGAAGTTCGGCGACGACCAGGCCGGCAACCTAGCCGCGCTCATCGCCTACTACGGGTTCGTCGCCACCTTCCCGCTGCTGCTCGTGTTCGTCACCGTGCTCAACATCAC
>Ga0306926_10004538_pt1 | contig 14600 bp, 10 predicted proteins | sample flu12Cox44000178_FD_203759 | JGI IMG/M metagenome (GOLD analysis project Ga0306926, IMG submission 203759) | Lab enrichment of tropical soil microbial communities from Luquillo Experimental Forest, Puerto Rico - flux8day.12C.oxic.44.000.178 (v2)... | ecosystem: Environmental > Terrestrial >...
GGTTGCGCGACGCGACCCCTTCGATCTCAAAAGACACAACATCGGGGATCGCGGTCGAGCGCTTCAGCCCATCCAAATTAAACTCTATCGGCTTGTAAACGATGCCGCGGAAATCGGAGACGAGGTTTTCGCGGATGAAGGCGGGGGGTCCACCTGCCTGCCCGCCGACAATTGCAGTGAGCGCTTGGCGCTGCGTCTCATCCGCCCGCGCATCGACCACGCCGCCAAAAACCCAATTTCCGTCAGCCATGACTTTGCCGGAACGGATGACCAGCGCGAATTTCAAGCCGTCCAGTTTGGTGTCGCCATGGGTCCCGGCATCGATCCGAAAGATCAAGGCGGCAGTGCAATGATCATAGCTCACCGCAGCCTGAGGATTCGTGTAAATACAAGGACACAGGTAATCGCAGTTGCAACTTTCCATATACTCGCCGCGCATCGACCACTTTGGTTTTGGCACGGTTAAACTCATCTTGAGATCTCATCTCGACGGTTAGAGTTTAGGCGCCGGGCTGCTGCCTCTTCTCCGAGATGCGCTGGTGCAGATTGCGCACGATCATACCCGTCAGTCTCTCGTCGTGGATAAAAAGGCGTTGGCCGATCGGGTAGGGATCCTGCTTAGTGACTTCAAGCGGCTCCTTGAGGATCTCGTCGGGGGTCATCCCGCGGTCGACAAAGCGCTCGATAAAGCCGACCCAGTTCTCGACAATCTGGCCTTGCTCCTTCAGGTACGTCTTGGTGCACGGGTCGCCGTGGCCGGGGATGATGGTCTCGACGTCCAGCGCCTCGATGCTCTTTAGCGCCTCGAGCCATTCCCAGGGGTCGCATTCCTGTAACCAGCTGCGGCACTTGTAAAAGACGTTGTCGCCGGTGAACACCACGCCCTCCTCCGGTACATGCACCGAGGTCTGCGGCGCGGTGTGGCCCGGCATATGGACGATGTTGAAGGTGTGGTTGCCGACATGCAGGGTCAGCGTGTCGGTAAAAGTCATCGTCGGCGGATTGGCAGCCGGGTAGTCCGGATGGCCGACCAGCCAGACGCTGTCGGGATCGGTTTCCTTGAATCTTTCGCGCTTCTCCTCGAGCGTGCCAAACGCATAAAGATAGCGCTCGAAGCATTCCTGGAGCTTCACCTGGCCGACCACCGTTACATGCGGGAAATAAGCGTTGCCCGAAATGTGGTCGCCATGCGGCTCGGTGTTGATCAAGTAGCGGATCGGCGCCTTGTCCTCCATGCGCTCGCGCCAGCGGACGGCGTCGATTGGCTGTTGCGGCGAGTCGATCATCACATACCCGTCGCTGGTCTCGACAAAGCTCGGATTGCAGCCGGCAAAGTAGATTTCGGTAAACGAGTGCGGTCCTACCCTGCGCATCACCCTCTCCTGTTCTCGATTTCTATTCCGCGGCCACCGGTACCGGCGTACGCCGGAAACGGACGCGGGCGCCGCCGGCGCACAACAGGCTTAATAGCAGCAGCGCGGCCACGACGACCAGCACTAGCTCGGGTCTCCCGGCGTCGATGATCATCCCGTAGGGCACCGGCATGATCGCGCCGCCCAGCGACATGCCGGAGCTGACAAAACCGAACACCTTGCCGATTTGGCCCGGCGGCGCCGCATCCTTGACCATCACGTCACGCGGCGTGCGACTGGCCCCGGTCATAATTCCGGCGACGAAGAGCACCGCGATCGTCGCCAGTTCGGCGAGCGAGACGATGCCGGTGAGCAGCAACAGGGCGGCCGCGCCGATCGTCAGCACGACGACAAACGGCAGGTGACGGTCGGTGCGGTCTGCCACCCAGCCGCCAACCAGCACGCCAGCGATCATGCCGACCATGTAGCCGGTCAGCGCCGAAGAGGCCGCCTCGATCGCCAGCCCATGCACTTGATGCAATATGGTTATGAGCCACGACGATATGCCGGCCCCGGCCATCGACGAGACCATAAAGAAAGCAAAGAACATCATCACCGACCGGCTCAGCAACAGCCCGGCGCCGGACATCGCAGTTGCGGCGCGGCGGCGCGGCTCGCGCATCTGGTCGTTCAGGATCCGACTCTGCCAGATGATCGCCAGCACGACCGGAAGGCCCAGGAGGCCGATAAACAGCAATGCGCCGCGCCAGCCCAGCAGCAGCGCCAGAGCCGCCGTCACCGGCGGCGCCGCCGCGAAACCGACATGCCCGACAAAGGTATGAAAGGCGAAGGACCGCCCCAATTTCGCCCGATCTACCGACCCGCTGAGGATCGCGTAATCGGCCGGGTGGATGACCGAGTTGCCGACCCCCGACAGCAGCGCCAGCCCGACGATCTGCCAGTACGCGGTGGCGAACCCCATCGCTGCAATCGTCAAGGTCATCAGTAACGTCCCGCCGATCAGGAACGGGCGCGCGCCGTAACGATCGACGAGAAATCCCATCGGCGTCTGCATCAGGGCGGCCGAGGCCGCCATTACCGCCATCACCAAGCCCAGCCCGGCGAACGAGACATCGAACGCCTGCTGCCAGGCTATGAACAGCGGCGGCAGACAGAGCTGATAAAAATGCGAAAGGAAATGGCCCGCACCGAGCAGCGCGTTAACCCGTGCCTCGCGCCCGAAAGTGATTCGGCGTATCATCAGCGCATGTTGCTATAAAAAGCGGCAGCGGGTCGAGTAAGAAACCAACCCGCGTGCCAGCCACCACGGTCGGCGCTAATGGTGCCACTCGTCGGAGGCTAAACCCACTCTGACAGGGGTTGCTCGACTGGTGCGAAACTTCGCTCCCGCGGAGCGCGAGCTTTGTGATGGCGGTGTTGAGGTTTTGGCCGTGCGGCCCCAACGGAGCCGCCGGCTTGAGCGACAATGCCACCGCTTCCGGACAAATTATCTGAAAGGAACAACCGGGGAGGTTCCTCGCTATCGCCTGTTCCGGGATAGATCACGGCCCCCATAGCACCGTTTAGTCCAACATGCGCCGCGGTGTGCATCTGCCAACGACAGAGGAGAGGCTTTCATTATCTTAGGCCCGATTTCGTCGACTTTCAGCACATGCCGGCCATCGATCAGCGCAAAACCGCGCGAAACCTTGGCAGCACTATGATAAGCCGTCGAAAGGTCCGTCACGAAGAAAGGGATTTTCTCGGCAAGACCGTCACGGATGATCTCGTAGGGCTGACATTTGGCATTGATGACAGTGAGTTTACTCGGCTGCCGCGAGAGTCGGGTGCTGCCGGCGTAGTTCGGCTACCCGCTCCCGGGTGTAGAGGTCGGTCCAGTTCGACAGCGCGAAATCAGTGACTTGGCGGGGGTCGTAGGATCGGTCCGCGATGCGGATTTCCTTTCCCGCAATATAGACCGCTTGCAGCCGGCTTTGATCCTGCAGCACGCGGATGTCGGCGAGCGGCGAGGCGTCCAGCACGATGAAATCGGCGGCCCGGCCGGTCGCCAAGGCGCCGATCCGGTCGCCCTCGGTCATGAATCCGGCATTAACCTCGGTCGCCGCGCGTAATGCCGCCGCCGGCGTAAACCCGAGATCCTCCACGAAGAGTTCGAGCTCGCGGGCGTTCCACTCGCCGTATGGGGTGACCGCAAAGCCGGTGTCGGTTCCCGTCAACAGGGGCACACCTGCAGTGCGGGCCTTTTTCCAATTGGCGCAGCCGATCTCGTATTCGCGCTGTACATGCTCGGGCCGGCCGCGCTGGCCAGCCGGCTCGTGCGGCTGGGTAAAATCGATGACGTTGCGCGGCTGCGTCATCGTGGGCGAGAGCAAGCTACCGTTCTCCAGCATCGCCGTGATGCATTCCTCGTCCAGGTGATTGGCATGAAAGATCAGGTCGACTCCGGCGCGCGCCGAATACAGCGTCGCCTCTCGGCCGCGGGCATGCGCCACCGCCTTTTTGCCGTGGCGATGGATCTCGCGGACCATGATCTCGGTCTCTTCCTGTGTGAAGGCGGCTACCAGGCTACCATCCTCGCGGCGCTGGATGCCGTCCATCGCGATCTTGACGCAGTCGACGCCGTTCTTGGTCTGCCGGCGAATCTCCTCGACTGCCTCGGCGGCCGTTGTCACCAGCTTGCCGATCGAGGTCTCGGGCGCGCCGATCCAGGTGGGGTACCAGTCGGTTAGGCCCTGGTGGCTGGTGATGTAGGGTCCGGCCGCCATGACGCGCGGCCCCTCGAAGAGCCCGGCGCGGATCGCGTTGCGGATCGACAGGCTGATCTGCCCCGCGTCGCCCGGCGAGCAGAGGGCAGTAAACCCGGCGGCGACCATCTTCTGCGCGAAGAACATGCCGCGCAAGGTGCGGAATTCGAGCGGGCTGTAGAGATCGATGTCCTCCTCGCTCTTGGCATTGCCGTAGGCGAGATGGGTGTGCACGTCGATCAGTCCCGGCATGACGAAGCAGCGGGAATAATCGAGTACCCGGTCGCCGCGCGCACGTCGAGGCGAGCCCGCCTCGAGGCCGACGTAATCGACCATGCCGCGTTCATCGAAGATCAAGATCTCGTCGGAGCGGGCATCATCCTCTCGCCCGGTGAAGAGCTGACCGCAGCGAACAAAGGTCTTCATCGCCGTAAACTCCTGTAAGAGAGGCAAGCCCCGCCAAGAAGGGTCGTTTCTACCACAGTGTGGTGGGGCTGGACATCAGCGGCGTTCCTGTGTGTCCTACGGCTTTCCTGTGTTTTCGAGGAAACTTCAACTCAGTCCGATGACCGTCACCGCCTTTGCTAACCTGCCCGGAGAGATGGCGCGACGAATTCGCGAGATGGACTGGTCGGCGACCCCGCTCGGCAGCTCAGACACTTGGCCGCAAAGTCTGAAACTCAGCCTGACAATGATCCTCGCGTCGGGTTTTCCGATGGCGATCCGCTGGGGCGCGGAGCTGGTCCTGATCTACAACGACGCGTACCGGCCAATTCTTCGCGACAAGCATCCGGATGCGTTAGGCCGCCCGCTGCGCGAGGTGTGGTGGGAGGTCTACCCAGAGCTCGGGCGGCTCAATGAGGCGATCCTTCAGGGAGAACGGGGGGCGTTCTTTGCCGAAGACCTCCTTTGGACTGTACAGCGGCAGGGCAGGGTTGTGGAAGATGTGCGATTTACCATCAGTTACAGCCCCATCCCGGACGCGGCGGCTCCGAACGGTATCGCGGGCGTGCTCACGACTTGCGTCGAGACCACGAAGCGCGTCCGCGAGGAGGAGGCACTACGCGTTCTGAACGAAAGGCTGGAATCAGAAATTGCCGAGCGCATCAGGGAACGCGATCGGATCTGGCATGTCTCCGAAGACCTGCTCGGCGTGTCCAATTTCGACGGCCACTTCACCAGTGTAAATCCCGCCTGGACCACGCTCCTCGGCTGGAGCGAAGAGGAAATCAAGAGGATGCATGTCGGCGAACTGCGGCATCCCGACGATGCGGCGCACTCCATCGCAGGTCGCAGGCGGCTCGCCGAGGGTGTTCCGACGGTCCGCATGGAGAACCGCTTTCGTCACAAGGACGGTTCGTGGCGGTGGCTCGCCTGGACGCTGACGGTAGAGAACGGACTGATCTATCTGATTGGCCGTCATGTGACCGCAGAGAAGCTGGCGGCAGAGGCGTTACGCGAAAGCGAGCGGCGGTTCCGATTGTTTAGTGAGGCAGCGACCGATCACGCCCTAATCAGGCTCGACGCGCGGGGCGTGGTCTCGGGCTGGAATGCCGGAGCGCAGCGGATAACGGGCTATACTGAACAGGAAATCGTGGGGCATCACTTTTCTCTTTTCTACACGACGTCGGATCGGACGGCTGATGCTCCGGAACGCGCTCTCGAAGCGGCCGCAACCACGGGAGCCTACGAGCACGACGGCTGGCGCGTTCGTAAGAATGGGTCGTTGTTTCTAGCGGCCGTGGTTATCGACGCTATCCGCGACGAGGATGGAAAACTCATCGGGTTCGCGAATATCATGCGCGATGTCACCGAGCGTCACGAAGCAAGGGCGAAACTGCAGCGCGCTCAAGAGCAGCTCGCCCAGTCGCAAAAGATGGAGGCGCTGGGACAGTTGACCGGCGGCATAGCGCACGATTTCAACAATATGCTGACGGTCGTCAGCGGCAATGCCCAGATCCTCAAACGCCGGCTTCGCAATCCAAAAAACCGACGCTCGGTGGCGGCAATCGAACTCGCATCGACGCGTGGTGAGCATCTGACGCGCCAGCTGCTCGCCTTCTCGCGCCGCCAAGCATTGAACCCAATCGTCATCAGCTTACGGCAGCGCGTCGCCGCATTCCGCGAGCTGCTCGGCAGTTCTGCGCGCGGCGACATTAGGCTGAACATCGACATCCCGCCCAACATCTGGCCGGTGGCTGTCGACGTTCACGAATTGGAACTCGCGCTGATAAATCTGGTCGTTAACTCCCGCGACGCGATGCCCGACGGGGGCGCAGTTACGATAACGGCGAAGAACGTCCGGTTGCGCACCGAAGACACGCCTGATCATCTGAGCGGTGAATTTGTCGCATTGGTCGTGACCGATACGGGTTGCGGAATAGCGCCGGACCTTTTGGCAAAGGTCTTCGAGCCGTTCTTTACGACCAAGCAGCTGGAAAAGGGAACGGGCCTCGGATTGTCGCAGGTTTACGGCCTGACCCGCCAATCCGGCGGCACGGTGACCATCTCGAGCGAGCCGGGCAGCGGCACGACCGTGACCCTCTACCTGCCGCGCAGCCACGGCCTCCTCAGTGATCAGCCGATTGTCGACGACGAACCGCCCGGAGGGCGCGAAACCATTCTGCTCGTGGAGGACAATCCCGATGTCCAGGAGGTAGCGGACATGTTGCTGCAGCAGCTCGGCTACCGCGTTCTTCGCGTTCAATCTGCCGACGCCGCGTTGCAGCTGCTCGAGTCGAGCGAGGCTGTCGATCTGGTGTTTACAGATATAATCATGCCGGGCGAGGTTGACGGCATCGCGCTTGCGCGACGGGTCCAGGAAAGGTACCCGGACGTTGGCGTCTTATTGACGAGCGGCTATGCGAAAGCCGCAAACGCCCGAGAATCCGGCTTTTCGATATTACGCAAGCCGTATCAGATCTCGACATTGGCTCACGCGATCCGCGGTGCATTAGACACCGAACCGGCTCGCCTGTTGACCCGAAGCGGAGGGCGGACATGAAGATCGGGCGCATTGAAACCTTCATTCTGGGCACCGGCAGTGGGAAGGATCTGCTGTTCTGCCGCGTCGAGACAGAGGACGGTTTCCACGGCTGGGGCGAGGCCTATGTCACGCACGGCAAGGAAAAGGTTGTTGCGGGCTGCATTGAGGCGATGGCACCGCATTTGATCGGCCGCAGTGCCTTCAATATACGGCACACGGGTCAGATCATGTTCGAGGATTTCGCGATCCGGCGAATTTCACTGGAACTGATGGCGGCGTGGAGTGCGATCGAGATCGCCTCGTGGGATATCATCGGCAAGCGCGCAGGACTGCCGGTTTACAATTTGATCGGCGGCGCGTCGCGAGAGCGGGTGCGGGTTTACGCCAATGGCTGGTCGCGTGGCGCAACGATCGAAGAGGGGATCGAGCGCGGGCGCAAGGTCAAGGCGATGGGCTTCACCGCCGCCAAATTCGATCCGTTTCCGGGGCCCTGGCGCAGCTTTGTCGATCGTCGCGACGAGGATTTCGCGATCGACTATGTGCGGGCGATGCGCCAGGCGCTGGGATCGGATTTCGAACTCTTGATCGAAGCACACCGGCGTTTCGCGCCGGCACATGCGATCCGCATCGGCCACCGTCTCGCGGAGTTCGGCATCGATTGGTATGAGGAGCCGTGCCTGTCGGAGAATATCGACCTGGTCGCCGAGGTGCGGCGTGCCGTGCCTATCCCGATTGTCACCGGCGAGGCGATCTATTCCAAGGAAGCCTTCTTCGAATGTCTGGCCAAACGCGCAGCGGACATCCTGAACCCCGACATCTGCGCTGTCGGCGGGATTACCGCGATGCTCGACATTGCGGCCATGGCGCAGCCGCAGGCGGTGGTAATGTCGCCGCACAATTACAACAGCACGCTCGTCGGTCTCGCGGCGACCGTGCATCTCTCCGCGGTCATCCCCAATTTCCGGATCACCGAGTATTTTGTAAATTTCCAGGACCTCTGTCGGCAGATCGCGACAGCATCATTGACTGTTCGAGACGGCTGGGTCGACCTGCCGACCACCCCCGGTCTCGGCATCGATGTCGATGTCGCGAAACTGCGCGCGCACCCCCATCACGAAGCTACCCATCGCGGCTTCCGGCAATATTGGGAGGAATACCCCCGCAAAGGCTACGCGCCGAGCCTTTAAGACGGAAAGGCCAGGGACAGTCGAAGAGTTCAATACACCCGCTCGGCCGGCGGGAAGGCCTGCACTTCGTTCGACAGGGGATGAAGGTGCACGGGGCGGTCGCCGAGGCGCACCTCGCCGTCGCCGTTCTGCCAGGCGAGGGTGTGTTTGAGCCAGTTTCGGTCGTCGCGCTCAGGGTAGTCCTCGCGAGCGTGGGCGCCGCGGCTTTCGGTTCTGTATAAGGCGGAATGGAGGACGATCGCAGCTTGCCGGATCAGATTGTCGAGTTCGAGCGCCTCGACGAGGTCGGTGTTCCAGATCAGCGAGCGGTCGGCGACGGCGAGATCGCCCAACGCGTCGCTGACCGTCGCCATGTTGCGCAGCCCCTCCTCGAGCACACCGGCAGTGCGAAAGACTGAACAGTGGTCCTGCATGGTCCGTTGCATCGAGACCCGGATTTCACCGGTTTTCAGCCGCCCGTTTGCATGGCGCACCCGGTCGAACCTGGCGAGCGCCAGGTCTGTCGCCGAGGGGGGCAAGGCGCGGTGCCGTTGGTCCGGCTCGACGATCTCTGCGGCGCGCTCCGCGGCAGCGCGGCCGAACACGACCAGATCCAGCAGCGAGTTGGTCCCGAGACGGGTGGCGCCGTGCACAGAGACGCAGGCTGCCTCGCCGACCGCCATCAGCCCGGGCACGGTGCGCTCGGGGTCGTCGACTGTCGGGTTCAGCACTTCCCCATGAATATTGGTCGGGATGCCGCCCATGTTGTAATGCGCGGTCGGCAATACCGGGATTGGCTCGCGGGTCAAATCGACGTCGGCAAAAATCTTTGCCGTTTCAGAGATGCCGGGTAGCCGCTGATGCAGCACCGCGGGATCGAGATGTTCGAGATGTAAGAGGATGTGGTCGCGCTGCGGTCCGCAGCCGCGGCCTTCGCGGATTTCGATCGCCATCGCGCGGGCGACCACGTCGCGTGAAGCGAGGTCTTTGGTAGTCGGCGCATAGCGGGCCATAAAGCGCTCGCCTTCGCCATTTGTCAGATAGCCGCCCTCGCCGCGCGATCCCTCGGTGATCAGGCAGCCGGCGCCGTAAATGCCCGTCGGGTGAAACTGGATGAACTCCATGTCCTGCAACGGTAGTCCGGCGCGCAGCGCCATGGCGTAGCCGTCGCCGGTGCAGATATGGGCCTGAGTGGTTGAGAAATAGGCGCGCCCGCCGCCGCCAGTCGCCAATACGACGATGTGCGCCCGGAAGAGGTGCATGGTGCCGTCTTCAAGCCGCCATGCAACGACGCCGCGGCACCGGCCGTCGTCCATGATCAGATCGAGCACAATGTACTCGATAAAGAACCGGGCATTGTGCTTGAGGCATTGCTGGTAGAGGGTATGGAGCATCGCATGGCCGGTCCGGTCGGCGGCGGCGCAGGCGCGTTTGGCCAGCCCCTTGCCCCATTGCACGGTGTGGCCGCCAAACGGCCGCTGGTAGATCAGCCCTTCCTCGGTGCGCGAGAACGGCACCCCGAAATGCTCGAGCTCGATGACCGCCGCCATTGCATTGCGGCACATGTATTCGATTGCGTCCTGGTCGCCGAGCCAGTCGGAGCCCTTGACGGTGTCGTACATGTGCCAACGCCAGTCGTCCTCGCCCATATTGCCGAGCGCGGCGCCAATGCCGCCTTGCGCCGCCACGGTGTGGCTGCGCGTCGGGAAAACCTTGGTGAGACAGGCGGTACTGAGACGGGCGGCGGTCATGCCGAGGGTCGCACGCAGACCCGCGCCGCCAGCGCCGACGACGACCACATCGTAGCTATGATGCTCGATTGGATAGGCCGTGCTCATCGCTCCTCGCCTTCGTATTTGCCGAAATCTGGATGTGCCCGCAGATTGACACAATACGCGTTTGGCGTAGCTTCACTTCGTGAAATCCGAAGGAACTGGCCATGCGTTTTGATCTCAGCGACTTGCGGCTGTTTTTGAGCGTAGTGGAAGCGGGGAGCATCACGCGTGGCGCCGAGCGTCTGCATCTGGCAGTCGCCGCCGCCAGCACGCGTATTCGCAACATGGAGGCGACGCTCGGCACTCCGCTGCTGCACCGCGAGCGCCAGGGCGTGCAGCCGACGCCTGCGGGCCGCACCCTTGTGCATCACGCTCGCCTGCTGTTGCAGCAGGCAGAGCGCATGCACGGCGATCTAACGCAATACGCCGAAGGCATCAAGGGACAGGTTCGCCTGTTGTCAAACACCAATGCGCTGACCGAATTCTTGCCGGAGCCGCTCAGCGATTTTCTCGCCTCTCATCCGCAGGTGAATATCGACCTCGAGGAGCGGCTCAGCGACGAGATCGTCGCCGCAATTGCCGATGGCACCGCGGATATCGGGATCGTCGCTGCGACAGTGGAGGTAGCCGGTCTCGAAACCATGCCGTTTCGGACCGACCGCTTTGTGCTGGTCGTCGCGCCGAAGCACCCGCTGGCAGCAGTCGAACGCATCCCTTTCGCCGAGGTTCTCGACTTCGATTTTGTCGGTCTGGACCGGACGAGCGCGCTACAGCGTTTTCTTTCCGAAAAGGCGGAGCGGATCGGCCGCCGTCTCAGACTGCGCGTTCAGCTGCGCAGCTTTGACGCGGTGTGCCGGCTTGTCGAATGCGATGTCGGGATCGGGGTCGTTCCGGCGACGACGGCCGAGCGTCATGCCAGGACGATGTCGCTCCGACGCATCGAGCTGACCGACGGCTGGGCAGTCCGCAACCTGACGATCTGCATCCGCCGCGAAGCCGATCTGCCGGTCTACGCCCGCGACCTCGTCCGGCATCTGGCCGCACCGGCCCGCTAGCGCGATTTTTGATCTGAGCGGGACGACGCTGGCTGTTTTTGCTGTTATTTGCAGCCAATTAACAGCCATCAGGCCGTCAAAGGCGCCAAATCTGGCTCCGAAGCGTTTGTTATTATAACACGGCAGGTTGTTATTGTCAATACGATAACAACATTGTCTGCTGCAGCGCATTCCGAGGTGACAGCCTTGATTGCGGGCCTAAAGCTGCCATTACCTATGTCGCGTTCGCGGGAAATCTTTTGGTTTTAGTCTTCGTGGGGATGTCAGCGCTAAAACCCGCAAAGCGGCGGGCCGATCAGCTTCTCGTCGACCTTGGCATGGCCGAAAGCCGGGCTAAGGCGCAAGCTCTGATCCTCGCCGGGGTCGTCAGATGCGCCGGACGGCGCGTCGACAAGGCGGGCGAGCAGCTTGCAGTCGATGCGGCGCTCTCCGTCGCGGGAAACGACCATCCCTGGGTTTCGCGCGGCGGGGTCAAGCTCGCTCACGCCCTGGACCATTTTAGGATCGACCTCGAGGGCAGGACGGCTCTCGACATCGGCGCCTCGACTGGCGGCTTCACCGATGTGCTGCTGTCGCGCGGCTGCGCGCGGGTCTACGCCGTCGATGTCGGGCATGGTCAGCTCGCCTGGAAATTGCGGCAGGATCCGCGCGTTGTCGTGTACGAGCGCCTCAACGCCCGTTACCTGACCCGAGCTCAAATTCCCCAACCCGTCGACATAATCACCTGTGATGCGAGCTTCATCGGGCTCGCCACGGTATTGCCGGCGCCGCTCGCGCTCGCCGCCGAAGAGGCCGCCCTCGTCGCCCTTATCAAGCCGCAATTCGAGGCCGGCCGAGAGCGTGTCTGCAAAGGTGGGGTGGTGCGCGACCCGGCAGTCCAGCGCGAGGTATGCGAGCGCGCCGCCGCCTGGGTCGCGGCGCAGCCGGGTTGGGTTGTGGTCGGGGTTGTCGAAAGTCCGGTCCTCGGCCCACAGGGAAATCGGGAATTCCTGCTCTACGCCCGCCATAGTATTGCGGGCAAAGAAGAGCGATGACCGAAGCGCCACCGCGATTTGCCGGGTTCCGGCCGGCGGCGTTCGCGTTCTTCAGCGAGCTGCGCGACAACAACGACCCGGCGTGGTTCAAACCGCGCAAGACGGTTTACGAGGCCGAAGTGCTCGGTCCATTTCGCGAGCTGATCGGCGCAGTCGGGCAGGCATTGCAAGAAGCCGGGCTGCCGCTGGTCGGGGACCCGAGGCACGGGGTCTTCCGCATTTATCGGGACGTGCGTTTCTCGCCGGACAAACGCCTCTACAAAACGCATGCCGGTGCGGTGCTGACGCGCTCCGGCCGCAAACACGACCCGGGGCTGCTCTATATTCACGTTGCGCCAACAGAATCGATGGTCGCTGCGGGATTCTGGCATCCCGAGCCTCTTCTTCTGGCCCGCCTCCGGCGGTCGATCCTCGATGATCCCGAGGCGTTCCTCGTAGTGGCCGACGGCTTGGCGGCGGCCGGCAGCCCGCTTTCCAGCGACGAGCGGCTGAGCCGGCCGCCGCGCGGCTTCGAAGCGGCGAAAGGCACTAAGGTCGCCGAGTATATCGGCTGGAAATCGTTTACTGCACACGCGGCATTGACTGACGCCCAAATGCAGTCGCCCGCATTGGTCGACCACATTCTCGACTTCGCTCGGACGGCCCTACCGCTTCTCGCGTGGGGCTGGGCGGCGGTCGACGGAGACGCGCCGGCCACCGTTCATATTCGCGCACCCTCCCGGCCGCTGCCGAAACCGGACTTCTAGCCCGAAGGTGACGCGCGCCGCCCGACCAGAGGCACCGAGCGAGGCGCTCGTCGAACTCGCCGTCGAGCACATCGGCGCGCGAGGGGATGGGATTGCGCATTATGGCGGGGAGCCGGTCTTCGTGCCCTTCACAGTGCCGGGCGACCGCGTCCGGGCGCGGCTCGGGAGCCGGCGCTATGGCGGACGGGAGGGCCTAGTGGTCGACCGGCTCGCCTCCGGACCCGGGCGCACGGCCCCGCGCTGCAGGCATTTCGAGATTTGCGGCGGTTGCGGGCTTCAGCATCTGGATGCCGCCTCGTACCGCCGGGTCAAACTCGACACGGTGCGTACGGCTCTCGAGCGCGCCGGGATCGATCCTGGCGTCGTCGCGCCGATGCGGCTCGTCCCGCCAGAGCGGCGGCGAGCGCGTGTCGGCATCAGCAGGCCGCACGATCCTCGTCTCCCGGTTCGGGTCGGGTATCGCGAACGGTTCCGCCACGACCTCGTCGACCTGCGCGAATGTCCGGTGCTGGAACCGAAGATATTCGCGCTAATCGGCGGACTGAGGCAGGTCGCCTGCAAGCTCGTCGCGGCGGGCGGATCGGCGGAGGCAATGCTGACCCGCACCGACAGCGGCGTCGATTTGCTGATCGAGGCGGTGGAGCGCCCTTCGCTCGACGCTTGCGAGGCTCTCGCCCGGTTGGCCGAGGTAGCCGATCTCGCCCGCATCGTCTGGCGTTCGGCGCGCGAGGAGATCGTCGTGATCGAGGGCCGACGGGTCCGGATTCTACGGTCCGGGGTCGCCGTGTCCTTTCCGCCGGGCGCTTTTCTGCAGGCCAGCAGTTCGGCCGAGGCGATCCTCGTCGAGGAGGTGGTTTCCGCCATTGGTACCAAGCGGCCGGCAGCCGATCTGTTCGCGGGGCTTGGTATCTTCACCTTTGCTTTGGCACGTCGTGGTCCGGTCCATGCGGTTGAAGGCGAAGCGCGCGCCGCTGCCGCGCTAGCCCGCGCTGCCGCCGGTACACCGGGAATTACCGTCGAGCGGCGCGACCTCGCACGCAACCCGTTGCCCGCCGAGGCGCTCGCGCATTACGCCGCCGCGGTGTTTGATCCGCCGCGTGCCGGCGCCGCCCGCCAGGTGGAGGTGCTAGCCGCCTCGGCGGTCGGAACGGTCGTCGCCGTCTCTTGCAACCCGGCCACCTTTGCACGCGATGCCGCGACGCTGATCGCCGGCGGCTACCACCTCGAACGGGTCACGCCTGTCGATCAGTTCGTGTGGTCACCCCATCTCGAGCTAGCCGCGGTATTCCGGCGGTGAAGCGCGGCAAGGCCATGCGTAGAAGGCCGGCCAGAGCTTTGATCACGGAGCGCGAGCACGGACCGCTATGGTGAAGGCCCTCACGCAGAAGAAGCAGCGCCGGGTAGGGGGAATACTCGACGCCGCTTCCCGCTCAGCTTTGGTCCGGGTTGGATCGTCGCCGAGCCGGTTCATCCTAGATGCGGACAGTCAACGAGCTGTCATGGCGGGGGACTGGGTCGGCCGTCGTTCGGGCCTTGTGGTAAATTCGTCTCATCCCACCGAACGCGGGTCAGAAAGGCAAGCCAACGGTTTGTCTCTCTCAGAGCGTGCAATACCGATGAGACAAACCAAAGGTTGAGGCAGAGCAGCGCCAGGGTTCCTAGCTCAAACCAGTGGATAATCGCCCAGCCCACGCCAGCCTCCTTCGGACCCTTCGCCCTCA
>Ga0306926_10004541_pt1 | contig 14597 bp, 16 predicted proteins | sample flu12Cox44000178_FD_203759 | JGI IMG/M metagenome (GOLD analysis project Ga0306926, IMG submission 203759) | Lab enrichment of tropical soil microbial communities from Luquillo Experimental Forest, Puerto Rico - flux8day.12C.oxic.44.000.178 (v2)... | ecosystem: Environmental > Terrestrial >...
CCTTCTCCTCAACCGCGGTCGGCATCCGTCCCTCCTACCCGAAGTTTATGGGTCGACGAGATAGTGCGGCTTTCAGCGGATGTTCGGCAAGCCTCCGGCGGAGGTCATCGGGCGCCAGCGCGGCACCAATCTTCGCGCCGGTCGAACCGCAAAGAGCGGGCTTGGCGATCGCGCCAATGTGCTGCATAAGCCGCTGCGACCACAGGAGAGGCGACGAGGTTCAAATCTTCGGAATTCTCGGCGGCACCGCGCGTCCAATTATAGGACCCGTTCAATGTCACTGCGCCGTCGATGACCATCGTCTTCGCGTGTGCGATCCGCGCACTGTGATCGATCCACACCGCCACGCCCGCGCTCGCCAGCGGGTCGATCCCGCTGTTGCGGCCGCATGGGGTCGTCTTATCGACGATAAGCTTGACGTCGATGCCGCGCCGGTAGGCGTGCAATAGCGCTTCAACGATCCCCGAGCCGGTCGTCAGGCCGTAAGCGCCGACCAGGATCTCGCGCTCCGCATGCTCGATCGCGCGCACGGCAAAGGCGGCGCAGTCGCTCTCGGGGGCAAAACAGGTATCGATTGTTGCTGATGGTGCCGCTGCAAGTGCGGTAACCGGCAGTGTCGCGACAAAGCCGAGCAACAGGCCCGCATAAAGCCCCCTCTGGCGTTGGTTGCTCACGGGCGGGGCTGAAGGCATCAAATGGGGCGTTACAATCCGAAGAGCTGGTCGTTCGAGACTCTCTAAGTGTGTATTTCTCTAGGCTCTTTTCCCTCAAGAACGGTTAATCACCTCCTTGCCTGCCGGAAGAAGCGAGGCCTACCTTAAGGACAACGGAAATGACGTTTGTGAATGTGAGCGGACATCTGAGGGAGAGTGAATGAGCGAAGGTGAGAAGAGCTTCGGGTTCGCCCCGGAGCACGACGCGCCCGTTCCGTATATGCAGCGGATCCGAGACTATTATGCGGCGCTTGGGTATGGAGCGCCCTATCGCTGGGCGCATTACGCGGAGGTGCCCTTTCAGCCCCTCGAAAAGCCGCTTGCCGAGTGTCGCGTCGCGCTGATCACGACCGCTGCACCCTACCAGCCGGGTAAGGGCGATCAGGGTCCAGGCGCGCCTTATAATGCTGCCGCCAAATTCTATCGGGTCTATTCGGGGGACGCCGCGATCGACCACGATTTGCGGATCTCCCATGTCGCGATCGACCGTGCGCACACCACCGCCGAGGACAGCAATACCTGGTTTCCGCTGCCGCAATTGCGGCGCTGCGCGGCCGCGGGTCTGATCGGCGAGGTTGCCCCCCGCTTCCATGGCGCACCGACCAATCGCAGCCACCGGACGACGATCGATCAGGACTGCCCGGAATTGCTGGTGCGCTGCCGCGCCGACGGCGTCGATGCCGCTATCCTCGTTGCCAATTGACCGGTGTGCCACCAGACCGTGAGTCTGGCCGCACGGCATTTGGAAGAGAACGGTATTGCTACGATCATCATGGGATGCGCCAAGGACATCGTCGAATATTGCGGTGTCCCGCGTTTTCTGTTCAGCGATTTCCCGCTCGGCAACGCGGCAGGGCGGCCACGGGACCCGGGTTCTCAGGCCTTCACATTGGAGTTGGCGCTGCAGTTACTCGAATCTGCACCAGCCGCGCGTACGACAGTGCAGTCGCCATTGCGCTGGAGCGCCGACCCGTCGTGGAAGCTCGATTATTCGAACATCGACCGCTTGTCGCCGGAAGAGATCCTGCACCGGCGCGAGGAATTCGATCGCCAGAAGGAGATCGCCAGGATAATCCGAGGCAAGCCTCCCGATTCACAATAAAACTGCCAGCTTATTTTTCGTTAATGCCGAGTGATTTGAGGTTCTGAGGGATCATGACACTCCGCTGATCCGCATGATCGTATTTGTTTGAACCGGAGAAAGCGCGGGTATACGGTGCGTTAAGGTAGAATTAAGGATGTACGGTTCCGGGGTGGGGGCGGTCTGTTCGTGATGGACTAGCCTTAAGGATTTGGGGAAATCATTAAGGAGGACGACATGAATTCTCGGCAGGACCCATCGGCATGGCTGGCCCTGACGGTAATCGTTGTTCTCGCCGGCTCGCTGGCTTGGGGCCAGGCGCTCGCTGAAGGCTCGGCTCAGTTCGTCTATCGGGTAAATCACTCGGTTTTTGGCGATATCGGCACCTATGCCAATACGGTCGAGCCGTCGCGTGACGGCATCACCGTCAAGACCCGGGCTCATTTCGAAGTCAAGATGCTTGGCGTCCGGATGCATCGCGAAGATGCCGAACGCACCGAGCATTGGCAGGGAAATCGTCTCGTCTCGTTTCACAGTGTCACCGACAAAGGCGACGGTCCGATGGAGGTGAATGGTGAAGCGCGTGGCAACAGTTTTGTGATCACTTCGCCGCAGGGCACTATCACTGCGCCGTGGTCGGTTCATCCGGCCAATCCATGGTCGTCAAATTTTTTGCATTCCAATACGATGATGCGCCCCGACTCGGGGAAGCTCGAGCAGGTGCGCATTGGCACTGGGCAGGAAACCGCGGTGAAGATCGACAACGCAACCATTCCCGCTGTCAAATATGAGATCGACGGCAGTACCAAATACACGGTCTGGCTCGACTCGCGCGGCGTGCCGGTCGAGTTCGTGGTCAATGATGACACCGGCAAGGTTACCTTCACCTTGGCCAAATGCACTGGCTGCAACCCCGAACTCTCGCAACTGGAAAAGCGCTGATCACGCTCTTCCATTGGCCTCGACGTCTCATCTGACGACACCCGTCGAGGCTGCTACGCGTGATCGAGCGGCGGCGTGGCTGCGCCGGGCTGGGGCAAGATTGCCGACTTTCGCCGAGCTGGCCGACCCGTCGAGTATTCCGGAGGGACGCCGTTCGGCGCTTCGCTCGGCCGATCCGGATCGGCCGGATCCCGCCAATCTGTTCCGCGTGCACTGGTACAATGATTGGTCACGGAAGGGTTTCGCCGCAACGCCGGAACACCTCGTCCTGCCGCCCGAACTCACCGGCATACCCTCGCCGATCATCGTGGCGCTCGGCTGTCTCTTCCCGATGATCGGCGCGCACAAAGTCCTGGCGGCCTATGGCTGTCTGGTCCCACGGCTGGTAACTGGCCGGTTCGATCCCGAGCACCACAAGGCGGTTTGGCCCTCGACCGGGAATTACTGCCGGGGCGGCATCGCGATTTCACGGGTCCTCGGTTGCCCCGGCATCGCGGTCTTGCCCGCCGGCATGAGCGAGGAGCGGTTCGAATGGCTGAGGCGCTGGGTGAGCCGACCCGAGGACATCATCCGGACCCCGGGGTCGGAAAGCAATGTCAAAGAAATCTATGACAAATGCGCGGAGCTCGAACGCGATCCGACCAATATCATCCTCAATCAGTTCGCCGAGTTTGGAAACTACATCGCCCATTATCGATGCACTGGGCCCGCATTGGCGCGTATCTTCGAGGCTTTGCGGGCGCAGCGACCGACCCTCCGCCTGTCGGCCTTTGTCGCCGCCTCTGGTTCGGCTGGGACATTGGCAGCCGGCGATTACCTCAAAGAGCAGCACGGTGCCCGCATCGTCGCGGTCGAGGCCAGTGAATGTCCGACCCTGCTGCGCAACGGCTTTGGCGAGCACAATATCCAGGGTATTGGCGACAAGCATGTGCCGTATATCCACAATGTCATGAATACCGACATCGTGGTCGGCGTGTCCGATTGCACCACCGGGTCTCTCGACCTGTTCTTCAACAGCGAAACCGGGCGGAACTATCTTTCAGAGCGGCGGCATCTCGGCCCCGAGACCATTGCCGGCCTGAAAGATCTAGGCCTCTCCGGCATTGCCAACGTCATTGCGGCGATCAAGACCGCAAAACGATTGGAGCTCGGCGAGGACGATGTCATCGTCACTGTAGCTACCGACAGCGCCGCCCTCTACGCCAGCGAGCGCCGAAAATTCTCGGCATCCAATTACTCGAACGGCTTCGATGCGGTGAATGCAGGCGAAGTTTTCGGACAGCATCTTCTCGGCGTCGTCGATAATGACGTTCTCGAATTGACCCATGCCGAGCGCTCGCGGATATTCAACCTCGGCTATTTCACTTGGGTGGAGCAGCAGGGCGTGAGCCTTGAAGATTTCGAAGAGCGGCGCAGCCAGGGGTTTTGGAGAGGGCTGCGCGAGACGGCCCTCGTCTGGGACGGGTTGATCGCTGAGTTCAACGCGAGGGCCGGTTTCGGAGCAGATTGTTGACGCCCCGCTACGAGGAGCTTTGTCGCCGCACCAAAGAACGTGACCGCAGTCTGCGCGCGAAGGTGATGTCGCTTGAAGAGGCGGCGGCGCTCGTCTCCGATGGTGCCTCAGTCGGTATCGGCGGCAGCACAATGTCGCGCACGCCAATGGCGATGATCTGGGCCCTGATCCGAGCTCGCCGCAAGGATCTGCTCTGCGCCCGTTGCATTACGTCGAGTGAAGGCGAGTTGCTGTTCGCGTCGGGGACAAGCCGGCATATCCTGACGAGCTGGTTCAGTCAGGGGATTGTCTGGGGTGTCTCCCGCATCATGCGCCTCTATACCGAGAGTGGTCGCGCGCGGTTTGAGGAATGGAGCCACATGGCGGTGGGCTTGCGCTTGCGCGCCGGCGCGATGGGAGTGCCGTTCCTGCCGATGCGCTCGATGATGGGTTCGGATGTGATCGGGCAGTTGGCGGATACAAAGCTGCTCGACTGTCCGTTCACCGGTGAGAAGCTGGTGCTGGTTCCGGCGCTGAACCCCGATTTTGCTCTGATCCATGTGCAGCGCTGCGACGCTTATGGCAATGCCCAGATCGACGGGTTGCCGTTTATGGATCTCGATCTAGCGATGGCGGCGAATAGTGTGATCCTGACGACCGAGCGCATTGTTTCGAATGACCAGATCCGCCGCGTCCCAGACCAGACGAAGATCCCGTTCATCGCCGTCGACGCCGTCGTCGAGGTCCCGTTTGGCTCGGCGCCGCACGAATGCTACGGCCTCTACGAGCCGCTGTTCGAGCATCTCGACGTCTATGCCTCGCAGATCAGGCAGGACGCCGAGGAGGGCATCCGAGCCTATCTCGAGCGCTATTTCTACAGTCCGAAGTCGTGGACTGAGTACCTCCAATTGGTCGGGCTCGAGGAACTGCTCGCCGCCGGACGGCGCGGAATCGGCATTTATGACGACTAGAGCAGACGACTACACCGCGAGCGAGTTGCTTGCGGTCATGAGCGCACGGCTGCTGCGCGACGGACAGGTCGTCTTCGCTGGGGTGGGCATCCCGCTCTTGGCGGCAACCTTGGCGCAGAGGCTGCACGCGCCCGGTCTCACGATCCTCTTCGAAGGCGGAGTGATCGGGGCGTTTATCGAGCCGGGGAAATTGCCGCCCTCCACCAACGAGCAACGCTGTACACGCCGCGCCAACATGGTGCTCGGCAGTACCGAGGTGCTGCTTCTGCTGCAGCGCGGCTATATCGATATCGGGTTTATGGGTGGCGCGCAGATCGACCAATACGGCAATCTCAACAGCTCGTTCATCGGTGATCCGCACCGTCCTGCAACGCGCTTGCCGGGAACAGGCGGCGGCAACGACATCGCCAGTCTGACGCAGATGATCGTCGCGATGAAGCACGAGAAGCGCCGATTTGTGAAGCGCGTCGATTTTGTCACCAGCCCCGGCTTCCTCTCGGGTGGCGACAGCCGCCGCGAGGCAGGATTGATCGCAGGCGGCATGTACCGTGTCGTCACCGATCTCGGCATATTCGGCTTTGAGGAACATTCGAAGCAGATGGAGTTGCAGGCGCTGCATCCGGGCGTAACGGCCGATGAGGTACAGGCGAATACCGGTTTCGAATTGCTGCTTGCAGCCGATCTCGCGATCACCGAACGGCCGACTCAAGACGAACTGGCAGCACTCCGCCATCTCGACCCCGAGCGGCTCTACACGGCGTAGCTCCTGGCAATGACAATCTTCTCCAACACCTTCGGCATCGCGATGCGGAATTTCACCACTTATCCGGAGATGCCGGATCCGGGGGCGCTGATCGCCTATGCCGTCAAGGCCGAAGAGTTGGGCTTCGACTCCGTGTGGGTGTGGGACCACATTTTTCTCGGCGTCGATCCGCCGTTTCCGGTCCTCGACTCGCTGACCCTGCTGACGGCGGTGGCGGCGCGCACGACGCGGATTAAGCTCGGTACCGGCGTCCTGGTATTGCCACTGCGTAACCCGGTCGTGCTCGCGAAGGAATTGTCGAGCCTGGAATTGATCTCCAGCGGCCGGCTGCTGCTCGGCATGGCTTCGGGCTGGTACAAACGCGAGTTCGACGCGGTCGGCGTGCCGTTTGAGCAACGCGGCCGCATCATGGACCGCAATCTCGAGATCCTGCACCGGTTGTGGACCGAAGATCAGGTCAACGCCGAATATCCGCCGCACCGGCTGCGCAGCTCCAACATGTCTCCGAAGCCGGCTCGCCCGCCGGTCACGCTGATCGGCGGCTATGTCGAGCGCGTGCTGAAACGGGCGGCGTTCAATGGCGGCTGGCTCACTTATTTCTACACACCCGAAAGCTTCGCCAAATCGTGGGCCAAGGTCCGCCTTTATGCCGAAGAGGCGGGGAAGGACCCGGACGCGCTCCTCAACGCCAATCAATTGCCGATCTATGTCGGCTCGTCACGGCAAGCCGTCGAGGCTCCGATGATGGAATGGCTGGGCCAAGAATGGGACTATGCCGCCTGGAGCGAGTCCACCAAGGATGCCGCCATCATCGGCACCGTCGAGGAATGCGTCGAGCAGCTTCGCGCCCAATCGGCCGTCGGTGTCCAGAAACTGATCTTCATCCCATATAAATACCAGCCCGATCAGGTCGAGATCATCGCAAGAGAGATCATTCCGCGGCTGCAATGAAACGGGACGATCGAGATATATTGATTGTCGTCGATATGCAGAACGATTTCTGTCCGGGCGGCGCGCTTGCCGTCCCGCAGGGCGACGAGATCGTTCCCACGGTCAACCGTCTGGCGGCCGAGTTCGCGCATGTGATCCTGACCCAGGACTGGCATCCGCCCGGACACGCCTCGTTTGCCAGCTCGCATGCCGGCAAACAGCCGTTTCAGACGATCGAGCTTGCCTATGGTCAGCAGATCCTGTGGCCGGACCATTGCGTGCAAGGGACGCAAGGGGCGGCGTTCCATTCGGGCCTCGATGTCCCGCATGCCGAATTGGTGATCCGCAAGGGCTTCAGAAGCGGGATCGATTCCTATTCGGCGTTTCGCGAGAACGACCGGCGCACACCAACCGGTCTTGCCGGCTATCTAAAAGAGCGCGGCTTCGAGCGCGTCACATTGTGCGGGCTTGCTACCGATTTCTGCGTGCTCTATTCGGCGATCGACGGACGCGAAGCGGGTTTCGAGGTCAAGGTCGTGACCAGCGCTTGTCGGGGCATCGATGTCGACGGCTCGCTCGGCCGCGCATTGCACTCGATGGCGGAAGCAGGGGTCACTCTGCTGCCGGAGTGAGCCGCCGCATCACCTCCGCCCCGGCTTTGACCGCCTTGACGATATTGACGTAGCCGGTACAGCGGCACAGCACGGCCGACAGACCCTCACGGATCTGGTCTTCGGTCGGGTCAGGATTGATCTTCAGAAAATCGAGCGCGGCGATCAGCATGCCTGGCGTACAGAAGCCGCATTGCAATGCATGATGCTCGTGAAACGCCTGCTGCATCGGGTGCAGCTTGTCACCATCGGCGAGGCCTTCGACGGTGATCAACTCAGCGCCCTCCGCCTGCACGGCGAACATGATGCAGGAGCGGGCGGCCTCGCCATTGAAGAAGATCGTGCAGGCGCCGCAGACGCCGTGCTCGCACCCGGCATGGGTGCCGGTCAATCCGAGATCTTCGCGCAGAAAATCGACAAGGAGCTTGCGCGGCTCGCACCGCCCTTGATGGGCTTTGCCGTTGACGGTCAGGCGGATGTCGACCGGCTCAGGCATGGCTTCGTTCCGTGATAGCCTTGTGCACGGCGCGGCGCGTGAGGACGCCAGTCAGATGGCGGCGATAGTCCGCCGAGCCGTGCTGGTCGGACATCGGTTCGACGAGTTCGGCGGCTTTCTCCGCCGCCGAGACGATGGCGGCGTCGCCGAGGCCTCGCTCTTCGAGGATCGCCTCGGCGTCGCGCAATCTGACCGTAACCGGACCGATCCCTGCCGTCGCCAGCCGTGCCATTGTGCAGCGCTCACCGTCGCGCACCAGCATCACGCTGATCGCCGCGATCGCGAAATCGCCCTTCCGACGCGCGAATTCTTCGATCGCATGACAAACCCCGGCCGGCATTGCCGGAAACCGCACTTCGGTGATGATCTCGTCGGCCGCGAGCGATGTCGTCAGCGGCGCCAGGAACAAATCGGAGGCTGCGATCCGCCGCTCACCCTGTGGGCCGCGGACCACAACTTCGCCCTCCAGTACCTGCAATATCATCGGGATCTCGGCTGCCGGATCGGCATGGGCGATCGAGCCGCCGATCGTCCCGCGCGTGCGGGTCGGCAGATGGCCGATCCAGCGCGTCGCCGCCGAAAGCAGAGGCAGTTTCTCAGCGATCATCGGCGCAAATTCGATCCGCCGCTGCCGCACCATCGCGCCGATCGTGACGACACCATCGGCCGCGCCAATCTCAGCGAGCCCGGCGACACAGTTCAAATCGACAATCGCCGCCGGCGTCGCGAGGCGGAAATTCATCATCGGGACGAGGCTCTGCCCGCCGGCAAGCACCCGCGCCTCGCCCTGATACCGTGCGAGGATCTGCAGCGCCTCCTCGACCGAGGCAGGGACGTGATATTCGAACTTCGCCGGCTTCACGGGGCAAGCTTACCACGGACCTGGCCGGCAGCAGAGCCGCATCATTCACATCGAAGTTGCCCCCCTCGCTTTCCGCGGGTTACCGGACTCGGCGTTGTACCCCATCTGGGGACTGCCATGAGGCTTACGGCAAAAGCGGCGGAACGGGTTTATGGTAAATCTGCGCTGGATGCTCGAAACCGGGCTGCAGGCACAAGATGTAGATTTTGGAGCGGAAACGCGTGCCCTTGACATGTGTACACGGACGTGTATTATCTGGTGTGGGGGAACACTCTGACGGGGCAGCGCATGAGGGGCCACAAGCGAATTGGGGGCGGGAGTTGGAACTCGAATTCGAATGGGACGAGGAAAAAAGGCTAAGCAATATAAAAGAACGCGGTGTCGATTTCAGAGACGCGGCCTTGATTTTCGAGGGGCCAGTCATAATGAAAGAGGACACCCGCGAAAGCTACGGCGAGCAACGATTTAGAGCGTTGGGCAAGGTCGATAATGATTACTACGTTGTCGCCTATACATGGCGCGGCTCGACCTGCCGGATTATCAGCGCGTGGAGGGTGGATGAAGAAGGAAAAAAAAGGTACGAGGAAATACTCTCTGGATGAGCTGCGGGAGCTTCGGGAGCGCGGCGAAACCGAAAGCCGCGCCGATGCGCCCGCGCTGTCCGTGGATCCGGAATTTTGGCAGAACGCCCGTGTGGTGATGCCGCCGCCCGGCAAAGCCTCCATCCATCTGCGCGTCGATAGCGACGTGCTGGAGTGGTTCAAGGAACAAGGGCGCGGCCATCTGACCCGCATGAACGCCGTGCTGCGTTCGTTCATGGAAGCGCACAAGCAGCATCGGCCCCGGTGAAGCTCCCGCCGAGAGCTTCCCCTACTGGTACGCAAAAGCACCATTTCGAATGGCTGATGCTCTATTGACCGAACAGCCTGCCAAAAACGACGAGGAATGGATTAGCGCGGCCAGTGCGCTTTCCTTGCTCGGTATGAAATGGCTCGGTATGGGCACGATTTGCAAACGGGCACATGCCGGATTAATCCACGCGCGAGCCGAGCGGTTTATCCAAGGCGAGAAAGTGTTCGATAACGTAGATATTCCTAAGAAATTTTGGTGGGCCGAAGGCGGGGCGGCACTCAATCAAAATTGGACAACTGGTGACTTCGATACATGGGTCGGCCGTGGCATAGATGCCATTCATCTACAGGCCTTTGGCGTCACATTTCTGCGTTCTCACATCGAGAGGTTGAGACCGCCGCGTCCTCCCGTCGCTTCCGCATCGGCGAACGCACTCAATGAAGGGCAGAAGATGGTGACCGCTGGGCAAAAGATTTTCATCGGTCATGGGCATTCGCCGGTGTGGCGCGAGTTACAGAACTTCCTGCAAAACCGCCTTCACCTAACGACCGACGAATTCAATAGTGTCTCGACTGCGGGCATTGCCATCTCCAATCGTCTCGAGGAAATGCTCGATAATGCAGCCTTTGCGTTTTTGATTTTGACTGCAGAAGATGAACAACCCGATGGAACACTCCGTCCTCGCGAAAACGTTGTCCACGAAGCGGGGCTCTTTCAGGGGCGACTAGGCTTTGAGAAGGCGATCCTCCTTTTAGAGGAAACGTGCGAGAAATTCTCCAACGCAGTCGGTCTTTGCCACATTCCATTCCCGCCGGGTAACATCAAAGCCACGTTCGAAGAAGTTCGAGAGGTTCTTGAACGCGAGAAGGTGATTCAACCGCTGACAAAGCCAGCGGGTGAGTCCACTCCGGGCAACAAGCCACTGGAACCCAGAAGCCGCCTTTCGTACACGCATCCGCGCGATCGAAAGGAATAATGGCGAAGTACGCGTAGTTCGGCGCCGCGATTTCACGGCTCACGGGGTGAGGCCCCGCGCAGATGAGGATTTTCATCGAGCGCTTTCTTCTGGCTATTCTCGCCGCGATTGCTGTCCTACTTGCGGTTACAAATCCTATGGGGTGGAGCACCACCCCAAGAATCGTAGGTGTCATTGCAGTTGTCATTCTTGCTGCAATAGCTGCATGTTTCGCAGAAAAATATGGGGAACTGCGCTGGGACCGCGTGCGTCGGCTCTGGCGACGCAAGACAGAGAACCGATACCTCGATTCCACAGACACGGACTTGGGGTCAGCGATTAAGATAATGGTTTGGGTGTCCGCCTGGGGAAATGGTACTCTGCTCAGATGCTTGCCAATCAAGCTGAACCAATCGACAGAGAGGGACTTGACAGACACGTAATGCAAATAGCCGCCTCCGAGGTCACCGATGCTGCGATGAACGGAAAACTTGAGGTTCGCGGGCGTCCGCCAGACAGTATCTCCTACGAGGTCATCCCGCGTGAAGCGTGGCGACTTATTGCATTGGTTATGCGTCCAGATCTCCGCAGTCTATGGCGCTGCGTAGTAATTCCTCGCGGCGGAGCATCGGTTTCGAGTGATGGAAAACTTGACACTCCGCCCCCTTCGCGAGTGGCGCATATTTTTAACTACGATAGCCTGATTATTGACTCGCGCCAATTCGAGCAGCTATGGCCAAAGAAAGATCGAGCCACAGACCGTGCGCGAAAACGGTTACTAAAACAGGTCAAGCGCAAAGGCGTCGCTGACCACAACCTTGTTAACTGATTTTCCAGAAGGGGCCTTATGCGACTTGCCGCGCTCCCCGCGCCACGACCCCCGACTTTGAAAGCTAGCACCCCTTCTGTGTGCCGCCGTTTCCATCCTTCTTGATACTCGGAGGAAGACCGGCCTTATCGTCTACAGGGCACCAAAACACTACCCCGTCACCGTTTTTTTCGCCGGTTACATGAGAATAATCCGATATACCGCGTAGATGAAGATTTCCTGGCCCATTCATTACGACCGTATAACTTCCGTCCTTGAGATACAATGTCAGATTGCCGGAGCCGTTCTTGTCAATTTTGCTCCCAGGCGGACAACTCATTTCCGAGTCACCAGGGCCATTCGCGTTACAGTCAGCCGCCAGGGCTGCGTGCGCAGAGAATATCAGGCAAATTACAAAGAGCCACGGTTTCATCGACGTTCCCTCGCCTTTGTCCTGTTCGGCACGGAGATAATTAACCAACTTAGAGGCTTTATGAAACGGGAAGTTGTACGCGGAAAAGGGACGTTCGTGCACCGCCAGGTAGCAGAAATCAAAATTCGCCTACCTTATTCAATGAACGGTTTAGGTTTGTCGTAAGGTACGATTGAAACTCACCCCGAAAGCGCGGGGAGCTCCCTATCCGGAACCCGCGCGGAGCGCGGCTTCCGACTTTTCCACGAATAGCAACACAAAAATTGCCACATTCGCATCGTACTCTGAGGCCCACAGCGGCTCCAAAAAGGGCCACCTGTAGTCACAGAGGAAAAGTTAATGCCTGTAGATTCCCTGCAATAACAGGTGGCCGAGATGCGAATGGTCGCGCAGCGAGCACCCCTTCCACCCCCCTCCCCGCCGAGAGCGAGGTGATTTGTGTTCACAGCCAGCCGAGCGTGTCGGGTTCGAGGCCGAGGAGGTATTGGCCGACCGTTTCGAAATGCTCCTGCCGGCCCTGCAATTGCTGCGAGACGGTGTGGATGTCACGGAAACGGCGCTCGAACGGGTTCTCCTCGAAAATCGCGGTCGATCCGGCGGCGTGATAGGCGGTATCGACGACACTCAGCGACTGATGGATCGCAAAGGTCGATGCCAGGCGGATCGTCATCCGCTGGTCGAGGGTGAGCCGGCCGGATTGCGCTACTTCACCGGTGATCTCTTCGAGTGACTGATAGAGATGGGCGCGGGCCGAGCACAGCCGTGCTTCGGATTGCGCGACCTGCGACTGGACGACATTGTTGTCGCGCAAGGTACGCTTGCCGCGGAACGGAACCTTGTCGGCCGCCAATTCGACAAACGCGTCGAGCGTGCTGCGGGCGATCCCCATCGCCACCCCGGCAAAGCCCGAGGCGTAGAGCTGGAGGCTGCTGAAACGATAGAGCAGTCCGTCTTCACGACGCGTGTCCGCGATGTCGCGCCGCGCGACATGTGTCTCCGGCACGAAGAGATCGGTGACCGAGTATTTGTCGCTGCCGGTGCCGCGCAACCCGATGACATGCCAGATATCGGTCATCTTAGCGCAGGATTTCGGGAAGAGCGGTGTGCAGATGACCGGGCTGCCGTCGGGATGGAAGAGCTGCGCGCTGTTTTCATCAAAGATCGGCACATGGCAGCCGAGCCACGTCGCGTTGTGGCTGCCGCTCGCAAAGCTCCAGGTCGCGGTCACGCGGTACCCGCCTTTGACACGCTGCGCTTTGCCGGGTCCCGGCCCCCAAGCGAGGATCCCGCGGGGTCCGCCAAAGATCTCGCGGGCTGCCTCGGGTTCGAGATAGGCGGCCGTCATCGAACAGCCCGCACCCTGGTTGAGGCACCAAGCAGCGCTTGCATCACCTTTGGCGATCTCCTCGACGACCCGCACATAAGGCGCCGGCAGGAGCTCAGCACCGCCCACCGAACGCGGCAACAGCATACGAAAGAACCCGCGTTCGACCATCGCCGCAACAACCGATTCCGGCAATTCGCGCTGGCGCTCGATCTCGGGTGCCGCGGCGGCGAGCTCAGGCACGAAGTCGCGCGCCCGCTGAAGGTACTCAAGACCGAGATTATCCGCCGCCATCTGTCGCATTTCCGTGCTTCCCGTCTTCCGCTGCCGCTATCCACGTCCGCGGAGAGGCGACACCACGCCTTCCGTTAGCATAAACTCAGCGCATGACGATCCGTCTTTTGCCACCGGTTCTCGTCAATCGCATAGCCGCGGGCGAGGTCATCGAGCGCCCAGCGGCGGCGGTCAAGGAATTGGTCGAGAATGCGATCGATGCCGGCGCCTCGCGCATCGATGTTGTGCTGAAGGAGGGCGGGCAGGGGCTCATCGCCGTCGCTGACAATGGTGGCGGTATGACCCCCGACGAGCTGGCGTTAGCGGTCGAGCGCCATTGCACCTCGAAATTGCCCGAGGATGATCTGCTGCACATTGCAGCTCTCGGCTTTCGCGGCGAGGCGTTGCCGTCGATCGGGGCGGTCAGCCGGATGCGCATCGTGTCGCGCCCGCGCGACGCGGAGAATGCGTGGGAAATCGCAGTCGAGGCGGGCAAGAAGGCGGCACCGGTCCCGGCGGCGCATCCGCCGGGGACTCGGGTCGAGGTGCGCGACTTGTTTTTCGCGACGCCGGCGCGGCTCAAATTCCTGAAGACCCCGCGCACCGAGCGCGATCTCTCGGTCGACATGGTGCGACGTCTGGCGATGGCGTACCCCGCAATATCATTCACGGTGACCGGTGACGACGAACGGGTATTGCTGCGGCTCGCCGCAGCGGCCGAGCCTGGAACGGCGGCCGCCCAGCGCTCCCGGCTCGCCGCACTCTTGGGCCGCGACTTCGCCGAGAACTCGGTCGAAATCGATGCCGCGCGCGGCGGGTTTCGCCTCTCCGGGCTGATCGGCCTGCCGACCCTCAACCGTGCCGCGCCGCGCGACCAATATCTTGTCGTCAATGGTCGGCCGGTACGCGACAAATTACTGGTCGGAGCGGTACGCGGCGCCTATCAGGACGTCCTCGCCCGCGACCGCCACCCGATGGTGGCATTGTTTCTCGACGGACCGCCGGCGGAGATCGACGTCAATGTCCATCCGGCAAAGGCCGAGGTGCGGTTTCGCGATGCCGCTCTGGTGCGCGGGTTGATCGTCGGTGCT
>Ga0306926_10004544_pt1 | contig 14587 bp, 13 predicted proteins | sample flu12Cox44000178_FD_203759 | JGI IMG/M metagenome (GOLD analysis project Ga0306926, IMG submission 203759) | Lab enrichment of tropical soil microbial communities from Luquillo Experimental Forest, Puerto Rico - flux8day.12C.oxic.44.000.178 (v2)... | ecosystem: Environmental > Terrestrial >...
TGGGGTGTTGCGTTCCTTTCGGCGACGCCCGTGCAAAAATTTGCGAAGAATTCAGGCGGGCTTAATTTAAAATTGCGGGAGCCAAGCTCATGGGATCGCTTGGCAACGCTTGGGGCGGTCATTTCTACCTTTCTTGGTGATCGCCCGACTTTTATTCTCGACAGAAGTTCACCACTCCTTAAACTCGCCCTTGTGCTCGTGTTTCTCGATCACGTTGCCAGTCGCGTCATAAACGCGAATCACAGCATCGTGTGAATGGCTGTAGAATTTCGCGTAACCAATCGCGTCATCCGGCTTGGTGTACCACAGCCGAGCGAATGGCAGCACGTCACTGATCAGATCAATGCCGCGTCGATCCCGGTGCGGTCTGATCTCATAAACGTGTGGAGTTATAGGCGACAAGTGAAGTGGAATGCGAATTGCCCGCGAGCCAAGCCTGCGCATCCTGCGCTTGATCAATGAAGTCCTGCCGCTGTTCAGGGGATCGGGTTCGCTCCCAGTTTAGGCGGGAGCGATACAAATCAGCATAGTGTCGAGCAGCTTCCCCATCGACCTCTGCCAAATTAAGGAGCTTCTTCTCGATGATTTCGATCTGCGTGTCAGTCATTCGCGGAGTGGCAACGCGATCAAAAAAGTCAACAAAGGGTCAATCGTTTTCATGCCATCTGTACGGGGTTACCGCCTGACTTGCTCACGCGCGCGCGAGAGGGGAGAACGGTAACAGAAAATGACGCATCAACGCCTAGGTGATGCTGCATCACTTTCATCGCTTAACCCATATTTTCACTACAGGATGATAGGGCAGGGTCGTTCTTTTCTGACCAGCGATGTTTACCTTGGTTGTCTCGACATTCGCAAGGTGATTCAAACGTCACTAGCGGTGCTGCCGCTGCCGTTGCGCAAAGAAAAGCAACTGTAATCGTGAACGTCGCGCGCAGCATTGCGAGAGTTCATATCGTTTTGTGATTGCTTTGTGGAGGCCCAAAGCGGCACAATCTAATCACTCCAATCAAACGCCTATGAAACAAACGAAAGAAACTTCGTTCGGCCCGTTTCATAATGATGATGAAGCGGGCGAGAACCGCCCATTCGAACGCCGGAAGATCAAACGGCCACGGATCGATTATGAAAGAAACCGGCGAGAACTCTATGAATACTTCGAAGGACGCCTAGCACGAATGCAGATCGTGAAGACGACCACCACCCCGCGCGGACAAAGTATCGACTGGATTCCGATCGAGTCGCAACACCCGCAGGGTCGAATCGCCACGCCGCCGCCTGCCAAGCTGGCGCGTGCGAGTTGTAAACCGGATCGCGAACGAAAAGAGCGAATTGCTATCCCGGAGCTTAAAATCAGGGGCGTGGAGCGTGGACCGTCAGGAACAGTCCCCGTGCTTCGCAAAAAGCTCGCGGCTCTCGGATATACCCGTTCCCTCAAGGGCTACCTCTCCAAGACACACGGCCACCGCATCATGCGTTTGGGGAATCAGGCTTACCCCGCTCCGGAGGAGGATGGTTCGCACCGCTACGCGTCATCGGGCCAGTCAATTTTTTGTTTCGGTGGCGAGGGCCAGCTAAGTTGCTTTGATCCGTACACAGAATCCTCCGACGATTTCTCGCTCATTCAGATCGGGCTCTCGAATAGTGACCTGGGGTTTCTTCAAACGGTGGAGGCTGGATGGCAGGAATTCCAGGATTTAACGGGCGATTGGGTACCGCACCTGTTCACATATTACACAACCAACGGTTATTCGGACGATGGTGACAACAAAGGCGGTTACAACCGTGATGTGGATGGTTGGGTTCAGTACGATGACTCGATCTTCCCGGGAACGACCTTTACCCCATACAGCACACGGGGCGGTGCGCAATTCAAAATCATGATTAAATATCAGCTCTGGGAAGGGAACTGGTGGTTTGCGTGCCAGGGTCGGTGGGTGGGCTATTACCCAGCGAGCTTGTTCATGGGAGACCAGAGCGTGTTTTCAACTCTCGGTGATCACGCCGACCACATCGGGTTCTGGGGGGAGATCTTCGATTCGGATGATGTGGAGGGACGCACGGCCAGTGATATGGGCAGTGGATATTTTCCCAACCACGGATGGACTTGGTCCGGGTACATGCACAACCTGCTAGCCCAGACCAACCGCGGTGGCGGTCTATCCAATTACGATGGCTCCGCGGAGATTTACGAGAGCGATCCCGACATGTATGGAATCGAGAGCCACTTCAACAGCGGCTCGAGTTGGCGAAGCTATGTATATCTCGGTGGACCAGGGGCCGGCTGAGACGGGCTGGTCTCAGCCTTGATGAAGTACTGGGAAATCATCGCAGATAATCTCAGCAAAGCCGGTTGGAACTGGGGCTGCGTGTCAGCTATCGACACGCATGGGCGGACGATCTGGATTGCTGACGCGCATCGCGGCGACGGAAAACGCTTCATTGTGCGTGCGGGATGAATTGTTGACGGCGTTTGGCTCTCCGCTCGTTGCAAGATCGTCCAATCTTCTTATTTCGAAGGAGGGAGTGAGGATCACCTCATGAGTAGCACCGGAAAATACTGCGTACGCGAACTGGCGGCGGCGTGATGGTCACCGAACTCTTACTTGATGAAAACGAACACTTCTCCAGCCGACAAGCCCAAAGAGTTTGTCACGAATTCATTTATTCAATTGAGGACTGCAATTCTGCCATTTCTCATCGCATTGATGCTTAGCTGTTTTGGGCTTTCACCAAACGTACTAGCCGTCGTCCCAGCACCGGACGGAGGCTACCCTGGTGGCAATACCGCGGAGGGTGACAATGCGCTCTTGACCCTCACCACGGGCAATAGCAACACGGCCATCGGTTTTGACGCGCTCGTTAGCAACACAACCGGCGACTTCAACACGGCCATCGGTTTTGGCGCCCTCGGTAGCAACGCGACCGGCGGCTTCAACACGGCGGAGGGATCTGGTGCCCTTCTCTTGAACAGCACCGGCAACTCTAATACGGCCAACGGACATAATTCGCTCTTTCACAACACCACCGGCTTTCAAAACGTAGCCACCGGCGTGCAAGCACTATTTAGTAACACAACCGGATTTCACAACGCGGCCGCCGGTTTTCAAGCGCTCCTTTCCAACACAACCGGTAACCATAACACGGCCGACGGTGATAACGCACTCGTTCACAACACAACAGGTACCCTCAACACGGCCGTCGGTGGCCATGCGCTCGATCAGAACATAACCGGCAGCTCTAACGTTGCGTTGGGTTTTCAAGCCGGTTTCAACATCACGGGAAGTGGTAATGTCTGTATCGGCCAGAATATCTTCGGTCTTGCTGGCGAGAGCAACATCACCCGGATCGGAAACATCGGCTCGACGGCGCAGGCTAACGGCGTCTTTGTTACCGTAGGCGCTGGCGGCAAACTTGGTTTCCAAGTCTCCTCGCGACGCTACAAGGACGACATCAAACCTATGGATAGGGCTAGCGAAGCGATTTTCGTACTTAAACCGGTCAGCTTCCGCTACAAGCAGGAGATTGATCCGGCGCGCTCGCCTGATTTTGGCCTTATTGCCGAGGACGTGGCCACCGTGAATCCTGATCTGGTGGCGCGCGACGAGGAGGGCAAAATCGTTACCGTTCGCTATCAAGCCGTCAACGCCATGTTGCTCAACGAGTTCCTCAAAGAACACAAAAAGGTCGAGGAACAGGAAAAGACAATCGTTGAGCTAAAATCTGGAATGATCGCCCTCGCAGCAACCGTGAAAGAGCAAGCAGCGCAAATCCAGAAAGTGAGCGCACAGCTCGAACTGAGCAAAGCCGCACCGCAAACGGTTCTGGACAACCACTAGACGCAGCCGAGCAGGTGAAGTACTGGGAAATCATCGCTGACGATCTCAGCAAAGCCGGATGGAGCTTGGGGCTGCGTATCAGCGGTGGATTCAGAAGGACGAACGATCTGGATTGCTGACCCGGCTCGCGGCGACGGCAAGCGTTTCGTTGTCCATGCAGAGGAAAAGGTGACTGCATTTCTGGAACTCGAATCAGCCTGCGTACCGTTCGTCCTGTGAGATTGGGTGGGGGCAGCAAGAATTGCACAAAACTTCGCAATTAATGTGTAGTGCACGACGTCGCGCAACCCGACGTAGAAGAACTATGAATGCAATAATTCAGTTCAAAAACGCGATTGCCCTAATTGTCATCGCCGGTGCAATTATTTTTATAGGCGATATTGTTACGGCGGCATCGCCCGAAGTGGTCAGCCCTGACGTCAGCAGTCCCGAAACGGTCATTACACCCGGCAGGGCTATAGTAGCTGACTTTAACGGCGACCTCCATCCGGACTTTGTGCTCTATAATCATAGCACGCGCCGGACGGCGATCTGGTATATGAACAACAACATCCATGTGGGCGGAGCTTATGGTCCAACCATTGCAACTGGCTCGGTCCTAGAGATTGCGGAGGATTTCAACGACGACAACCATCCGGACTATGTTTTGTTCAATCCGACTACTCGCCACACTTTAATCGAGTATATGTCAGGGCCAACGGTGATCGGAAGCGGTAGTGGACCAACGCTTCCAAGCGGCTGGGAATTGGTAGCGACAGACGACTTTAATCTCGACGGCTTTGCGGACTATGTCCTTTACTATGCAAGCACCCATCAAACAGTGATCTGGTATCTGCACAACAATCTTCACATTGGGAGTGCTTCTGGACCTACTCTTCCGACGGGCTGGAAATTGGTGGGTGTAGAGGATTTTAACGACGACAACCATCCAGATTACTTACTGTTCAACCCGGTTACTCACCAAACTCAAATCTGGTATATGTCAGGGCCAACGCACTTCGCAAGTGCTAGTGGGCCAACGCTTCCAATCGCCTGGGAATTGGTGGGTACGGCCGACTTTAACAATAGTGGGCACCCGGATTATCTGCTCTATAATCCGGTTACTCGACAAACGGCGATCTGGTATCTCCATAACAACGTGTTCATCAGCAGTGCGGCTGGTCCAACTCTTCCGGTGGGCTGGAGCCTGATCGCGCAGTGATGCGAGACATCCAGCGGTGTAGTGGTGAGACAAAGCCAACGCAGATGGCTTGGCAAGCTTGGGGGCGATCATCTGTATTTCTTTCGGATGATCGCCCGACTTTTTAAAGCATCTAGGGACCAGTCCGAGCGTCGATTCGTGGAGCGAAGCGCGATCCTCGATACGTCGAAGTTCGCGCGCATCGCGGTGGATTGGCTATTGCGGTCGGACATTGGCGAAGTGATCAAGACGATTGTCGATGATGAGGCGTTCCCGGATTACGCATTGCCAAAGAAAAGCACCGGGCGAAAAAGCGGAGGCAATAAAGCAGCCGGTCAGATGATGCTGTGATTCTGTTTACGATGACACTGGCAATGTGATCGAATTACACACGCACAACGGCGAGTTCAAAGAACCGTAAATGGAATTGAAACGATCAGGCAACTCCGATAATCGTCGGTTTTTCTTACGGTTGTCGGGGATTCTTACAACTTTTTCGATCTTGAGATGGGTGGCCGATTTTTGCAAGACGTTAACAATCTGATGCATATAGTATCTGCCTGACAGTGGCACGTCCAATGCTGCTTTAGCCGGGGATGAGCCCCCCACGCACATTCTTGCTTGCCTTAACCGCAGCTGTAACGCTTTCTCTCGCCAACTCCGCCCAAGCAGACCTCATCGTCAATGGCGGGTTTGAAACGGGAGACTTCTCCGGCTGGACGCAGTCGGGCGACCTCCAAGACACCTTTGTGCAAGGGGGGACGTCACCAATGTCGCCGAATTCCAGTGGTTTTCAGGCGTTCTTGGGTCCTCCGAAGGTCGGACTTCTCGCCCAGGCCCTCGCGACGACGCCGGGCGCGTCTTACACCATCGACTTTCGGTTGGCCGCCCAGAACCCCCAAGCGAATTTCTTCGCCCTCAAGTGGGGCGGCACGACGATTTTCAGTCTGACAAATACTCCGGGATTCGGTTACACGGAGTACACGTTTAATGTAACTGCGTCGAGCGCCACCACGGCGCTGCAGTTCCAATTCCTAGATCACCTTGGCAACTTCTTCCTCGACAACGTTAGCGTTAATCCTTGCATACCGAATGTCCCCGATACAGGCTCGACATTTTCCCTGCTCGGATTCGCTTCGCTCGGCTTGGTCGCGCTGCGGCGCAAATTGAGTTGCTAAGACGGGTCCTGCTGGTCACCGACAGAAGTGCTGGGAGGCGGTTCTATCAGTTCGCTCGGGTGGGATGCGATCGCGGTAGCATCAGGGGTGGCGTCTAAGATCTTGATCGCGAGAACGAACGCGCAGAATAGCCACCAGCCGTTCGCAGCACGGAATGTAGAGATGAGCGACGCGCGCTAAGGCGTTGGCCGCTCAATTTTTATCGCAGTGTCGTGGGTGCCCTCCATTGTCCATCACGACTCGCACAGCGGTCGCCTGCGTCAAAAGCAAGCGGACCGTGCAGATTTATTTCTAATCGGTTAAACTTCCCATACAGAGCCACAAACAAACTGAAAACGATGGAACTCTCGGGGCTCATCAAGGGCAAGAGGTCTGCCGTCGCCAGTGCAATTTTGTTGCGCGGGTGCCGCGCCGGCCGAGGCGATTAAAACGGCCGCAACAAGCGACGTGAGAAACAAGTCAAGTTTGCGCAATGGAGTGATGAGCGCCTGAAGTAGCGCGTGGTCGCGGATGTACGTGACTGCGCTTTACTAAGCAAGGGTGATTTGCCAGGCGGCCGCGGTTTTTTACGTACGCGTTAGATGTGGTTGGAGAAGGATTCAGAAATGTCTCACCTTCTCACCGACCAGTCTACTTATCGCTTGTCACCTTCGCCCAGCGTCGCTCGTGATCGAGCAGCCATTTCTTGCGCCACAAACCACCGCCGTAGCCGCAGAGCGTCCTGTCGGCTCGGATGACTCGGTGGCACGGAATGATGATGCAGATCATGTTCGTTCCATTCGCGCGACCAACTGCGCGACGCGCATTTTCATCGCCCAAGCGCTTTGCCATCCACGAATACGAACGTGTTTCGCCAACGGGAATCGACTGCAAGATTTTCCACGCTCGCAATTGGAAGTTGGATCCGACCGGAGCCAGCGGAACTTCAAACTCCAGCTTCGTGCCGGCGAAATAATCCTCCAGCTGGGAACGAACCGTCTCGAGATACCGATGTGTCCCGGGCACGACATTTGTTCGCAATCGTTTCCGCAAAATCGACAACTCGCGTTCCGTCGCCCGCCGATCGATGAATTCGAGTAAGCGCAAGCCCTGGTCGTCTGCCACCGCGATCATTGGCCCGAGCGGCGAATCGATTCGTTCCGCAAATAACGGCCCATGCGTCTTAGCGTTTGTTGGCGATTCGCCAAAGATCTTCGTGAACGCGTCGCGGAACCCGCTCTCGGATTCAAAGCCACTCCCGTTTCTTGCTTGATCCACGCGATCGCCTTGCCGAACCTGACTCAGAGCAAGGCCCATCCGACGCGCTCGATGATACGCTTGGAATGTCATTCCATAATGGCGCTTGAACTGTCGCCGCGCGGTTGAGGGATCAATCGAGAGCGCGGACAGTTCCTTGTCTGTGAGGCGTCCGCCCGGTGCGCGTTCCACTTCCGCGCGCAAGCGCTCGATGAGTTTCGGCGGGCGCGCGTTTGGATCGAGCGGGTGGCAGCGCAAGCAAGGCCGATAACCGCTTTCCAGAGCGTCGCTTGATGTCGCAAAAAAATCGACGTTCTCACGTGCCGGTTTTTTTGCAGAGCATGTAGGCCGGCAGAAAATTCCAGTTGTGCGCACGCCAATGTAAAAAATTCCTTCGAAACTCGGATCGCGGTTCACCAGCGCGCGATACATCGTCTCGGTGGGCGGCAGAAGTTCGAGAGTTTTCATGGGGAAAAGCTAAGCGTTCAGAATCGTTAATGCATCGACGAAATTCGAGCAGCGAACTCAAAGTAGCGCGAGCGTCCTCGCTTGCGAATGGACCAATTCACGAGGCGTCTCGATCGGATGGCAAGCCGGAGGCATGCCCTACTCTATGAACCCGGAACGTAAAGCAGCCATGGGTAACGCTGCGCGCATCCACGAACGCGGTATCGGGATCTCGGAACAAACTTTCAATCACAACTTCCGGTTCGGTGCCATTCACAACTTGCGCGCCGATGATGTTGTACTTTGAATCGTAAGCGCGAAACACACGGCCATTGCGGAAATCAGCGGGGTATTCGTTAGTCGCACTGTAGCGCTGGCACTCGTTGGCGTGAACAAAAATCGGACCTGTCTCAGAATACGGGTGACCAGACGGAATCGCAGTATACGGAAACAGAATGACGCGCTCGCCAGGCTGCGCCCAACGCAGGCAGTGGCGGCACGGACTGCTTCCGGGCGAACCTACTGTGATGAGCGCGTGATCCGCTGCGCCCGCATTTACTGCACGCCGCGCTGCGTCTGCAATTTCGGTAGCAAGGGGAAGGATGCAAAAGCTCGAGGTTCTCATGAGCGACAACTAAATCCAACGCGGCGAGTCGCGCATCGGCGAAATTCAGGCAGCGAATCCTGAAAAAGTAGCGCGAGCGTCCCGCTTGCGACTGCGACAACTGCAAGCCAGAGGCATGCGCTACCTTAAGAACTCCACAACTGCGCGCGCTGCATCCGCAAGAGTTGCAGCACGATCATCCGCCGAGGACGTCGAACCGATCGAGTAGATAGCAAGCACGATTGGTGCACGTCCGGGTGGACGAATGATGGCAACATCATTTGTGGCTCCGTTTGCGCACCGTCCCGTTTTATCGCCGACAGTCCACGTTTTTGGAACGCCGGCCCGAATCATGAGTGCGCCAGTCTCATTGTGCTGTAACCAATCTTCGAGCTGATGCCGTGCAGATTCGGATAACACGTTGCCCAGCAGCAACCGTTGCATGTCTGCGCACATCGCCACAGGACTTGTGGTGTCGCGCTCATCGCCAGGCATGGCACTGTTCAATTCAGGTTCTTTGCGATCAAGTCTCGTCATCTCATCGCCAATGCTGCGCGCGAAATTTGTCAGTCCAGCCGGCCCGCCAATTGCATCCAGCAAAAGGTTGCCGGCTGTGTTGTCACTCTGTTCGATTGCCGCCGCGCATAAGGCGCCGAGGGTCATGCCGCCGTCTTTGAGATGGGCTTTTGTGACAGGTGCATATTCCAGGATGTCTTTTGCTTCATATGATACGAACCGGTCGAGCTTCTCTTGTCCCCCATCCACGCGCTTTAAGACCGCTGATGCAGCTAGAAATTTAAACGTGCTGCACATCGGAAAACGTTCTTTCGATCGGTAATCGAAACGCTTACCGTTGCCAGTGTCCAGCGCGGCGACACCGATTCGAGCGCCGGTTCGCTGCTCGATAGATAGAATTCGATTCGCGAAATCGCTGGTCGATTCTGGCGTACTCGCGGCGAGCAACAAAGGCAAAGCGAAATGTAGCGCGAGCGTCCCGCTTGCGACTGCGACAAATCTCAACTGCGCCACGAGAAACTCCATTGGGATGGCAAGCCGGAGGCATGCCCTACATTCACCATCGATGATACGCAGGATGGCCTTCAGTGACCGCAACGAAAACTCCGCGACACGTAGCACAAACGTTTCCTCCGGCGCTCAGTGTTCCATCGATGGTCGCACGATCATCAGTGATCTCTACAACCTTGGCAGATAGAAACACGGAGTGGTTCGTCGGCGTTGGCCGCAGAAGTTTAATAGCGTATTCCGCAGTAACTGTGCAAGGCGGGCGACGTTCGCCTGCGCGTTTCATCAGATGATACGCTGCCGTCCAGTTGCAATGACAGTCCAGTAACGTTCCGATGATTCCGCCGTTCAAAACACCGGTGAACGCTTCGTATTTCTTTTCCGGTTTCCACTCTGCGATGACGTCGCCGCCTGCTCGCGATTCATCGGAGTTATTCAGGAAACTACGAATATGCAAGCCGTCCGGGTTTGCCGGGCCGCAACCGAAGCAGACATTCCGAGGCGCATATTTTTCCTGAAGTGATTGTTCGACCTTCATCTTGTAGGGCGTTTCTGTGAAACGCCATTCGAATGTTTCATCATGCAAAAGGCGTCTGACACAGACGCCCTACAATTTGTTGGTCGTCACGCAGGCGACCCAGGATACGGACGCAGCTCTGGCCCGACGTAGAGTGACCGCGGTCGAATGAGACGGTTGTTATCATGTTGCTCGATGACATGGGCGCACCAGCCTGCTACGCGCGATGCCGCGAACAACGGCGTGTTGAGCACCGGAGGAAAACCGAGCATCCAAAACACGGGCGCCGCATAGAGATCCACATTGGCGCACAGTTGTTTCTCTCTGTCCATCACTTGTTCGAGCTTCTCACAAATCGGCACCCAGTTTTCTTTGCCAGTGCGTTTGCCGAGGTCGCGCGCGATCTCCCGCATCGCGGGCACGCGGGAATCGCCTTTTTTGTAAACGCGATGACCGAATCCCATGATCTTGTCTTTCGTTCCCAGCTTTTTCATTAACCATGCCTCGGCGCGATCCGGCCCCCCGATTTCCTCAAGCATCTTCATCGACTCCTCATTCGCGCCGCCATGCAGAGGACCTTTCAAGGTCGCAACTGCCGAGGTAACCGAAGCATAAATGTCCGCCAGCGTAGAGGCGGTCACGCGCGCGGCAAATGTCGAGGCGTTAAATTCGTGGTCGGCGTAGAGATTGAAAATTGTGTCGAGCATCCTGGTCTGCCATTGCTCGGGAATTTTGCCGTTGAACTTGTAGAATAAATTCGCTGCCTGCGTCAGCTCCGGTTTCTCGGGAAACGGCTGTTCGCTGTGCGAGATGCGCCAGCCGTCGGTGATCAAAGTGGAAACGCGCGCGATGAGCCTAATTGATTTTCGGACGTTGGCATCGTGCGAATTATCATTCAGGTCCTTGTCGAATGCGCTCAACATCGAAACGCCGGTGCGCAGCATATCCATGGGATGCGTAGCGCCCGGTAAAAGCCGCAGCATTTCTGTTACCGGACCGGGCAACCCACGTTCGCTGGCGATTTGTTGTGTGAATTCCTCCAGTTGCTTGGGGTTCGGCAACTCTCCATTGAGCAGAAGGTACGCAACCTCCTCGAAAGTGGCCTTTTCAGCCATCTGATGAATGTCGTAGCCTCGATACATCAACCCGGCAGCGGGATCGACCCAGCAGATCGCCGTTTCACCGGCGATTACCCCGGCTAGTCCCGGGCTGTATTGTGGTTTTGTTTCAGTACCCATGTTGTTCGCTGATTGTAACTACGATACGCGCGCCGACAAATCGTCAGTCGCTCTAGCCCAGCCATTTCCCTGCAGTAGGATCGTAGTCGAGCAGTTTATAAAGTTCTTCGCGCGTCTGCATTTCCGCGAGCGACTCCTTTTGGGTCCCACTTTCCTTGAGAGCACGCAAAAACTCCTCGCTCGCTTTCATTGACACGCGAAATGCGCTTTGGGGGAAAATCACCATCCGGTAACCGAATTGGGCCAAATCCGTAAACGAAAGCAGCGGGCTTTTCCCAAACTCGGTCATGTTTGCCAGCAGCGGGAGATCGATCTTACGTGCAAACTCGCGAAACTCCTCGTCGCTTTGCAATGCTTCCGGAAAGATTGCGTCGGCCCCCGCTTCGACGTACCGCTGCGCTCGATTAACTGTTCGATCGAAATTCTCGACCGCACGCGCGTCCGTCCGCGCGATGATCATGAAATCGCGATCGCGGCGTGCAGCTACGGCCGCTTTGATTTTTTCTGTCATTTCCTCAACATCGATTAGCGATTTTCCTGAAAGATGTCCGCAGCGTTTGGGAAATTCCTGGTCTTCAATATGACAACCGGCCAGACCTGCGGCTTCTAGTTCGCGGATTGTACGCGCCACATTTTCCGAACCTCCAAACCCGGTATCCGCGTCGACGATTGCCGGGATTTTCACCGCCCTCGCGATGTACCCGGCCAGTTGGCCCACTTCCGTTAGCGTCAGTAGACCGATATCGGGAACGCCAGCTGTCGCATTGGCCATTCCCGCGCCACTCACGTATACCGCGTCAAACCCGACGCGCTCCACCTGTCGGGCCATGGCTGCGTTTGGTACACCGGGCAGCATGATCGCACGCTCTGCAATCAGGTCACGCAGTCTCCTGCTCCTGCTCTTGCTCGTGCTCATGCTCACGCAAATGACGAAGCACGAATGACGAATAACGAATCAATGACGAAGCACGAGTGAGGGAAAACTACGGAGCGCTGCTCTTTTTCGCTATTAGTCATCCGATCATTCCCTGGTCCCTTCGTCATTGGTCATTCGTCACTCTCATTGCCTGCATCAGCTCATCCACCTTTTTGGCTTTATCGAGTTTCCAAACAAGCTCGATAATCCTTTTCGCTCGGTCCTCCCCAATGATGCGCGCAACAAGGGTGAGGAATTTTCCTTCCACTGCCGAATCTTTGAGCCGATTCTTCGCGTTGCCTGTCGGATAATCGACGCGTTTGGTCAATCGCTGGCCATCGGCAAGATCCACGTGCACAATGTTGCCGACCGCATCTGGATACATCGCGCTCAATTCCGCGTTCCGCTCCACTTTCACGTTCTCCAAAAACTTCCAGACCTTGGGATCTTTGAATCGCTCCGGCTCGAACTGGTGATCGGTAATTTCGCCGTCAATGAGCGCGATGGCCGTGATGTACGGCAGACTGTGGTCCGCCGTTTCACGCGTTTTGGGTTTCCATTTTTCAGGTTCGCTCCCGATGATGTCCACTGACGCGTTGTGGCTCTCGATCACCACGCCTTTGATTTTCGAAAGGTCGTCAATCTGGCCTCGTAAAAAAAGCGCTGCTTCAATCGCGCTCTGACTGTGATATTCCGCCGGCCAGTATTTGATGCTCGTCTTCAAAATCATCGCGGGCGATCCGCGAAATCTCTCACCCACGTTGCCGAGCGACACGCCGAGTTGTTTCTCGAATCCCGTTTCGCCTTCGAAGATTGGCGCCGGCCCGGTCATACCTTGGCGGGCAAGCAGCGCGGAGAAAACACCGTGGCGCGCGGCGGTAGCAAAGGCTACGCCTTTCCAATGCGAGAGCTCGCCTGCGCGGGCCTGGCGCATGGCCGCACCGGCCACACCGGCAATGTTTACCGCGTGCCGAGTGTTCGCCGGGTCAAGTTTCATCAACTTCGCGGACGCCAGCGCAGTCGAGAACGTACCATAAGTCACATGATCCCATCCGCGCGCACGAATGCTCGCTGCGTCGCATAACCGGCATTGCACTTCGTATGCAAGCGCGATGGCCGTGATCAAATCGCGTCCGCCGACGCCCACGCTTTCCGCGACGGCCAGCGCAGCCGAAATATTGTCGCTGGGATGCGCCGGCTCTTTTGACAGATACGTGTCGTTGAAATCGAAATAGCGAATGCCGCAGCCGTTAGCGAATGCAGCCCAGTCCGGTGGCGCCTTGTGGTCCGTGCCAAAGATTGTAGATCCGTGTTTCGCCGAGAAATCTGCGGCCACTCTTCGCGCGATCACAAACGGTTCTTCCCTCCACGCGCCGAGCGCGCAGCCTAGGGAATCGATCACGCGCCGTTTCACTTCGTGCACGACTTCGTGCGAAAGATCCTGAAATCGCAGCGCACAGGCGTAATCAGCAAGTTGATGAGCAAGCGTTGTCTTCATTAAAGGGCAAATTTCAATCTGCCGATGATTTGCGCAGGAGCAAGGGCAGCGCCGGATAGGCATAGGGCTACGGCGTACGGGTCGCCTCGCCCTTACAGGGAGAGGGGGAGGGTGAGGGGTTGGCGGCCCCACTAACTGAGCCAATGGAGGAGCTCAAAACCCCTCACCTTAGTCCTCTCCCCTTGTCAAAGGGGAGAGGCGAGAAAACCTGCCGTTGGTTTGATTACTTGAAGCTGACAGTCAGCGAAGACTAACGATCAACGCGGCGGATTCGCCGGAGCCACGGCTGCGGCCATTGATTTCAGCAGTCGGCCAAGATCGCTGTTGGTCGAGATCACCGCCGTCGTGTCTTTTTCAAAAGCAGCGCGCATTACATCGAGGCTGCGCAGAAACGAATAGAGTTCCTGCGCGTCAGGCGCACCAAACGCTGCTGCGTAAATGGCGGCGGCTCCCGCGTCCGCTTTGCCTTCAATCTCAAGCGCATTTTTCGTGGCATTAGAACTGATTGAGGCGACATCGCTTTCCTTTTGGCCGTTAATGTTCGCCGCCTCGCCGCGTCCTTCGGAACGAAAACGCGCTGCGATTTGATGCCGCTCGCTCGACATACGTTCGATGATCTTCTCGGCCACCGCAGGATTGTATTTGCTGCGCTTGAACCGTTCATCGAGCAGTTCGATTCCAAAATCGGCGATCTTCTGCCGGGTACGCTCGGTGATCTGTTTCTCGATTTCGCCGCGCCCAAATTCGATATCGGGAATTGTGGTGGGCAGAACCGTGCCGGTTTTCTCCAATTCCTCATCACGCACAGGTTTTCGCCCTTTGGTAACACGAATGATTTCGACCAGATCGTGCGTGGCGACAGCAGTGCGCGTTTCGCTCCCGAGAATGTCGTCCAGCCGCGAGAGCGCACT
>Ga0306926_10004545_pt1 | contig 14586 bp, 17 predicted proteins | sample flu12Cox44000178_FD_203759 | JGI IMG/M metagenome (GOLD analysis project Ga0306926, IMG submission 203759) | Lab enrichment of tropical soil microbial communities from Luquillo Experimental Forest, Puerto Rico - flux8day.12C.oxic.44.000.178 (v2)... | ecosystem: Environmental > Terrestrial >...
GAATGGGTTCAGTATTCGTCACGAACGCCATGAGACGCAGGGTGAAACCACGCGCTTGTACCTGGGCGGCGACGCTGAGGACGGTTACGTCGACGTCGCCACCTCCGAAATTGCCAGCTTCGAGCCCGCCCCGGGTGAGGTTGCGGCGACCGGCAGCAAGTTGGCTTCCCGCCAGGCGGATTTGAATTCCATCATCACCGCGGCCAGCGCCAGCAGTCGAATCGACGCGGATTTCATCGCCAGCATGATTCGCGCCGAGAGTGGAAACAATCCCCGCGCGGTTTCCCGCAAAGGTGCGCAGGGGCTGATGCAGCTCATGCCTCAAACTGCCAGCAATCTGGGGGTAAGCGACAGCTTCGATCCTGCCGAAAACGTGGATGGCGGGGTACGCTATCTGCGCGAGTTGCTGCTGCGCTACAACGGCGATGCTGTCAAGGCACTGGCGGCCTACAACGCCGGGCCGCAGCGGGTGGAGCAGTACCATGGCGTACCCCCTTACCGCGAGACCCATGCATATGTGGCGCGGGTAATTACCGATTACAACCGCAAGAAGCTGGCTGAGGCGCGGGCACATCCAAAGAGCACTGACGGCGCTAACGCGAGCGGTGCCAAAAACTCGGGCGGTAGGTGAGCGCCACCTTCTCTCCGGAAGAATCCTCCTGACTAAGGTCCTCACGGCTTTGCCGACCCCTTCCGGCACCAACGCACCCTACCCTTCGAGGGCCGCGCCAATTGAGGGAGAGGGCGGCGGTTTGACCCTTCCCCCAGTGTCGTTTACCTTTTGAATTCATGCATCGTGGCCGGTCGAGGATTGCCGCGCGCATCGATTCTCCGTTATGAACAAGAAGCGAGCCCTGGCAACAGTGATCGTCCTGGCAGTTCTCTGTCTGCTGATCTATCTGCAGATACGCACGTGGAGGAAGTTCGACTGGGCTGCCTTCTGGAACGAGACCCACCACATCCGCTGGATCGACATAGCGGCCGGAGTCGGCTTCACCTATTTGACCTGCTATTTGCGTGCAATCCGCTGGCGGATATTTCTGAAGCCGATCCGCAAGACGACGTCAGCCGCGCTGGTGGCACCCCAGTTCATTGGCTTCACAGCTTTGGCGTTGTTGGGGCGGGCAGGGGAGGTGGTCCGTCCCTACCTCATTGCGAAGAAAGAGAACCTCACGCTCACCTCGCAACTAGGTGTATGGACGGTTGAGCGCATCTTTGACATGGGAGCGTTTGCGGTGCTGCTGTCGTTGAGCTTCCTCTCGCCCGACCTGCATTCGCTTGCCTTTTACGGCCGGCTGAGGCTGGCCGCGGTGGCCTTGCTGTTAGTGATCGGGGCGCTGGTCGTTGCCGCGATAGCCTTGCATAACGCCGGCGAACGCATCGCCAATTTCCTGTATGGCCTGTTTGCCAACTCCACGCCGCGCTTTGCTCATCATTTGCGCGAGAAGCTGCATGCCTTCAGTGAAGGGCTGCAAACCATTCACGATACAAGCTCCGCACTGCAGTTGATCGCGGTTTCTCTGGTCACCTGGGTGGTCATTGCCCTGGCCTACCTCTCGATCACCCACGCCTACCCGTCACCCATCGGCCAGCTCACGCTGCCGCAAATCATCGTCCTGATGGGTTCGAGCATGGTGGGCTCGATGCTGCAACTACCGGCCGTTGGAGGAGGATCGCAGCTGGCCTCCATCAGCATGCTGCATGCAGGCTTCGGAGCCAGCGAAGAGCTGTCTGTAAGTTGTGGCATGCTGATATGGGTGGCTACCTTCATGTCGGTGATTCCCGTCGGCCTCCTATTGGCCCACCGGGAGCGACTCTCGCTGCGGGCTGTGGCCGCGGCAGAACGAAGGGAAGAGGCGGCTTTGGCGGAGTAGCTTCGCAGCGATACCGCGGACGAGGCGATCGTGAGCTGCCTCCAAACGGGGAACTTAACCCGCATTTCTGCGCGCTCATGAATGGCCACGGACTTACCCGGCATATAGGCTGGTTTTTTTGCCTGTTACAATCGATGTGCCGGGAGAGTTCCGCCCGCTTTTTCCTTCATCCATGAAGTGCCCGTTCTGCGGCTTTGAAAACGACAAGGTGGTCGATTCGCGCGAAAGCAAGGAAGGGGAATCCATCCGCCGGCGGCGCGAGTGCCTGAGGTGTGAGAAGCGCTTTACCACCTATGAACGGATCGACGAGATTCCGTACATGGTCATCAAGAAAGATGGCCGTCGCGAGAAGTTCGAGCGGCAGAAGGTCTTGAACGGACTGCTGCGCGCGTGCGAAAAGCGACCGGTCTCGATGGGCAAGCTGGAACAGATCGTCAACGACGCCGAGGGTTTGGTGGTCGATTCTCCGGAGCGCGAACGCAAGGCGAGCGAGATCGGCGAGCTGATCATGAACAGGCTGAAACGCATCGACAAGGTGGCTTATGTACGGTTTGCTTCCGTGTATCTCGATTTCAAGGATGTGCGAGAGTTCATGGAAGAGTTGAAGGAATTGTTGGATACCAAAGAAAGCACGGGTGGGAAATCGAAGGCCGTCAACTAAGCAACGACGGTAAACACAGAATGGCTGCGCAGACCGGGGGATCGCCCATCCCCGACCGGGGCTTGGAAGTGGTTGGGGGCACCGCGCCCGCCGGCTTCGCCCAGGGCAGGCTCTGGTCCTCTCCGGTCCCGGTCGACGGGGCTGGGGCCGACGGCAAACGAGAGAAAGCATGGCACATACCATCACATTAATTCCCGGGGATGGCATCGGACCGGAGGTGGTCAAGGCGGCGGTCCGGATCCTGGAAGCGACAGGCGTAAAGTTCACGTGGGAGAGCTATGCCGCGGGTGCGGAAGCTTATGAAAAGTATCGTGAGTACATTCCAAAGGAATTGACGGAGTCAATCGAGCGCACGCACATCGCCCTGAAGGGCCCGGTTACAACCCCGGTGGGCGGCGGTTTTTCCAGCATCAATGTTGCCTTGCGCAAGAAGTTCGAGCTGTTCGCCAATTTCCGGCCGATCATCAACCTGCCCGGGGTACCGACCAGATATCCCGACGTGGATCTAATCGTGGTACGGGAAAACACCGAAGGGCTGTACTCCGGCATTGAGCATGAAGTCGTGCCCGGGGTGGTGGAAAGCCTGAAGATCATCACCGAGAAAGCTTCGACTCGCATCGCCAGGTTTGCCTTTGAGTACGCACGCAAATTCAAGCGTAAGAAGGTTCACGCCATTCACAAGGCCAATATCATGAAGATGTCTGACGGGCTGTTCATTCGCTGCTCGCGGACGGTATCGCGCTCGTACCCGGAGATCACCTACGGTGAGCACATCGTGGACAACACGTGCATGCAGTTGGTGATGAATCCTTACCAGTATGACGTGCTGTTGCTGGAGAACCTGTACGGCGACATTGTTTCCGATTTGTGTGCGGCATTTGTAGGAGGCCTGGGGTTGGTGGCGGGCGCGAACTTCGGAACGGACTGCGCGATTTTTGAAGCAGTACACGGTTCTGCCCCCGACATCGCGGGCAAAGACCTGGCGAATCCCACGGCGGTTTTACGTTCGGCGGTGCTGATGCTGCATCACCTGGGCGAACACGACGCAGCCAACCATATCGATGCTGCGCTGGGACATGTTTACACGGAAAGGAAACACGTGACCCGCGACGTGGGCGGGAAGGCAGGGACGGCTGAGTTCGCCGATGCGGTGATTGAGGCACTGCACACCGTCCCGGTGCCGGTGCCAACCATGCGGGAAGCGGAGTTGTAACGCCCTTCGGCTCGGCTGGCCTAGCCTGTAGAGGCAGCGGTGCGCGAGTAAATTAGAATCAGGATGTGCCGACCCTAACTGATTCGCAATCTGGCCTGCCTATGACTGGGTTTCCGCGGTCGGCGCTTTTCATTGCAGCCCTGGTTCTTGCGCTGGCCGGGGGCTGCAGCAAGCCGGCGACTCCGCTGGTATCGACCGCAGCGGCCAGCTCTGCGACTCCCATTGATCCCGCAACGGCCGCATCCATCAGCGGAGTAGTGCAGTTCCAAGGAACTGCACCGGCGGCGCAGAAGATCGACATGTCGGCGGACTCGGGATGCAAAGGGCAGAACCAGGCGGAGACGGTCGTGGTCAGCGGTGGCCGTCTGGCCAACGTGCTGGTGTATGTGAAGGAGGGGCTGGCGGGACGCAGCTTCCCTGCTTCCGCACAGAAAGTGACGATCAGGCAGCAGGGGTGCCGGTATGTGCCGCATGTTGCAGCCGCGATGGTCGGACAGCCAGTGGAGTTTCTGGACAACGATGATACGCTGCACAACATTCACCCCATGCCCAAGAACAACAAGGAATGGAATCAGTCGCAGATGCCGAATGGCGGGCAATTTGCGCACAGCTTCGAGTCGCCGGAAGTCATGATGCCGATCAAGTGCAACCAGCATCCGTGGATGAAGATGTACTTAAGTGTGTTGAGCAATCCCTTCTTCGCGGTGACGGGGGAGGATGGGAGCTTTGCGCTGAAAGGCCTGCCGCCCGGAACCTACACCATCGCCGCGGTGCAGGAAAAATTTGGCGAGCAGGTGATCAAGGTCACGGTCGGGCCGAGGGACGAGAAGAGCGATGTGAGGTTTGATTTTCGCCCCTGAATCCGCCTGCGGAAAGGAAGGTTTGCATGAAATTGCCGGATGCTCCCATCCCCGAAGAAGGCCTTTACGTGACTCACTTCCTCACCGTAGCGGACCAGGCGAGGTCCCGGGCGTTCTACGTCGAAGTTCTTGGCGGCAAAGTCGTAAAGGAGGAGAATCCGTGCTACATCAAGCTGGCCAACTCGTGGATTATCCTGAACTCAGGAGGCGGCCCAACCCCCGACAAACCTGAAGTATTGCTTGAAGTTCCCCGGCACCTGAATACCGTCAACAGCTTCCTGAACCTGCGTGTTGCCGATATCCGGGACTGCTATAACCGATGGAAAGCAAAGGGAGCCCACTTCCTGACGGAACCGCTGGATAACCACGGCTGGGAGCTGCGCTGTTACATGCGAGACCCCGATGGCTACCTCATCGAGGTCGGCCAGTATAGCCAGGCAGCGGTCGACAGGTTTCAAGCGTTTCTTGCGCGTGACGCCCGCGGCTAGATTGTTTCCGGAAATCGGCTGCAACCTGTTTGGTACAATACGCTTCGGCCGTTGGGCAGGATCAAGTGGCAGGCGCGGTTGAGCAGTCATAATCTCTTCCAAACCCAAAGAGCTGCATGGTTGGCGCGGCAGATCGTGTCGCCGGCGAATTCGAGTGACGGGGAGCTGGTTCTCACTACACCGAGGATCATGTATAACCAGGCGCATCATCGTTTTGCGGTTTTTCTTGCAGGCGCGACGCTGGTATTGATCGTCCTTGGCGCGCTGGTCACCAGCAACGATGCCGGCTTGTCCGTGCCGGACTGGCCGACTTCTTTTGGATCGTTATATAAGATTCCACCCATGGTCGGGGGAGTGAAGTATGAGCACGGCCATCGCATGTTCGCCGAGTTCATCGGGCTGTTGATTATTGTGATGGCAGTGTGGACGCAGCGCGCGGAGCAGCGCCGCTGGATGCGGGTGCTGGGATGGGTCGCGCTGGCCGCCGTCGTTGGACAGGGGGTGGTGGGCGGGATTACCGTGTTGTTTTACTTGCCATGGGCGATCTCGACGGCGCACGCCACGCTGGCTCAAACCATCTTCTGTGTGGTCACGGCGATGGCCCTGTTCACCAGCCGTGGTTGGCTACAAGAATGCGATCCGCTCAGGGAGCCGAGACTGACACCGGGGACGCCTAGCCTGGTGGCGATCACCGCAGCGTGCGTGTGGATGCAGTTAATCCTGGGCGCGGCCTTTCGTCATTCTGGAATCAAACTGTTGCCGCACCTGATCGGCGCCTGCGTGGTGACGGTAATGTTGTGCTGGACGGTGATACGGGTGCTTTCGCGCTATGGCAACGTTGCTCAGTTGCGCAAACCGGCGCAAACCGTTCTCCTATTGCTCATGATTCAGCTGGGCTTGGGATTCTTTGCGTATCTGACACGGGTAAAGTGGGGCCAGGATGCAGTGCAGCCGCTGGCGGGAATGGTGCTCACGACAGTCGCCCATGTTGCCGGCGGAGCGCTGGTATTGGCAACCAGCGTAATCCTGGCAATCCAGGCGCGGAGGATGATTACGGTTGACACCAGCCAGGCAGTCGCCACCGGGTCATCGCGCAAGGCGGTCACCGCATGAGCACAGCGACTCAGCCCCTGGCTGTTCCCCGCCTAGGCTTCGCTGGCTTGGCGCGCGAGTATTCGGTGCTGGTTAAGGCGCGGGTGACGACGCTGATCATGCTCACCGCGTGTTGCGGGGCGTACCTTGCGGCGGCCAAATCGGGGCTGCCGTTCCTCTCGTGGTGCATGTTTCACACCCTAATGGGCATAGGGCTGGTGAGCGGCGGTACGGCAGCGATCAATGAGGTGATGGAGCGCGACCTGGACGCACGCATGCGGCGTACGGCGATGCGTCCGCTGGTGACCGGGACGCTGAGCCTAGCACACGCTTCCACGGTTGCGTTCGGCATGACGATCGGCGGCATCGCTTACCTGTGGCTGACCACGAACTGGCAGGCGGCGCTGCTCAGCGGGCTGACTTCGGCGAGCTACCTGCTGGTTTATACCCCGATGAAGCAAGTGCACCCCGTCTGCACATTTCTCGGTGCTTTTCCCGGGGCGATGCCTCCGCTGCTGGGTTGGGTGGCAGTGCGCGGGCGCATCGATCCCGAGGCGATCGTTTTGTTTGCCATCATGTTTTTCTGGCAGTTCCCCCACTTTCACTCCATCGCGTGGCTCTATCGCGAGGACTATGAGAATGCCGGCGTGCGCATGCTGCCGGTGGTGGAAAGCGGTGGCCAGTCCACGCTTCGTGCCATTGTGATGTACTCGCTGGCGCTGGTTCCGGTGACCCTGGCTCCCACGATGATGGGCATGACGGGCTGGACCTACTTTGCCGGGGCGTTGCTGCTGGGGGCCGCCCTGCTCTGCTTCAGCGTGCGTATGTGGACCATGAAACTCGCGCCTACGACGGCGAGCTCGAAGGTGCGCGCCCGTCATCTGCTGCAAGCCTCGGTGATTTACCTGCCGCTGCTGTTTGCCCTGATGATGTACAACCGCGCGTCATAAAATAGAAGGTGCCGGGTCGGTACCAGCCGGAAGTTTAACGCAACCAATTCGAAGAGCATTGTGAATTTTAGGATCGCTATACCCGAAGCCGAGAACCAGCAGGCTACGGAATTGTCTTTTTCGCCGGTTACTTCCGTCATTCAACTGCAGGATCTGCGTCATCAGTACGGCGACCGTACGGCGCTGGCGGGCGTGTCGTTCGATGTGCGTCCGGCGGAGATCTTTGGGCTGCTGGGGCCGAACGGCAGTGGCAAGACGACAACATTCCGGATTCTGTCGACACTCATGGTGCCGACCGGCGGGCGCGCCCTAGTCATGGGCCACGATGTTGCATCGCAGCCGGGGCGGGTGCGCAGTCTGATCGGCGTGGTGTTCCAGGAACAGAGCATCGATGTGAAGCTGTCGGCCGAAGAGAACCTGATGCTGATTGGCCACGTGTACGGCCTGCGCGGCGCGGCGCTGAAGGCGCGGGTGGCGGAAATGTTGGGGCGCGTGGGCCTTGCCGATCGCGCGAAAGAAAAGGCCGAGGCATTCTCCGGCGGCATGAAACGGAGGCTGGAGCTGGCCAAGGGGCTACTGCATCGTCCCTCGGTGTTGCTGCTGGATGAGCCGACGACAGGACTCGATCCCGGAGCACGCCGCGATTTGTGGCAGTATCTCAAGATCCTGCGCGATGAGGAACAGGTTTCCGTTCTCGTCACGACCCACCTTATGGAAGAGGCCGAGCGCTGCGACCGGTTGGCGATTTATGCCCAAGGAAATGTGGTGGCGCTGGGAACTCCGGCGGAGCTGAAGAGTGAGATCGGCGGCGACGTGATCCTGCTTGACGCCTGTGAGCCGGAAGCGCTGGCACAGCACATCGAGCAACGCTTCCGATCCGTGGCGACGGTGATCGATCATCGGGTGCGGTTGGAGATGGAGAATGGACACCGGTTCGTTACCGCCGTGGTTGAAGCGTTCCCCGGCGAAATCGAAGGAGTCTCGGTGCACAAGCCGAGCCTGGAAGACGTATTCATCCGCCGGACCGGGCACCGTTTCTGGACCGAGCGGGACGACGGCGAGAAGTAGTTATGCAATACGTGAGGCACGGGGTGGGAGTGGTTCGTCCCTATCTGTATGGGCCTTCAGCCCTGGTTGATTGGGTAAAGCAGACGCTGGGCGCTGAGGTCCTGGAGCGCGCCGCGGTGGAAAACGGCGAGCACGTCGAGTTGAGAATCGGGGACTCGGTCATAGTGCTGGAGACGGGGGACCCGCCATCGCCGCTGGCGGCTCCGGCTTCAGTATATGTGTACGTCGAAAACGTCGACACCACCTTCCAGCGTGCGATTGCGACCGGCGCTGTGCCGCTGGGCGCGCCAGAAGATAAGCCTTACGAGGAACGAGGCGCGGGCGTGAAAGACAGTTTTGGCAATACCTGGTGGCTTTCGACTTACACCGGCGGGCGAACCTCAGTCAACCGCCTGCTACCTGAATGATGGCGACTCGAATGGCAACATTTCCGGCGACGGGTGTGCGCGCGGCGGCGAGAGCGGGTCTGGTGCTGCCGTCGGTTTCCCTATGGCGGCGCGAGATTGTCCGCTTTTACCGGCAGAAGAGCCGCGTCGTCGGTGTGATCGCTTCCCCGCTGCTGTTCTGGGTGGTGATAGGATCGGGCTTCGGCACCTCGTTTCGCACGGGCGGCGCAGGCGGGCAGCACTATCTTGATTACTTCTTCCCCGGCGCCCTGATCATGATTGTGCTATTTACCGCCATCTTCACCATGATGTCGCTGATCGAGGACCGCAAGGAAGGATTTCTACTGTCGGTGCTGGTGGCACCGGTCAGCCGCTCGGTCGTTGTGCTGGGCAAGGTGCTCGGCGGAGCGACGCTGGCTACCCTGCAGGGACTCATCTTTCTCGCCTTCGCTCCCGCCCTGGGAATTCGTTTGACGCCCGCAAGCCTGGTGCTGGCCGTATTGGTTATCTTTCTGGTGGCATTTTCGCTGACGGCGCTGGGGTTCATCATCGCCTGGCCGATGGATTCGACCGCCGGATTCCATGCCGTCATCAATTTGTTTCTCATCCCGCTGTGGCTGCTGTCGGGATCACTGTTTCCGCTTTCAGGCGCGTCCATCTGGATTCGCACCCTGATGCAGATCAATCCCCTGACGTACGGAACGGACGCGCTGCGGATGCTGCTGTATCCGGGAGCGCCGGGGAGCAATCTACCGCTGGGAGTCAACCTGGCCATCCTGGGTGTGTTCACTCTGACCATGTTCGGCTTGTGCTTTCTGGTTACGAACCGGCGCTCAACCAGGCTGGCGGCATAGGCACGATGACCTCTGTCCCTACTTGGTGGCGTTCGCGACCAGGCGGCCTCACGGGGCTTCCCCCAGCCAGGAAAGGCGTGCCCGCAAAACATGGCCGGAACCTTATCAGCTGAGGTAGCAACGGGAGCGACATTCTTTCCTGCTCTGAACGCGTTTCTCAATGCCACCAGCGCCTTGCTGATCGGCACCGGCTACTACTTCATCCGAAGCGGACGCCGCGACGCGCACAAGCGCATGATGATTGCGGCATTCGTCACCTCGACCGTGTTTCTGATCTCCTACCTTTACTACCATTTGGTGCGGCGTGCGGGCGTCACACACTTTCAGGGGACGGGGGTGTGGCGGCCGGTGTATTTCACCATCCTCATCTCCCACACTTTTCTGGCGGTGGTGGTAGTGCCGTTTATCCTGCTAACGTTATACCGTGCGCTCAAAGGCAACTTCCCTCGCCACAAGGCGATTGCGCGCTACACGTTCCCCATCTGGATGTATGTTTCGGTCACAGGCGTGATAATTTTCGTAATGTTGTACAAGATCTTCGTGAAATAAGAGGTCGGCAGCTTTCTGATATTCTTTGCAGTTCTCTGGACCGTAACTGGTCGGTTGCAGCGGTACCGCCAACGGATGTCGCCGGCTGAAGCCGGCGAGTGGGAAACAGTCGCACTGCAGTAAGTGGCCCTACCCATTGCCCGCAACGACCTCACACGTTCCAAAGACGCTTTACACATCGCATCGAGGACAGAGGAGCACTTCTCATGGCAAGAGGCGTCAATCGCGTAATCTTACTGGGAAACCTGGGCAAGGACCCGGACGTGAAGTACACCCAAGGCGGCATGGCTGTCGCCAGCTTCTCACTGGCCACCAGTTCGTCGGTTAAAGACAAGGACGGAAACTGGCAGGAGAAGACCGAATGGCACAACATCAAGGCCTTCGGGCGGACGGCCGAGATTGCGGGGGAGTACCTGAAAAAAGGGCGCACAGTCTACATTGAAGGCCGCCTGCATAACGATTCATGGGACGACAAGGAAACCGGGCAGAAGAAGTACAGGACTGAGGTTCTCGTCAATGAACTGGTGCTGGTCGGCGGGCAAAGGGAGGCAGGCGAAGGCGGTGGGGGTTATCGCGGAGCGAGAGGGGTCAACAACTTCGATCAGCGTGGGCCGGAGCCCGACCAGGCACCCGCAGCGGCGGGGGAGATCACCGATGAAGATATACCGTTCTAGGAAACAACCGGGCTATTAGCCGCCAGCGCTGTTTCCAAAGCCAGTGGGCAAATTGACGGGGACCTTGGGAGAGGGTCTGCCATCGGGTTTCCGGGGCAGGTCCTTTCTTTCAGGTCCCCTGATGCGCCACTTCGCCACCCTACACATTAAGGACTTGATTAACTTCTTACCATTCGGCGAAGTCCGTATTTGGGGGCGTGAGTATCCCGCAGAATTCCCCGCCGCGGGGCGACTGGTTAGGCGGTAGGCGGAGGACCGGGAGGGGTCAAGTTGTCTATATCCTGGCCAAGTGGACGCCGAACCACATTCGGCGGTCGTGCCAACTCTGCTCGAGCCTGAAACCGCTCTCGCGCAGAATCATCTGCAGCATTCCCAGGGTGTACTTGTAGCTGTTCTCGGTGTGGATGCGTTCTCCTGCTGCAAAGCTGACATCCATGTCGAGCAAGGGCAGGAAAACCGACTGCTGGCGCCCGCTCTCCAGGTACATCTCCATGCGCGAATGCCGCTTGTTCCACAGGGCCACGTGGCGAAAGCTTTGCAAGTCGAAATCCGCGTCCAGTTCACGATTCAGCCGTGCCAGGATGTTCTTGTTGAAGGCGGCCGTTACCCCCTGCAGGTCGTTATAGGCGGGCAGCAGGATCTTCGGACTCTTGGCGAAATCGGCTCCCAGCAGGAGGGCATCACCCGCACACAAACTGCGGCGAACGCGGCGCAAGACTCGCACCGCCTCATCGGGATGGAAATTTCCTATGCTCGAGCCGATGTACAACACCAGCTTCCTTCCCGAGATTCGGTTGAGCGCCTCCACTCCGCCGGTATAGTCGTCCACGATGGGATTGATGCGCAGTTGCGGGAACTGGCGACCTAACCGCCTAACCGCTTCCTGCAACGCACTGGATGAAACATCGATGGGATAAAACAGTGCCCGTGGCTGCCGCTGCAGCAGTTCTTCAATGAGGATGCAGGTTTTGCTGGCCGTACCTGCCCCCAACTCGACCAGAGTGAGCGGCTGGCCGGCGGCCTGCAGGATTTCGCCAGCGAATGCTTCGAAGATGCTGCGCTCGGTTCGCGTGAGGTAGTACTCAGGAAGCTCGGTAATTTGCTCAAACAGCGCCGAACCCGCTTCGTCGTAGAACAACCATGCAGGCAGGCGCTTCGGGGAAGCGCTTAGTCCCTCGCGCACCGCTAGGGCCGTGGCTTCGTTGACCGCAAATTGCAGTTGTTTGCTAGTCGCCATTGGCCAGCCGAATCCCCATGAACTGCCACCGCGCATGCGGGGGAAAGAAGTTGCGATAGGTGGGCCGCATGTGCGGCTGCGGCGTCGCACACGATCCGCCGCGCAACACCATCTGGTTGCACATGAATTTGCCGTTGTATTCGCCTACGGCTCCCGCGGCGGGCTGAAATCCCGGGTACGGCAGATAGGCGCTCGCCGTCCACTCCCAAACATCCCCAAACATTTGTGTAAGGCCGACGTCATCGGAAGTTCCCCGGGGATGGAGCGCCCCGCTTTCCAGAAAGTTCCCGTCAATTTCGCAAACCCGCGCCGCCACTTCCCATTCGAACTCCGTGGCCAAGCGGGCCCCGGCCCATCGCGCGAATGCATCGGCCTCATAATAGCTGACGTGGCACACCGGCTCGTCGACATGCACCGGCCGCGTGCCGCCGTCTAACGTGTAATGCCACCACTGGCCATCGCGCATTTCCCAGTAGAGAGGAGCACACCACTGGTTGGTGCGCACCGTGTCCCAGCCCTCGGAAAGCCACAAACCGGCGGTGTTGTAAGCGCTATCGCGCATGAACTCCAAGTACTCTCCGTTGGTCACCAACCGTGATGCCATGCGATACGGCTGAAGGAACACGTTGTGCCGGGGACTCTCGTTGTCGAAAGAAAAGCCGTCGCCGTCAGAACCGATCGGGTACACGCCCTCGGAAAACGCTTGCCACCGCATTGCAGGAGTCGGGCCAGGCGAATCGGCGGCCAGGCCGCCCATGTCGCGATATGCCGGCTGCAGGGGGTTGGCCGCCAATCCGAATTTGGCGTCCGTCAGGATGAGTTCCTGATGCTGTTGCTCATGATTGATTCCAAGCAGGGCCAGGTCCAGCACGACGGAGGGCAATGCGCACGCCAGTAAATGGTCCATCGCCCGGTCCACGTGCAAGCGGTAGGCATGCACTTCCTCCAGTGAAGGACGCGACAAAATGTGCCGCATCGCCCGGAGCGGGCGATCACCCACGCTGTTGTAATAGGAATTAAAAAGGTTGCGAAACGCCGGATTGTCCGGTTTGTACCCTGCCAGGTGCTCACTCAATAAAAATGTCTCGAAGAACCAGGTGGTATGCGCCAGATGCCACTTGGCCGGACTGGCGTCCGGCATGGCCTGCAGACCGTGGTCTTCTACCGTAAGGGGTACGCACAATTCCAGTGAGCGTCTTCGAACGGCACGAAACTGCTCTGCAAGCCTGGCCTCGTCGGTTGCCAACATCGTGCCTGCGGATTGCAAAGGTTCGGGCATGCTCTCGGTCGCCTTTTGGAATAGCGATTCCAAGTCGAAACACCTTAACTCAAGATGCTAACTTCGGGCTAAAGCTGCAATTTTTACGACGAATTCCTGGCAGTGGCTTCCCTGGGCAAATTACTGTGCCGGTACAATCGGCAGCACGTGTACATCATCGGCGATTCGCCACGATGCGCGCTCATAGCGTCCCATAATGTCATTGCAGCGGACTTCGAGGACCTCCATGCCCATCCTCAGGCCATCGCGAAGCGGATTGATCTTGGAGCGATGGTCGTGGGCCCACTCCACCGGTACCTCCGCCGTTCTGAGCTTGAACTTGTCGGCAAGAAACAGCAGTTCGGGATCGAAACCCCAACGCTCGATGCGTTGGCGGGTGAAGATGGTCTCCATCGCAAGCCGATTGAAGGCCTTGAAACCACACTGCGTGTCCCGATACCGCAAGCCCAGCACAATCCGCAATCCGAGGTTAAACAACCTGCCATACAGTTGCCGATAGAAGGGCTGGCGCCCGGTCTGCAATTCGCGCTGCAGCCAGCGCGACCCAATCGCAAGGTCGAAGCCCTGAGCCAGCGCCGCGAAGAGCTTGTCGGCCTCGCTGATGGGTGACGACAGGTCCGCGTCTGTGAACAACGCAATGCCCCCCTTGGCATGCAACATGGCATTGCGAACGCTGTATCCTTTGCCGCGATTGCCCGGATTCTCCAGCAGTTTGATGCTGGGATCTGCAGCCGCGAAACGCCGGACCGCATCCGATGTGCCGTCGGTCGACCCGTCGTTCACCACGATGATCTCGGCACGCAGGGCGCGCTGGCGAATGTACGCCACCACCTTGGGGACCGACTCACCAAGCCGCTCGCGCTCGTTGTATGCGGGAAGAATAAAGGAATGCGTAATTTCGTTCATCGCAGGACTTGACGATTGCATGCCAGTTGCTGACAAAAGTCAACTTCTGCTTCCAAACGGTGACGTAGCTTCGATTTGTAAAAAGCGAGAGGGTGTAAGTTGGCTTAGGCCTCAGGAGCTAAAGCCGTTCTCCAAAGGAGACTTACACCCATGGCAAAGGTTATACCCATCACCGAGCAGTTCCAACATTTCGTAAGTGAGCTGAAAGAGAGTTCTGGGGCGATTTGCAGGGCCAGGTGCAGCAGAGTATGCGGCGGCTATTTGAGCTGTTGTCGGAGCGGCAACGCGACCTGTACATGGTGAGTCCGCGGCACGGTCGACAGAAGCCGCGCCAGCATTACCGCAACGGCTATTACAAGCGCGATTTCGTAACCCGCTTTGGGACGCTGCGTTTACGCATTGCCCGCACCCGCAAGCGGGGTTTTCCGCCGGAAGTCTTGCAAAAGATATCAGCGCGACACGCCGGCCGAAGAATAACGTAAACTGTTCTCACTT
>Ga0306926_10004546_pt1 | contig 14582 bp, 11 predicted proteins | sample flu12Cox44000178_FD_203759 | JGI IMG/M metagenome (GOLD analysis project Ga0306926, IMG submission 203759) | Lab enrichment of tropical soil microbial communities from Luquillo Experimental Forest, Puerto Rico - flux8day.12C.oxic.44.000.178 (v2)... | ecosystem: Environmental > Terrestrial >...
GTTCGCCTTGAAGAACATGACGCGCAAGCCCGGCGAGCAGGGGGAGTACACCAACTACACGCTCGAAGAATGCATCCGGCGTGGGGCCGAGGCCTTCGAGTGGAAGAAGCGCTGGCGTGCGGAACCGGGTTCGGATCGCGGCCCTGTCAAGCGTGGTGCCGGCATGGCTTACATGGCGTTTCGGTCAGGAGTCGGCCGCAGCAATGCGGTGATCCGCGTGGATGCCAAAGGCAAGTATTACGTCCACGTCGGTGTCACCGACGTGGGAGCCGGGGCCAAAACCACGATGGGGCTGATCGCCGCCGAAGCGCTGGGTGTGCCACTGTCGAAGGTGAAGGTGATCTGGGGCGATACCGATCGCTGTCCGTACTCAGTAGGCGAATCCGGCAGCCGCACCACGATCATGACCGGCCAGGCCGTGGTCGAAGCGGCGCGCGACATCCGCCGGCAAATCGCCGAAAAGGGGCTGCCTGCGGGAAATGACTTTCTCACTGCCGAGGCGTCCCCGAATCCCACCGTGGCGGGCGGGAAGGTGCGCAATGCGTTCGGCGCGCATTTCGTGGAGGTCGAGGCCGATACCGAGCTGGGCCACCTCCGCGTGGTCAAGTATCTCGCCGTTCACGATTGCGGGCGCATCATCAATCCGCTGACGGCCGAAGGACAGATCAAGGGCGGCGCGCTGATGGGCATTGGCATGGCGCTCCACGAAGATCTGCTGTACGACCATCAGACCGGCCAGCCGTTGACGCCGGGCTACTACGGAGCGCGCGTGCTGACGCACCGGGACGCGCCTAATATAGAGGTGATGTTCATAGAAAGCGACGATGGCTACGGTCCTTACGGGGCCAAGAGCATCGGCGAATCCGGAAAGGTACCGGCGGTGGGCGCGGTGGCCAACGCGGTCTTCAACGCTCTCGGCCATCGCCTGAAAGACCTGCCTATCACTCGAGACAAGGTTTTGGGGGTGCTGGTATGAAGGCTTTCACGAACGCCAATCCGCGGGATCTCCCGCAAGCCGTGAAACTGGCGCACGAGGCACGCGTCGCTGGCCACACTGCCGCCATCGCCGGCGGTGGCAGTGATCTACTCGGCATGGCGAAAGATCACCTCGTCGATCCGGATGTTCTGATCCACTTGAGGGGGATCAAAGGCCTCGATCGGGTGACCGAACAAGCCGGCGGCGCGCGCATCGGCGGCCAGATCACGCTCGACGCGCTCAGCACTCACCCGCTCGTTCGCAGCCGGTACGCCGTGCTGGCCGAGGCTGCCGAAAGCGTCGCCACGCCGCAGATCCGTAACGTCGGCACGCTAGCCGGCAACGTCTGTCAGCGCCCGTGGTGCTGGTATTTCCGCAACGGCTTCCCGTGCTACAAGGCCGGCGGCAACCAGTGCTTTTCGGTCACCGGCGAGAACCAGTTCCACGCGATTTTTGGCGGGGGCCCCAGCTTCATCGTGCACCCGTCGGATACCGCGCCGGCGCTGGTGGCGCTGGATGCGAAGTTCCGCATCGTCGGGCCGTCGGGCGAACGCGTGGTGCCGGCAGCCGATTTCTTCGTCCTGCCCAAGCAGAACGCCGCGCGCGAAAACGCCCTGGCCGACGACGAAGTGCTGGCCTCGATCGAGATCCCGCCGTCCTCAGCCGGGATGCGGAGCACGTATCACAAAATCCTGGATCGCGAGGCCTGGACTCACGCCGTGGTGAGCGCGGCTTTCGTACTCGTCATGGACAAAGACGTGTGCCGCTCCGCCCGCATCGTCCTGGGAGGCGTCGCCCCCATTCCGTGGCGGGTACCCGACGCCGAGCGCTTGCTCGCCGGCCAGCGCGTCACGCCGGAACTGGCAGCGCAGGTCGGGGAGACCGCCCTGACCGGGGCCACGCCGCTTCGCAAAAACGCTTACAAGGTGCCGCTGACGAAAGCCGTAGTTCGCCGCACGCTGGTCGAGTTGGCCGCTCGGGCTTAAGTGGCGTCAGGCTCCCGCTTGGCGCAGCCGCGAAACCCCCTGATTGGGGAAGGCCATGAACCGCCTTTGATCTCTTCCTGATTCCGCCTTACCGCAGCGTCGCCATGACCGATGTCTGGTATGCGGTCACGTTCCTGAGCCTGCTGGTGGTCGGGCCTTGCGGGATACCGCCTTCAAACGCATCCTCTCCACGGCGCCGCTCGGAGCCAGGGCCAGGGTGGCAGGGCCGTTCGGGAATTTCGCGCTTTCCAACCATGCTACTCGCCCCGCAGTGCTGCTGGCGGGCTGCATCGGGATCACTCCGTTTCGCAGCATGGCCCGGCATCTGGCTCATGAGAAGCGGACCCGTCCGGTACTGCTTTTTTTACGCCAAGGTCCGGACGGCCGACTGCCTGCCGATACAGGCGGAGAGAAGATGCGCCATTTCTTGAAGAGCTCTGGGCGTTGAAGAACGAAGATCCCGGCTTCACGTTTGTGCCTACGATCACTGGCCCGGGGATACCGCAGCCTCGGTGGCGTAGCGAGACCGGGCGCATTACTCTGGGCATGATGATGCGCCACCTTCCAGCCGGCATGCCGACCGAGCTGGCTCGTGGGCCTGTCTACCACCTCGCCGGGCCGCCGGGAATGGTTAGAGGGCTGACGGAAATGCTGCATCGAGCGGGCGTCGTTGACGGCGACATACGCACCGAGGAGTTTTCCGGTTATTGACAGTTATTGACCATTCCCGAGTTTCTCCTTCAAATCTAGGCCCAGCTGAAGCCGGACTTCGACAGCGGCAGCGAGCGCACGCGTTTACCGCTTGCCACAAAAATCGCGTTCGCGATTGCAGGCAGAATCGGCGGCAAAGCCGGTTCACCGAGGCCGGTCGGCGGGTTGTCCGATTTCAACCAGTGGATCTCGATCTCGGGCGGCGCCTGGGTCAGGCGCACCAGTTTGTGTTGGTGGAAGTTGGTTTGCACCACGCGCCCCTTGTCGAGCGTGATTTCCTGGTCCATCAACTCGCTCATTCCGTCGATAACTGCACCGTGCGTCAGATTTTCAGCGAAGCCCGGGTTGATGATCTGGCTGCCGATATCGGCGGCCACCCAGACTTTGTTGACCTTCACCTTGCTAGCCGGGTCGACGTTCACTTCCGCCACTTCGGCGAAGTAGCCCAGGTGGCTGAAGTGGAAGGCTACGCCCATCGCGGTACCTTTCGGCAGGTTGCGCTTCGCCCAGCCGGACTTGTCGGCGACCAGCTCGAGGACTCCCTTCATGCGGTCCGCGTTCATGCCTGGGGGACCGAACCCGCCTCGGCCGCCACGGCCCGACGAGGGCGCCGGAGCAAGAGGAGTGCCTGCATTCAGCAGATCCAGCCGGAACTGCACTGGATCTTTGCCCGCGGCGTGAGCCAGCTCATCGATGAAAGACTGGATCACGAACGCAATCGCGTTGCTGCTCGGCGCGCGCAGCGAGCCGGTCCGGATTCCGAGCGGCATGACCGACGCATCGAGTACATAATTGGGAATGAAGCGCTGCGGAAACTCCGTAGGACCCATGGCGGCAGCCGAAGCGAACCTGATTTTGTCGCCCTGGCCGTCACCGTAACTCACGAAGTGGTTCCGCCAGGCGACGATTTTACCCGAGCTGTCCAGGCCCGCTTTCAGAAACTGGAAACCGCCAGGGCGATAATAATCGTGCGCCATATCGTCTTCGCGCGACCAGACGAGTTTCACCGGCGCGCCGACCTTCTTGGAAATGTAAGCGGCTTCGACGACGTAATCGTTGGTGAGGCGCCGGCCAAAACCGCCCCCGCCGTGGACCATGTGGACTGTGACATCGGTCTGCTGGATGCCGAGGGCTTCGGCTGCCAGACGCCGGCCACCGCCGGGAATCTGGCTGTTGGTCCAGATTTCGCACTTGCCGTCTTTGTATTCGGCGGTGCAGTTCTGGGGTTCTAGCGGCGCGTGCGCGATGAGCGGGTACGAATACGACGCCTCAACCAGTTTGGCCGCGCCCTTCAGCGCGCCCTCGACATCGCCATCGCTGCGCATGGTCGCGTGCGGCGGCTGCTGGCTAAGCTCCACGGCTCGTTGTGCAAAGCCGGCACTGCTCTGATTGACCCGGGGACCCTCATCCCAGGTGACTTCGAGCTTCTTTCGCGCGCTTTGCGCCTGCCACCAGGTATCGGCGACAATCGCGATTCCGTTCTCGAGTCCGGGATCGCCGGGCAGGATGGTCTCGGTGATCACCGGACGCGCGATCACAAAGGCGTCGCGCACGCCCGGCATCTTTTTGATCTCGTCGAGGTTGGCGCTCGCGACTTTGCCGCCGAAGACACCGCACTTCTCAAAGCAGGCATAGAGCATGCCGGGACGCGTCATGTCGATCGCGAAAATCGGTTTGGCCGTCACGATGTCGTGCGTATCGCGGCCGGTTTGGGTGTGCCCGATGATCTTGTAGTCTTTCGGATCCTTGAGCTTCAAGGTATCGAGAGCCGGCGGCTGGATCGAAACTAGCTTGGATGCCAGTTCTCCGTAGCCGAGCGAGCGGCGCGAGGCCCGGTGATAGACCTTTCCGGAATCGGTGGAACACTCGGTCTCCGGCACGTTCCAGGTCCCGGCGGCGGCCGTGATGAGCATGGCACGGCCGGCGGCGCCGACCTGTCGCATGGGAGTCCAGTTAATCGGCGTGGCCGTGCTGCCGCCTGCGATCTGGCCGGCGTATTTAGTGTCATCGAAATCGGTCTGCTCGACTTTGAGCTTCTTCCAGTCGGCATCCAGCTCTTCGGCGATCAACATCGGAAGCATGGTCTTGACGCCCTGGCCTACTTCGGGGTTCTTGGCCATCAGCGTGACCGTCCCGTCGGCCGCGATCTTGATGTAGTTGCTCGGGACAGGCGCAACCTGCGGCCCGAACTGCGCGGAGGCCGGCTTGACATAGAGCCCGATGAGGGCTCCGCCACCGCCGAGGGCACTAACTTTGAGAAAGGAACGACGATCGATGCGCATGGTTTTCACGAGTGTCCCTCCTTACTGATTCACCGACGCCGTTTCGACGGAGCGCGCCGATGCGTTGGTGGTGATTTCCGCAGCTCGGTGGATCGCCTGGCGGATCCGCAGATACGTTCCGCAACGGCAGAGGTTGCCGTTCATCGCCGAATCGATATCTTTATCCGTCGGGTGGGGCTTTTTAGCGAGCAATGCGGCCGCCGACATCATTTGGCCGGCCTGGCAATACCCGCACTGCGGCACGTCGATTTCTTGCCACGCCAGTTGCACCGGGTGACTCCCGTCGGCTGACAGGCCCTCGAGGGTAGTGATTCTTTGGTTCGCCGCCGCCGAAACGGGCGTCTGGCAGGAGCGGACAGCGCTGCCGTTTAAATGCACGGTGCACGCGCCGCACTGCCCGATGCCACACCCGTACTTGGTGCCTTTCAGGTTGAGGACGTCGCGGATCACCCATAGCAGCGGTGTGTCCGCCACCACGTCAACCGTGGTCGACCGCCCGTTTACGTTCAGTTTGAAAGCCATCGTGTTCAACTCCTGGAGCCGAAAGTGGAAAGCACGCGATCGCACACCGCAATCCCGCTCGTACGAAGTTTGCCGAGACCGAAACCATCCTTGCCTTGTGACGGGCAGAGTAGCACCGGCAGGCGGGGAGTGTCAAGCCGATCAACACTCGAGAGAATCCCGATGGAGCCTGATTGGGCTTCAGAAACTCAATTTTTCCCTTGACAGATATTCATAAACGTGAGTTAAATATTAAATATATTGAGATGGCCCGAGCAAAAGACCTATCCGGGTGGCCGGAATTAACGCAGCTCACGCAGGGGCAGCCAATCGTCGTGGAGAGGGTCCGGCTGGCCGGCAAGCCGGTCGTGATTGAAGGCCAATTCGAGCTTCCCCAGTTGGCCCGGTTGAATCTGGAAGACCAGGTCTTCATCACGGCCTTCGTCCGGTGTCATGGGTCGATCAAAGAGATGGAGCAAATTTTCGGAATCAGCTACCCGACCGTCAAATCGCGGCTGAACCGGATCGCCGCGAGCCTGGAGTTCGTGGATACGGATCCGTCACCGTCCAAGGCAGAGATCCTCGACCGGCTCAAGCGCGGCGAGATCACCGCGCAGGAGGCGATTCGGGAATTGGAGGCGTTCGAATGATCCCGTTGCTTCTAACGGTGCGGATTGGCGGCGCAGGGAGCCGCGGCGTCCCGCTGTGGGTTCCGCTTTTTCTCGTGTGGCTGTTGTTGCTGCCGCTGGCGCTGCTGCTGTTGCCCCTGTTTCTCGTGGGGTGTCTGATCGGCATGCTGAATCCGTTCCGAGTCCTGTGGGTCTTCTGGGGGATCCTGAACGGCGCCCGGGGCACAAGTGTGGAAGCGGCTAATGGCCGCCATGCCGTGTTGATTCGCATCGTTTAGGAGGAGACATGAGTGAAAGCCGCCGCGACATATTGGAAATGTTAGCCAAGGGCCAGATCACGACTGACGAAGCCGAGCGCTTGCTCGGGCTGCTGGAGAACAAGGCGCCGACCGACGGACCCCGGGACAGTACGGGCTCCCGCGCGAAAGCCAAACCCGAATACCTGCGAGTGGTGGTGGAGTCTGACGAGGGCTATGACTCGGGCGCCACGGTCAACGTTCGCGTGCCCATGCAGCTGCTGCGTGCCGGCGTCCGGCTGGCGGGTCTGCTTCCGGTTCAGGCGCGGGGTCCTGTCAACGACGCGCTGCGCAGCCACGGAGTGCCCATCGATCTTTCGCAGATCCGACCGGAGAACCTGGAAGAACTGGTCGACCAGCTCAGCGACCTCACTGTTGATGTCGCTCAAAACCGGCAAAAGGTGAGGGTCTTCTGCGAGTGAGCGAGGCCTGTTAGCCGGAACCCGAAGCGGCCTCAGGCCATGTGCTCAGCGAGCGCCCGCTCGACATCCTCGGGTGCGACGCGCTCGCCCTCGTTCAACCGGCTAAGGATTCCGTTGATGATTTCCTTGGCCTCGTCCTTCCGGTAATTCTTGATGAAGCCGTCGAAAAAGTGTTCCCCCGCCAGCGCGTGGTTGATCTCAGTTTCCTTGTTGTGATCCTGGAGCTCGGTAAAGTAGACAACCTGGTATTTGCCCGTGTATTCGGTTTCGCGATAGATCTCGAACATCACTTTATCCGACTCGAACAACATAGCTTCGAGCGTATCACGATACCGAGCCAGCAGGAAGGGGCGTGGCTAAAACGAAATGGAACGAGCGGCAGTAACTCAGTGGTAGAGTCACAGCCTTCCGAATCGACCATCAATTTAAGACATGAGGATTTAGCGTTCGCCTTCAGAAACGGAAGAACGTCAAGAACACCGCTGCTGCTCCTCGAACCCGTCGGCCAATACGATTGACGTTACCGGTCCGTGGTTCGGTGGTGACATTGGCGGACTTAGTCGATTTTTATGACACAAAAGACCCTGGGCGCGCGAGTCGGATGAAATGGAACCAGATACGGGATTGAAACCGAATGGGCGTTTTACGACGGTGACTGAGGCTTCTGCCACCGTTCGGTCCGGCTGGTCGTGAAGCTGGATCGCGACGGGAGTGGGCATTGAATCCATTCGGCGGGGAATTTGCCGACGGTTGGGAGTATACGGCATAACGCTTCTATGAGAAGGTCGTAAAAGTCAAGGCCGACGTGGCGGCCATCCTTCATTTTTTCTCCGGCTTGATCCCCGCGGATCGAGGCGACCATCTGGACGCGGGCCCGGGCGGCCCATCGGGGGGATGCGCAAGGGGGGTTCAGCGGAGCGCTTTGAACCCCTCTTGTGGGGGGAGCCGCGGCGTCGATGGGTGCCAGCGCCTTTTGCTGGCGCGCAGCGTGGCCAGCGGCGTGGGGGGAACCCGCCCGCCCCGGCTTTCCCCCGGAGGGGGAAACGGGAAAGGGGGAGATCAGACTGCCTTGTTGCAGACTCGCCACTGGTTTAGAGTGTGCCCCCGCTGTTCTTCTATCACTTTTCCCTCTCAGTACGATCACCAACCGATCTGTCGATCCGCTCGATTAGCATTAGCTTTCCAGAAGTCTTGAGCGCCAGCCACTCCTTGCCGTGCTTCTATCCGCACTCTTCATGGGCCGCCGATGGGGGCCCGGTGCAAGTTGGGGTCCGATCTAAAGCCCAGGTCCATCACCACGGTGATGGACCTGGGTTGCTGGGTGCTGCCATCTCGCCGGCGATCTCTGAAGGATCAGAGCGTTATACGCAGTTACCCGAACAAGGCGGTGGATGTCATTGCTTACCAAAACTTCTTGTCTGCTAGCCGCCCGCGCAATCAACTCATGCCGACTCTGCTCCCTTATCTTGCTTCCCGGGTAGCTACGCAGCCTCCCCCACTTCCGCTGTCGGCGCGCCATGGCGTAACGGCTCATACACTTCTCCGCTGATCCATAGCCGATGCAACAATACCGCCAATTTCCGCGCTACCGCTACTGCTGCCCGCTTCTTCGCATTCTTCCCGCCTCGCTCGCACAGCCGGAGCCCATACCGCCGTAAGTCTGTGTCCGGTCCGAACCGCCCCAAGATATAATGTGCGCTCCCTACCAGTAGCCGCCGCACCATCACGTCTCCCGCCTTGCTGATTCGCAATTGCGGTTGGCTGTCCCCAGAATCCTCCTGCTTGGGCACTAACCCCAGATACGGCCCCACGTCCCGACTCTTCCGAAATCGATCCGGATTCTCCAGCGTCAACACATAGGCTAACGAGGTCAGCGGCCCCACCCCCTTTACTTGCTGCAACAACTCCGTGTGGCCATACTTCTCTCTGCCCAGCTTTTCAATCCTCTCGTCATAGACCTTGATGCAATCACTCAGCGCCTCGGCCAAACGCACCAACGGCAGCAGCGCTTCGCGTACCTCGGCGGGGAGTGTCTCCTCCACCTTATCCGAGAAGCTGGGACTGGAACACTTGGGCAGCCTCGCGCCCATACTTTTCACCAATCCCCGCGTGGTATTGATCAGTTGCGTCCGCGCGGTCACCAACGCATCCCGCGCCCGCAGCACCACCAGGTCTTGCCGCACTTCCGTGCTCCGGTGTTCGATCGGGAACAACGACTGCGGATCGACGCGCCCCAGCCGCGCCAGCTTGTTGGCATCGATCCGGTCATTCTTGCGCTTGCGACGCTTCGTCCCATCCATCAGTCGTGGGTTGGCGACCAGCACCTCGTGCCCGCAACCCACCACCACTTCTCGCACCCACGCCGAGTGCGTGCCCACTTCGAGGATCACGCGCGCCGCCGATAATGCCCGGAAGAATGCTGCTACATCCTCTCCCGTCGTTCGCAACTGTCCCTCCGCCAGCGTCTCCCCCTCCAATCCCAAAATGCAGTAGTTGCTCCATTGGTCTCCCAGATCCACTCCCACCGTCAGCCGGTCCCGATTGGGGGCCGGCACGACACCTGGCTTCCCCTCCGCTGCCTTCTCCGGCGCCGGTTTTGGCCCCAGCCTCTCGCTCAGCTTCGCCACCAGCTCTGCCATCACTTCCTTGGAGTCCCGCTGCACCGGGCCGCGGGCCTTCGCTGGTTTCGTCTTCTGTCCGCTCGTCGTTTGAGAAATGCTATTCTTTTTCAAGGGTCGATTCTCCTAGCTTCCTAATTGCACCTATGAATGCGTTCAATCACCCATAGAGTAGCGTGCTTGGGGATCGACCTTCTCATCTCATCTCGCCGCCGCCTTCAAGAGGGAGGAGACAATTCCGAACGTGTGACCGGGGCAACGAGAATTGGATGAAAGAGTGGCGGGCGCTGAAGCTATGTCCTGCTCACCGCCTGCGGCGTAGACCCACCATGGCCAGCACAACTTCCGTGGCCGCCGGACTTCGATATGGCCGCCAGATGGCCTTTAGTTCCAGCTCCTGTGCCAAAGCAGCGAGCGTCTCTGGACAAAAGCAATAACAACGAATCTTCTGGATTTTCCCCTCCGCCGCCTCGATGCGATGCACCTCGTTGAGTCCCTCGATGCCGTCCAAAGTGCGGAAGCCCAGCACGATTGGCTCTCCTTGGTAAACCGCGGTCCTCCACCAAGGATGATCGCCGAATCCGAGTGAAGGCATCGTCATGTGCGCGTAAGTGAAGAAAGTGCGATTCTTTTCCCATCCTTCCGTCTCGGCGCCCCCAACCAGTTCGACTGTCAGGTCATCGGAACAGAGGGCGCGCATCGCGACCATGTCCCTTTCCGACAGCGCTTTCATAAAACGCTCGACGATCTGCGGCGGCGGGGCGTCGAATTCGGCCGGCGGACGCTTGGATTCGAGCCGCCCCCGGCCACGCGATAATGCCGCCTTGACGGCGCCGACGCTGGTCCGCAACATGCCAGCCGTTTCGTCGAGGGAAAGATCGAAAATGTCTTTCATCAGGATCGCTGCGCGCTCTTGTGGATGAAGCGACTGGAAGAGCTTCCGGGCCGCCTCACGCTGTTCGACACCCGCCTCTGGCGACGGCGGAGATGAGACCCACGTTTCGGGTATCCCCAGGGCAAGTATCGCCTGCTCGCGCGCCTGACGTCGCATCCGGTCTATCCAAATGTTTGTTGCCGTTCGGATCAGATAAGCCCGCGGATTCTCTACCCTTGCATCGCTTCGACCCAAAAGGCCAAACACCCGGACCAGGGTATCCTGCATCAAATCCTCACCGTCCCATAGGTTGCCGGTCAGGCGAAGGCAGTCCCGGTGCAGGTCGGCTCGATATCTTGCAATGCCGTCTAGATAGGCTCGCCAGGGCCCGCGGACTCTCCTCTGGCCGGCGAAGCGCCTGGATGTCTCACTCATCTTTTTCTTAAGCTCCATAATCTCAAGACGAACCGTCGAGGTGACAGGATAGTTGTGCGAAGTATTTCAGGTTCGGGAGACCTTCGTGGTAGGGGCCGAGGCACGCCGACCTGTCAGGACCTGCCGATATTTTGGGTATCGGGGCAGGCGAGTCAGATCGGTTTGGCGAGTACGAGTTTACTTGGATCGTGTCCGAGTGGCCAACGCTCCTCGAACGAAGCTGCCGGAGTCTCGCAACAGGCCGTCTTCGTCTGCGACCGGTTTCAAATACGCTGAAGCACGTCTCAGTGCTCTACGAATTTTCCACGCTCATCGAGCCGGAAGATGTCAGTGCCAGCCCACGGCCCGTCGACCCGGCGACTCTTGAAAGTGCCCGAAAGCCCGTCGGCTACCAGTCAGTGCCGGGCCGCTGGCGGAGATCATTTTCCGACGGCCCTAATGTTTTCACCGCGTTCCAGGAGCCCTCCGCGTGCTCTAATACTGTTGATGCGATCTGAGCTTCGCCAAGCGATCCGCACTCTTGTGAAGTCCCCCGGATTCGCGGTGTCCGCTATCCTGATCCTAGGGCTTGGATGCGCAGCGAGCACCAGTATCTTTTCTGTCGCCTATAGCGTCCTCGTCCGTGACCTTCCGTATCCTGCCCCTGACCGCCTCGTCGCTGTTTCCACCCGCCTGCCGCACGCCGTAGCCTCCAAAGCCCCAGCCGGCGCGGCCGACTACTTCGATTGGCGCCGCCGTCAACAGGTCTTCACCGATCTAGCCCTCACCCGCCTGGTCGCCAATTTCAATCTGACTGGTGGAGACGAGCCAGAGCGCATCCGCGGCACCCGCACGACTGCCAGCTTGTTTCACACGCTCGGCATTAGGCCACTGATCGGCCGCACCTTCACGGAAGCTGAGCAACTCGATCCGGACCGCGCCGTCACCGTCGTCGTGCTGAGCTACTCGCTCTGGCAGCGGCGTTTCGGCGGCGATCCCGGTATCCTCAATCGCAAAATCCGCCTGAACGGCCACGACACTGAAGTCATCGGCGTCATGCCGCCGGAATTCCACTACCTCGGCCGCGACTACGAACTGTGGGAACCGCTGTACTACCCGCCTGAGGAGCTCCGCGATCGCTCGGATCTTAGTTATGCTTGCGTTGCCCGGCTCCGCCCAGGCATCACGCTCGCGCAAGCGCGCGCACAAATGAGCGCCGTCGCGGCCAATCTCGGACGGGAGTATCCTAAGACCAACCGCGATCTGGGCGTCTACGTGGAGCCGCTCGTTGGGGATATCACTGAATCGGTCCGTCCCGCGATGTGGCTGCTGCTCGCCGCCGTGGGCATGCTCTTCCTGGTCGGCTGTGTGAATCTCGCTAACTTGCTGCTTGCGCGTGCCACTGGACGTCAGGCCGAGTTCGCCATCCGCACCGCGCTCGGGGCCCCCGTGCGCGGCTTATGCGGCAAACGTTCGTTGAAACTATTCCACTCGGCATCGCCGGCGCTGCACTCGGCATACTTGGCGCCGATGCCCTGCTCAAGCTGCTGGTTCCGCTGCTTCCGTCCGGACTCCCGCGGGTCGAAGAGATCGCGATACATCCGCCGGTCCTGCTGTTTACTATCGCGCTATCCATCGGCGGCGCGTTCGCCGTTTCGATCGCACCTGCCCTGCAAGTTTCCGCAAGTCTCCAACGCGGCCCTGCGTCGCACTCGCGCGTGCGCGATCTCCTGGTCTGCGCCGAAATTGCGTGCACCGTCGTGCTGCTCGTCTCGGCCGGTCTGCTGATGCGCAGCTTCCTCAACGTGCGCGCCACCAACCCCGGATTCCGGCCCGATCACGTTCTCGGTCTCCACATCGCCGTCGATCGTTCTACACACGGCAACACCGATCGTGAAGTTTGGCGCTACCTGTCGCGTCTGATCGGCCGAGTCCAATCTACGCCCGGTGTGGAGTCCGCCGCCGCCGTCAATCGCCTCCCGCTCGGCGGCCAGACGCAGACTCTCCAGATCGAATTCGAAGGTCGTGACACCAAAGTCAACATCGATTCACGCTCAGCGAGCTCTAACTATTTCCGCACTCTCGGTATCCCCCTCCTCGCCGGGCGTGCCTTCCGAGAGGACGACATCGCAGGCCGACCCGATGTCGGCATCCTCGATGACTGGATCGCGCGCCAAGTATTCGGCAACGAGAGCCCGATTGGCAAGCGCTTCCGCATTCCGATCGTGCCCGGCATGCCGTGGGTCCAAATTGTCGGCGTAGTGGGTCACATTCGCCACGAGGGCCTGGACCGCGATCCGCGTCCGCAAGTCTATTGGCCATACGCCCAGCGCACTCAGGATCGCGTGGCAATAGTCGTCAAGACGGCGGGCGACCCAATGGCGATGACACCTGCCATTCGCGCTGCCATTCGTGAAATCGATCCTAATCAGCCTCTCTACGACGTTTTCCCAATGTCCGAATTCATCGCGCGCACGCTTCTCGCACGGCGCCTGAATCTGGTGCTGGTCGGTTCATTCGCCGCGCTGGCGCTGCTGCTGGCGAGTATCGGGCTGTACGGCGTGGTCTCGCACCTTACGGCGCGCCGCTCGCGTGAGTTTGCCGTCCGGCTAGCAGTGGGTGCTACTCCCGCAAACCTCCTCGCGATGGTATTCCGCCAGAGTCTCGCCCGCGGCTCGCTAGGGCTTGCCGTTGGCCTCCTCCTTTCGACTGCGATTACGCGCCTGCTCTCGACGATGATCCACGGCGTCACGGCGCTCGACCCGTTGACCTACACGTCGGTTGTGGTTGTGCTACTGATCGTAGTCGTGGTGGCAAGCTATGTCCCGGCCCTGAGAGTCTCTCGCACACATCCAGTCTCAGCCCTGCGGGACTCCTGATCTCGAATTCGCTCCTGAGCCTATTTGCCTGACCTACTCCGGCCCTCTCGCCGTAGTCGCGAATTTAGCTGCTACGCTGTGCGAGTTCCACCGCCGGAAAAGCCTCCAGCAGCTCAAAACTGCCCAAGCGACACCCATCCGCGCCACAAGACCGTTCACGCCTAACCGCGCATGCGTCCCTCGTGGAGTCACGGAGAAGCCAACGATACTGTCACTCTTCGATCGTGTCCCTGACTGGCTGGGTGATGACCGCCGGATCTTCGTCCAAAGCGAACAACGACGTCCGTCGAAGTCCTGTCGGCCAGTGATGACCGTCCGCACTCCACCATGAAATGGCTACGCCGCCCTATATAGCCAGCTCGCGAGGTCCCGGTTGTAGCGAAATCCTTCGGCCGAAAAGGTCATCTCCGCATTGTGGATCAATAGCGGCACATCCATTTCGTGCAGCGATCCATGGCTGCGGTATTCGGGAGGAAGTGCTTCCTGGTCCGTATCCAGCTCGCCGAAGACCGTGTTTTTGTCGCCGAGCACAACGAGGTCGCCGATCCGAGAAGCCATCAGGTGATACCGCTTCGCCGCTTCGCTGCGGGTAAGCACAGTTTCGACGCCGTCCAGGTCGGATATCGTCCGCGCCACGCGATCGATGTCACGCGGGGCTTTGCAATAGACCCACGAAACTCCCCCGAAACCGCGGTGATGACGTAGATACTTGTCCTGCTCGACAGAGATCGCAATACGAATCGGTGCGCCATGCGTGGTGCTGGCCTTCTCCAGATCCCAGCAGCGGCTCTTGTGGTTCATACCGTGATCGGCAGTCAACAGGAAAGCGGCGTCCGGCGCGGCCGCAGCCGCTTCGCCCAGCAGTTGGTCGAGGCGCGCCAGATGTTCCTGCGATTCGACCGCTTGCGGAGACCAGGTATGCATCGGGTAGTCGGTCGTGTGGATGTATAGACAGCCCAGGTCGCGGCGATTCTTGAGAAGGTCGATCGCGGCA
>Ga0306926_10004547_pt1 | contig 14581 bp, 12 predicted proteins | sample flu12Cox44000178_FD_203759 | JGI IMG/M metagenome (GOLD analysis project Ga0306926, IMG submission 203759) | Lab enrichment of tropical soil microbial communities from Luquillo Experimental Forest, Puerto Rico - flux8day.12C.oxic.44.000.178 (v2)... | ecosystem: Environmental > Terrestrial >...
CAGTCCTCGATCGCCCGCATCGAAGGCGGCGGCAGCCTGCCCACCCTCGGAATGCTGGCCCGCCTCGCCCACGCCACCGGCACTCCCCTGCGCCTCGCCGCCCCCGGAATCACCGGCGTCGACCTCGGCGGAGCAGCCTGACAGATCCCGCTGCCAGGCTGCGGCCCCGCATGGGCCAACACAGCTCGCATTCCGCCGCCAACCCATGCCGCTGTAGCCGGATCCTGAGGGTTCCGATGGCTGTGCGGCAACGGAAGAAGGGACGAAGACACCAGTGGCTTTCTCACCCGTACGCACGCGGCCGTGTGATCGGTAGCGTGTCGCCATGGCCAACGGGGCAGATTCTCATGAGACGCCGGATGCCCGAACGGTTGATGCGGAACAGCTGATGGCGGCAATGTCCGGCCTGACCCAGGGACAGATCGAGGCTGTACTCCGGAGCCTGCTCGCCGCCAGGGCGCCCCTTCCCCGCCCCTTTGAAGCGACGGCACCACCGTCGCGGCGCCGGCCACGTCGCACCGACGTCGTTACCTACCGTGCCCGGATCGACCTCAAGGGGACACGGCCACCGCTTTGGCGCCGGCTCGAGCTAGCCTCCGACCTGTTCCTTGACCAGGTCCACGAGATCATCCAGGTTGCCTTCGGCTGGACCGACTCCCACCTCCACCAGTTCGGCTCCGGCCCGGGGCATTACGGACCCGAAACCGAGCACTACCTGTGCCCCTTCCAGGTGGAAGACGGCGAGACAGGGATCCCCGAGGAAGACGTGCGCCTGGACGAGGTGCTGGTCGATGCTGGTGACAGGCTCTTCTACGACTATGACTTCGGTGACGGCTGGGAGCACGTCATCAAGCTCGAAGCCCTGCTGCCCCGGCCTGATGCCGGGCCGAGAGCGGTATGCGTGGCTGGCCGCCGTGACGGCCCGGCGGAGGACTGCGGCGGCGTCTACGCCTACGAGCTGATCTCTGCGGCCACCGACCCAGGCAACCCCGATCACGCCGACGCGGTGGCCGAGTTCGACCGCTTCTATGGGGAGCCAGCCGGCCCGGAAAGCATACGCACGACCCCTTTCGACATCAACGAGATCAATGAGACGCTGGCTGGTCTCCTGCCGCTGGTGGAGCGTGATCCTGCCGGTAGCAGCAACGGACAGGAACGCGACTTCCCCCAGCCCTTGGATGAGCTGGTCCGTGCCGTCCGCACCAGCGCGGGCAAGCGCGAGCTGCGGCAGTTGATCCGCGATGCCCGCCTGGACCAGCCGGCGCTCGTGGACGCCGAGACCGCCGCGAGGATGGTGCACCCGTACACCTGGCTGCTGAACCGCGTCGGCGACGGAATCAAGCTGACTAACGCCGGTTACCTTCCCCCCGTGCACGTTGAGGCGGCTATGGCAGAGCTCAGCCTCGGGGAGGCATGGATAGGCAAAGGCAACCGGGAAAATCAAACACTGCCCGTGCTGCACCTACGTGAATCCGCAGCCAACATGGGCTTGCTGCGCAAGCGGCGCGGGATACTGATGCTTACCTCCCGTGCGCGCGGGCTGCGCGACGATCCGGTCGCGCTGTGGTGGCATCTGGCCGAACGCATCCCACCCAAGTCACCAGACCCTTGCGAAAGCCAAGCCGGGCTCATCCTCCTCGCCGCTCTGGCCGCCCAAACCGCCGACGACCCGGACGTGACCACCGCGCGCCTCCTCAGCGCGATCGGCTGGGTCAACGGTGACGGCGCTGAACTTACCGAGCTGACCGCAGGCCATGCCTCCTGGAACACCAAGACCGTCCTGCGACGACTCGGCGCTTTCACGGACGACGGGCAGTTGCGCCCGGCCGCGGAACCGACAGCTGAAGGCGTGACACTCGCCCGAGCGGCGCTGCGCACCTGGCCCCGAGGCTGACTACCGGCCGGCGGAACCGACTTGCGCCTGTCGCTTGAGGGCTTCGAACCTGTCCCCGGGCACCGTGGGCGGCTGATGCTGAGCAGGCGCACGGTGACCGTGGCATCCCCAGGCACCGGTGGATACAGGTTCCCCGAAGTGGGCTTTCGTTGACCTGCCACCGTCCCGGAATGCGGCCAATAGTCCCCATCTAGGGCTCAACTGATCACGCCGAATTGTTCGAATTTATCCTTTGACCTGCAGAGCCCCCTTACGGAATCGAACCGTAGACCTTCTCCTTACCATGCAATCTGAGTGTTCATTTCTCTTTCAGCCACCTGCCGCTGCTTCCGTATAATGGCTGGTAGAAGTCATATGATCTGGGTCAGGCAATGCTTTTGAATGTCGGCCGCTGACATTCGGTTCACGGTCAAATGACGGTCAGATGATCAAGGTGGTGCCATGGGGTTCTCACGTAAGCGGGCAGGGCGGGACGGCAAGCCCCGCTACACCGCTTACTACCTAGACATCCGCGGCCACGAGCGGTCGGCAGGCACCTTCTCCAACAAGAAGGACGCCAACGACGCCTGGAAGAGGGCCGAGGGCGCCGTCAGCGCCGGCAAGCCGGGCGACCCCAGCCGCGGCAAGCAGACTTTCGAAACGTACGTCATGGGGAAGTGGCTGCCCCATCACCTGCTGGAGCCTGGCGTCCGCAAGAACTACGCCGGGCACGTCCGCAACCACCTGCTGCCGTTCTTCGGGCCGATGAAGATGCGCGACATCATGCCTGAGCATGTCCGCGAGTGGGTCACCTACATGAAGAACAAGGGCGCATCTGCCCAGACCATCAAGTACAGCAAGAGCTCGGTCCTGAACGCGATCTTCACAACCGCGCTGATGGATGATGTAGTTACCATCCACCCTAGCCATGGTGTGAAGACTCCGCCCACTCCGGAAAAGCCACGGCGCATCATCACACCTGCCCAATTCGATCAGCTCTACCAGCTGCTTCCTGACACCGATGCCAGGCTGCTAGTGGAGACAGACATCGAAAGCGGATTGCGCTGGGGCGAGTTGACCGAGATACGAGTCCGTGACCTGGATTTCGAGACAGGCATCCTCACTGTCAGCCGCGCGGTCGTCGAACTGACCCAGGACGATCACCCCGACGGTGGCCGCTTCCTGGTGAAGGAGTATCCGAAAGACAAGGAGTACCGGCGGTTCAAGCTGAGCAGGCAAATCACCGCCAAGATCCAGGCCTACGTCACTGCCAAAGGGCTCGGTAGCGATGACCTGATCTTCAGCTACCAGCCGCCCACCCAGCCCGCGACAAGGCGTCCCGACCTTGGCGCCACTCCCCCGCCAGGGATGACCGCGCCGAACGAGAAGGGCCGCCAATACTGGCACGGGACCCTCACTGCCTACAACGCCGCGAAATGCCGGTGTGATCATTGCCGCAGCGCCTATGCCGACTACCGTGCCAAGCGCCGTGCAGGGGGAAAGGACAACCCTCGCACGCCACGCGCGCGAGATACCGACGGGCACATTCCCGCCGACTGGTTCCGCATCCAGGTCTGGGACCCAGCACGCAAGGCGGCGGGCCTTGACGGCGTCAGGATTCACGATATGCGGCACGCACATGCCTCCTGGCTGCTCGCCGGTGGTGCCGACCTGCAGGTCGTTAAAGAACGCCTCGGTCACGCCAGTATTGCCACCACCGAGAAGTACCTGCACACCCTGCCGGACGCCGACGAGACAGCCCTGGAAGCCCTCACCAAGATCCGCCTGGCAAGGCCAGCGTGAACCCCGGGACCCATCGCATCGCCCTATTCGCGATCGCTGCGATTGCGATCGCTGCCAGTGCCAACGCGCTGGCCCATAGCTATGCGGGCCTGTACGCGTGGGCGTTACATCACCGCTTGACGGGCTGGCAAGCGGTGTCGTGGCCGGCCGAGATTGATGTGTTTCTTGCGGTGGGTGAGCTCGCACTGTATGTCGCGTACTTGGATAGCTGGCCGATGCGCCAGCGGGTGTGGCCGTGGGCGACCACCTTGGTCGGGCTGGCCGTCAGTGTGGCGGGCAATGTCGGCCACATCCAGCCGTTGCCTGGCCATCCCGTGTTGCTCGCCGACCGCTTCACCGCGGCGGCCAGCCCGCTCGCCGCGTTCGCTGGCCTGACGGTTGGGCTGCTGGTGCTGCGTATGAACCGCCAGCGCGCCAGTGCCCACCCAGATCGCAGCGCTATTCACCACAGGCGCCTGGTCCCCGCCATGTCCGGGCAAGGCGTTGGGCTCCAGCCTGTCCTGCCGCCCGAGCCCGCCGTCGCCGTCAACCATGATCAGGCTCAGCACCCCGGGGCCAGTGGCGTAACCGATGGGTGCGCCAACGCCCTGGTTGGCAGCGATGAGTCGGCGTTGCTGAAGGACGCCGCGTTGATCTGCAACACGGCTGCCGCGCGTGGTGAGCGGCTCACTCAGCGGGCCCTGGCCCGGACGCTGCGGGGCCGTGGTCACCGGTTCCCCAACCAGAGCCTGCGCAACATCGCCCGGGCCGGTGGCCTGCGCCGCCTGCCCGGGCAGCTGCCCGCAGATGGCGGTCAGGGCTCATGAACGAACTGGACGCCTGCACCGCGCGGGTTCGCAGCAGCGCCACTCTTGCGGAGCTGCTTGAGGCGGGGTTCGACGCGTTCGAGGTGATCAGGCTGGTGGCCCGCACTTGTGAGGACCGGGCACCGGACCTGTTCGCCGCGTTCCTGACCGCCGCCGGGACCGCGGTCGAAGGCCGCAATGCCCTCAACGACGCACCCTCACTTCCTCCAGCCCGCGCCGGCCCACCGCCCGCGCCCAGGGCGAGCGCAGGGGCCAGCGCGGACCGCATCGCCGACGAACTCGCTGCGCTCGCCGCGCTCCTGGCCCAGCGCCTGGCGGAGGCGCGCGCGCAGGCCATCTTGGCGGGCGACCGGTCCGCCTGCCAGCACGCGACCCGCACCGCAGCAGGCATTCACCGGCTATTGGCCCGGGATACCGATGAGACCGCTGCTCGGTGACTTCCTAGCCACGGCCAGCGGGCACATCGGCGCCGCGACCGGTGACCTGCGCGTTGGAGCAGACGCCGCCCCTTCGGTGGTCCGCGAGCTGGCCCGTCTTACCGCGGTGATGGTGCGCTGCGCGGACGCATTCGTCCAAGACGATCGGGGTGACTCGCGTCACCTGCTGGACGCCCAAGAACTGGCCGTGCTGGATGCACGGTCCGCTCTTCGCCACGCGCACGCGTGTATGCGGGCCGCCTGGGGCGCCCTCGGGGACGGCGACGACGAGGCCCAGCACGCGGCCGCAGCGTGCCTGTCAGCCGCCGCCGACGACCTCGCCGCTGGCCATGACCTGCTGCAAACCCACTTCGCCACCGACCAGTTCGGCTGGCGGCATGCAACCTCACCCTGGGCACCGGCCATCGCGTCCCCTCAGGTCGGCGCGGCCCTGATCACCGAGGTCGGCGGCTACGCAGGCCGCCTGGCGCCGTGGGCACTTCAGCTGGCCGCCGCGGTCCCCGATCGGAGGCTGCCACCACGGGCCCGGGCGGCAATCGGCAGCAGCTGCCGGTGGCTATGGGTCGCCGAGGCCGCCGCACGGGTAGTACGCCACGGCCCCGGCGCCGTCGCCGGGCAGGCGTTACTGCCCTCCATACCGGTCAACCTTCCACCGTTGCGCTGCTCGCCGCGCGGCGGCGAGCCGGTGCCCCGGCTGTGTGCCGGCACCGCCATCACCGCTGAACGACTGGGTCACCTGGCGTATCTCACGGCCACTCGCGGATACCCTCCGCGGGCCACCCTCGCCACCGGTTGGCAGCGAACCGCGCAAGCAGCCGCTATCACCGGCCACTGCAGCGAACTGATCCTCCGCCAACTCACCGAACCCGCGGCCCGGCTGTCCCGCAGCGCGGCCGCCGATACGGCGATCAACCTGGCAGCGCAGGCAACCGGCGGCTCATGGCAGGCATGGCGCGCCGTCGCCCGCCAATGGGACATCTTCACCACCAGTCCCGGGACGATCTTCACCCCGGTCGCCGCCGAAATCGGAGATCTGACGCTGTGGATCGGCCGGCTTGCCCACACCGACCCGGCCTGGGCCCCAGCCCGGAACCACAGCAGCCCTCTCCGTCCCGGTGCCGCCTTCGCCGACAGCGGCACCACCATCAGTGCCGTCGTGATCGCCCTCCACCACGCCGGCGATGCCCTTACCCGCATCGCCGCCCACGACCGCGAAGGCGTCCGCTCGGCCGCCGCAACCGAGGACCTTCACGTTCCGACCCGCCTGCTGCCCGCAGACACCGACGTGCCGTACCGGTACGTGCCGGCCCCCTCAGCCATGATCGATGAGCTGCTAGCCACCTACGACGCCGCAGCCGAAGCGGGCATGCGTGCGGCTACCACCCTCGACCGGCTCGTTCTTACGCTGAACTCTCAGCCCACCGCCCTCATTACACTGCGTGCCGTCGCCCCGCTTAATACTCCCTGCCTGCCCCCCATCCCAGCCGCCCGCGCCGCCCCGCCTGCCCAACAACCGCGCCCGGGACAGGTGGCACAGGCACTCCGAAACCAGGGCATCAACGAGCCCGCATTGTTAGCCCGCGCCGCAGAACTCGACGACAAGACCAGGGCGCTGATCAGCACAATCACGTCCATCTCCCAGCGTCGGGCCGAAGCCAGCGTTGCGGCAAAGCATGCACCCGAAGGCCAACACCCGGCTCGGCTGGCGGCAAGAGACTCATCACCGGCCACAGGCGCTGCAACCTCCCTGCCGAGACTGGTTCCCATCGGCCACCAAATACGACACAGCACCCCCACCCGCCGACGACCGAATTGTCAATAGCCACGGCCCCACGCTCCGATGGGTGGCGAACTGGCTGATCCCACTCGCGCCCAAAAGCACACGGCGGCCTCCTCGCGCCCGCACGGGCACAATGCCGCGTTGAGGTACATCGCGCGCTATGAGTGCTGCCCTCGCGGGGAAGACACATGGAGCGCAAGCCCACAGGCCCGGTTGACGACCACATAGGGCGGCGCGGGCACCCACTGCCGTCGATGCGCCCGCGCAGCCAGCCCGACACCGATCGCAGAGCGTGGCCGCCCCTTATGATCAGCCGCGAGCGTACCGCTAATGGACGCCCAGCGCCCGAGTGCTGGGTCAGGCTGGCGGGTGCGCGGGCATGGCTAGCCCGAGCTTGATGCCCTTGCGGACACGGCTGCGACGAAGTTGGCGGCGGCCGCGACCGCGGCGGTCATTTCCCGGATCGCCGTGCGGACAGCCTCCGATGCCCAGTTGCCGTCGGCGATCTGTTCAGCGCGGGAACGCAGCTGCCGCCGGGACAGGCCGTAATCCCCGGGATTGATGATCTTGTGCTCGCACCGCAGGGCGTGCAGCAAGGCGATGAGCGCGGCGGTTCTTTCGCTAGGGGTGCTCTCCTGCACCAGTGCCTGGATCAGCTGCTGGCGCACTTCGGCCTCGTGGCCGGAGTCCTGGGCTGGCCACCGGTGGGCCGGGAAGAGGCCAAGGATCCGGCCCTGGCCGACGTGGAGCACCCCACCGCTGGCCAGCCGCGCATACAGCGCGTGCCGCAGGTCCTTGCCCAGCAGTCGGATCAACGTGGACGGTTTGCTGTCCTGGTGGGTGGCGATGACCCTCAAGGCCGCGTCGAGGACGGGGTCACCGGTGGGAGCCGGGTGCCAGACCACGACGCGGCCGAGCTTGCCGACGTCGTGCTCGCCAGAGAGGCCCACCTTTTCATCAAGGCCAGCTGCAGGAGGTTCGCGCCACCGAGCCCGGCATCGGCGGCGGCCGCGGGCACGGTAGTCGGCCGCCGGCATCGTCGGTGACCAGGAGCAGGAGGTCCTCGGCCAGGAGCATGGTCATCAGGCTGCCCAGCTCAGTGGTGGGCGAGGGGCGGGCCGCTGTGCCCGGTCCACAGCCTGACCATCATGGTTGCCACCGCGAAGAACCCGAACCCGGCGATGACGCCGAGAATGACGTCACTGGTGAGTATGGCCACTGTCACGCCGAGGGCGACTGCGATGCCGGTGAGCACCGTTATCAGCAGCCGGTGGCTCGCAAGGTCTCGTTGTGTCATCGTCGTCTTCCCTCCTGCTAGGGCGCGTGCCCGGTGCCGCAGTGTTGTGGAGGTATGGGCGCGTGCCGGGCTCGGGCCGGGGATGGCTGTGGTGGTGCTGCGCCAGGCGTCTTTGAGGCTGAGCGCCGGCCCGCTGTGCAAGATGGCGCCGGTGTACAGTCGCCCGGCCAGCTGCACCAGCCCGATGATGGTGGCCAGGGTGAGTACCACGGCGAGGACCGGTTCCCACCAGGCGGTGGCGCCCATGGCGATGCGCCCGGGCATGGCGAAGGGCGCGGTCAGCGGGAAGTAGGAGATCACCCGGGCCGCAGCGCTGGCGGGCTGGGTGATCATGAAAAACGAGGCGAAGTAGGCCACCGGCAACAAGACCATGACCGGCCCGGCCACGGCCTGGGCGTCCTCGGCCCGCGACCCCAGCGATCCGAGGGCGCCGTACACGGTGGCATACAGCGCGTAGCCGAGCACAAACCAGACAACGGCCCAGGCCAGCACACTACCCCGGATGGCGGGGACATCGATGGAGCCGACGGCGGTAACCGCGATGACCGCGGCCAGCGCGGTCACGGCGATCTGCGCCAGGCCGAGCAGGCCGATGCCAGCGATCTTGCCGGCCAGCAGGGCGCGGGCCGGGATCCGGGCCAGCAGCACCTCTACGACGCGGCTGCCCTTTTCCTCCAGCACGCCGTTAAGCACCATCGCGCCGAAGATGCTGATGCAGAAGAACAGCACGCCGGTCATGACGATGACAGCGGTCTCGTCGGCCGGGCCGCGGCCCGCCACGTGGCCCAGTTCGACGCTGCTGACCGGCATCGGCGCCAGCAGGGCCGCCGCGGCTTCGGGGCGCAGGCCTGCGGCCGCGGCCCGCTCGCGCACGGTGACCACCTGGATGGCGCCGGTCACGACCGTCTTGAGCTGCTGGTCGGCCCGGCCTTGCCACTCCAGCCGCCGGGCGCCGGCCGCCAGCACGTCCAAGCGGCCTTGACGGACGGCCTGCTCGCCGGCGGCGACGCTGCCGTAAGGGTGCACCCGGGCGGTGATCCCGGCGGCGTGGGCTTGTTCGGCGATAGCGGCCGCCAGGCCCGAGGCAGCGGAACCGGTGACGCCGACGTCCCGGGTGCCCCCGCCAGGCTTAAGCAGGGCGGGGATGACGAGCATGGCGGCCACCGCCACGACCATCAAGGCGACCGAGGCGAGGAAGGCACGCGACCGGGCTCGCTCGCGCAGTTCCCGCTTGGTCACCAGCCAGCCCTGCCGCACGCCGTTCATGCCGCCACTGCCTCACGGAACAGTTCCGACAGCGTCGGCGGCTGGTAGGCGAATGAGATGATGTCGGCGCGGTCGCGGGCTGCGGCCACCACCGCGGCCAGGTCGGCGTCGCGGCCGACCCGCAGCCGGGCCTGGCCATCCCCGGCCTCGACGAGCTCCGCCGAGGGCAACAGGGACCAGTTCGGTGCCAGGCCCCGGTATCGGATGTCCACAAACCGCTGCGGCACCTTGGCCCGCAGCTCGGCCAGCTCCCCGGCCAGCACGATCCGGCCGTGCTCGATGATCACCACGTCCTGGCACAGGTCCTCCACCAGGTCGAGTTGATGGCTGGAAAACAGCACCGTCACACCCCCGGCCGCCAGGTCCGTCAGCAATTCGCCCATGGTGTCCATGGCAATTGGGTCCAGGCCCGCGAACGGCTCATCCAGCACCAGCAGATCAGGGTCGCCGACCAGCGCGGCGATCAGCTGCACCCGCTGCTGGTTGCCGTGCGACAGCGCATCCAGCCGGTCGCCCGCGCGGGCGGCCACGCCCAGCCGCTCCAGCCAACCATCCACGGTCCGGCCCACATCTGTAGCCCCGCGCCCGCACAACTGGCCCAGGTACACCAGCTGGTCGCGCACCCGCATCCGCGGATACAAGCCCCGCTCCTCCGGCATGTACCCAAACCGCGCCCGCTCCGTGGCGGTGACCGGCCTGCCCTGCCACCGGACCGTCCCCGCGTCCAGCTCGACCAGCCCGAACACCGCACGCATCGCGGTCGTCTTACCGGCACCGTTAGGGCCCAAAAACCCGGTCAGCCGACCAGGCCGGGCAGTGAACGTGCACCCATCCAGGGCCGTCAACGACCCGAACCGCTTGGTCACTGCATCGAAGTCGAGCATGCCCTATCACCTGCTGATTCAACGGTGGCTCGTCCGGGTAGCGGCTCGTAGTGCCAAACGTCCCAGTGCGCCTAGACCAACGGCCAGAACTGGTGCGGCGGCGCGATACCCAGGCCCACCAGGGCACGGCTGCGAACCGGGACAGTTCGGCGATCACCGTCAGCGCGGCGGTCGTGTCGGCGCAGATGAGCGGTGCGTGTCATGACTGTCTCGGCAACTTGGCGGCAGCCGGGCCTGGGCGTGCCGTTGGGGGGCAGCTAACGAAGAGTGGCACCAAGGCTCGCTCCTGAACGTCAGGGCGGCGCGCTACCCCGGAGCGCTCATACCCTGGCCGAGTTGGTGATCTCGGCGGTCAGGTCGCCAGGTGGCGGTGAAAGAAGGCGGCGATGCGCTGGTGCGCGTCGCTCGCGGATGGCTCGTGGTGACGGGTGCCGGAGAGCTTCGTCAAGACGATCAGCAGGACTGTTATATCGGCCGGGTCGTGGTCGTTGATGAACCCGTGACCGGACTCATAGCATCCGATCACGCGTGCGAAAATAACCGGTAGCCCGGCGTCCGGGTAGCGAACGATGAGCCTTACACGGCTGCGCGAGGTCAAGACTGACGGCGGTATCGCCGTGAACGACAAACCCACGGGGTCGGCGAGTTGGTGATGTGAGTGCTGGTGTTGCCGTCTGTGCCGGGGCGCTCGGTTTCACGGCGGGGTGGCCGATGGCTGGGGAGCGGGGACAGCGTGATTCGCGGGAGCGGCCTCCCGTCCGGTTTGATCACTGGTGATGAAGCCAGACCTGACCGGACGAAAGGCCGCCGATGCCGGTGTCGCATGTTCGCGCTGCCGCCGTGGCTAGCACCGTTGAGCAGGCAGGTGACGAGATCCCAGGCCTGCTGGAGGTGCTTGCCTGGGTCCCGGATCCGCGCAGGAACCGGGGGCGGCGGTACCGCCTGGTGTTCATGCTGACGGTGGCGGTCGCCTGCGTGCTGGCCGGGGCGAAGAATTTCCGGGAGATCGGCGACCAGGCGCGGGACCTGCCGCAGGATGTCCTCCGCCGGCTGGGAGGCCAGCCGCACCCGCTGCTGCGCAAGATCATCACTCCCAGCGAGAAGCGGATCCGCACCCTGATCCACGACATCGACGCTGGGAAACTGGATGAGCTGGTCGGCGGCTGGCTGCGCGCCCTGGCGGACGCGGGACGGCTGGAGCGCCTGCTGACCGCGATCGCGATCGACGGGAAATGGCTGCGCGGGGTGGGTGACGGGCAGGTGAAGCTGTTCGCCGCGATGCTGCACGAGGAGAAGGTGATGATCGCGCAGCACCGGATCCCTGACGAGACGACGGAGACCACCCAGGTCAAGGAGCTGTTGGACGGTGCTGACCTGGAGGGCGCCGTGGTCACCGCCGACGCCGCGCACGCCCAGCGCGAAACGGCGGAGTACATCGCCGGCAGCACCGGAGACGGGAACCGGGGCTCGGACTACTTCCTGTTCGTCAAGGGCAACCAGCCCGGCCTGCAGCGCGCCATCTACGACGCCATCCAGCAGGACTGCCCGCGCGAGCCGGACCACGTCGAGCTGGACTACGGGCACGGCCGCATCGTCAAGCGCTCCCTGTGGGTCGCCGATGCCGGCGACCTGGACTTCCCGCACGCCACCCAGGTCATGCGGATCCGCCGCGACGGCTACGACGTCACCGGCGCCGCGATCTCCAAGGAGATCGTGCACGCCGTCACCAGCCTGGACGCACAACAAGCCGGCCCTGCGGACATGGCTGGCATCGCCCGCGGGCAATGGGGGATTGAGTCGGTGCACTGGCTACGCGACACCGTCTACGCCGAAGACGCCAATACCGGCTATGCCGGAAACGGACCCCAGGTCATGGCAACGCTCCGCAACATGGCCATCAGCCTGCTCCATCTCGCCGGCGTCACCGAGATCACCCGCACTGTCCAGGCTATTACCCGCGACCGGGCCCGCCTGCTCAGTTACCTACCGCTCTGAGAAGCGCGTCACAGACGACTTTGCCACGCGTGCCGACGACCTGAGCGAACAGGCAGTCAGCTGCCGCGCCAGCAGCGCACCCGCAGAGAAGAAGCGCCGACTCGCTGGTGACTTAGGCTCAGGCCCGGCCACCCGGTGACTCGCCGGAGGAAACAAGCAACGCGAGTTGACAGCTGGTTGTAGGCAACGTAAGTTGCTTATATGACATCAAATGCGCCCAGCCCCGTCGGTGGCGCGGCTGACCGCCTCGCGGCTGTCGTCGCGCTGCGGGAACTCCTGGAGCAGTTCGAAGACGCCGCGGTCGAGGGCGCCCTGCGCGACGGCTGGGCCTGGCCGCAGATCGCCGAAGCCCTCGGCCTCACGCGCCAGGCCGTGCACAAGAAGCACATCAAGCGCCTCGAGCACGCCGGCATCGACCTGAGGAGGCGCCGTGGCTGACACCGCCGACCTGCCCGAGGACCTGCGGCAGATCGTCGTCGCGGCCATCGACCAGGCCGCCGCGCGCAACTCCTCAACCGCCGAAGCCGAAGACCTGCTGCTGGCCATCGCCGCGAGCCGCTCTCCGGTTGCCGGCATTCTCGCGTCCGCCGGGCTCGATCACGAGGGCATCCTCAGGCTGCTGCGCGCCGAGCGTGAACGGTCCCTGGCCGCCCTCGGCATCCCGCCGATCGACCTGGAGCAGCTGCGTGCCACGCCGCGTGCGGCCAGGCCGACGTGGGGCGCGAGCCTGCGGGCGGCCCTGCTGCGCGCGCGCCAGCCCGGCGCGCGGCGGCGCGCGCGGCGGCGGCTCACGACGGCGAACGTGGCAGCCGGGGTGCTGCTCGCCGGCTACGGCACCGTGCCCCGGGCGCTCGCCTATGGCGGCATCGACCGTGACGCACTGATCGGACAGGTAAGGGAGGTGACCCGATGAGCAGCGGCACCGCGCTCGCGGTCGAGACCGCGGGCCTGGTGAAGACCTTCGGCGAAACCAGGGCCGTCGACGGCGTTGACCTGTCGGTGGCGGCCGGGACCGTCTACGGCGTGCTCGGGCCCAACGGCGCGGGCAAGACCACGACGATCCGCATGCTCGCGACGCTGCTGCGCCCCGATGCCGGCACCGCGCTCGTGTTCGGCCGCGACGTCGTGCGCGAGGCCCCGGCCGTGCGGCGCCTCATCGGCCTCACCGGGCAGGTCGCGTCGGTCGACGAGACCCTCTCGGCGGCCGAGAACCTCGTGATCTTCGCCCGGCTGCTGGGCCTGAACCGTGCCGCCGCCCGCCGCAGGGCCGCCGAACTGCTCGATGAGTTCGGGCTGGCGGACGCGGCGAAGCGCCCCGTCGCGAAGTTCTCGGGAGGCATGCGCCGGCGACTCGATCTCGCCGCGAGTCTCATCGCGACGCCGCCCCTGATCTTCCTCGACGAGCCGACCACGGGCCTCGACCCGCGCACCCGCGCGCAGATGTGGCAGACCATCCGGCGGCTCGCGGGGGCGGGATCGACGGTGCTGCTGACGACGCAGTACCTCGACGAGGCCGACCAGCTCGCCGACCGCCTCGCCGTGATCGACCGCGGCACCGTGGTCGCCGAGGGCACGCCCGACGAGCTGAAGGCGTCAGCCGGCGCCTCGACGCTCCAGCTCCGGCTCGCCGACCCGGGCCAGACGCCGCCCGCGCATGAGGCGATCATGGCGGTCCTCGCAGTCGATGCCATCCCTTCGCCGGAGAGCGGCCGCATCACCGCGCCGATGGACGAACCGGACCGCGTCGCCGACCTGCTGGTGGCGCTGCGCGACCGCGGCATCCGGCTCGCCGAGCTCAGCGTGCACAAGCCGACGCTCGACCAGGTGTTCCTCGCGATCACGGGCCACGAAACCCAGCCACAGGACGACCGCGAGGAGGAGGAGGAGGAGGAGGAGGCAGTCGCATGACCACGCTGACCGTGCCGCGCAGACCCGCGACGCTCACCCCGGTGATCGAGAACTCCCTCACCATGGCGTGGCGCGGCCTGCTGAGAATGCGCCGCACCCCCGAGCAGTTCGGCGACGTGCTGCTCCAGCCGGTGCTGTTCACGCTCATGTTCACCTACATCTTCGGCGGGGCGATCGCGGGCGGCGTGAAGAGCTACCTGCCGTTCCTTGTCCCCGGCATCCTGGTGCAGTCCGTCATCACGACCTCGGTCGTGACGGGCGTGCAGCTACGCGAGGACATGGACAAGGGCGTGTTCGACCGGTTCCGCTCGATGCCCATCGCCCGCGCCGCCCCGCTGGCCGGCGCGCTACTCGCCGACACGATCCGGTACGCGATCGCGATGCTCATGACCTTCCTGACCGGCTTCGCCATCGGATGGCGGCCCGAGGGCGGCATCGCCGGCGTCATCCTCGCTGGCGTGCTCGTGATCGCGTGCTCATGGGCGATCAGCTGGATCTTCTCGCTGTTCGGCGTAATGGCACGCACGGCAGC
>Ga0306926_10004548_pt1 | contig 14581 bp, 16 predicted proteins | sample flu12Cox44000178_FD_203759 | JGI IMG/M metagenome (GOLD analysis project Ga0306926, IMG submission 203759) | Lab enrichment of tropical soil microbial communities from Luquillo Experimental Forest, Puerto Rico - flux8day.12C.oxic.44.000.178 (v2)... | ecosystem: Environmental > Terrestrial >...
ACCCGCCACGGCACGGCCCTCACGGCTCTCTGCCTCACTGGTATAATCGGCGGCTACACGACCTTCAGCACCATGCAGACGATCCTCGGCCTCGCTAGCGACACCCGCAGTCAATGACCCGAAATGAAGCGAGGATTCTCAACGAGGTCGTCACCCCCGCGAAGGCGGGGGTCCAGGGGCCCTGCCGGGACTGGAGCTCCTGGATTCCCGCCTTCGCGGGAATGACGAATTACCGATTGGAGCTCCGTCACTCATTTTGGGTCAGGCACTGCTGCTCGGGGGAGCCGAGATGACGGCGGTGGATGTCTTGTGGGTCGGCCTGGGCGGCGGTCTCGGATCGCTGTTGCGCTGGTGGGTCGGGCGGGTGGTCGGCGAGCGCTATCGCGGCGATTTTCCGCTCGGCACGACGGACGAAGATTTTGACCGGGTCGCACGCGGATGGCTCGCAACGGCAAAACATCCACAGTTCGGTCGGTTATTCAAAGAATGCGTCTACCGGCCGCAGGTCGAACTGCTCGCCTATTTGCGGGGGAATGGTTTCAAGACCTACATCGTATCGGCCTCCGGGATCGACTTCATGCGCGCGTGCGCCGAGGAAGTTTATGGGGTCCCACGGGAGCAGGTAATCGGATCAAGCGTAAAAATGCGCTACGACGTAAAGGACAACCGCGTTTCGCTGATCAAGCTTCCAGAGCTCAACAGCTTCGACGATCGCGAGGCGAAGTCGCTGAACATCGGCCTGCATATCGGCCGCCGGCCGCTACTTGCCTTCGGCAATTCTGATGGCGATGTCGCAATGATGCGTTACGCCGCGTCCGGCCCCGGCGCGCGGCTCGCGCTGCTGCTGCACCACGATGATGCGGAGCGTGAAGTTGCTTACGACCGGGAGTTCAGGGTGAGCCCGCTGGTCGAGGCGCTGGAAAAGGCTGGCGAGTACGGCATTACAGTCGTCAGCATGAAGCGGGATTGGAAGGCTGTGTTTTGATTCGTGACGGGGCGCCGAAGGGCAAATCGCGGAGGCGTGCCGATACCCTGGAGGGAGGTTACGAATGGTCAATCGACTGACATCGAATGCGCTCTTCCGTCGAGGCGCAAGCAGCAACCCCTAGCGCTGCGGGTGAAGGAGAAGAAGATCGGCGACAGTGTGATCACTTATACCGTGACCGCCGCCGTGACGACCGGCCTGATATCCCGGCCTGGCTGGTTTGCGCCCGCGAAGCTTGGGATCCTCGGCCTCGCGAGGGACGCCCGCAGTCAATGACTACGACCAACACGGAGATCCCCAAGGAATGACGACATGATAGCCGCTGGAGGGCTTATGGCGGCTGAGGTCCTCCGGCTGCGCGGGTCCCTCCCGCGCGGGGAGAGGGTTGAGGGGCAGCGGCGCGTGGTGGCATGCGGCACTCGAAAATGACGGCGTTGGATGTCCTGTGGGTCGGCCTGGGCGGTGGTCTGGGATCGCTGTTGCGGTGGTGGGTCGGGCGCGCGGTTGGCGAGCGCTATCGCGGCGACTTTCCGCTCGGCACACTGCTGATCAACATCTCGGGCGCCTTCCCGATGGGCTACCTGTCCGTCCTGTTCGCGGTCGACTGGCACACCCGCCACGGCACGGCCCTCACTGCTCTCTGCCTGACCGGTATAATCGGCGGCTACACGACCTTCAGCAGTATGCAAATGGATGCCGTCAAGCTGGCCGGAACGAGAGGCCACGTTCGCGCCGCGTCCTATCTCGGGCTGTCGGTCGTGGCCGGCTTGCTGGCCGCCGCCCTCGGGGGCGCGCTTGCCCTCGTGCGGGGCTGAGGAGGATCGGTCGTGATCAATTTCGTCATACTGGTGCTGGTCGGCGGTGGTCTCGGTGCGATGCTGCGCGAGTTCGTCATGCTGATGGTACCAAATCCGGTGGACGGTTTCCCGCTGGACATCCTTGCTGCCAATCTCCTGGCCGCTTTCCTGCTCGGCCTGGTCACGGCGCTGCACGGCCGGCAGGTCCTGTCCGACGACGTCTACATGCTGCTCGGCGCCGGCATTATGGGAGGAATGTCAACGTTTTCGAGCTTTGTGTATGGCAGTGTCGTGTTGATGCACGCCTCGATAGCAAGCGCTGTGGTCGCATTGGTCTACGTCGTGGTAAGTCTGGTGCTCGGCTACTTCGCAATCATCGTCGGAGAGAAGCTCGGCGGACAAGCCGGCAGGCCGGTAGCTGCGGCAGCCGGAGGCGGCCCATGATCCTCGATGCATTGCTGCTGTCACGCATCCAGTTCGCGTTTGTCGTCAGTTTCCACATCATCTTCCCGGCCTTTACGATCGGGCTGGCCGCTTGGCTGGCGACGATCGAGGGGATGCGGCTGGCGACCGGCAACCCGATCTACCGCCGGCTCTTCGACTTTTGGCTGAAAGTCTTTGCGCTGTCCTTCGGCATGGGTGTGGTCAGCGGCATTGTCATGGCATTCCAGTTTGGAACCAACTGGAGCGTATTGGCGGAACGCACCGGGCCAATCCAAGGGCCGCTGCTCGGCTATGAAGGGTTCACCGCCTTCATGCTGGAAGCGACGTTCTTCGGCGTGATGCTGCTCGGCCGTGACCGCACCCCGCCCTGGTTCTACTTTTTTTCGTGCTGCATGGTCTCCCTCGGCACGATGCTGTCGTCGTTTTGGATCCTCTGCAACAACAGCTGGATGCAGGTGCCGCTTGGTCACACGGTGGTCGATGGCAAGCTGGTGCCGGCCGACTGGTGGACGATCACCACCGGACCCATCGTGCGGTTGCGCTGGCCGCATATGCTGCTCGCTGCCTTCTTGACGACCGGCATGAGCATCACCGCCACCGGCGCCTGGTACGTGCTACGCCGCACCTACCCGGACGAGGGGCGGGTCATGCTGCACTGGGGGTTAGGACTGGTCGCCGTGATCATCCCGGTGCAGCTGTTCATAGGCCACCTCAACGGCAAATATGTCGTTCAATACCAGCCGTCAAAAATCGCGGCAATCGAGGCCCGCTGGCACGACGAGAAGCCGGCTTCTGAGGTGCTGGTTGCCTGGCCGGATGTCGAAAACCGGCGAAACCTCTTCGCGATCACTCTGCCTCCGCCGTTTGGGAGCCTGATCGACTCGGATAGCCTCTCGGCGGCAGAGGTAGGGCTCGAAAGCATCCCACGGGAGGATTGGCCGCCTGTGGTGGTCCCATTCTTCGCCTTCCGAATTATGGTGGGGATGGGCCTCATCATGCTGGCGGTCTCGTGGTTCGGGGTCTGGCTCCGCCTTCGCGGGCGCTTGGAAACAACGCGCTGGTTTCTGTGGGCAGCATTCCTTTCCTTCCCGACCGGCTTTGTCGCGGTGCTCGCCGGTTGGTTCACCGCCGAGGTCGGCCGCCAGCCCTGGGTAGTGTACGGCCTGTTACGTACCAAGGATGCAGTAACGCCGTCATTGACGACCGGCGACGTCGCGTTTTCGCTGATCGCCTATATCATGGTCTATGTGACGATCTATTCCTTCGGCTTCTACTACATCTATCGGCTGTTGCGGGACGGGCCGGCGGTCGAGATCGCTGCCGCGCTGCCGGGAACGGCAAGGGCCGGCGCATTGCGGGGAGGCGGGGAATGAGTGCAATCGAGCCTTCGGGCCTGGCCTTGTTCTGGGCCGGGGTCATCGTCGTGGCGATCCTCGTCTATGTGATCCTGGACGGCTTCGACCTCGGCGTCGGCATCCTGTTCGGGACGACGGGTGACGCGGCGCTGCGAGACGAGATGATGGCGGCGATCTCGCCCTTCTGGGATGGCAACGAGACCTGGCTCGTGGTGATCGGTGCCTCGCTCTTCGCGGCCTTCCCGGTGGTCTATGCCGTATTTTTGCCAGCTTTCTACATTCCCGTACTGCTGCTCCTGTTAGGGCTGATTTTTCGCGGCGTCGCCTTTGAGTACCGCGTCGGCGCCGGCGCACGCCCTTTGTGGGATTGGGGCTTTGTGATCGGCTCGACGGTTGCGGCCTTCGTGCAGGGCGCGGCGGTCGGGGCGATGATCCGGGGCATTCCTGTCGTCGATAATCAGTACGCCGGAGGCTCCTTCGACTGGCTGCGGCCGTTGCCGGTTCTGACGGGGATCGGGCTGGTGCTCGGCTACGCCTTGCTCGGCGCCGGATGGCTGACCTTGAAATCAGAAGGGGCACTGCGCGACTGGGCGTGGCGTCGCATCCCCTGGCTCGCTGGCGCCGTGCTGGTCGTGCTGGGGATCGCCGTCATCGCCGCCTTCGTCGAGCGCGCGCGAATGACCGGGAACCTGTTCCTCGGCCGCCCCGGGGGATTTATTTTCCCCGCTATCGGACTATTGGCCATGTACGGGGTCTTCGTCGCCGCTCGCCGGCGCCGCGACAGCTGGCCGTTTGCCTTGACAGCTGTGTTCTTCGTCGCGGCTTTACTCTCGCTCGCAGTAATGTTCTGGCCTTACATGATCCCATACTCGGTCACCGTCGGCAGCGCCGCAGCCCCGGAACAGTCGCTGTCGTTCCTGTTCTGGGGCGCCGGCATATTCGTGTTACCGGTGATTGCCGTCTACACTGCAGTCGTTTACTGGCTGTTTCGCGGCAAGCTGCGGAAAGGATACAGATCAGTGCAAAGCTTTAGGTAAGCTCGGACACTGTGCCAATATCGAACGGATCGGGGCTCAGCCGTGCACTTCGAATTGAGCTATGGGGACATCTTCGTCCTGTTCTTTCTGACCCTGGGGCCCCTCAAGGCGATCCTGCCCTTCGCACGGGCGACCCACGGGACCGAGCCGGCTTTTCAGCGAACGGTCGCCTGGAGAGCTACGGCGATTGCCACGGTGATCGCTCTCGTCGTGGCCTTGCTCGCGCCGCTGGTTCTGGGGAACTGGCATGTCGCTCCGCCGGCAATCGCGATCACCTGCGGCATCATCCTGTTTTCCCAGGCGCTGCGGATCATCATGCAGCCGCCGGGGGCAATGGCGGGGTCAGCGGGAGCACAGACCAGCCCTTCGCCGCCCTCTCCGACGATTGCGGTTTTCCCGATAGCCATACCGGCAATCTTGACCGCACCCGGGATAGCGGCCATTGCGGCGATTATCGTCCTCAACAAGCACGATCTGGGGCAACAGGCGATCGTCGTTATACTGCTGCTCGTGGTGATGGTGCTCAACCTGCTCACATTGTGGAACACCGAAGCCATTCTCAAGCGCGGCGTTGCTGGGGTGTTGCCAGTCGTCGGCTGGGTGTTGGCGGTGCTGCAGGCCGCGCTCGCCGTGCAGATAATTATCCATGCCTTGCGCGTTCTCGAAGTTTTACACTGGCCGGCTTCCTAGGCCGGAGGTGCGGCATGACAAAGCTTGATGCTGTCACGCTCACGCGACCGCCAGATGGAGTTCCAAAAAGCTCGCCGCACCCCGATATGGTGTGGATCCCCGGCGGGACCTTCCGCATGGGGTCGGACAAGCATTATGCGGAAGAGGCGCCGGTTCATCGTGCGACGGTCGATGCCTTCTGGATCGACCGCACGCCGGTGACAAACCGCCAATTCCGCGAGTTCGTCAGGGCGACCGGCCATGTCACCTTCGCCGAGATCGTGCCGGATGCGAAGGACTATCCGGGCGCTCTACCGAACATGCTCAGGGCCGCCTCGCTGGTGTTCAGCCCGCCGAAACACCCAATCGATGATTTATGCGACTGGAGTCAGTGGTGGACGTTCAAGTTTGGCGCCAACTGGCGGCGGCCCTACGGACCGCGCAGTACGCTCAGCGGGCTCAATGATCATCCCGTCGTCCACGTCGCCTACAGCGACGCCCTGGCTTACGCTAAATGGGCGGGCAAGGACCTGCCGACCGAGGCGGAGTGGGAGTTTGCCGCCAGGGGTGGGCTCGACAGCGCCGAGTTCGGCTGGGGTGATGAACTGGCACCCGGCGGCAAGCCGATGGCAAATACCTGGCAGGGCGCCTTTCCGCGCGAAAATCTGAAGCTCGACGGATACGAGCGCACCTCGCCCGTCACCGCATTCCCGCCGAACGGTTACGGCATCTACGACATGATCGGCAACGTCTGGGAATGGACCAGCGACTGGTACTCGGCCGGACACGAGGCCGACGCTGGCAAGGCCTGCTGCATCCCGGTCAACCCGCGCGGCGGCGGTGAGGATGCAAGCTACGACCCCTGCCAGCCCGAGATCAGAATTCCCCGGAAGGTACTGAAGGGCGGCTCGCATCTGTGCGCACCGAACTATTGCCGACGTTACCGCCCGGCCGCCCGTCATCCGGAGCCGGTCGACACCTCGACGAGCCATGTCGGCTTCCGTTGCGTCGTGCGCCAGGCGAGCATGCCGCGGTGACTAACAGCGAGCCGCCAGCGGGCCGCGGGCATCGCGCCGTGGCGAGGCGCATCCCGCAGCGTATGCCGCAAATAGCACTGATTTGAATTGTCGGGAGAAGGGTAGCGGGCATGTCAGATTTACGCAGCGCTGCCGGCGCCGGCCGGTTCGAGGTCAGAGCCACCGCAAGCGATCATTTTGCCTGGGTCCGCACGCGCTTGAGCCTGGAGCGCACGATGATGTCGTGGCTGCGCACCGCAGTCGCGCTAATCGGCTTCGGCTTTGCCCTCGTCCAGTACCTCAGCCACTTGCAGCAGATCCCCGGAGCTCGCTCCGCCTATCTTCCAACGGCGCCAGAATATCTGGGGCTCGCGCTGATTTTTTGCGGCATCCTGGCCCTCGTAATCTCGATTTGGCAGTACTTGTGGACGGTTCGTTATATGTGGGGCGAACCGTTCACGCCACTTGCCGGACTGACAAAGGAGGGAAAGCAATCGCCGGTTCTCGCGGTCGCCATCCTCCTGATCTTCATCGGCCTATTCGCTTTTTTTGCCGTTTTGTACCGCCTTACGTAGCCGGACAGGCTGAAGAATCGAGAGCAATAAGCACTTTCGATACCACCTGACCACCGAAAGGAGAGTTCATGGCTCAGTCATCAGCCAAGCCGAACATCGTCGTGATCTGGGGCGACGATATCGGCATTGCCAACCTCAGCTGCTACACCCGCGGGCTGATGGGCTATCAGACGCCCAATATCGACCGAATCGCCAATGAGGGCATGCTCTTTACCGATTACTACGGTGAGCAGAGCTGCACGGCAGGACGAGCTTCGTTCATCACCGGCCAGCACGGATTGCGCACCGGCTTGACCAAGGTCGGACTGCCGGCGGCGACTGTGGGTCTGAGCAAGCTCGACCCGACCATCGCCGAGCTGCTCAAGTCATTGGGCTACGCGACCGCGCAGTTCGGCAAGAATCACCTGGGTGACCGCAACGAATTCTTGCCGACGGCGCACGGCTTCGACGAGTTCTACGGCAATCTGTATCACCTAAACGCCGAGGAAGAGCCGGAACTGCCGGATTATCCGAACCCGCGGGATTTTCCGCATTTTCGCGAGAGGTTCGGCCCGCGTGGGGTCATGGACAGTAAGGCTACCGACACGGACGACGCAACGGTCGACCCGCGGTTCGGCCGCGTCGGCAAGCAGACCATCCGCGACACCGGCCCGCTGACCAAGAAGCGGATGGAAACGATCGACGACGACGTCGCGAGCCGCGCTGAGGACTATATCAAGCGCCAGGCCCAGGCCGGGAGGCCCTTTTTCCTGTGGATCAACTTCACCCACATGCATCTGCGCACGCATGTAAAGCCGGAGAGCAGAGGCCAGGCGGGCCGCTGGCAGAGCGAATATCACGACGTGATGATCGATCACGACAAGAATGTCGGCCAGGTGTTGAAGGCGCTCGACGACGCCGGCGTTACCGACAACACCTTTGTCATGTACGGCACCGACAACGGTCCGCACATGAATTCATGGCCCGACGGCGCGATGACCCCGTTCCGAAGCGAGAAGAACACCAACTGGGAAGGCGCTTATCGGCTACCGTGCCTTGTCCGTTGGCCGGGCAAGATCAAGCCCGGCACGGTGTCGAACCAGATGGTGGCCCATCACGACTGGCTGCCGACATTCCTGGCCATGGCCGGCGATCCCGACATCAAAGACAAGCTCTTGAAGGGCCACACGATCGGCGACATAACTTACAAGGTCCACCTCGACGGCTTCAATCTGGTACCGTACCTGACCGGCGAGGTCGAGAAGAGCCCGCGGGAGTGGTTCATCTACTGCAATGACGACCAGCAGGTCGTGGCATTGCGCTACGACAATTGGAAGCTGGTGTTTTCAGAGCAGCGATCACCCGGCACACTGGGGCTGTGGGCGGAGCCGTTCACCGGTCTGCGCATACCGAAGATGTTCAATCTCCGCACCGATCCGTTCGAGCGTGCCGACATCACCTCGAACACGTACTACGACTGGCTGATCGACCACGTTTACCTGCTGGTGCCGGCGCAGGCCTTTGTCGGGGAATTCCTCCAGACCTTCAGGGAATATCCGCAGCGCCAGAAGGCGGCGAGCTTCAACCTCGACCAGGTGCTCCAGAAGATCCAGGAAGGCCACAGCGCATAGGCCGAGCCGGATTACCCTCTCCCCGCTTACTCCAACCCACCCTCCCCGCAATGCGGGGGGAGGGTTAGGGAGGGGGCGGGGAGAGAGCCGGGGTGAGGGGCGCAGCTGCCGATCGAGGAACGCATGCATCTCGTCACGAAAGACACCGTCATCACCGATACCATGGCGTTGATCGTTGTCGTCATTGGAACTGTCAGGCGTTTTTCACCGGGCTGTGAGCGACGTTTCCCGCGCCATTGGCGGCAGAGCATCTGGCAAAGACAGCTCCAGACATTCTCGGCATGCCCGAAGTGGCGCGGGCGATCCGGTGCGCGCTGGGAATTCTTCAAATCTGCATAGTCAACCGGGATCCGATCGATCAGCATTACCGATGTCAGTACCTGAACTTCCTTCGTTGCAGAGACAGTGATGCCGGGCTGCGGCACGCGCACATTCATCGAGCCCGACGATTACGCGGCGAGCCTGCGCCCGGTGCAAGCCGAGCTCGTTGTCACATCTCCCGGCAAGTTCAAAGTCCGCCTGACCCGGGCCGAGCTGCACCATTTGCAGCTCTTTCGCGGTGACGAAAATCTGCCGCGCATCGCCTTTTTGTCGCTGCCGCCGCCGCTGGTCTTCATCGCGTTTCCGTTAGGCTTCGGTCCATCACAGGTGTGGCGCGGCACGGAATTGGAGGCCGGGGACGTCATGTCCTACAATCTCGGCGAGCGGCTGCACCAGGTGACGACGGGACCATCGACCTGGGGCCTCATTGCACTGGAGCAGGCAGCGCTCGAGGAACGCGGCCGGGTGTTCTGGGGGGCACCGCTTTCTTCGGCGCAGCAAGGCCGCGTGCTGCGGCCTACCCCGCGCGATGCGGCACGCCTGCGGCGCCTGCATGTGCAGGCCTGCCGGCTCGCCGTAACCAAGCCGAAAATCTTGACGCATCCCGAAGTGGCCCGCGCTATCGAACACGATCTGCTCCATGCCCTGGTTATTTGTCTCAGTGCTGCCAAGGTCCGGGCGGAAGGGGCCGCCAAGCGCCGGCGTGCCCAGATCATGGCCAAGTTCGAGCAGGGGCTGGCCCTGCAACTCGGCCAAACGCTGCGCCTTCAGGAGTTGTGCGAGCCGATCGGTGTGACCGAGCGAACCTTGCGCGGGTGCTGTGCCGAATTTCTTGGCATGAGCCCTACCCGCTACGTGCTGCTGCGGCGGCTGAAGAGGGTGCGCGCCGCCTTGCAGGACGCCGTTCCCGCGACGGCGAATGTCGCGGAGGTGGCTCGCCGTTTCGGCTTCACCCAGCTGGGACGCTTTGCTGGGGCGTACCGGTCAGCCTTTGGCGAGGCCCCGTCGGTGACCCTCCGACGTGGTGCGGCACCGCGATTCACAGCCTCGCAAAATTTCGTCAGTTCTGCATAACCGGCCGAAGTATCGGGTGTCTACAAGCCGAACGGTTCTGCGAGCGAGTTAACAGATGAAGATTTTCCTTCCTCCAGCGCGGCTGCGGTACTGCATCCGGCTAGTCGCGGCAGTGCTCTCGGCGCTTTTCCTAGAGGCGTGGGCGACGTCCGCAAATGCCGTAGGGCTGGAGTGCCCGGAGACTGGTCAGGGGGCGCCCGAGCTTACGAGCATTCCGGCGGGTGCGAAACTGGTGATCGGCGGCACAGGCCCCGATCTCGCCAACGAGATCAGCGACCTGATCAATCAGGTACAGCTTAAGCAACCGAATATCTCCAATTTAGATCTGACAAACGGGCTGATTGCCGCCTATTGCCCGTTGGTCGCGCAAGCGCCGGGGTTGACCGGCGCGCAGCGATGGAGCCGGATGCATCTGTTTGTTCAGGCGATTCAGCAACAGCTCGCCGCAAACGATCTGCCGCCGGGGTCGATGATCATTGCCGATGTACCGCTGCCGCCCGCAGTCTACCGGCAGCTAAGAAGCCAAGCTGAGGCGGCCGGTCAAACACCGGCGCAATTCATGGGGGCCATTCTCGCCGTCGCCGCCGGGAAGTAGATCGCTCGATCGTCCTGGAATCTCGCGAAGCCTGCTTAGCCGCCGACGCATCCCCGGCGGTAGGTGCACAAATAAGCCCGCCGTCAGTCCGGGATCCAATTCTGGAGGATAAACGACAATGGCAGTCACGACCCGCACAACCCCTACCGACGTGTCGGCAACGAGCTCGGCCTCCTCGACTTCGACAGACACTGCGACAGCGGCTTCGGGGCGCGCAGGCTCGACCGGCAAGGCGACAGCCGAATCCGGGTCCGACATGCTCGAAACCATATCACAGATGATCTATAGCGGGTCCTACGCACTGGCGTATGGCGTCGTCTACGCTGCAGTGTTCGTTGCTCAGTCCTTGCCGCAAGAGAATCCGGTGATGCGCGGGTTTCGCGACGGTGGAGGAGCAGCCATAGACGAACTCGGCCGGGGGTGAGCACTGGGTGAGCGAGTAGGCATCATCACGAGCGCACCATCGCCCAGCTCGCCTTTCACCTGCCCGCAAATTTCGTCAAATCTGCATGGTTACCTGAAGTTTCGCAGTCTACGTTGAGCTCGCCCAATCGGCAGATGACATGGGGAGGAAGGCCATGATGGTTAAGGAATATCGACTATCATCCTGTTCGGCGGCGGGACCGCAGAGCGATTGGCGGTCTCTCGTTGGCGCGGCCCAGATCGAAATGGTTAAATGTCGCTGATTGGCACATTCCGGCTGTCCACCCTGATTGAATGCTAGGCAGAAGTCAGGGCCTAAGCGGACCTGTCACGAACCACGGGCGAGGTGGAAACGGCGGGCGTCTCGGGCGTCGTGGGATTTTGGAAAACCTTTAAAGTCGTTTGACAGGTTAGGCCGTTCGCCAGCGCCCCCCGCCTGAATTTTTTGGAAATCGGTGTCCCGGCAGTGTCCCGTTCGGGCATGGCGAGCCCCGGCAAGCCTGGTTCGGAGAAACCCGGTCCTCCCCCGGGTACTGGGGTAAAAATTGCGAAGCAAGCCCAGTCTCCACGACGACGCTACAGCGCTACGCCTGGAGGGTTGGGATCCCGGGTTTACCCGCTGCCCGTTTCGCTCGGGCGGCATCAAGGTTGACGACGCGCTCGCCTTAGGGTCAGGTGGCCATAGCGGGCGACTTCGGCTTCCCTCTCCGGAGGCCGCTGGATAGGGGGGATCGATTCCCTTGCCAGACAGCAGAAGGTGCCCGGCGGCGCGGAAGCCCCAGAGAGCCTCCGCAGAGCCTCTAGCGCGCTCGGTGGCCGAAACGATCGTTATCGACCCTCGCGGCGCGCACCAAGGCGGCGGCGGTGCGCACCAGCTCGTTGGCCAGCGCGATGGCGGTCTCTGCGTCAAGGGGAAGCGGCGCTTGCGCTTGCCCTTTGTCGAGCGCTGTCAGCGCCGCAGCACTGCGGCGAGGATCGGCAGCTGGCCGGGCTCGGGCAAGCCGCGCTGCAGCATGCGGCCGAGCATATCCTGCGCATCGCGACGAGCCGCCCGCGCAGCGGCTCGGTACGAGCACCGGCGCGATAGAGCCGAACTGCGCTCATCGCAGTTTTTTCTGATCCCAGTCTTCCCCAAACTCACGCACCCTCATCGCATGCAGGAGCCGCTCTCGCTCTGCCTCCACCCGCGGGTTCGGGCTTCGCATCTGCTCGGCCTCGACACGAATTGACTGCGAGATGATCGTCAGCGCTGCGTCCTTTTGGTGCCCCAGCAGCTTCAAGTTCTCCGGGTCAAACGGCAGCTCGAGCAGTTGCCGCGTAAAGTCGAGCGCCAGATTGGCGTTGTGCGACATGCGCTCGGCCTTGCTCATGTCCGCGTACTGCTTCGCTGGGACGCTCGGCTCCGGAACCGGAGCCGATAACGCCGCCTTCGTGTCCCGCGCCATCCGCGCTTACTCCGTACCCGTCGTGTGCTTGTCGATCCAGCCATCGAGGCGATCCCAGAGCCCGTCCGACAACTCGCTAGCGACCAGCGTCCACAGCGAGTCGGTCTTATCCGCCTCATTGAGCGGATTGCGGGCTTCGAGCAACGCGATCACGAGCTCCTCGAGCAACTCCTCAGCCTCGCCGAGGCTCTCCGCCGCCGCTACAGCGCTCCCCTCGCTCTCCGCGGCCTCGGGCCGCGCGGTGGCCGTCGACCCCTCCAGCGGGCCCGCGCGGGGCTCCAGAACGGCGTCATCAACACCGGGATCATCCGGCACGACCCGCAGCGTTGCCTCCTTCGCCACCGCCCTCGCCCTTTGCATCGCGATCACTCGCGCAAGTGCCTTTGCGACAAGCCTATCACGTTTCTGCCGCGGGCGATTATTCGGAGCGAAGCGCCCGTTCGGCAACCTCACCGCAGTCGCCGCCCGCACCAGACCGCCGGGACTGCTGTTATAGTCGTGCGGAACCGACCATTTCTTGGCGTGCGCCTTCGCCAGGCTTTGCGAATGATGTCTGTCCTCACTCAGGTGACGGCCATGCCCGCGGGCACCGCCGTGGAAGATGCAGCGCAGCTTGCCCGGCGCCGCAATCCGACGGCACGGCGGCCCGCCGCCATGCCGAGGACACCCGCAAAGCCTTATCATCGCTACGGTATGTATTAGGCCGTCCTAAAAAACAACTTCGGGCGGCGACGAATCACGCTTCGAAAGCTGCCCTCTAAGCTCGTCGGCGCGCTCCTTGCTGATTGGAGTTGAGCGCACACACGTGCCGTTGCCATCGGCAAGGACAAGATAGTGCCAATCTTTACCGTCATGCCATTCGGTCGCGGTCACAAAGCCAAGAATCGGAGGACCGCCATCAGACCAGAAATCGATCGGGTCGCCCACTTTTCGACCGTCTTTCGCTAACGGAAATCGCAGGCCTCGGCCCGTTTTTTCCCAGATTGCCGAAACGGTTCGATCCAGCCACGCCGCACGGCAGCCTAGTTCTTTTGATATTGCGAGCCGAGTCCTCTCATATTCGAGCTGAGAGAGCGCAGCCGCCCTGGCTATCAACAGCGCCTCATGTTCGCGCGGCCCCCATCCCTCGGGCGAACGCTTTACGGGCGTGAACTGCACGACATTGCTTTCCGTGTCGCCAACGTCAGCCATCAGCCCGGTCTCTTGGTAACCCACAGGCCTAATATGTCCTCACGACGTTCGGGATCATGATATGGCCTCAAACTCAAAACGCCCTTCTCGATCCACGTCTTGATAATCGCCCGCGCCTGCCTGTCGTTCTTATCGCGAGCGTGTTTCATTACGACTTTCCAGGCCGCGCGCTTCTTTGCCGCACTATGATCCGAATACCGGCCTCCACCGTCCGCCAGGCCCGCTTCAATATCGTCAAGTATCGAGTTCACGGTAGCCGTGGTCAGACCCGCAAACAGATCGACCGGAATCCAAACCTCGACCGTTTGGACCTCATCTCCTCGAGAATAAACCTCGTTGGCGTTGCTCAGGGTTATCCCGACGAGCTTGAACCACCTCGCCGCAGTCGCCGGTACCACAAGATTCGCTTTGCCGCTATCAAGCCGAATCAGCACTCGCCGTTCCCCGTCGGCGAGATTGAAAAGCTGCGCTTCATCCCGACTCATCGGCGTCAGCGTGTCGACGATTCGCCCCGCGTCCTTTAACGAGCTGGCCCCTCTTCCAAGATCGGCGTTGCCCGGATCGCCGGGCCCTTTGCGCGTGTGATGAACAAGATCGACAGCACAATCGTACTCTTGCGCAATTGCCGCGAGTAATCCGGTTATTGCGTCAATCGCAGTATTATCGTTCTCCGACACGGCATGGCATTTCACAAACGGGTCCATGCCCACCAAATCAATCTTGCGGCGCTCGATCTCCTGCCGCAACTGCCGCTCGAGCTCGCCGACAACGAGTTGACCGCGCTCGTTGAGCTCCATCAGCCGGATCCCTCTCGGCGTCCACAAAAATAGCCAATCCCTCACTTCGTCAGCGGCTATCCCATAGTGAAGGCGCGCCGCACGCAGCCGACGCCGAAGCTCGTCCTTGCCATCCTCCAAACAAATCAAAAGAACACGGCTGCGGCAAAACATATGCTCGCCGGTCAGCGCCCGGCCGCTGGCGCACGATAAGTATTGGGCTATACGCAACGCTGTCTTGCCCGTACCCCCATCCGCAATAAGTTCC
>Ga0306926_10004552_pt1 | contig 14579 bp, 14 predicted proteins | sample flu12Cox44000178_FD_203759 | JGI IMG/M metagenome (GOLD analysis project Ga0306926, IMG submission 203759) | Lab enrichment of tropical soil microbial communities from Luquillo Experimental Forest, Puerto Rico - flux8day.12C.oxic.44.000.178 (v2)... | ecosystem: Environmental > Terrestrial >...
AGGTGGAAGGCGATCCCACCGAAGGGGCGTTGTACCCGTTCGGGAGCAAGCTCGGGATGGAGCGCAGGGCCGAGCAGGACGCGCACGGCCGCATCGATGCCATCCCGTTCGAGTCGGAGCATAAGTTCATGGCCACCCTGCACCGGGACGGTGGAGGCCAATCGTTCCTCTTGGTAAAGGGCGCGCCCGAGGTCGTCCTCGAGCACAGCGACCGGCAGGCGACTAGAGAAGGCCAATCGGTCCCCCTCGATCGAGACCACTTCGTGAGGGCCGCGGACACGCTTGCCGCCCAGGGCGAGCGCGTTCTCGCCCTCGCGTGGCTCCCGGATCCCGGCGTCACCGCGGGAAACCTGGGCCCCGCCGATCTGCCCAAGAACCTGGTCCTGCTCGGCCTGATCGGCCTCCTCGACCCGCCGCGCCGGGAGGCCGTCGAGGCGGTAAAGGAGTGCCACGCGGGGGGGATCCGCGTGACCATGATCACCGGCGACCACAAGATCACCGCCGCGGCGATCGCGAAGATGCTCGGGATCGGCGACGGCACCACCGCCATCGCCGGCGCGGAGGTCGAAGAGATGGACACCGCCACGCTACGAGAGCGGGTCCGCGGCGTGGACGTCTTCGCGCGGGCCAGCCCCGAGCACAAGTTGCGTCTCGTGAAGGCGATCCAGGCGAACGGCGAGATCGTGGCGATGACCGGCGACGGGGTGAACGACGCGCCGGCGCTCAAGAAGGCGGACATCGGGGTGGCCATGGGGATCAAGGGGACCGAGGTCACCAAGGAGGCCGCCGCCATGGTCCTCGCCGACGACAACTTCGCCTCGATCACAGCGGCCGTCAAGGAGGGACGCACCGTCTACAACAACATCGAGAAGGCGATCCTCTTCATGCTACCGACCAACGTGGCGCAGGCGCTCGTCATCCTGGTGGCGATTTTCGCGGGCTTTACCACCCCCATTACCGCCCCTCAGATCCTGTGGGTAAACATGGTGACGTCGGTGGCGCTCGGGCTGGTCATCTCGTTCGAACCGCACGAGCTCGATGTGATGCGGCGGCCGCCGCGCACGGTCGACCGCCCGATCCTGGACGGCTTCGGCGTGTGGCGTGTCGGCTTCGTGGGCCTGGCCCTCCTGGCCCTCACCCTCTGGGCGTTCTTCTGGATGAAGTCGCAGGACGTGTCCGACGATCTCGCCCGGGCAGTGGCGGTGAATGCGCTCGTGATCGGGCAGGTCTTCTACCTGCTCAACAGCCGCTACAAGGTGGACTCATCCCTGTCGCTTCAGGCCCATCTCGGCAACAAGTATCTCGGCGTCGGCATTGGGGCGGTCGTCATTTTGCAATTCCTCTTCACGTATGCCCCCCCGCTCCAGGCGCTGTTCGAGACCGCGCCTATTCCGCTCTGGGTTTGGCCCTGGCTCGTCCTCGGCGGCGTTGTCTTCTTCCTGGTGGTCGAAACGGAGAAGCTCATTATCCGTTCGATGGGCCGGGCGGGCGGCGCTCCTGGCCGAGGTGGGCGCCGACCGGCAAGATACAAGGGGCAGGGTGAGGGGGAGGGCATGGTGTAGAGAGACGCTCGTCAGCGGTTTTCGCGGCGCAGGTCCGGTTGGGCCTCGTAGACCGCGTCCCCCACGCGCTTCGGGTAGTCGTCGGGGAACGTCCACATGCTGCGCCCGGGCTTGTGAGCGAGCCCACGCCATGCCGGAGAGAACGGGTAGATCATCGAGAGCAGCACGTCGGTGGAGACGCGCTGGTTGGCCACCCAGTATCCGTGGCCCCGCATGCCCCGCAGCTCGTGAGCGCCGGGCACGCCCGTCACGTCGATGCCGACCAGGCGCTCGTTGCTCGCCAGCGTCTCCAGGTCCTCGCGCGTCAGCTCGTCCAGGCGCGGGCGACCGATGCGCGACGCGCGGGCGAAGAAGGCGGCGACTTTGAGGGCCCAGTCGTCCTCCGAGAGGTAGACCTGCGTCCGCACGGCGACGTCCGACAGCAGGGGCAGGTGAGCGCGGGTGAAGGTGGCCAGATCGATGTCGGCCGCCACGAAGAGCGCGTTGCCGATGCGGTATCGTCGCTGCAGCGCCGCATGATCCTCGTCGGGATGCCGGCCGCGGAGCCGCCCCAGCGCCTCAGCCAGGAGCGGGGAGCCGCAGCTGAAGGCGACCAGGTTCAGCCGCTTGGCCCGGCTGCGTTCGGCGACGAGAGCGATCAGCCGCTCGATATCGGGAATGTAAGCGCGGGCACGTCGGCAGTCGAGGAAGTAGTTCCACATGTTGGTGCCACTCGGCCAGCTGAACGCGATCACCGCTGACGATCCGCCGAGGTAGTGGGCCCAAGTGCCCATCAGCGTCACGGTTTGATCGAAGCCGACGCGGTAGCCCGGTACGTAGATCACGGCCTCGCCAGTCCGCGAGGCATCGACCTGGCGGTTGATGGCGGCGATGAAGGCCTCGTCGGCCGGGCCTCCCATGTGGCCGAACTCCTCCACCGAGATTACGCGCGCCGGGCGCTGCTTCTCGATGGTGTTCGTGCGATCCGATTCGACGAGGTCGGCGAAGGACCAGCCCGGCTCGCCAAGCTTCACGCGTGCCAGGCCGAGCCGGACCTGATCGCCGGGGCGTCTCAGGTAGCGCTCGACAGCACCGGCGGGGGCAGGGGCGCGGGTGGTGGCATAGAGGACATCCACATCGGTCGTGCGATTCTGCGGCGCGACGAAGCGAGCGAAGTCGAGGCGAGGGTCCTGCATGATGATCGGCGCCGGAAACATCGTCCATTCCGGCTCGTCGCCGCGGCAGCCGCCCGTGAGCATGACAAGGGCGAGCAGGAGAGCGCCGCGGCGCATGCGGCGAGCCTATCCTGCCAGGCGCAAGCGAGTCAAAGCCAGACGCCCGCTGAGGCGGACGGGTCGGATGCGCCTCACGGTGGCTCGGCGAGCCGACGCAGGCCGGTGATCGTGTCGACGAGGCTGTTGCGCTCGGACGAGCGCGTGAGGAAGCCGGGCAGGACGGTGCGGACGGCCAGCGCGTAGGCGACGAGACTCGCCCCGTCGTTCGGATCCACCTGCCAGTAGCCTGAGTTCTCCCGGAAGAGGCTGTTGGAGCGGCCGGGAGCGAGCTGCCATTCGATGCGGTGACGCACGGGGTCCTGCGTCTTGTCCATGTAGAACGTGAAGGACAGCAATCCGACGGTGGCCGTATAGCGCACGAGCGCGCGCCCGTCGGAGCGCTCGAGCACCTCGGCACTTGCGAGGCGCGGGTAGTAGCGCGGATGGCCCGTATAGTCGATGAGGATGCTCCAGACCTTTTCCACGGGGGCGCGGACGAGGGCGATGGCGGTGCCTCCCTGCGCGTCGGGGCCGGCGCCCGGCGGCAGCACGTCGAGGACGATGATTTCGCCAGCGGCCAGCCGCCGTTCGGAGTCCGCGGGCATGGGGAGTGGAGATGGCATCGACGCGGTGACGGAGCCGCTTTCGGCGGCGGCCAGGCCGAGCAGCCCGACGGACACGAGGAGAGCGGTGATGGTGAGAGCGCGCATGGCGACTGCAGAGCCTAAGGGCTCGGCTCGGCGGCCATCTGATGAGCGATGTACCGGGCGAGAGCGAAGACCGTATAGCAGGGGTTCACGCCTAGCGACGTGGGCAGGATGGACGAGTCGGCGATGTACAGCCCGTCCACGTCCCAGGAGCGGCCGAGTGAATCCACGACGTCGCGCCGGGCGCTTCCTCCGAGGGAACAGCCTCCCATGGGATGGCCGCTCGTGATGGGGATGCGCTGCTGCCTCACGAGATTGAGGGTCAGAACCGTGTCGACCTCCTCGGGCGAGTTCACGATGAGAGGCTGCGTGCTGTTGAAGAAAACGCGCCGGGCCCCCGCCGCGAACATGATGCGGGCGCCGGTCTGGAGCGCATCGAGCCAATGTGGCTGGTCCGCCTCGGCCAGCTCGTACACGAATCCGCGGGAGGTGACGCGCCCGACCGCCTGATCGCGGAACATGAGGGCCAAAGTCATGGTCTGGTTGAAGCGCTTCATGAACGCCTGGTGGCTTTCCGCTGACTCGTAGGGCACGACCTGCGAGTGAGCCATGGGATGGTTCAGCATCCCCTCCAGAGCGTAGCGGACGTTGTCGCGCTCGGGATTGGCCTTGGCCTGATCGTCGACGTCGTACTTCTTCACGAAGTAGCCCATGGGCGGCGTGCCGGCAGACGGATACAGGGGCTCGTCGAAGTCCGCAGCGAACGTGACGGTGGCATGGGTGGAGAAGCGCTCGCCTATCGCGCTCTCGGCCCGCTTGGCGAGACGCAGGCGAGGCACGCCGCTCTGCATGAGGATGCGCGGCGATGCGATGGGCCCGGCCGCCAGCACCACGCGGCGGGCTCGGATCTCGATCCGCTCGCGGTTGGTGCCGCGCCCATCCGTCAGCCACCCTGTGACGCCCGTCACCCGCTGCGTCCGCCCGGCCCGGCCGTCGTCGGGCAGTGCCTCGAGGAGTAGCTGGTCCACCCGGCAGTTGGCCACGAGCTGGGCGCCGTGCCTCGCCGCCAGGGGCAAGACCATGTTGAGCGGCGTGAGCTTGCGGTTGTAGCGGCAGCCGAGGCTGCAGAAGCCACAGCCGAAGCACTGATGCGCGTTGCGCGGAGGCGGGCCGTGGTGGGGCATGCCGAGCTTCTGGACCCCGCGACGCATTGCCGAATTGTTGCCCGCGATCTGCGACTCGGGCACGGGCGCGATCCGCAGGAGCTTCTTTATGGCCTCGAGGTGCGGGTCCAGGTCGCTGTAGTCGAACGTCGCGCCGTAGAGCTCGCGCCAGTCGCGGATGACCGGCCGGGGCGGCTCGAAGGCGAGCGCCTGATTGATGGTGGCGGCGCCGCCCACCATCTTGCCGGTCACCACGGCCGCCGTGATCGTCGGGACCTCCCGGCGGAACATCTCGGTCACCGAGAACTCCGTGTCGAGGATGCGCGGCATCATGAGCTCCTCGCGCTGGAGGAACTCGCTCGGCTCGATGTACTCGCCCTTGTCGAGGATGAGCACGCGCTGCCTGGTCCTCGCCGCCAGCTCGGCGGCCACGAAGGACCCTCCGGCCCCGGAGCCCACCACGGCCACGTCAGTTTCCAGGACGAGATGATCGGTACCGCTCACGACCCGGGCCGCCTCGAGCGCCGTCGGCAGCGCCTCGTGCGCGACGACACGACGACGCAGGACGGCCATGTTGTCGTCGGTTTCCTGGGCCATGTCGAACGAGGTGGCGGCCGCGAGATCCGAAAGAGGCTTGGCGGGGTCCAGCAGCCACGGCCCCGGATACCGCATGGCCTTCCAGATCACCTTCTCGTTGAAGTAGATGGGGACGGTCCCGATGAACCGCGCCCCGGTGAAGATGTTGCGCAAAGTCCGGATGTTGCTGTCGCGCAAGAAGATGAAGTAGCGGTTGGCGTCGTCCGTGTGAAACCGCCGGAAGCGAAGGTTCGCCGGCAGGCCCAATCGCGTGTTGAAGGTGCGCGTGAAGGTGGGCAGGAGATCGAGGAAGTTGACGAGGGTCCTCATGTTGGCGACGAAGGCATCGCCGTGGGCCCAGGCGAAGTCAGACCAGACCTCCACCAGATCGTAGCCCGGGTCATCCTCCTCGAGGAGCTGCCGGAACTCCGTATCGGGAGGATTGAAGCCGTCGATGATCTTGGCGATGACGCTCTGCTCGATGGACGTGAACGGCTCCGCGTCGCCGAGCCGCCGGCGTTGCCTCTGGTTGCTCACCGTCGTGCAGCCCGACGACAGCAGGAGCGCCGCGCTCGACGCCTGCAGCAGACGGCCCAGGAACTGCCGCCGGCTCATAGCGCGGGTCACGTCCGCGTCGAAAGCGCCTTGCGCGTTCACGATCTGGGCCGCTCCCGGACGGGTTTGACGAACTGATGCGTGTTGACGACCTGCCCGTTCTCCGTCGTCCCCGCGCGCACGTGGCAGCGCGTGCAACGGTTGACCTCGCCCGCGCTCTGACGGTTGAAGTGCTGCTCATATCCTACATGACAGGTGTCGCAGAATTGAGGACGCTGGACCGCTTTGAGGTCGACGCGATGCTCGTCGTAGTGACACGCGAAGCAGAGACGCCCACCCAACGTGCCCGAGGCAGAGTCACCGACGAAGCGCTTGCCTCCCGGGGTGGTCGCAATGAATCCCTCGTGGCGGAGGGCGACCCGCGCCGGCTGATCGTTGTCGAGGGGACGCAGCTGCCGGTCCGCGAAGTGCGCGCTCTCGAGCGTCTGCTCGTAGGCGGGTTGATGGCAGGCCCCGCACGTGCTGTCCTGGACCGGCTCCGTGAAGTTCGGATGGCCTCCCGGCGAGTGGCATTGCCCGCAGCGAATGCCCATGGCGGCGTGACGGCTCTGGGCATAGGCTTCGCCCACCGGCGCTTCATGGCAATTCTGGCAATCCGGAACGTAAACCGGAGGTCCCGAGACCGACTTCTCCGGATGAGGCCGGCCTGGGTGCCACTTTCCCATCAGGAAGCAGCCGCCCAACGCGAGCAAGGTCACGCTCGCGAGCACGACCCCCTTGAGCCAGGCGACGACGCCGTGTGAGAGCATGGAATTTGAGCCCTCATCCTACAAATGTGTGCCGTGATTCTACATCGGCGGCTCACACCGCCTCCCCCTTCACTCAGGCCACCCCCTGCGTGGGCGTCACGACCCAAGTCCGGACTGATGGTGAATCGCCAGGCCCTGGCCGACAGCCTGCTAACGGCGGCGGAGGCGGCCGGCGATCTAGTGCGCCTCGCCGTGTATGGCCGCGCGGTGTATGGCGGGTAGTTCCTGGTACACCGCGTCGCCGACGCGCTTCGGGTAATCGTCGGGAAAGGTCCACATCCCGGGGCCCGGCCCGTGGACCAGGCCGCGCCAGGCCGGGTCGAAGGGGTAGACCATCGAGAGCAACACGTCGCTGGAGACGCGCTGGTTCGCGATCCAGTAGCCGTGGCCGCGTATGCCGGTGAGCTCGTGGGGCCCCTCGACACCGGTCACGTCGATGGTGATCAGACGCTCGTCGCTCGCCAGCGTCTCGAGATCCTCGCGCGTCAGCTCATCGAAGCGCGGCCGGCCGAGCCGCGAGGCGCGGGCCAGCAGGCCCGCGAACCTCAGCGCGGCGTCGTCCTCCGACAGGTACACTTCGGTGCGCCTCGACATGTCCGAAAGCGCTGGCAGGTGTGAGCGGGCGAAGGTCTGGAGGTCGATGTCGGCGGCGATGAAGATGTCGTTGGCGATCCGGTAGTGCCGCTGCAGGGCGTCGCGGTCCTCGTCCGGGTGCGCCTGGCGCAGCTGCACCAGGGCCTCGGCGAGCAGAGGCGAGCCACAGCTGAAGGCGACCAGGTTGAGGCGCCGCGCCTGGCTCTGCTCCGCGACCAGCGCGATCAGCCGCGCGATGTCGGGCACGAACGCGCGCGCACGGGGACAGTCGAAGAGGTAGTTCCAGAACCGCGTGCCCGTGGGCCAGGAGAAGGCGATCACCGTCGAGCTGCTCCCCAGGAAGTGCGCCCAGCTGCCCATTAGGACCATCACCTGGTCGAAGGTCGCGCGGTAGCCGGGCACGTAGATGACCACGGAGCGGTCGGGCTCTCTCTCGACCTGACGGTCGATGGCCGCGACGAGCTCCCGCTCGGCGGCGCCGCCCGGCGCGCCGACGATGCCGAACTCCTCGACGGCCACGACGCGGGCCGGGCGCGGCGTCTCCGGACGGCTCGTGCGGTCGGACTGGACGAGGTCGTCGTAGGACCATCCTGGCTCGCCGAGCTGCACCCGGGCCACGCCGAGTCGCACGGCGTTGCCCGCGCGGCTCGTGTAGCGCTCGGGCGCCTCCGGCGGCGCCGGGGCGCGCGTCGTCGCAAAGAACACGCTCACTTCGGTCGCGCGGCGGTCGGGCGCGACGATACGGGAGAAGTCGAGCCGCGGGTCCTGCATGACGATGGGCGTGGGCACCATCCTGCGCACGATGGTCTGACTGCAGGAGGCCGGCAGAGTCGCGAGGACGAGGGCCATCGCGGTGGCGAGGCGGCTCAGGCGACTCATTACGGCATTATAGGCTGCCGGGCCCCCACCGCGGGCGCATCGGGGCCCATGCGTTCTTGGACCCGCAGCCAGAAGGCCGGGAGGAAGGTCACGGTGGCTGGCGGTCCCCCGAAGCGGAGCTGGATCAAGTACGACAGCGGCGTAACCACCAGCGTGCCGAAGAAGCCGCTGATCGCGCTGCCGAACGCGCCCGCGGCGATCCGTTGCGTCACGAACGCCATGAGGAGGACGAGGAGCATCCAGCGGAACGAGTTGCGTGGCGCGGAGAAGTGCAGGTAGACGCCGTAGCCGAAGACGAACACACCGACCCACCCGGCCCACGCGACCTTGTGGTAGAGCGCGTCGGCCTGGAGCAGGTACTCGGGGCTGTAGCCGACGACGGCGGCTCCCGCTGCGAGACCGAACGTGAGCAGCACGAGTTGCACGAGGCCGGCGATCAGCCGGCTGGAGCCGCTCACCATGTCGCCGTACGCCAGCTCCACCATGCCGAGGGTGAGCATGGCGCCGGGCAGGAAGGTCACGAGGGGCGGAACGAGGACGTGCAGCGGGTCTACCGGCAGGCCGTGGTTGACGGCGAGGAAGACGAGCGCCGACACGGAGGCGGCGGCGACCACCGGCAGCGGCATGGCCATGATCCCGCGTCCCCGGTTCAAGAGCTTCACGGCGCCGATGCTCGCGCCGAGGACGGCGGCTGCGCCCACGTTGGTCAGCGTTGGCATCAGCACCATGGCCAGGCCGAGGGTCAGGATCGTGTGGCCCACGATGACGCCCCTGGCGCCGAATCGCGGGCTCTGCTGCAGGATCACGGCGAGCCGCTCCAATCCCCCGGCTGGCGTGACCTCGGCGCGCTGGGCGGCTTCTCCCAGGGCGTAGACGTCCGCCATCTGGTCGAGGCGGAGCGTCTGGGGCTCGCTCGCGCCCAGGGTGACCCGCTCCTGCTCGCCGTCGTGCAGCGCGATGAAGACGGCCGTGGGGAATGTCACCACCCGCGAATTCCGCATGCCGTAGGCGGCGGCGGCACGGCGCAGCAGGACCTCGACCTTCGCCGTCTGCTCGCCGCAGGCGAGATAGGCGCGCCCCAGCCGGAACATGAACTCGAGGAGCGCGTCCGTGTCGGGCTTCCCGGACTCGGCGGTCATGGGCACGTCAGCGGATCGCGATCATCCGCGTGGCTCCGCCGGCGTCGCGGATCCAGAGCATGTTGCCCTCCATCTTGTATGTGACGACGTTCTGGAGCGCGGCGAGGGATTTCCCCTGCAGCTCCATCACGCCGGGCGGGCCCGAGCATAGCTTGCGGGTGCTGGCCAGGGCGCTGACCTTGAGGGCGCCGCTTCCGCTCTCGAAGGGCCCGTGTAGCTGTTGCGCCGGGCCTGGCCAGTCACCAGGCCGCGGGCGTCGAAGCTCACCGTCATGTCGGTGCCCGTGACGAGGGAGACGACGGCCTGGTTGCCGTTGTTGTAGCTCACGACCTTTCACCTCGTGCCGGCGAGTCCGGCGGGCGCGCTCGCCGCAAAGGTCACGGAGCTGCTATCGAACTTGAACTCGAGCACCAGATTGCCTTCGTGAAACAGGTACGAGGAGACCATCCCGAGCTACCGCAGGTACTCGTTCCCGAGAGAGCCAGGCGCGCAGGCGGCCAGCCTAGAAGGTCCGCGCGCGATGGTCAGGCGTCGACCGTCCGTCGTGTACGTCCCAGCCGCGCGATCACAGTCTGCGCGGACGGCCACCGTGCCCGAGGGCGTGAACTCGATCTGGTAAGCGTTCGGATCGGCGGGCGTCCAGCGCTTGCCGTCGTTGGAGAGCGAACTCGTCCATGTCCACACCGTGCCCGTCACCGGCTGCTCCCTCTTCGCCGACATCTGCGGCGGAGTCGGGGCAGCCGCATCGTGCGCACAGGCCGCCAGGACAAGACTTGCCACGACCACCGACAGCGCGACGAGCGACGATCGGGTCCGAGCCATGGACGCACCTTGGCCTGTTTTCCGGCCAAGCGCAACCCGGGAGGGCGAGCGCCAGGCGGGTGGAGAACGGTGTGAGGCCCGAGGCAGGCCCCGGGTCACGCACGTGCGCGCGCGGGACCTCGACCAGCGTTTACTTCCGCGACCCCGACGACAACCTGGTCGCGTTCACCGTCTACGGCAGGTGACCCCGGGCCGCCTCAATGGGCAAGCGTGACCGTGCGGCCCGTGGCCGACGATCGCTCGATCGCGTCGATGAGCTTGTGGCGCCGAACGGCCAGGTCGAAGTCGACGTCGAACGATCCACGGCGGCACAGGGCGTCGGCCGCGCGCGCATAGGCCTGGGCGACGTTGTAGGGCTGACCGGCCGGGGTACTCTCGGGCACGAAGGCGTACTTGGCGGGTGCCGACATCGACGCCATCGGCTCCTTGCCGCAGCCCGCGAGCAGTTGGCTCGATCCGGTGTTGAACGAGCCGTCCGCGTGCAGCACCAGCGTCCCCTCGCGTCCGTAGATCTCGATCCGGTTGCCGCCGGGATTCGAGGGGACGGCGGCCACGTTGATCGCCACCTCGGCGCCTCCCACCATGCGACCGACGACCGTGATGCTGTCCGGCGAGTCGACGGTGACCGGCATGCCCTCGAGCGTGCGCCACTGGGGGATCCGCGTCGCCACGCGGGCCGAGACCTCGGCGAACTCCCCGAGGACCGCGCACAGGGCATCGATCGCGTGGCCGCCGGTGATGGTGAGCACGTTGGCGCCGTTCGCCCGGACACCTTGCCAGATGCGGCCAGGCCCGCGCTGCAGCTGAGCCTGCACGACGCAGCTGAGGTTCGCGGCCAGCACCTCGCCGATGTAGCCTTCTCGGATAAGATCGCGTGCGTACATGATCGCCGGCGCGCTACGCGCCTGCAGGCCGACGATGGTTGTGAGCGAGCGCTGGCGGGCGCGGGCCGCCATCTCCTCCGCCTCGGCGAGGTTTTTGCCGAGCGGCCACTCGCAGAGGACGGGTTTGCCGGCCTCGAGCCCCGCCATGACCAGCTCCCGATGGCCGGGCACGCGCACGCAGACGACGACGAGGTCGACGTCAGGGGCGGCCGCCATGTCACCGAACCGGTGAAAACCCCGCGCGGCGCCGAACGCCGCCGCAGAGGCCTTCGCGGTATCCTCGTGCGCGGTGCAGACCGCCTCGAGCTGGTACTGGGGCAGAGCTTTCAGGGCAGGAACGTGGGCGTTGGCCCCCCAGCCGCTACCTCCCTGAGTCACGGTCGCGCCCACGATTCCCACGCGAATCCTGTCCGGCATCGGAGTCTCCCTCGCAGACTATCTATCAGAAGACGATGAGCAACCGACCTCGAGTCCCGCCGGCCGCCATTTTACGCTGCGCCTCCGCCGCCTGCTCGGGACGGAACGTCTCCGCCACGCGCAGGGTGAGCCGCTTCTCGGCGACGAGGCGTGCAAGCTGCTCAAGCGCCTCGTGATTGTGCAGGTACGAGGTCACCCGCACCGGCTCGATCGTGATGCTGCGCTCCGACGGGCCGGCGAAGCCACGCACGGTAGCGAGCTTGCCGCCATCGCGAATCGCGGGTAAGACGGTGGCGTCGAGTACCGCCGCGTCGATCAGCCCGTCGACACCGCCGGGCGCCGCGTCATGTAGGCCGCGCATCGCTGCCTCGCCACGGAGCACCACCATCTGCGCCCCAAAACCCTTCACCAGCGCCGCGTCCGCCGACCCCGCCACGGCGATCACGCGCAGCCCGTCGGCGACGCCGAGTTCGACCGCGTAGCCGCCGACGGCCCCGGCGGCACCGGTCACGCCGAGGGTCTGCCCGGGCCTGAGCGCGAGCCGGTCGAGCGCGAGGCGGACCGTGAGCCCGTTCATCGGCAGGGTGGCAGCGGCCTCCAGGCTCGTGCCTTCGGGCACGCGAGCGACGGACGCCGTTGGGACGACCACCTGCTCCGCCTGGGCGCCCCCGCCGGGACGGCGCGGGTTGACGATCGCCATCACGCGCTCGCCGAGGCGAAACTTCGCGCCCTCGCCGACGGCGTCGACCACGCCGGCCAGCTCCATCCCGGGGATGAAGGGCGGTCGGACGCCCATTCCGGCCAGCTGGTCGACCGTGAACTGCCGCCCGCTGCGGAAGCTGATATCGGTCGGGTTGACCGTCGCCGCCGCGACGCGAATCCGCACTTCGCTGGCACCGGCGGTCGGCTCCGGCAACTCCGACACCTCCAGCACGCATGTCAGTACCGTCCACCGAGCTTGCGGTGATCCCAACTCACGATCTTTTCGGGGACGACCTTGAGCACGACGCGCTTGGGCGCGCTGGCCGCGGCCCCCCGGTTGACCGGTGCCGGATCCGTCTGCACGACCGCGCGTCCCTCGAACGCCGCCCGCACCGCCGCCTCGCCCTCGAGGATCTCGCAGCGACCGCGAATCATGACCCCCCGCAGCTCGGCATAGTCGTCGCCAGCCTCCGCCATCAGCGCCACCTTGGGGTTGCGCCGGATGTTGACGACCTTCTGAGCCTTGCCGTACGAGGTCATGTAGAAGGCACCGTCACGGGCGAAGTAGTTCATGGCTACGACGTGCGGGAAGCCGTCCCCATCGATCGTCGCGAGGGCCGCCTTCTTACGCTCCCGGAAGAATGCGGCCTGCTCGTCGGGAGTGAGCTGGATCTGCTGGCGCCGATTGATGGCCATCTGTAATGTCCTCCTCGATCAGGGTCCCACCCGTTCCATCCTGCGCCATTCGCCGATCGACCCGGTGTTCGGGTTGGTGCCCGGATCGTCGGTGCCGACCATGTTGCCCTGCCGATCGCGCCAGTAGTACTTGTACGTCATCGGCATCTCCACCGCCTGGTTCGTCCCATAGCGATTCGAGAAGGTCTGGACACCCCCCAGGCTCTCGCGCACGGCGAAGTTCCTGCGGTCCTGGCTGGCATTGCGATCGTCGGTGACCTGCTGCCAATTCTTCCGCGACCAGTCGGCCAGCGCAGCGCGGATTGGCTCGTTTTTGCGCGGACTCTTCCAGACTCTAGCTGCCTTTTGCAGTCGATGTGGTCGGTGGGATGAAACCGGGCACGCCGGTGCTCACCACTGGATTCAGTCGCTGCCTGGTCTGGATTCGACTGATTTCGTCGAACGCGTCTTGCGGAATGCGCGAGATGTCGAAGTTTTCTTTCGCGCGCGCGGCAGTTCTGGGCGTCGTCAGCACCGCGGTGCCGCGCTGTATCGCCCAAGCGAGCAGCACTTGTGCTGGCGTTTTCCCGGCGCGCGCGGCTGCCGCCGACACGACTGGATCCTCGAGCAGTCCTGGCTTCATTCCGTGACCCAACGGGGCAAAAGCCAACAGCACGATGCCCTTCTCGTTGCAGAATTCCAGTAGCTCCGTTTCCGGTAGATAAGGGTGCGATTCGACTTGGACTACCGCCGGCTTGATCCGTGCCGATTCATAGATGGGCTTCAGCGTTTCCAGCGAGATGTCTGACAACCCGATCGCGCGGCATGTGCCGTGATCGACGAGGGCTTCCATCGCTTTCCACGTGTCGAACAAAGTCACCTCTTGGTCGTAGAGGACGTTGCCGTCTTTGTCCCGCGGATCCTGGTTGTCGCCGGGCTGAAATGCGAACGGAGTATGAATGAGATAGAGATTCAGATACGTGAGGCCGAGCCTGTCGAGGCTCGCCTCGAAGGCCCGCGCGACGCGCTCGGGGCGATGGTTTGTGTTCCATACTTTCGTGGTAACGAAGATGTCATCGCGAGCGATACCTACCGTGGCGAGTCCTTCTTGCAACGCTCTGCCTACTTCGCGCTCGTTCCCGTAGCGCTCGGCGCAATCGAAGTGCCGGAAGCCGGCAACGAGTGCGTCTCGGGTTGCCGTCATCGTGGCGGCCGGGTCGGGAATCAAGGTGCCGAAGCCGAGGGCAGGCATTTGGCCGGCGCCGCGGATAAGAGGGATTTTGGTCATTCGGATATCTTGATATTCAGCCATTGGTTACACCTCCATGCCAACTCGCCTCTCGTGTCAGCGCCATGCTCGCATTAGAACAGCGCTGTCAATGTAGCGCCATTAAGGCTAGCGATCCTATTGAAAGGGAGTGACGAGACGCGCGAAAGGCCTCCATCGCACATCGATTCGAGTGATTGACCTTCACAGCTCCGCCCACACAAGCGAATCCTGCACAAGCCAAGCAGACGTCTCGTCCCTCGAACGCCGCCCGCACGGCAGCCTCGCCTTCGAGGATCTCGCAGCGGACGCGGATCATCCCCCCCCGGCAGCTCGGCGTACTCGTCGCCGGCAGACACCCCGAACCACGACGGTCATGCCTTCGAGGCCGGGATTGCAGACACACGTGAGGAGAGCGCCGCAGCACCATACCTAGCCCGGAACAGCGACGTGGCGCATGGTACGATGCCCTCCATGCGAAGGAGTGATCGGTGACGACCAGAGTCGACGACCTCGGAAAGATTCCGCTCTTCTCGCGCCTCTCCAGCGTCGACCTGCAATTCCTCGCCACCAAGATCGACGAAATTGAGGTTCCAGCAGGCACCGCCCTCATCACCGAGGGAATGGGCAATCAC
>Ga0306926_10004554_pt1 | contig 14575 bp, 11 predicted proteins | sample flu12Cox44000178_FD_203759 | JGI IMG/M metagenome (GOLD analysis project Ga0306926, IMG submission 203759) | Lab enrichment of tropical soil microbial communities from Luquillo Experimental Forest, Puerto Rico - flux8day.12C.oxic.44.000.178 (v2)... | ecosystem: Environmental > Terrestrial >...
GCACGTGAATCCTGATGATTGCCGATCAGCGCTATCGCCTCCGCCACACGTTCCGCGGGCACCATGACGCTGTGCGGCTGGCTCGGTCGTCCGCGCACTCCGGCGACCCCACGGCAACCGGCTTGTGGACAAAACAGGGGATCTCGAAGGCTTCCAACATCTCCAAAATCGCAACCAGCTCCGCTTCGCTGTCTGACGAAAGGATTCTGACCAGGCGCATAAAACCCTTATGGCTGAGTGCACAGCGGCTGTGAGCCCTGCGCGACCACCCCACCCGTGGTAGCGGCGCTCGCTGACAGCAAGGAATACGAGGCGCTGCTGCGAATATTCGCATCGAGGAACGCGGCGACATAACCGCGGGTCGCGGCGATGATGGCCGCGGGAGTCGTGCCGGTCTTCACACTGCCCTCGAGCAGCCAGACGGCGTCCGACAACGCGATATGCTCAGCGTGCGGGAAACTCACCGCCACGCGTCCCCCGCGCAGGGAGTCCCACAGCCGGCAGTCCGTTTCGTCCCACCGCTGACGCCCCACCATGACATCGAGCACCGGTTGCCGCAGAGTGGCCACCCGCTGCGGCGGCACCACCGCATCGAGCAGCACTCCGGCCTTGAAGCGCGGCTCTTTCTCCAGAGCGCGGACGGTGGTCAAACCGCCGAGAGAGTGACCCACCAGCGCGATGTTCGACAGATCCAGTCTGCCGGCAAAGTCGCTGTCACGCCCGGAATTGAGACGGGGCAATTCTTCCAGCACAAACTTCAGGTCGGCGAGGCGCACCTCGACTGCCGAGTCCAGCGTCGCTGGATCGGTGTGTGAACTGTCTGTCAGGTGACTGCCGAGAACCGACTTCTCCAGGCGGCCGTCGGGGAAAGTGACTGCCGTTGCCTCATGGGTGTGATTGATGGCGATAACGACGTAGCCGTGGCTGGCGAGGTCTTCGGCCAGGTACGTGTAATCGGTAGCCACTCCCGTGAAGCCGTGCGACACGAACACCACTGGATGCGTTCCGGTGGCGATCGATGCGTTGCGGCAGCTATGCGTCAAAACCTCGGGCAGGGTGACGTCAACCAAGGTTCCAAAATAGGCCCAGGTCTGGGGAGCCGTGTAGTCGGCGCGCGAGCACACCGCACCGTCGGTCGCCATGGGGTACCAGAGCCGCACCATGAGCTCGCGGCTGCTGCCGTCGGCGCTGTACGGGTCCTCCCGGGCCGTGTCGACGAGGCGAATTTCGCGGGTTCCGACGGGAGCGTTCCCCGTGGGACGCGGGGTGACCCTGCCACCGGTCCTCGTCAGCGCGGCGTGCACTGTGGCCGCTGTGGAGGCGGATTGAGAACTACCACCAGTGAGGTTTACTTTTTGCGGTGAGTCAGAGCTGCTGTCGATGATCGTCAGCACCGCCGCCGCCTGGAAAGGCTTTTTGAGGCTGAGAAAACTCACCGAGATCGTGCAGGAAGCGCCCGACGCAAGCCCATGCGGGCAATTGTTGCTTTCGGTGAATCTCGCAGCGCCCGCGCCGCTGACGGCGATGCTGGAGATGCTCAGGTTCGCGTGGCCGGTATTTGTCAGCGTCGCTTGCTGGGAGCCGTGATTCGGAATGGCCATGTCGAGCGGCGCGAGCGCAACCGAACCGGTCGTGAGCATCACTTGTGCCGTGGTGGAGCCCAGGTTATCGGGAGCGGAGGTGGCCGCGAGCGTCACGGTGCTGTTCGCCGGGAGTGATGCGGGGGCGGTATAGGTAATCGTGCCACCGTTCGCAGTGCTGAGCGGCGCGACCCTGCCGCAGGCGTTACTGCAGGGAGCGCCCGATTGCAGCAGCTGCCAGGCGACGCCGCTGACCGTGGGGTCGAAGGCGACATTGCCCGTAAACTGCTGAGTCATACCGAGAGGCACGAGGGCGCTCACGGGCGCGATGGAGACCGCCACTGCGGCGACCGTGACCTCAGCGCTTCCCTGGGCCGATGCGGCGCTCATGGACTGAGCCGTCACCGTTACTGGCAGGTTGGTCGGCGGCGGTGTCGAAGGTGCGGTGTACGTCACCGGCGTGCCGCTTGCGGAGCTCGCCGGGGCAATCCTGCCGCAGTCTGCCGCGCCACAGTGCAGCGTCCAGCTGACACCGCGCTCGTCCGGATCGTAGCTGACCGATGCGGTCAACTGCACCGTGGTTTCGGCGGCCACATCACCGGCTGCATTGGAACTCACCGTCACGGCGATTGCCGGGACGGTGAGCATGGTGGAGGCGGAGATCGCCGCGTTGGCCGCCGCCGTCGCCGTCAGGGTGACGGGCAGATCCGCTGCCGGGGCCGCCGGGGGAGCGCTGTAGGTCGCCGGGACGCCACTCGGCGTCGTCGATGCCGAGACGCTGCCACAGGGGGCGGTGGGACAGGAGACACTCCACTTGACGCCCGCCTTGGTGGGATCCGCCACCAGGGTCGCGGTGACCGGAGTCGAGGATCGCGCCGCCACCGTGCCGTCGCCTCCCACGGATATGGAGATCGGGCTACTGGCGACGGTGATGTCTATGGTGGCCGTCACCGCGGCATCGGCCTGCGCCCTTGCCGTGATGGTGACCGTCAGGTCAGTCGGCGGTGCGGTCCCTGGGGCGGTGTAGGTCGCCGCGGTGAGAGACGACGAGAGGGTCCCGCAAACGGCCTGCGGGCACGAGAGGCTCCAGGCGACGCCGGCGCCCGTTGTATCGTTGACCTCCTGCGCCGTGACCTGCGTGCTCTGGCCGGCCACAATCGTGGCTTGGCTGGCAGTGACGGTGAGCTGTATGGGAGGCCCGCTGCTGCCGCCGCCATCGCCACCACACGCCGCGAGCGCTGCGGACAGACCCGCTGCCAGGCACGTGCGCGTCCAGCCGGAAGATTCTTTCTTCGAAACGTCATGCATCGCGCGCCCCCATATGCCCGAGACTGTGCCGCCTCGAGATCGCCCGCTTCCTCCCGGTTTGAGGATTAGGGCTCCTCGAGGGTCAAGAGTCGGTCGGGCTCTGTTTCGGGTACGGCTGGGGGCGTCCAAGGGAGTATCGGCGAGCGGGTAGATGCCCGCCGGCTACCCGGTGCAGAATGGTCGTAATTAAAAGATCCGGGCGCCGTACCCGACACGCGCGGCCTGACTCTCTATAGCTTCAGAGCGCTGCGGGACATTCGACACGCAACGATGGCCGACCCAAAACGCGGGTTCGTGGAAAAGCTGTTTGCGGAGCACCGCAGCGCCCTGCAGCGTTACATTTCTCGACGCGTACGGACCAAGTCCGACGCGCCGGATCTGGCCCAGGAGGTCTACGTCCGGATGCTGCGGGTGAGCGATACGGAAGCGATCCGTAACCCCCAGCTCTACCTGTACACAGTGGCCAGCAATCTCGTGAAGGAACACGGTCTCCGGGAGCAGCGACTCGCAACTCATGCGGAACTCGATGAAGCAGGTGTGGCGGAGCGACTCGGAGAATTACCTCCGATCGACAGCCAGCTCGAAACGTACCAGGCAGTCGAGCGCTTAGGCTCTGCGCTCGAGCAGCTGCCTGCGCGGTGGCGTACCGCGCTCATTCTGCAGTATCGCTACGGACTGACGTACCGGGAGATCGGAGACAGGCTCGGAGTGTCGCCCAACATGGTCAAGAAGTACCTGGCTCAGGGACTGGCTCACTGCAGACGGCACATGGCCCGATGGGAGTGATCCTGTGACACCGAGCGACGAGAAGATCCGCGCAGCCATCGCCGAGCAGGCGGCGGGCTGGTTAGTCGCACACCAGTCGGGAGCGCTCGCAGAAGGGGACAAGGCGGCCTTCCTCGCCTGGCTGAAGGCCTCGCCGATCCACGTGAAGGAGTATCTCGGGGTGGCTCGCGTTTCGCACCATCTGCCCGCCGCCGTCCGCGAACCGCAGATACCGCTGGAGACCTTTCTTGCGCAGGCAGCTATTGGTGAGGACAGGGTGGTACCGCTGCAGAGGCCTGCGCCCGAGCCAGAGCGGCGGGCGGTGCTGCAGGTACCGCCGCCGGTGTTGGCAATCGCGGCGTCGCTGCTTGCGCTCGCGGTGGCGGTTCTCTGGTGGGCTCACGATGGCGAGCTGCTCGGGATTCCCAAGACCTATCGGACTGCGCACGGGGAGCAGAGTGTCCAGCGGCTACCGGACGGCTCGGTGCTGCATCTGGATACGGACTCCGAAGCAACGGTGCGCTACTCCGCCAGGGAGCGGCTCGTCGAGCTCGAGCGCGGGCAGGCGTTGTTCGAGGTCGTGCATGAGGGCGCGCGGCGCTTTCGGGTAGCGGCCGGTGACGCGGGCGCGATCGCGGTCGGTACGCAGTTCGATGTTTACAGAAAGTCCGGTGCAATCGAGTTCACGGTCGCACGCGGTGAGATCGCGGTATTCTCCGGGGAACCGTCGTGGTTGCGCGATCTGGGGGCCGTGCCAACCCGAGTGCAACGCGTCGGGGCCGGCTACCAGACCCGTTCCGAGGCCGGTATCCTCTCCACGCAACCTGTTGCGGTCGATCTGGAGCAGACACTCGGGTGGTTACAGCACAAGCTCGTCTTCGAGCACCGGCCTCTGGGAGAGGTGGCGGCGGAGTTCAACCGCTACGGGAGTGTCCCGGTGGAGATCGAGGATGAGGTGTTGCGGACGCTGCCGGTCAGCGGCATGTTCGACGCCGGTGACACCGAGTCTTTCGTGGCATTCCTGCAAAGACTGCCGGGCGTCACGGTGGAAAGGACGCCCGTGCAGATTCGCGTCATCAGGGCAAAAACGACAACCTAAGCCCAGTATCGGCCGTTGTGGGCGCGCGTGAGTCAACGTTGACAGTACTGCGCAAGGTATTCCTTGCCTGTCTGATGTGGAGTTCAATGGCGATCGCTGCGAGCGGCGCGGACATGGAGGTCAGGCTGTCTGCGGACATCGGGCCGCGGCCCGTGGCCGAGGCGCTGGCGGCGTTCGGCCGCCAGACCGGGCTGCAACTGATCTACGTGTCGACGATCGCCGAAACGCAGCAATCAAAAGGCGCGCGCGCGGGGCTGACCGCATCCGAAGCGCTCGCGCAACTGCTGGAGGGTACGGGTCTCGCGTTCGAGTTTCTGAACGCCCGCACAGTCCGAATCTTTCCCGCGCCCACCGTGGTGCCCACGGCGGTCGCCGCGGCGTCTGCACAGCAGCACTCTGCGCGGCGGCCTGCCGAGGCCGATTCGCTCGGACTGGAAGAGGTCATCGTCACCGCCAGGCGGCGCGAGGAAGAGCAGAGGAAGGTTCCGATCAACATGGTCGTCTGGTCACAGGAGGACCTGCAGACGCTGGGCGTCAAGGGTATTGATGAGATCGCTTACATGACGCCGTCGGTGCAGCTCGATGTGTGGGGCGATCTCGGCGGGCCCGCAGCGACGAGCCTCTCGATCCGCGGCGTCAGCAACCGTAACACCAGCATCACCGGGCTCTACCTCGACGACACCCCGATTCCGTCGGTTCGTGGCTGGTCGTATTTTCGCTCCTTCCCGTTCGCGTTCGACCTGGATCGCGTGGAGGTGCTGCGTGGACCGCAGCTGCAGCTGTTCGGCGAGGGCAACCAGGGCGGCGCCGTGCGGTACATCTTCAATCAGCCGAGCCTCTCGACGTTCACGACAGGCGCCGAAGCGGAATTCGCGGTCCCGGCTTATGGCGATTCCAGCTACGAAGCCGGCGCCGCGGTCGGAGGGCCCATGATCCCCGAGGTACTCGGCTTTCGGGTCAGCGCCTGGCGGCGCTCGGATGGCGGCTTCGTCGACCGGGTCGATCCCTTCACTGGCGCGACGGTGGATCACAACGCCAATCACCTCTTGAGCACCAGCGTGCGGGGTGCCCTGACATTCGCACCGAGCGATTCAGTGCGGATCACGCCTTCGCTCACCTATACGTCCTACGATCTGCACGATTCGGCGTTCTTCTTCACCGAGCTCTCTGATGTCAGCGCCGGGAAGCTCCGCAACGGCATGCTGCTGCAGCAACCGGCCGATGACACCTTCTACCTGGGGGCGCTGAAGATCACCGCCCGTCTCGGCGCGGTGGACTTGAGCGCCGTAAGCTCGTATTTCGACCGCGCCGCGGCGTTTCTGATCGATCTCACCAACAGCTTCGACTGGAAGAGTCCGCTCGGTCCCGGAGTGCCGGTGGACTACAGCGACGCCATTGGTGAGCAACGTCACTTCCGGCAGATGACGTTCATGCAGGAGCTGCGACTCGCGTCCGCCGATCCGAGCGCGTCCCTGACGTGGGATGCCGGCGTGTTCTATTCCACCGAGCACTTTCGAGACGCGGAGCACCTGACCGCGGCGCATGGCCTCCCCGATTTCCTTCCGGGGCCGGTGGACCTTCAGAACGCGGCGATGAGCGATCAGACCCGGCTGTCCGCATTTGGGGAGATTTCGCTGCGGGTGACCAAGCGCCTGACCGTCAACGCCGCACTCCACAGCGAACACACGCAATACGATGGCGTGACTGAAATGCCGCCCATCCTGCCATCCGCAGGTGCCGATTCCGTCCTCATGCCAAGATTTGGGCTTTCCTACCAGGCCAACGAGAGCAACCTCCTTTACCTGACTGCCGCGAAGGGGTACGGAATCGGCGGTTTGTACTGGTTGTTCGCCGAATGTATGCAAGCGCAGGTGGTGGTCCCCATGGATACGCTCTGGAGCTACGAAGCCGGTACGAAGACACGCCTCCTTGACGGACACGTACAGCTCGACACGGGCGTCTTCCACATCACCTGGAACAATGGGTCGGGTTACCCGGTATTTCCCGGGAGCCCCTGCAACACGCTTTATCTCAGCACCCCGGGCGCGGCGGCGAGCAACGGCTTCGATATCACCTCCCAGGCGCTCTTAGGCGAGCGCCTCAAGGCGAGCCTTGCGCTCGCGTACGCGGATGCGCGCTACACCCGGACGCTAACGGAAGGAGGCAGCCTGACCGTTGGCGAGGGGGACGCGGTCGGCAATTTGCCGCACGTCGTCTCGCCCTGGAACATCGCGGCGGCACTGGTATACACGGTGCCACTCACGAACGGGACAATCGCGGAGCTGACAGCACAAGACATTTTTCGCAGTCGCAATCCCGGTCCGTTCCCGTACGACAACCCGGCCTCCGCATACTCCGCCCCGGGTAATGTGCCGGACCCATCAACCAACCTGGTCAACCTCCGTGCGGGCCTGCGCTGGGCGCACTGCGACGTGGCTCTCTTCGTCAACAACGCACTCGACGCCCAGCCCACGATCCAACGCACGTCCGGGATATCCGGCTCTCCGGTGTTCTTTGCCACGACCTTGAGGCCACGCACAGTAGGATTGAGTGCGACGTTGCGGTTCTGACCACGTCGAGTCATTAGCAGCTAGCATTCGGTAGGGAATCGCTCGCAGATCGCGCGGCGCAGCGTCACCGGCGCTGCGCGCCGGATTGCCTTCTCGTCCCTGCTGCCACCGTCGTATAGCTCGCAGCCGAAGTCATTGCTGGGGTCTCGGCGATGAGCCACAGCTGTTGCCGTCCTTAGTCTGTCCGTCCCGTCACGGCCCTGTGTCCCCATATCTATTTGTTGACCGTACCCGAATCGGGCCGTCACTCCATCTTACTCATTGAAGAGGCCGTAGCCTGAAGGCTCGCAGACCGAGCCCAGCACGCGGCTCGCGATTGTCAGCTCGTTGCAGCCCGTAGGGGAACTCAACATGAGATCAATCACATCGACACGCATGGGCAGCGGCTCCCAACTTCGCCGTGGTTCACGTGCTCGGGGATCGAGCGCGCTCACTCCGCGTCGCAGTCTTCTTATTGCCTGCCTTGGTCTGATGTGTCTGCCGCACGTATCGGCCGTGGCCCAGACTATGAGGGCTACCACGGCTCGCCGCACGGTTGCGGTGGGAGCAGATTCGCCGCGCCGACCGACGGCGGCAATTGTGACTGACGCGGGCTTAGCCACGATTGGAGCGTCGTGTCCACCAGATGCGGCGGGTGCAACCTGCGGCTACGTTGCAGTTCCCCTGAACCGGTTGGATGATGATGGAGCCCGGATCAGTATCTACTTCGAGATCTATCCACACTCGAACCCGGGTCCCGCTATGAGCGCCATCGTGCCCAACATGGGCGGTCCGGGGGCGACGACTACGGGCATGAGAGGCATGTGGCTGGGAGCCTTTGCGTCGAACCTGGATGCACACGATTTGCTGCTCGTGGACAACCGCGGCACGGGTCAGTCTGCCACCATCGACTGTGCTGCTTTTCAGCACGGCGTGGGGCCGTCTTACTCGGACGACATCGCACAATGCGCCGCTCATCTGAGCCCAATGAACAGCCAATGGGGCAGCGGAGACGTTGCACTCGACCTCGAGGCTGTGCGCAAGGCGCTCGGCTACGACTTGATTGACTTGTATGGGGGGTCATGGGGAGGCGTGGATGCGTCAGCCTATGCCACGCGATTTCCTCGACACGTTCGTTCCATCATCCTTGATTCGTCGGATGGACCTGCGACGATGGTACCTTTTGGTATCGCCTTGACTACTCGCGGAGTTCCGCGAGAAGTTCGACTCGACTGTCAACGCTCCCCGACCTGTCGGGTCGACCATGCGGATCCGGAAGATGAGCTCGACGCACTCATCCGCACCCTGCAAGCGCAGCCGCTCCAAGGTTCCGCACAGGACGCGAATGGAAACGTCATCCCCGTAACAGTGGATGAATTCACTGTTGCACTCATCACGGTCATTCCCAATGGAGCCTGGCAAGACACCGGAGAGTTGTTGGCCGCCGGAAAGGCTCTCAGCGAGGGGGACCCGCTGCCGCTGCTCCGTCTCGGGGCCGAAGAGCCTTATCAAATTCTCAGCGACTATGGCGATCCGACCAACTACTCAGCAGGCGATCAACTCGCTGTACTGTGCGTCGATCTGGATGGCAATATTCCGTACAGTTACCGTCAGCCCCTGGCGACGCGGCTCTCGAAATACGAGGAAGCCGTTGCAGACCTACCGGCCGATTTTTTCAGTCCGTTCTCAGTTCATGTAGGGACCCGCGTTGATGCCGACACTACGCACCAGTGTGCCTACTGGGCGGAAGCCACGCGGCACGTCCCGTTAGTTCCAGAGCGGGCGTCCTACCCCGCCGTGCCAGTCCTCGCCTTGGCCAGTGATATGGACCCTGGTGCGATCGAGACAGTCCGGGCCAACGCTGATTTATACCCGTCGAGTTCGCTCATTGTCATACCAGAGGGGTTCCACGAGCCGGTGCTGTCTAATGGATGTGCAAACGGCATCGCGACCACCTTCATTGAGACCCTGCAGCCGGGCGACACCGGTTGTGCGCGAGTTCCCGAGATTGTCTGGGCCGCTCTCGGCCGTTTCCCGAAAGTAGCCGCCGATGCCCGTCCGGCCGACATTGACCCCGCCGGAGTCAATGAACTTGGGCTGGCAGAACGAAAGGTTGTGACGGTGGCGGTGGCCGCGATCGTCGACGCGGTCAAGCGCTCAACGATCGGCAGTGGCACCGGCGTTGGTCTCAGGAGAGGAACCTTCACGAGTGTTTCCAACCCACCGGGACTTGTAATGACGTTGGTTGGCTGCGCTTTCGCATCCGACGTTAGCGTCGATGGAACGGTCACGTGGAACTTGGGTTCGGATATGTCGTTGACTGCCGACGTCAGCGTCAGGGGAGCAGGAACTGCAGGGGGCGCCCTGCATGTATCAGGCACATTCCAGGCACCAGGTCCCGTGGGCAATTACAGGGTCAGTGGACAACTAGGTGGCAAGAGGGTCGGCCTCCTCATCCCGGAATCGTAGATCGTATCGATCCATTGAAGCCACACCGGAAAACGCCATACGCATGCCGCGAGCTAAGCATAGAGTCTGGTGCGGGCGCACCCGCGTACGCTGGCCCCACGGCCAGGGGAGGAGCTCGCCGAACTCCGGCATGCCATCGCGGGGCCATGGCGCTCGCGACGGGCATGGTCCCTCGCGAGGTTACTGGCCACCGTGTAGAGATAGGCTCCGGGATCGCGGATTGTCGCCAAGTCCGGTAGGCGCAATATGCGCACGTAGACCTCTTGGGCGAGCTCTGCCGCATCGGGTCGCCGGCGCACGCGCCGATAAACGGGACGGCGTAGGGGCTCCATCGAGGGGGCGACCGCAGCCAGGTGCGCGCGCTTGCGGCGCCTGGCCATGCGCCCCCTCAATCTCGTCCGCGGCGCTGCGGCCACGTCGACCGTTGCAGCCCGCGGCAGACTGCCACCGAGACTTTAGAGCGTCGCTGGCCGGGACCGACGAAGGCCATTTCGTCATTTAACTCATCGCCTTAGACGGCCCAAAAAAAGCTTGTTCCGAAACGTGGGCGCTGGGTTCGCCCGCAGAATCTGTCGGTTGCTCTTAAAGTTATAACGCGTAATAATTGCGCCTATGAAGGTTCTCTTGAGACGCATAGGAAATTCCCTCGGAGTCATTCTGCCGAAAGCGACGCTCGAAGTGTGGGGAGTGGGCGAGGGGGATGAGTTGGAGCTCGGCGAGCAAGGCCTGCGTCCGCCCCGACGTGGTGGCTTTAGACACGAAGAGCTCGATGAGCTCAGACTCAAAATGGCGCTGGCGATCGTTCGGCAATTCGCGCCGGCCCAAGTGCGAGCGCAGATCCTCGCGAATCTCCACCGGTGGGAGCGTCAGGGCGTATGGGTATCAGCCTTTGACGAATGGCGCGAGATCGCCAACGTGGATGATGACGGAGAGCTCTTCGCAGCCATGCTCGGACGCAATGAAAAGGCTGTGCGCTTAAGACAGTCTGCGCCCTATGCCGGCCTGCTGTCACCGAAGGAGGTTCGTGACATCAATGAAGAAGCAGCAGGTTGATCACGTGCTGCGCGCGGCGGGCCGGATTACCGGCGACAAGCAATTCATAATAATTGGAAGTCAGTCTCTGCACGGTAAGTACCCGGACCTGCCTGACGAGATCCTACGCTCCGCAGAAGTTGACCTGATCGCAGGCAAGAAAAGCGCCCGCACCGAGTGGCTCAACGTCATAGGCTATCTCTCGCCCTTTCACGAGACATTTGGATATTACGCGGACCCCGTCGACGCAGGCACCGCAACCCTTCCCAGGGGTTGGAGAAGGCGGCTCGTGAATCTACCGCCCGGCGAGACCGAAGGAGTCAGGGGATTGTGTCTCGAGCCGCATGACCTGGCCATCGCTAAGTACGCGGCGGCCCGCGACAAGGATCGGATCTTCACCCGCGAGCTTGTCCGTCGTGGCATCGTTGCTGAAGAGCGATTGCTTATGCTGCTGGACCAGACTCAGGTCGACGAGGAGGTGCGCAATCGAATCCGCGACCAGATCACGGGTGATTTCCACGCAGCGCGGGATCGCGACTCCATTCGGGAGCGTGAACCAGCCATCACTCAACAGTCTGTCGCCGCTCTTCATGGAGCAGACGAGTTGGAGGCGATTAAGGCGCGGGGACGAGAGGAGTGGTGGAAGCTCCGGCAAGCGAACACACGAACACGGAAACCAACTCGGACGCGCGACTTGGAATCCCGAAAGGGGTCGGAGCGGGATTCAGACAAGAGTTTGGATAGAGGACGACTCTAAGTAGCAAGTGCAGCGGCGTGTTGAAGTTAGATCGCCGCATCTCGGTGGCCCCAATGATGGACTGGACGGATTAAGTCCGTTCCATCTTATAGATCAGTAGCTTAGACAGACTCAGAAAACCATGTCTCCTTTACGTCTCCTCGCCTCGATGGTGCTCGGGCGTCGTTATCTCAGTACTGATATAATCGCGCCGTGAAGCCGATCGTCTGGTGCGGCGACAGTCTGCGAAGACTCCGCGATTTTCCGGAAGACGCGCGACGCGAGAGCGGGCATCAGTTGAACCGTGTGCAGCAGGGCTTCGAGCCCAAGGATTGGAAGCCCATGTCCACGATTGGTGCAGGTGTGCGAGAGGTACGGATCCACCAGTCGGGCGAGTTCCGCGTGCTTTACGTGGCGAAGCTGCCGGAAGCAATCTATGTCTTGAGCGCCTTCGAAAAGAAGACGCGCAAGACACCGAAGAGAGAGCTCGAGCTGGCGGCGGACAGGTTTCGGTCCGTTGCGGAGGAACGCCGGAGACAGCGACGATGACAAAGCGAGTGAAAATGGTCCGCGGCAGCGGCAACGTGTTCAGGGATCTTGGATTCCGGGAGCCCGAAGCGCGCAATCTTGCTTTGCGCTCCGAGATCATGATCCGGATCGAGGAGTTTGTTGAGCGAAGCGGCCTGACGCAGGCGCGTGCAGCTGCGCGGCTCGGTCTGACCCAGCCGCGCCTCAACGCGTTGCTCAAAGGGAAGATCGACCAATTCAGCCTCGACGCTCTAGTGAATGCCGCTACACGCGCTGGGCTGCAGGTCGATTTGCAGGTCACTGTGCCAAAGCGGCTTAGCGAACGGGCGACTGCTAACGCCGTTTAGGAGCGGTCAGGCGGATACGTCTCCTAGTCATCCGCAGCCGCGCCGCGGATCCCTGCTCGCCAAAAACCAGTCGCATGGCGCGTCGCTTTCAGAATCGCCAACTCACGGCGAGGCCGACTGTGCGCGGTCTGAACGTCGCCGCGTCCAACCTTTCGGTAGTGGCTACCCCCGTGGCGTTGAGTTGTTGAATCGTAGGAAGGGAATTGAACGCATTGTTGACGAACAAAGCCGCCTCATAGCGCCCACTGCGAACGGTGGCCCGAAGATTGACCAGATTGGTTGCCGGGTCTGGTCGGTAGCCCGGGGAATACAACAGTGACTGCGGGTCCTGGAGCGCAAACGGGCCGGGGTTTTGACTCCGAAAAACATCTTGCGCCCGGAAGTCGGCGGTGAGGTCGTTCCCAAGTTGCACCTGGTAAACCACCGACGCTGCGAGGTTCCACGGCGACACGGATGTAAAGTCGAACGCGCCGTTTACAGCCTGGCCCTCCCGCACGATTACGATCCCACCTTGGGTGACCGTTTCCGTATAACGCGCGTCCGTATACGCTACGTCCACGTCCAGCTGGAGGTGGGGGCTCGCGAGCATGTGCACCGCAAGGTCGAATCCATTGCTTGCCGCCGCGCCTGGAGCGCCGGGGAGTCCACAGGGGACGGGGTAATAGCTCGCGCCCGCGTCGTTCCAAACGATGTGGAACAGGCCGGTATCGAGCCGCAGGCGTCCATCGAGCAGGGTGCTCTTCGTCCCGACCTCGTAGCTCCACAGCGTGTCCATCCCGAACACTTCCGGCGCCTGAGAGCACGTAAAGACCGGCGGGACCAGGCCACTGCTGCCGTATCCCTTCCCCACTGTCAGATAAAATAGCTGGTGCTCGTCCGCTTGATAAGCAAGCCTGAACCGCGGCATGACGCCTGAATCGGCCCCTGCCGCAGACAGGAGCGGCGCAAGCTCGTTCGCAGCATCATAGCGGGTCCGTTCGCTGTGAACCCCGGCGCTCACCGTCAGGCGATCCGTCATTCTGAGCGCGACTTCTGCAAAAGCGGCAAGCCGGGTTTGCGTACCTGAGGCCACTTGCGAGAGGTCAGTTGGCGCAGGATATCCCGGCAGGCCGTTGGCTCCCGTCAGGTGCTCCGCCCAGCGAACGCGGTAGGTGGAATAGAACGCGCCGGCATCCCATGTCAGCGTTGCAGTTGGATCAGGCGAGGCGAGACGCAGCTCCTGTATGAACATCCGTTGTCGAAAGTGCCACTGGTCAGCGACGGCGTCGGCGTAGCTGACTGGATATCCGGGCCCGAGCGGACTTTTCCAGTCGAAAGCCTCGGTATCGTCGGCCAGGAAGTATGCGGTGCGGTCGAAATAAGAGCTCACCGCGCTGAAGTGTGCTCCGCCGAGCGTGGCGGCCACTTTGAGAGCTCCGAGGTAGAACGCTGCTTTGGCCGGCTGACGCAGGAGACTGCCGTTCTTGAGTTGGCCCGCGCCGACATCTGATAAGTTGATGAAGAAGTATGGTTGATCGTGGCGCTCGTAAGACGTGTAGGTGAGCGATGGGGTGATCTGCAGCGCCTCGGTCGGCGCAAACGTCATGGCACCCCGCAGGCTCGCGTTCCCCGTATGATTGGCATTGCGGTCAACGACGCCCTTGGTGAAGGGGTCGACCCGATCCACGTAGCCACCGTCCGAGCGGGCCCAGGCGCTGATCCGAAAGCCGACGGCATCCCGGATCACGGGCCCGCCGAGCGCCCCGCCCGCTTCGTAACTTGGGGCGCCGAACTTCGTGGTCGCGAGCTCGCTCGTTGCGAAGGCAGTGAATGTCGAGAGGCTGGGCTGGTTGAAAATGAACCTGACTGCTCCGCCTTGGTTGCCTTCGCCGAACAGCTGCAGTTGCGGCCCACGCAAGACCTCGACACGCTCGAGGTCGAACGTGAAAGGGAAGGAGTACAGAACCGTGTCACCCCAGAGGGGAGGGATTGGCGTGTCATCGACATACACCCCGGTCGTACTGGCATTACGGCCCGTGACGCCTCGCATCACGAGATAGGTGGAAACGCCGGTGGTACCCGGGGATGGTTGAAACTGCATCGCGGGCGTCAGCAAAGCAAGTTCACCCATGCCCTTTACGCCGGAGGCCTCCATAGCATCCTGAGTCCAGACCACCATGTTG
>Ga0306926_10004556_pt1 | contig 14574 bp, 15 predicted proteins | sample flu12Cox44000178_FD_203759 | JGI IMG/M metagenome (GOLD analysis project Ga0306926, IMG submission 203759) | Lab enrichment of tropical soil microbial communities from Luquillo Experimental Forest, Puerto Rico - flux8day.12C.oxic.44.000.178 (v2)... | ecosystem: Environmental > Terrestrial >...
CGCCGTGATCCGCCCCGCCGAGACCCGTTCCCAGGTGATCCGCGCGCTGCGCGCGCTGCGCACCAAGCGCCAGACGCTCCCCCCCAAGAAGCACGGCAACATCCCCCTGTAACCGATCGGTCGCCTTAAGTCATGGAAATGATGACGGACATCCCGCCCCCGCTCCCCACCCTGGCCCGTTACGCGATCATGGTCGACGTCGGGTATATCTACGCGGCGGCCGGCGAGCTCCTCTTCAGCAGCGCCTCGCGGCGCGAGTACCGGGTCGACGCCGACAAGCTCATCCAGGCGCTCACCCGCCACGCGGACAGCCTGGTCCGGGGCGAGCTGCTGCGGGTGTACTGGTACGACGCCGCGCGCGACCGGGTGCCCACCATCGACCAGCGGGTGATCGCGCAGATGGCCTGGGTGAAGCTGCGCCTGGGTAACTTGAACGCCCGCGGCCAGCAGAAGGGGGTTGACGCGCAGATCCGGGCCGACATGGAGGCGCTCGCCCGGCACCGGGCCATCACCGACGCGGTGCTGGTGGCCGGGGACGAGGACATGGTGCCCGCGGTGGAGGCGGCGCAGGCGTTCGGCGTCCGGGTGCACCTGTGGGGGGTGGAGCCGCCGTTCGGCACGAACCAGGCCGAACGGCTGGTCTGGGAGTCGGACACGGTCGAGGTGCTGGACCGCGCTTTCCTGGAGCCGTACTTCACCCGGCAGGCGGTGACCACCCCGGAGCATGTCCCGCCGTCCCCGCTGGCCGCGTCGGCTTCGGGCGTCCCCTCACCGGCGCAGCTGTTCGGCGAGCGAAGCGCGCCGGTCCGGCCCGTCCAGCGGGTGACGCACGGGACCGGCAGCGTAGCCAGGCTCGGCCCGGACCGTGACCGGGTCGAGGAGGCGGGCGAGCACGTCGCGCAGAGATGGATCCTCACGCGAGGCGAGGACAACATCCGCGACCTGCTGCCGGGGCCGATCCTGCCACCGGTCATCGACAAGGAACTGCTGGTCGATGCGGAGAAGGAACTCGGCCTGTCGCTGCGCCCCTACCAGGAGGCGAGGGAATGGCTCCGGGACGCGTTCTGGGCGCGGGTGCGCCGGCAGTTCGGCATCGGCACCGGGCGCACATGACCGTGGCTGGCCCAGGCAGCCACGGTGACCGGGATGACCGGGGCGACCGGGATGACCGGGGCGACCGGGATGACGGGGGCGACCGGGATGCGAGGGGTGACCATCGCGACCTGCATGTCAGTGGGCTGCCGCTGGAGGTCGTGGCCGGGCATCCGTCGGCCGACGAGCTCGCGGCGCTGACCGTGGCGCTGGCCGCGGCGCTCGCCGCCGGTGACCGGCTGGCCGGGCCCGGCGGGGCTGGCCGACGCGGCGGCGCCTCCTCCGTCTGGGCCGACCGGGCCGCGATGGTGGGCGCCCCGCTCATGCCGGGCCCGGATGCCTGGCGCCGCAGCGCCCGGCCGGGCCAGGCGGGCCGGCTGGGCTGAAGCCGCCCGAACCGGGGACACCCCAGCACATCTGCATATGTCGGATTCGCCTGCGCACCGTAACATGGCCGCGATGACTGTCCTGACCACGCAGCGGCTGATCCTGCGCGAGATGACCGGCGCCGACCTCGACCACATCGCCGCCCTGTTCGGCGACGAGGAGGTGATGCGCTACTACCCCAAGCCGATGACCCGCGAAGAGTCGCACGCCTGGATCGCATGGAACCAGCGCCTCTACCGCAGCCTGGGGTTCGGGCTGTGGGCGATGATCGTGCGCGACACGGGCGAGTTCGCCGGGGACTGCGGGCTGACGCCCCAGTACGTGGACGGCATCAAGGAGATCGAGGTGGGCTACCACGTCCGCGCCAGCCTGCAGGGGCAGGGCTACGCCACCGAGGCGGCCGCCGCCGCCCGCGACTTCGCGCGGGACACGCTGTTCCTGAGCCGCCTGATCGCGATCATCAACCCGGAGAACCTGCCGTCGCAGCGCGTCGCCTCCAAGATCGGGCTCAGGCCCGAGAAGCGATCCACCGTCTTCGGCCAGGAACAAGTCATCTACGCCGCGGCCATTTGAGGCACCTGGCGGCCGGAAGTTACGCTCGGCGAGCGTCTGTTACCCTGCCTGTGGCCTTCGTCCCGGATCTTGCTGGAGTTGCTTAGTAATGCAGGAACGCACGCTCGTGATAGTGAAGCCGGATGCCTACACCCGTGGGCTCACCGGTGTCATCGTGGCCCAACTGGAACAGCGCGGCCTGGTGATGGAGGCGATACGCGTCTCCCGGAACGAGAAGGAGACGATCGGGGACCACTACCCCCGCTCGAAGGAGTGGCTGGAGACGGTCGGCGGCAAGACCCTGGACGACTACGCCAGGCTCGGGATCTCGGCCAAGGACCGGCTCGGCACCGACGACGCTGGGGAGATCGGCCAGATGGTGCGCACCTGGCTGACTGAGTTCCTGCTCAGCGCGCCGGTGGTGCCGATGGTGATCTCCGGCAACCGCGCGATCGAGACGGTCCGCAAGATCGTCGGGAACACGCTTCCGGTGAATGCGGCCCCCGGCACCATCCGCGGGGACTACAGCTCCGACTCGCCGGATCTCGCCAACTCCGAGCAGCGGCCGGTCCGCAACCTCGTGCACGCCTCCGGCGACCCGGAGGAGGCCGAGCGCGAGATCGCGCTCTGGTTCCCCGAGCTGGCCTGACACTGGCGTCCGGCCTATGTTGCCCCGCGGGGCGGTGTTGAGGCCCGATTTCCGTCTGTACTGTCGGCCTGCCTGGCTTTAATCGAGGTGTGACGCCCGACGCTGGGACCTGGCACACGCTGCGGCTCGCCTGCCGCGAGCCGTTCGACGGCCAGGCGCTGCTGCGGTTCCTGGCCGCGCGGGCCATCCCGGGCGTCGAGGAGGTGTCGCAGGGCCGGTACGCGCGCACGGTTCGGGTGCCCGGCGGATCCGGCATCATCGAGCTGGTCCCGCCGCCCGCTCCGCGTGACGGCGGTGAGGGCCGGGGCGGCCGCGCCGGCCACCGTGGCCGGGCGGGCCAACGGGGCCGGGGGGACGAGGCTCAGGTCCTGCTGAGGGCGCGGATCACCGGGCTGCGCGGCGTCGGCCAGGTGGTGTCCCGGTGCCGGCGGCTCTTCGATCTCGACGCCGACCCGGAGCCGATCGACGCCGCGCTGGCGGCCGACGAGGTGCTCGCGCCGCTGGTCGCGGCCCATCCGGGGCTGCGGGTGCCCGGTGCGTATGACGGCTTCGAGCTGGCGGTGCGCGCGGTGGTCGGCCAGCAGGTCTCGGTCGCCGCCGCCAGCACCCTGGCCGGGCGGCTGGCCGCCCGTCACGGCACCCGGCTGGGCACCCAGCCGGCCGGGCCGCTGACGGTGCTGTTCCCCAGGCCGGCCGAGCTGGCCGGTGCCGATCTGTCCGGGCTGGGGCTGACGACCCGCAGGCAGGTGACGTTGCGCGCGCTGGCGGCGGCGTGCGCAGCCGGCCGGCTGAGCCTGGAGCCGGGGGCCGACCCGGAGGAGACCGCCGCCCGGCTCGTAGAGCTGCCCGGCGTGGGGCCGTGGACCGTCGCGTACATCATGATACGGGCCGCGGGCGACCCGGACGCCTTCCCCGGCAGCGATCTCGGCCTGCGCCGGGCCATGGCGCGGCTCGGCTGCGAGCCCGGGCACGCCGGCCGATGGCGGCCCTGGCGGGCCTACGCCGCCGTCCACCTCTGGGCCGCCCTGGCCGAGCCCTCGCCAGCCCTCACGGCCCGGGCGCGAGCGCAAGCCGTTATGCCCGCCGATCTCGCCGCCACCTGACAAAGGAGCAGCCATGCCGTCCGGCTCTATCACCACGGCCATCCTCGACACCCCGCTCGGCCCGCTGAGCCTCCTCGCGCACGGCGAGGCGCTGGTCGGCGCCGGCTTCACCGGCGACCCCGGCGAGCTGCACGCCCGGCTGCGCCGCTCGCTGTCGCAACTGCCGCTCGCGCCGGCCGAGCTGCCGTGGCTGGTCAAGCCGCTGCGCGACTATTTCGACGGCGAACTGACCGCGCTCGACGGGCTGCCCGTCCACCAGCCGGCCACGGGGTCGCGGGAGCGGCTGTGGGCGCAGATGCGCGCGGTGCGCCCGGGCACCACGATCAGCTACACGGACCTGGCCGTCCGGGCCGGCCTGCCGCGGACGGCGGCCCGCGCCGCCGGCGCGGCCTGCGCGGCGAACCTCATCGCGCCGGTCGTCCCGTGCCATCGGGTACTGCGCAGCGACGGCAGCCTCGGCGGCTACTACTACGGGCTGGCGTGCAAGCGGTGGCTGCTGCGCCACGAGGGCGCGGCGTGACGCCGCTGCCGTGAGCCCCGGCCTTGGTTACCCTGGCCCAGGCCTGGGGAGCTGACGCCTGGCGGCCACTCCGGCGTGTCGTTGCGGGCGCTTTCGCCCTAGACTCCTCGGCAGTCGGAAGGGACATTCGTGCACAAGGTGCTCATCGCCAACCGCGGCGAGATAGCCGTCCGCATCGTGCGGGCGTGCCGGGACGCGGGCCTGACCAGTGTGGCCGTCTACGCCGACGCGGACCTGGACGCGCTGCACGTCACGATGGCGGACGAGGCGTACGCGCTGGATGGGCAGAGCCCTGCCGACACCTACCTGAACATCGAGAAGATCCTCAAGCGGGCCGCCGACGCCGGGGCCGGCGCGGTCCATCCGGGGTACGGGTTCCTGGCCGAGAACGCGGCGTTCGCGCGGGCGGTCATCGACGCCGGGCTGACCTGGATCGGGCCGCCGCCCGCGGCCATCGACGCGCTCGGGGACAAGCTGGCCGCCCGGCGCATCGCCCAGGAGGTGGGGGCGCCGCTGGCGCCGGGCACGGACGGCCCAGTGAGCGGGGTCGACGAGGTCGACGCGTTCGTCGCCCGGCACGGCCTGCCGGTCGCCATCAAGGCCGCGCACGGCGGCGGCGGGCGCGGGCTGAAGGTGGCCAGGTCAGCGGCCGAGATCGGGGAGATGTACGAGTCCGCGGTCCGGGAGGCGGTCGCCGCGTTCGGCCGTGGCGAGGTCTTCGTGGAGCGCTACCTGGAACGGCCGCGGCACGTGGAGACCCAGTGCCTGGCCGACACCCACGGGGGCGTGGTGGTGGTTTCCACCCGCGACTGCTCGCTGCAGCGCCGTCACCAGAAGCTGCTCGAGGAGGCGCCGGCCCCGTTCCTGAGCGGCGAGCAGCAGACGCTGCTGTACGAGGCCTCCAAGGGGATCATGCGCCGGGCCGGTTACGCCGGCGCGGGCACCTGCGAGTTCCTCGTGGGCCAGGACGGGACGATCTCCTTCCTGGAGGTCAACACCCGGCTGCAGGTCGAGCACCCGGTCTCCGAGGAGATCACCGGCATCGACCTGGTCCGGGAGATGTTCCGCATCGCGGACGGGCAGGAGCTCGGGTACGGCGACCCGGCCACCCGCGGGCACGCGATGGAGTTCCGGGTCAACGCGGAAGACCCCGGCCGCGGGTTCCTGCCCGCGCCGGGCACGATCACCCGGTGGCGCGAGCCGTCCGGCCCCGGGGTGCGGGTCGACGCCGGCTACGGCCCGGGCATGACCGTGCCCCAGGCGTTCGACTCGCTGCTGGCCAAGCTCATCGTCACCGGCGCCACCCGCCAGCAGGCGCTGGAGCGCGCCCGGCGCGCGCTGGCCGAGTTCGAGGTCGGCGGGATGCCGACCGTGCTGCCCTTCCACCGGGCGGTCGTGACCGACCCGGCGTTCACGAGCGAGCCGTTCTCGGTGCACACCAGGTGGATCGAGACCGAGTTCGCGGGGCACATCCCGCCGTACGCCGGCGCGCCGGGGCACGCCGGGGGTGTGGGGGACGCCGACGGCGGCCAGCCCCGTGAGCGGATCACCGTCGAAGTGCAGGGCAAGCGGCTGGAGGTGGTCCTGCCCGCCGGGCTCGGCCGGACCGGCGCGGCCACGGCGCAGCGCCCGGGCCGTCCCGGGCGGGCCCGCCGGTCCGCGGGGCCGGGCGCGGCGCAGGCCGGCGGCGACACGCTCGTCTGCCCGATGCAGGGCACCATCGTCAAGATCGTGGCCAGCGAGGGCCAGCGGGTGTCGGCGGGCGACACGGTCGTGGTCCTGGAAGCGATGAAGATGGAGCAGCCGCTGACCGCGCACAAGGACGGGGTGGTCACCGGGCTCACTGTGAAGATCGGCCAGACGGTCGCCGCGGGCGATGCGCTGTGCCAGCTGAAAGACTGACGGCATGACTAGGCTGCCGGGCGACCCGGGGCCGGTCGGGTGGCTGCGGTTCGCGCTCGGGTTCCGGCTCCCGGCCAAGAACGTGCACTGGGTGCGGCACGAGCTGACCGACGCGGGCTGGCGCTGGCGCACGGTGGTGCGCCACCTCGCGGTCATCCTCCCGCTCTGCGCGATCCTCGTGGTGGTGCTGGACATCCTGCTGCCCACCCCGCCGTGGGTGAGCGTGATGACGGTGCTCCTGATTTTGTGCGGCAGCGTGTTCACGGTGGCTTTCTACGCCGACGACATCCGCGCGAACCGGCTGCGCCAGCACGGCCTGCCCGCGCCCAACGACCCCGACCTGGGCCGGCCCGCTCACTGAGCGGGTTCACCGAACGGGGCCTCCCGGCGCGCGGGCGTCATCAGCCTGCGGGCCGCCTCGGTCAGGCTGCCGGACAGCGACGGGTAGACCGCGAACGTGTGCGCGATCTGGTCCACCGTCAGCAGCTGCTCGACCGCGATAGAGATGGCCAGGATCAGCTCGCTGGCCCGGGGGGCCACCACCACGCCGCCGAGGATCCGCCCGCTGCGGGGACTCGCGATCAGTTTCACAAAGCCGTCGCGGAAGCCCTGCATCTTCGCCCGCGGGTTGGTCGCCAGCGCGAGCTTGACGGCCTCCGCCCGCACCTGACCGGACTCGATCATGGCCTGGGTCACGCCGACGGTGGCGATCTCCGGCTCGGTGAAGATCGTCGCCGCGACGTGGTCGAGCCGCAGCGGCTGGACCGCCTCCCCCAGCGCGTGCCACATGGCGATGCGCCCCTGCATCGCCGCGACCGAGGCGAGCATCTGCACGCCGGTGCAGTCACCGGCGGCGTAGATGCCCGGGACGGACGTTCGTGACACTTTGTCCACCTCGACGAACCCGTGGCCGTCGAGCGCGACGCCGGTCTCGGCCAGGCCGACGCCGCCGGTGGCGGGCACCACCCCCACGGTCATCAGGCAGTGCGTGCCGCGCACGGTCCGCCCGTCGGTCAGCGTGACCACCACATCGTCACCGTCGCGGCGGGCCGACGCCGCGCGGGACCGCCCAAGCACCGTCATCCCGCGCCGTTTGAACACGTCCTCCACCACCATCGCGGCGTCGGCGTCCTCTTGCGGCAGCACCCGGTCGCGGGAGGAGATCAGGGTGACCTGCGAGCCCAGCGCCTGGTACGCGCTCGCGAACTCGGCGCCGGTCACGCCCGAGCCCACCACGATCAGCTCCGGCGGCAGCTCGCCGAGGTCGTACAGCTGCCGCCAGGTCACGATCCGCTCGCCGTCCGGTTCGGCGCCCGGAATAACCCGCGGCAGCCCGCCGGTGGCGATCAGCACCACGTCCGCGCTGATCTCCTGGTCGCCGACCGCGACCGCGTGGGTCCCGGCCGGCGTGCCGGGCCCGGTGAGCCGTCCCCGCCCCCGGACGACCTTGACGCCCTCGGCCGCCAGCCGGTCCGCGACGTCATCCGACTGCGCCTGGGCCAGCGCCTTCACCCGCTGGTAGACCCGGGGGGCGTCGATCCAGTCCGCCCCGGCGTCCATGGCCCCGGGGATCCGGATGCCGAGGCCGGGCGAGCCGTGCAGCATGCCCATGGTCTCGGAGGTGGCGATGAGCGTCTTCGACGGCACGCAGTCGGTCAGCACGCAGGCGCCGCCGAGCCCGTCGGAGTCCACCACGGTGACCCGCGCCCCGAGCTGGGCGGCGACCAGGGCCGCCTCGTACCCGCCCGGGCCGCCGCCGAGAATCACGATGCTCGCCTGCGACTGCCTCACGTCGTCCCATTCTGGTCCATGCCGCGTGGGGTGATCACCGCCGACCCGCCCCCCCGCGGAGGGCTGGGCTCGTACGCTTGTCATCCGTGGCGTTGTACGCGGCGTATGGCAGCAACATGGACCCCGCCCAGATGGCCAAGCGGTGCCCGCACTCCCCCCAGCGCGGCACCGGCTGGCTGGAGGGCTGGCGCCTCACGTTCGGCGGCGAGGACATCAGCTGGGAAGGCGCGCACGCCACGGTGGTGGAGGACGGTGCCGAACGGGTGTTCGTGGTGCTCTACGACGTACCGGAGACCGACGAGCGGGCGCTGGACCGCTGGGACGGGGCGACCCTCGACTACTACCGCAAGCTGCGGGTACGGGTGGCGACGCTCGACGGTGACGTGCTCGCCTGGCTCTACGTGCTCAACGGCTACGAGGGCGGGCTGCCGTCGGCCCGCAACCTGGGCCTGCTGGCCGACGCGGCGGAGAAGGCCGGCGCGCCCGCCGACTACGTCGACGACATCCGGGCCCGGCCCTGCGCCTGGACCGGCTGACCGGGCGGCCGGCGCTCAGACGCCGGGGTGCTCACGGACCGGCGCCCGGACTTCAAGTGCACTTGAAGTCAAATCGGCCGCCCGGTAACCTCCGGCCATGGCCAGCCGGTCACAGCTCACGATCTCGCAGCTGTCCGCGCGCAGCGGCGCCGCGCCGTCGGCCCTCCGCTACTACGAGCAGCTCGGCCTCATCCAGGCCGGGCGGACGTCCGGCCAGCAGCGCCGCTACCCGCCGCACATGCTGCGGCGGGTGGCCTTCATCCGGGCGGGACGCCAGCTCGGCCTGTCGCTGAGCGACATCGGCGTGGCCCTCGGCCGGCTCCCGTCCGGCAAGGCGCCGACGAGGGCCGACTGGAGCCGCGCGGCCCGGACATGGGAGAAGGGGATCGACGCCAAGATCGCCGAGCTCGAGCGCCTCAAGTCGACCCTGTCCAGCTGCATCGGCTGCGGCTGCCTGTCGCTTCGCCGGTGCGCCCTGTACAACCCCGATGACATGGCCGCGCAGCGGGGGCCGGGGGCGCGCTGGCTGCTCGGGGACGAGCCGCCCGCCTGACGGCCCTACCGCCGCCTCCGCCCTCGCCGCCCCGCCCGGGCGACCGCCCGCCTGACGGCCCTACGGCCGCCTCCGCCCTCGCCGCCCCGCCGGGAGAGCCGGGGCTGCGCCTAGGTCAGCGCGACCGCGATCAGCGCCGCCAGCGGCACCGCCATGGCCGCGACGGATGCCCACGCCCAGCGCGCCTCCGGCGGCCCTCCCGCCGCGCCCGCCTCGCGCTCCCGCCGGGCCCGCTCGTCCAGCTGCTGCGCGGTGGACTCGGCGTGAGTCGGCCGGGGTGCCGGCCCGGCCCGCGCCGGGTCGCGGCCGTAGCCGGCCGGGCGCGGCCGTGCCTCGCCGCTGGCCCGCCGCGGCGCCCCTCGGCCGGCCCGCAGATGTGCTGCCCGGGCGGAACGGGGCGAGGACTGCACGGCCCAGCTATGGAGGATCTTGCCCTTGCCCGCACCGGGCGCGGCCGCGCAGTGCACCCGCAGCGCGTTGACCGCGTCCACCTTGGTCACCGCCCCCCACCGCACACGGTAGTCCCGCAGCGGGTTCTCCACCGTGATGCCCGCGGCGTCGGCGACGACCCGCGGCCGGAGCACGCACCCGTACATGACGCCGGTGACCGCGGCCACCAGCACCGCCGCGACGGCGGCCGGACGGCCGCTGCCCTGCACCGCCACGTCGGCCAGAGTGGCTACGGCGATCACGATCCAGGCCCACCACAGGATGAGGGAGCCCGGGCTCCGGAACACCTCCGGGCCGCCGGTCTCATCCTGCTGCGACGACACCGCAGGGAACTCCGCTCGTCAGGCACCGACCACGTCGGCCAGGCGCTCGGACGCGGCCGGCTGGCCGGCCCGGAGCGCCGCGAGCGCGGTGGCCGCCATCAGCCGCACCCCCACCCCGATCGCCCGCTCATCCACGTCGAACGTGGCCTGATGCAGATCGTACTGGCCGCCGGGCCCCGGGGTCCTGGTGCCCAGCCGGGCCAGCGTGCCCGGGACCGACTCCAGGTACCAGGCGAAGTCCTCGGCCCCCAGGCTCTGCGGGGCCGTCGACAGCGCCTCCGGCCCGAGCACCTGCGCGGCCGCCGCCTCGAGGATGGTGGTGCTGACCGGCTCGTTGACGGCGGGCGGGACACCGCGCGTGTATTCCACCTCGGCGATCACCCCGTAGGCGCTGGCGACCGAGCCGACCAGGTCCTCCAGCAGGCCAGGCGCCTGGTACCAGACCTGCTCGTCCAGGCAGCGGACGGTGCCGGCGGCGTAGCCCTCCTCCGGTATCGTGTTCGGGGCCAGCCCCGCGCTGACCTCGCCCCACACCAGGCTCAGGCTGGAGCGCGGGTCGACCCGCCGCGACAGCGCGGCCGGCAGCTCCGTCACGATCTTGCCCAGCGCGTACACCAGGTCGGCGGTCAGATGCGGCCGCGCGGTGTGCCCGCCGAGCCCGCTGACCCGCACCCTGATCTTGTCGCAGGCGCCGGTGATCGGGCCGGTCCGCGTCCCCACCTTCCCCACGTCGAGCGAGGGATCGCAGTGCAGGGCGAAGATCCGCTCCACCGCTGCGATGCTGCCCGCGGCCATCACGTCCAGGGCCCCGCCCGGCACCTCCTCGGCGGGCTGGAAGATGAGCCTGACCCGTCCCGGCAGCCCTCCGGCCGCGGCCAGCCCGGCCAGGAACAGCCCGGTCCCGAGCAGCACCGTCGTGTGCACGTCGTGCCCGCAGGCGTGGCAGGCGTTGGGCACGGTCGACCGGTACGGCACGTTCTTCTCGTCGGACATGGGCAGCGCGTCCAGGTCGGCCCGCAGCGCCACCACCGGGCCGCCGGCCGGCGCGCCTGCGCCGTCTCCGACGTCGACGACCAGCCCGGTCCCCTTGGGCAGCGTCATCGGCCGCAGCCCGGCCGCCACCAGCCGCTGCAGGACCTGGCTGGTCGTCCGGTACTCCCGGTAGCCGGTCTCCGGGTGGGCGTGCAGGTCCCGGCGGAAAGCGATCAGTTCCGCTTCCCGGGCCGCCATGAACCCGGCGAGTTCCTCCCGCAGGTCAAGCTCCATCGTGCGGTACCTCCCTCGACCCTCCACGGCCAGTCCCGGGGCCTGCCCCGGGACGCCGGCCCAGGCGCTGCCCGGCAGTAGCCCGCCCCACGTTCCCCGCCGGGACCGGTGAGCCGGGCCGCCCGACGGCGGCCCGGCCCGTGGCGGGAACGGCGGTGGGCCGCTCAGGCGGCACCGCGGGTTGACACGACAGTCTCCGCGGAAACCGGCCCACCGGATTCCTCGGGAGCGGCCCCCTCGGACAGCGCGATCAGGGCGGACGCTGCCAGCAACCGTACGCCGACACCGATCGCCCGCTCGTCGATATCGAAGTTCGCCTGGTGGATGTCCAGGTCCGTCGGCGTCCGCGGGCCCCGGATCCCCAGCCGCGCCAGCGCCCCGGGGATCGACTCCAGGTACCAGGCCACATCCTCGCCGCCCAGGCTCTGCGGGGCCTGCGCGACCGCGTCTGGGCCGATCGCCTGCTCGGCGGCCTCAGTGAGGATGCGCACGCTCTCGCCGTCGTTGACGGCGGGCGGGACGCCGCGCACGTAGTCCAGATCCGCGATCACCCCGTAGGCGCTGGCGACCGAGCTCACCAGGCCTTTCAGCAGGTCGGGCGCCTGGTGCCAGGCTTCCTCGTCCAGGCAGCGCACCGTGCCTGCCGCGAAGCCATCCTCGGGGATCGCGTTCGGGGCCAGCCCGGCGCTGATCCGGCCCCAGACCAGGCTGTGGCTGGAGCGGGGGTCGACCCGCCGCGACAGCGCGGCGGGCAGCTCCGTCACGATCTTGCCCAGCGCGTACACCAGGTCGGCGGTCAGATGCGGGCGCGCGGTGTGCCCGCCCGGCCCGCTGACCCGCACCCTGATCTTGTCGCAGGCGCCGGTGATCGGGCCGGTCCGCAGCCCGATCTGGCCGACCTCGAACCGGGGATCGCAGTGCAGGGCGAAGATCCGGTCGACGCCGGTGATGGCACCCTCGCCCATCGCCGCCAGCGCGCCCTCGACCACTTCCTCGGCCGGCTGGAACAGCAGCCTCACCCGGCCGGGCAGCAGCCCCAGGTCGGCCCGTGCGGCCAGGAACAGCCCCGCGCCGAGCAGCACCGAGGTGTGCACGTCGTGCCCGCAGGCGTGGCAGGCGTTCGGGACGGTCGACCGGTACGGAACGTTCTTCTCGTCGGGGATGGGCAGCGCGTCCAGGTCGGCCCGCAGCGCCACCACCGGGCCGTCGCCCGTGCCGACATCGGCCCACATGCCCGTGCCCGAGGACATGAGGCGGGGCCGCAGGCCGGCCGCCCTGAGGCGCTGGGCGACCTTGGCGGTGGTACGCCGCTCGGTATGGGCGATCTCCGGGTGGGCGTGCAGGTCCCGCCGGAAATTGATCAGCTCCCGCGTGTGGCCGTCGAGGAACTCGTCGAGGCACCCCAGCAGGTCAGGTGTGGGCATGCGCCGCCCCCCGCGGGCATGCGAATGGGGCCGCGGTGCACCCGGTACTCCGGATGATCCCGGCGCGGGCCAGCATGTCCATGCACTCCTCGAACTCAGTCCAGCTCACCCGCGGCTGCGGCTGCCCACAGCCCGCAGGTTCCCCCGTCGATGACCGCCCTGCTCGAAGCGCACCCCGTGCATAATTCAGCGCCTGGAAAGGCGGCAGATACCCAGCGAGGGCGCGACGACACGTGAATCGGCGCTCCCCGTCCCGGGGTTATCCGGGACGCCCGCGCGCCCTAACGTGGTTACAGCGGGCACGCCACGGTATCTGCTCAACGAGTTTCGGCATTGCGCTGAATGGCCGCCATCTTGCGCCCCGGTGGTGGCCGGGACGCGTTCCGGCGCAGGTCTGTATCGTATCGCGCGCGGCAGATGATCCGCTGGAGTTGCGCAATTGTCACGGTGAGATCAATCCCGGACATGAGCCCCCTCATCATGCCCAACCGGCGCAGGTCAGGTGATTTCGGCGGGCTGGTACACGCCCCACACCTCGCGCAGCGCGTCGCACGCCTCTCCCACGGTCGCCTGGGCGCGCAGCGCCTCACGGAGCGGGACGAGAACGTTCTGCGAGCCCGCCGCCGCCTTCTTGAGATCGGTGATCCGGCGCTGCCACTGCCCGGCGTCACGGGCGCGGCGCAGCCGCGCGAGCCGCTCCGCCTGGTCCTGCTCGATTGACGGGTCCACCCGGAGCGGCTGGTAGGGCTCGCCGGGCTCGTCACCGGCCGAGGTGAACCTGTTCACCCCGACCACCACCCGCTCACCGTCGTCGATCTGGCGCGCGATCCGGTAGGCGGAGCCCTCGATCTCGGCCTTCTGGAAGCCGCGCTCGATGGCGGCCACCGCGCCGCCGAGGTCGTCGACGCGGGCGATCAGGTCGCTCGCGGCGGCCTCCAGGTCATCGGTCATCGACTCGATGGCGTACGAGCCGGCGAACGGGTCGGCGGTGGCGGTCAGGTCGGTCTCGTGCGCGAGCACCTGCTGGGTGCGCAGCGCGAGCCGGGCCGCCTTCGCGCTGGGCAGGGCGATCGCCTCGTCGTAGGCGTTGGTGTGCAGCGACTGCGTGCCGCCGAGCACGGCCGCCAGCGCCTGCACGGTCACCCGGGCCAGGTTGACCTCCGGCTGCTGCGCGGTCAGCTGCACGCCAGCGGTCTGGGTGTGGAACCGCAGCATCTGCGAGCGCGGGTCGGCCGCGCCGAACTCCTCGGCCATGATCCGTGCCCACAGCCGGCGGGCGGCGCGGAATTTCGCGATCTCCTCCAGCAGGGTGGTCCGGGCCACGAAGAAGAACGACAGCCGGGGCGCGAATTCGTCGACAACCAGGCCCGACGCGAGCGCGGCGCGGACGTATTCCTTGGCGTTCGCGAGCGTGAACGCGACCTCCTGCACCGGGGTGGCTCCGGCCTCGGCCATGTGATAGCCGGAGATGGAGATGGTGTTCCAGCGCGGCATTTCCTGGCGGCAGTACGCGAAGGTGTCGGCGACCAGCCGCAGCGACGGCTGCGGCGGGTAGATGTAGGTACCGCGGGCGATGTACTCCTTGAGGATGTCGTTCTGGATGGTGCCGGTCAGCTCGCGCGCGGGCACCCCCTGCTCCTCCGCGACCAGCTGGTACAGGAGCAGCAGCACCGCCGCCGGGGCGTTGATCGTCATCGAGGTGGACACCGTGGCCAGCGGGATCCCCTGCAGCAGCGTCCGCATGTCCTCGATCGAGTCGATCGCCACCCCGACCTTGCCGACCTCGCCGTGCGCGACCGGCGCGTCGGAGTCGTAGCCCATCTGGGTCGGCAGGTCGAAGGCCACCGACAGGCCGGTCGTGCCGGCCGCGATCAGCTGGTGGTAGCGCTCGTTGGAGGCGCGGGCGGTCGCGAACCCGGCGTACTGCCGGATCGTCCACGGCCGGGCGGTGTACATGCCGGGATAGATGCCGCGGGTGAACGGGTACGCGCCGGGCTCGCCCAGCTGCGCCGCCGGGTCGAAGCCC
>Ga0306926_10004563_pt1 | contig 14570 bp, 17 predicted proteins | sample flu12Cox44000178_FD_203759 | JGI IMG/M metagenome (GOLD analysis project Ga0306926, IMG submission 203759) | Lab enrichment of tropical soil microbial communities from Luquillo Experimental Forest, Puerto Rico - flux8day.12C.oxic.44.000.178 (v2)... | ecosystem: Environmental > Terrestrial >...
GGCGTAATATCAACCATGGCGGGTGCAGCTCCGGTTGATCCGAGGGTTCAGGCTCATCACCAAAACCCTACACCGAATCAACATCTTGTGCTACATCCGCCAGCCCTCACGCATAATCCGGGCTAGCTGCCCACCCTAGAAGAGGCGACGGGCGTCGCCAGCTGGCGCGAAAGTCTCCTCATCGGTCGGGTCGAGGATCATTGCCCCAGCGGCGCTCGGACGCGGGCGGACCCGCCGGTCGCTGAGCGCCGATGACCGTGACGGCCTCGCCGGCCTCCGGTGTCCTTATCCGCCAACCCACCGAGATCCTGAGCTTCCCGGATGACGGCTGGGCTGGGGTTTACAATTGTTAACTTCCGCGGCCTCGGATGGGCGCGTCGACCCGGGCTTCGGGTCGCTCATTAGAGGTTTCTTCTCGGCACGCGGGGCTTAATGATGCTGACAATCTAGGGATCAAGCCAAAGCACGGCTAGTTAGACCACGTCGTCAGCACACCGGTCGGCGAATAACTATCTTTGGCCGCGGCGCGAACAACTCGAACAGCTCCCAGCCGCCGCCTTCGCGTTCTTCAATAAGATAGTTTTCGACCGGCGGCGCCAATCTGGCCAGCCAATAGACCGAGGCGCTCACCGTAATTGGTCGAGGCGCTGGCAGTTTTTTGTGGGTCAGCAGCTCCAGATTTCGCCAGGCCATTTCGATCAACGCACATAACTCACAACTAAATGTCGCTCGTGCCAGAAAGCCGGCCCAATACAAATCGACGCCGGATGTTTTGTCGTTTGGCTGGAGAAACAGCCGCCCGTGCAGGCAGCAGCCGAGCGACTCGCGCTGCACGCGCTGGCCGTTGCGTGGATCGGTCCAAAGCATCGGGCTCGCCCCCCTCCCTCGGCTGGTCGGCGAACAGCTAACCGGCTTTTCGCACCCTTCCGCAACAGCCGATCGTCGATGGCGGTGCGGGAAGTCATTCGCCGCCAGGTTTGGAGCATCCTAAGACAGATCGACTTGGTCGATGAGCCTGATCCGCCATCGCTGTCCAAGCCTTGGCGAAAGGCGCCGGGGCTCCGTCTTGTCCCGCCCGTAAACGACCCCCGAAACCGGGGCTGAGCCATGACAAGCCCCCGGCTCCAGAAGTAGGGCTATTGCGGATGTCTCTAACCGACATCAAGGGACTGCCTCGGCGCAGCCGCGGCAGGCAATTAGCGGCCACACAAGCCGCCTACGAGCCCGACATCCCGGAATTTGCCGAGTTCATTTTGGAGATGCACTCTAGGCTCGATTTCGCCGTCTCCGCCCGTGGCTGGGTCTACATCCGTTGAAAATGAAGGCGTGATCACAAAGGGCGAAATTGCCGACGCGGAGAAACTGATCAATGTCATGCACAAAAGGTCGACCTGAAGAACCTGTTCGCCCCGGTTTGTGTTGAATTCTTCGTGCCGTGCGGAATGTCGTCGGGTGGGGCCGATGCACAAAATGTGAAATAGAAATCAAGTCCTCGCGCCTCAGTTTGAATGAACGCGCGCGGACCTGAGTATAAGCTCTGGTGCAGGTCGTTCGGTGGTCGAAGCGAATACTCGATCGGTTCAGGTTTTATTTGCACAAGATGTAGCGCGCGTGGCGCGCGAAAAAGGCAGCACCGTTTTCCGAAAACCCTTCCTGAATCTCATCGCCACAGAGCACGCGCGAGCCCCAAGACGCGTTTCGGTTTCGTTAGTACGATGCAAAATCGGGCGATAGTCTGAGCGCGGTCCGCGGACGGCAATCGCGCGCCCGCCGGCAGAGGCCTGTGGAGAAAGCACGAACTCGGCATGCAATCGGCCTGTCCCAAACTGTCCCAAACTCTTAGTGATTCTAAGACCCATTGAAAATGGGATGCGCAGAGCACGCGTCACCGATTTCAAAAAGGTTTCAAAACGTGATTATAGATGGGACAGGGGTGGGACACCATTGAAATCAGACAAAACTGGTGATTTCCCGCAGCCCACCGGGGGGCTCCGCCGCAAAACGGCGCGCCAGCGGCGGCCGCTTGCGGCGCTCTTGCTGCCGACCGCATCGCAGTCTAGATCAATCCTCGGCGCGGCAAGGGTGGACTTGCAACCCGCCTGACGCCGAAACCCTTGTCCCGGCTGCCGCGCCGCCTTTTTCCGCGCGACAAGGGGGGACAAGGAACGGCACCGCAATGGTGCTTAGCAAATGGATCGGCTTTCGCGAGGTGGCTGCAACGCTCATCCCCGAGGACCGACTGAATTTGCTCCTGGAAAGCGACGCCATCGGCAGCCAGCATCGCGGGACGGGATGGTTGATCCCGCGCTCTTATTGGTCGCCAGCCGGGCCGCCGCCCCCCAAACCCGACGCCCACGGCTGGATACCTGGCGGCGTTTCCCTTCGGTGGCCGCTCAATCTGGACGAGGTCGAATTACTAGGCGAAGATGTCGAGAAGTACGCCGACCTACCAAAATCGTCATCTAATATTAAAAAGACGGGACGTCATCCGGGACCCCAGAAAGGTCAAGTCCGCCGCTATGACGCGGAACGAGAGAAGTTGATCCCGGCCTTCGAAACGATCCTCCGAGACGATAAATGCACCGAACCCGAAGCTGCCAGGCGGCTTGAGCAACGCGACCATAAAAGGTTGCCGGGGGCAGAGATCTCGACCCTCGATAGCCGGGTTAAAGGTTTTTTGAGATTTTATCGAAACCGCGACCGGGACAGGGCTGGTAACTAATTACCAATTCGATCCCATCGGACGAAGTTAGGATTTAATTCCCGATGCCACGGACAAAGTTTGTAACTAATTACGAAATGACGTGGTAATTAGTTCCTAAATAAATCCAGCGCATTCTCTCTGCCGCCGCTTGCAGTCCTGGGTTTTTTTAGGTGATCATAAAGACGCCGTTGCCCCGGACTAGGGGGCAGCGGCGCTGAGGAGTTGTTGATGTTCGAAAAGCACTCCTTCCATACACCCGAACTAAGCCTTCCGCAAGCCTCCGGCTGAGGCGGCAGGTCGTGGCCGCGTTCGACTTCGTGCGCTTTGGCAAGGTCGCCGAATTTCTCCGCCCCGCCCATCGCGGCGACCCCGCCCATGAGCAGTTGTCCGCCTTGCGACTGCTCAACAACTTGCTCGACGCGGGTGGCTTGACCTGGGCCGACCTCATCTCTCTCGCCGAACGCTCAGGCACCGCCGAGGAGGCAATCCGGCTGCTGCTCGTCGAAAACGACGAGCTAAGGGGGCGACTCGCCGAGGCCGAGAGCCGGCAACCCGACTGGGAGCCGCTCGCGACCCCGGTCGGCAAGCACCGCCAGACCATCGATTGGCTGCTCGGACAGTATCGCGCTGGCCGCGTGTGGCTCAGCCCATGGGAGCTTGAACACTTTCCGGACATCGCCCGCTGGGTTGGTCGCCTGACCGACAATCAGCGCAACCGTCTGCAGAAAACCGTGGAGCGCGTGTACCAGCAGACCGGCTTGCGGCCGCCGTCATGACGACCGCCGACAACCGAAAGGAAAACTAAGATGGCGATTCCTTTTGGGGTCACCCGCTTTCTCGACGGGTATTTGGCGCGGGACTTCATCTACGAAGAAAAAACCCACGAAGAACTCGCCGATATGGCCGAGACGACTGTAGTCACCAAAAAAGAAGACCAGCACTTGGTCGTCCCCGCCAACTTTGGGCGGATACCCGCCCCGCCAGATCCTAAGACCGGCAAAAGCAGCGGCTCATTAAAGCACGGCGGCAATCTGGGCAAATACGACGGCTGGATGGCCGACGTCGATACCGGCGGCATCGCGCGTAGCGAAATAAAGGCCCGGCTGGATGTCTTTGGCATCAGCTTCTCCGGCTGGCCGACCTGGCGCGATGCGCCGGGCGCACCGCGCTCCAGGCTGACCGGCGAATTTTCATCCCCGAAGAGCCACGCCGAATATGTGCATGAGCTGTACAAGATAAACAGCGCCCTCGGCGGTCTTGTCGCGCCCGAAAGCGGCGCCATTGCGCAGGGCATGCTGGTTGGCCGCCGCAAGGGTGCTGTCTTTGACAGGGTGACCGGTGACGGCGACGTGCCGCTTGATCTGATCGACGAGCGTGACATCGGTGTCTTGCCCTTCGTCAAGACCAAACCCGGCGGCACCAAAACCGGCGGCGCTAAGAACGCCAAGCCCGATTACAGCGCGCTCAGCGAGGACGAGGTCAAGGAACTGATCGGCGAGCACTACTTCGGCCCGCTCAGCGAATTGGCCCGGCGTTATTGCTACCAAGGTATCCCGGAGCCCGACACGGTCGCCAATCTGACCGCGTTTGTTGACCAGGTCGATGCGGGCAAGCGCGACCGCAAATGGTCAAAGGCACGCGCCAGCATTCCGCGCTGGGTCGCCGACGCCTATGCGTTTCTCGCTAAACAGCGCGGCACTCACCTGCGCGCCCTCGTCACTTATCTCTCGGACGACCCCCTCTGGCGCGGCGTCATTCGGTTGAATGAGTTTACGCAGGTCATCGAGCTTATGACACGAATACCGCCGGTTTTGGGGGTGCGGCGCCCGGCTGACCCCCGCCCGTTGCGCGAGGTCGACATCCTCGAGACCTTGCTCTTCCTGCAAGGCAACGGCTTCCCCAAGGCCACGATCACTGATGTTTGGCGGGCCGTCACCCTGACCGCCGAGCATCATGCCTTTCACCCCGTGCGCAAGTATTTCGACCAGCGCGAATGGAATAAGCGGCCACGTCTCCACCGGCTGTTCAGCACCGCCGATTATTTTCCGCCCGATGTGCCGAACGACCCCGAGGCGCGCGCCGACATTCTCAAGTACCTCGAACGGATCGGCCCGTGTTTCATGGTCGGCGCAGTCGCGCGGATATCCAAGCCCGGCGTCAAGGTCGACACCGTGCCGGTGCTCGTCTCCCCCGAGGCTTTTGACAAGAGCAAGGGGTTGCGGGAGCTGGCTCCGGACCCTGCGTGGTTCACCGATGACATCTCGAGCAACCTCATCGATCGCGACACTAAGGAAAGCCTGACCGGCAAGCTGATCATCGAACTGGCCGAGATCCCGCATATCCGCCGGGAAAACGAGAAGGTGAAAGCCTTTTTCAGCCGTCAGGTCGATCGTTTTCGTCAGGCCTATGCGCGGGCGACCGAGGACCGCCCGCGACAGTGCGTATTCATCGGCACGTCGAACAATCTCGAACTGCTGTCTGAAAGCGGCAACCGAAGATTTTGGCCGGTTCCGCTCGCGGCCCCGGTCAACGTCGCGAAGATCGTCGAGGACCGTGACCAGTTGTGGGCCGAGGCGGTGCATCTCTACCGCAGCGGGTTTGAGTGGTGGCTGCCGCCCAAACTTGAGTTGCTCGCCGGCCTGGTGCAGGCCGCCTTTGTCGAGGCCGACCCTTGGGACGAGCTGATCCTCGGGTTCCTCGACTGTGACTATCCGCAGGACGCAGACGGCAGGCGTGAGCCGTTCACGCTCAAGGAGGTCATCGAGGGCATCGGGTTCCGTTACCGGCCTGGGGAACGGGAGATGCCGACCAGGGCGGACGAGCTGCGCGTCGCCAGGCGACTGCGCGTGCTCCGCTTTCATCCCGATCCGCACCGCCACCGCAGCGACGACCGCCAACGCTTCTGGGTCGAGATCCCGAAGCGTTCGACGTGAGATGTCGTGTGTCTGAACCGCTGTCCCACACTGTCCCACTGCAAAACACGGTTTTGAAACCTTTTTGAAATCGATGACATCAGCGCAGGCGTCATCGCCGATTTCCAAAACTGCTGAAAAGGCCGGGACGGGTTGGGACGGAACCAAAGGAAGGAGGGTCCCGTGAACCGTGAAGTTGCCGTGTATCTCGACCAGCTGAAAAAAGAAGTCTCGACCTCCACCGCGACAACACGCTCCGCCGGCCGTGCCCGGCTGATCTTCGCGCTCGACGCCACCGCCAGCCGTCAGCCGACCTGGGACCAGGCCTGTCACATCACCGGTACGATGTTCGAGGCAGTCGTCGGGCTCGGCAGTCTCGATGTCCAGCTGGTGTTTTACCGCGGCTACGGCGAGTGCAAGACCTCGAAATGGGTAACCACCGCCAGCGAGCTACACCGCTTGATGCGACCGGTCACATGCGTCGGCGGCCAGACGCAGATCGAACGCGTGTTCGAGCACGCGATCCGCGAGACCGAGAAGCGTCGAGTGGTCGCGCTAATCTTTATCGGCGATGCGATGGAGGAGAATGGCGACCGGCTCTGCCACCTCGCCGGTAAATTAGGTCGGTTCGGCACCCCGCTTTTTATCCTGCACGAAGGCCACGATCGTGACGCGACGGCCTGGTTCAAGGAGCTCTGTCGCCTGACGCGTGGCGCCTATCTCGCGTTCGAGCTCGGCTCGATCAACCGGCTGAAAACCTTACTTGGTGGCATCGCGACTTATGCGGTCGGCGGCTACACCGCGCTCGCCGCCTATGGCCAAAAGCATCCGAACGAGGCCCGGCAGATCACCGCGCAACTGAGGGGGTCACGATGAGCTCAACCCTATATTGGCAAGACGCCTTCGCCACCCAGTCAGTATATGCCGCCTGGGTAATGCGTCCCTACAAAAAAGCCGTGTTTATGATGGTCAAGGACAGCCGCGGGCGTAAACACAAACCAACCCCCGGCAAGCCTGAAACGTTATTGCCGCAGGCGGTGGCGCAGGCTCACGCGGAAAGAAGTGCCGACGCAATGCTTCTCGGTATGGTCTTGAACGAGGGCTGGGCACGCTACCGGTATGACCAACTACCGGCGGAGCAGCGTTCTCAATTCTGCCGCTCGCTTCTACCGGAGCGGAAGCATCCGAGCTATGGCACCGCGATCGCCTTGGGCGCGCCGCTTGCCGACGAAACCCGGATCGGCGCTGTTCTGTTTCGCGATCCCTACATTCCGGTGTCACGCGAGGAATACGATCCGGCCGCACCAAGAATACTGCGCGACGATACGCTTGAGGCGATCCGTAACCTCGGCAGCGTTGCCGAGAAAGTTCTCTTTTCCCGCGTTGCAGTATTTTTCCTCTATCAAGGTTGGGAGGCGTTGACACTGCACGCGCTTGCGCCACCACCCCACATTCGGCTGATTCTCGACCACTTCTTTTATCGCGACGATGATTTGCTCGCGCCCGACAAATTTTGCGAGCTGAGGTTACTCGACGCCGCCGATATCGCCACGGCGATCGGCGCCGGGCTGCCCGCTACAAACCCCTTCGGCGTGCCGATAAGGCCGTGTCCGACCGGTGAGCCGCAGCAGCTCACTATGCAGTGGCGAGATCACAAATAATCAACTGAGGAGGCATTGTGATGTCGCCCGACACTCACAAAACCCTGCTGCGCGAGCTGCGCCGTCTCGCCCGCCGGCGCGGCTGGACGGTCCCCGAATGGAAATTCCAGCGCGCCCTCGTCTTTGTCGAGGCGATGCGCCCGGTCATTGGCGACGACGACAGACGGCGACGGATGCTTGAAAGAATTGCGATGGGATGCGGCCCCCGACGACCTGCCCGCGATCTGCCGCGACGACGAGAGCACCCGCCCGACAATCGACTATGTCTGCTACGGCTGCGGGCGCCGCCATTCCGGCAAACCGGGGGCCAGCCGATTTGCGCCGACTGTCATCTGGACGCGCCCGAGCTGGCGGAGCTGCTCAGCGAGCGGTGGTGGTAATGCCATTTGTGGCCTAAATGGCCCAACCGATGGCGCGCGGGCGGCTTACTTTCAGAGAGCGGGACGTGACCGCCGCGATCCGCGCGGTCGAGAAGACCGGCCACAAGGTCGCGCGCGTGTCGATCGGTCAGGATGGCAGTATTGTTGTAGAACTGGCGCCGCCCGTGGGTAGCGCAACGGCGCCAAGTCCGGAGCACGATCCCAACCCGTGGGACGAGGTACTCGAAGATGAACATTCGCCTAAGCTTTAAGTACGTCAACGAGTTTCGCGATCGCCACCGCCGCATCCGGCGCTACTTCCGAGCCCCTGGCCGGCCGGCGGTCAGATTGCCGGACGGACCGCTAAGCTCCCCGGAGTTCCTCGATGCCTACAAGGCCGCGATGACCGAGCTCGAGCCGCGCCCGATCGGCGCCGACAGCACGCTCCCCGGCACCGTCAAGGCGGCCGTTGCTTCCTATCTGCAGAGCAACCACTTTGGCGTGCTCGCGAAGTCGACGCGCGACATGCGACGGCGCGAGCTCGACCGCTTCTGCGAGGACCACGGCGGCAAGCCGATCGCGCGACTGGAGCCTCAGCACATCGCCCGGATCATGAGTGGCCGCAAACCCTTCGCCGCGCACAATCTGCTGAAGACCCTGCGCGGGTTGATGGAGTTCGCCGTTGCCACCGGCCTCGTAAAAACCGACCCGACAGCCTCGCTAAAGCGTCCGAAGGCGAAGGCCGGTTCGATCCATGACTGGACCGAGGAGGAAATCGCGCAATATCAGGCACGCTGGCCGGTCGGCACGATGGCACGCTTGGCGCTCGCGGCACCGCTCTACACCGCGCAGCGCTTGAGCGATGTTTGGCGCATGGGGACCCAGGACATCCACCATACCGCCACCGGCTTCAAGCTGTTTGTCCGTCAGCAGAAGACCGGCAAAGAGTTGTGGCTGCCGATCCTGCCGCAATTCGCCGAGGTCATTGCCGCGACCATTCCGGGATGCGAGCATCTCATCGAGCGGAGCGGCAATGTCGTTATGCTGCCGCGCCGCTTTCTGCTGAACGACTGGGGCCGTCCGTTTGCCAGCGCCGATGCGCTGAGCAACAAGTTTCGCGATTGGTGCAACGCCGCCGACCTGCGGCACTGCTCGATGCACGGCTTGCGCAGCGGCGCCTGTCGACGGCTCGCCGAGGCGGGCTGCACGGCGCCGGAGGTCGCCGCGATGAGCGGTCACATCTCGCTGCCGATGGTGCAGCACTACATTCGCGGCGCCGATCAAAAACGCCTGGCTGAGCAGGCTGCGGCGAAGCTCTTGGCGTGAACGCCGACTGAACAGATCTACAAACCGGTCTCCGAAAAATCTACAAACCGGCTCTCAAGAACTTGATTTTGGCCGAACTTTTTTAAGGTTGGCGTCCCCTACCGGATTCGAACCGGTCTTGCCGCCGTCACAGTGGGGTAAAACAGCCAACTGCAGCCGCCGGTGGACACCGGAATATCGATGCTGAGCGACAATATAAATGAAACCTGTCCTTGCACGTCCGTCTCTGTCCACCTACAGGTTTTGGGAAATTTTTGGGAAATCGGACTTCGCATGGCTCGCACCGTCCGCAACGCCAAGCTCGACACCCGTTCCGCGCGCGCCAGGCTGCCGGCGAAGAAATCCGGATATTGGGTACCGGTCGCCCGCGGCTTCGCCCTCGGCTACCGCAGGGGACCGAAGGGCAGCGTCTGGTGGCTCGCAAGGCTCATCGACGGCAAGGGCCGCCGCGAGGCGGCGCTTGGCCCCGCCGATGACGGCTCCTCCCCGAGCCAAACCGGTCACGGCTCAGGTCTAAGGACCACCGGCATGCGGTTGTGAAGCTCCGCGCACAGCTCGTTTGGCGCGGTGGTGATGATGGCGAAGCTGGGCACCCACTCGCGCGCGGGCGAGCGCCGACCCTTGCCGGTGCGCGCACGATCGAACAGTGCGCTAACGATGCTGAACGCCATCAGCATGCCGGTGCCAGTGTCGCCGATCGTCGGGCCGGGCTTGACCGGCCCGACCTCGCGCTCGCCGGTGATGCTCATCGCCCCGCCCGCGGCCTGTGCAATCGGATCGAACGACAGGCCCTTCTCGTAGGGACTGCCGTCTCCGAAGCCCTTGACCTGAGCATAGATGATGCTCGGATTGATCACGCTGACGACGTCGTAGCCGAGCCCGAGCCGCTCGACCGCGCCGGGCGCGAAGTTTTCGGTGAAGACATCCGCCTTCTTCACCATCTCCTTGACCAGCGCCAGGCCCCGGTCCGATTTCAGGTTGACCGTGATCGACCGCTTGTTGGCGTTGTACATCATAAAGTAGTACGCATCGGCGGCCGGCTTCGCCGCCTTTTGGGTTTTCCACCTTGGCGATGTCTGCCCCCATCCAGGATAGCGCCTCGGTGCACGTCGTGCCGGCCTCGAATTGCGTCAGGTCGAGCACGCGAATGCCAGCGAAGGTAGCCGGGGGATACGGGTGTTGCGTCCATTATAGACTCTTTGCCGAGGACGGAAGTTGTCGCCCTCGCAAAGTCAGGGTTCGGGGGCAAGCGCCCACTGTTGTTGCCCTGATTCCCGCTTTCGCGAATGACGATCTACGGGCCGAACAGTACCCTATTCGCTCGGTGCGGCAACCTTCGCGCTGCGGAACGCCCCCATTACCCCCCTCTCGGACCAGCCCAGTCCCTGCAGCGCCTCTACGAGCCGGGTGGCGCGTGGGCATGCTGCAAATCGGTGATTGACAGCGGGATACCGCTTCGACGCCGGGCCGTGTACCGCCCCTCCTTCGCCGAATCCGCGCCGCGGAGCTGACGGCAGGTTTGATGCCAGGACCAGCCCTTCCGTCGGCCAAGGAGAAGCGGGTATCTCGACCCTGAGCCGCCATTCGTTGCGGGTGACGACATCAGCCGGCCGCGATCGACGGGGCGACCGCTCTCCGCCTGGGCCAGGGTCCGGAAAGGGGCGTTGCTCCGGCCGAGGCGATAGCCGCCGAATTGCGCACCGCATCCGTGTCAGATCTTGCTATGCTGGGGGCGTCGCCGGCTGCCAGCTGCGTCGGGCGCTGGGGTGAGGAGCACGTGCCGCTCTGAAGAGCAGCGCGATTACAATGGGAGGATAGCCATGAACTTGACACGTCGCGATTTGGCCGCCGCGGGCGTATTCGCGCTCAGCGCAACAACCCTGGTCGCGCCGGCAATGGCTGCTACCGACGATGAGGAGGCGGTCACACAGGCGGTCGAGGCGCTGCGCAAGGCGATACTCACACAAGACAAGGCGAAGCTCGAAGCGCTGACAGCCGAACAACTGAGCTACAGCCACTCGGACGCCCACCTCGAAGACAAGGCCAAATTCATCAATGCGATCATGACGCGAAAGGCTGTCTTCAAGTCGATCGATTTCCCGGAACTCACAGTCGCGATCGTTGGCAACAACGCCATAGTGCGTCATCTGTGGGTGTCGGAAAGCGAACTCGACGGCAAAGTTACCAACACCAAGATCGGCGTCCTGCAAGTCTGGCAGAAGCAGGACAGCAGCTGGAAGTTGTTGGCGCGTGCGTCCTTCAGATTGCCGCAGCCGGCGTAGATCCTAGAGGAAACCATCAAGCTGCCATGCGGACGGGTGGGCCATGATGCCGTCGGGGTTGCGGGGGTGGCTCAACGATGCGGTGTCGATCTACTTCCTCGACGCCAACCTCGCGAGCGCATTCGTCGCCCGGTGGTGCGCCGGGTCCAGGGTCGAGACGGATGGCGGTGTGTTCCGTCTTCGCGACGACAAGCCGTCGCCGCGGATCGGGGCGGGGATACATCGGATGCCTTAAAGAGTAGATGGGCTTCCGGGTCGCCGCGTCAGCAGCGATGCGACCGTTGCGATCAGCAACATCGGCGGTGCCAAGCGCGCGTTGGAGGCCGGGTACCCGAATGGCCGCGAAGACCACCAAGCCCGCGAATGTGGCCAACCCCCACCCGCGCCTATTAGGCGGGGGTCCCCCGGGGGTCGCAATGCACTCTCCGAGCTGGCGAGCCGGCCCGAGGGACCCGCGGGTGGCCGTCTGCGCCGAGGGCGCGGCGGCTTCCAAAACTCACGTCGCGGGCGGTGGTATCCGCCGTTGCCTTTGGGCGGCCGGTAAATACTGTTGCACCGACTCCAGCATCTCCTCCATTAGCGCTAGTCGCTCCGGCCGTGACATCGCCGCTAACCGCGCCGCCATGTCATCGTCCTTCTCCTCGGCGACCTTCGGTTTTCCGAAGGCACGATCGAGTAACGAGTTCGCTGCGACCGCGATCACCGGCGATCGACGTCCGGCAGATCACTCAGCGGGACCAGATTCCCCTCACTGTCGAACCGGTCGAAAAAATACTCGCCACCCGCGCCTATTAGGCGGGGTCCCCGGGGGGGCGGCGAAATGCACTCCCGCAGCCGGCGATCCGGCACGAGGGACCCGCTGGTGGCCCGTCTGCGCTCAAGCACAAGAATCCTCGATCCGATCGCTAGGCCCGCGGACCGCTACAAGGCGCCCAGAGAGAACTCTCGAAGGTTTTCGGCACGATGCGTCGTAAAAACAAGATCACGCGCCGGCTGAAACAGGCAGCATAGGATGCTTCCCGTCGACTGCTCCGTTGCTCGCGAGGGAGGTCGGCTGAGGTTAAGGATTGAGCGTGAACCGGAGAATACCTCAGCCGCAGGTGGGGAATTTTACCCGCCTACAAATGGGGCATTTTGCAAGACCGCAAAGTGTGATCTCCGTCACACATTATCCGTCCGGTTCCGGCTACATTTGGTTGCTGCCGCGCCGTCGACCTTTTCCACGCTGTAGGGTGCGCGGCTGCCGAAACAGCGGAGAAACGTCAATGCCATCTCGCACCGGAAGTTTCTTGTCCACCGCGTTCACGATGGGCTTAGCAGCCATCGTGCTGCACCGTCGCAGTCGGCCGAACCTCAACAAACATCAGCAGCAAATAAGTGCAAGACTGCCGTTCACGCCACCGGGACAGTAAATGGTTCAATAATGCGCGCAGTTTTGGATTTATTACTCGAGACGGCGGTGGGAAGGACGTGTTTGCACATCACAAAGCTATCCAACCAGAGGGGTTCCGGGCACTTGCTAAAGGTCAAAAAGTGGAATTCGACGTAACGGCGGATGCCGTCCGGGGTGTGGTTGGAATTGAAGGTGGCGTAGTCTCCGGGTGCTGAAACCCAAACAATCCGGCGTTCGTCCGCCGGTGGAGACCACGCCATGAGCAACAATAGCACGAAGTCGCTGGCTCAGCAGTCGGAAGACGAGATGACGGTCGATCTTGTCGACGACTGGTTTGATCCGATCGAAGCCGGCTTACGTGATTGGGTGCGCGAATTGATCCAGGTGATGATCGAGGGCGAGCTCGATGCGGTGCTCTGCCGCCCGCGCTATGCCCGCCGCCCAACGGCCGATCCCGAAAGTACAGATGGCCCGAGCGGTATCACTGGCCACCGGCACGGCCACCGATGGCGTTCGCTGTTGGGGACCTTCGGCCGGGTCGAGATCGCCGTGCCGCGGGCGAGGCTCGACACCGCGGCGGGCACGACCACCGAGTGGAAGAGCACCGCGCTGCGGGCCGACCAGCGGCGAACCAAGCAGGCCGATGCGCTGATTGCAGGGGCCGATCTGGCCGGCACCAACACGCGTCGGGTGCGCCGGGCCCTCTGCGCCGTCTTCGGGGGTGCGGTCGGCAGGGATACGGTGAGCCGGGTGTGGCGGAAGGTGAAGAGCGATTGGGACCTCTGGAATGCCCGCTCGCTCGCCGAGGAACCGATGGCCCGCTTGATCCTGGACGGCACGGTAGTGCGGGTCCGGCTTGATCGAAAAGCTACCTCGATCGTGCTCCTGGTCGTGCTCGGCGTGCGCGAGGACGGCCAGAAGGTGCTGCTCGCGGTCAAGAACATGGGCGGCGAGACCAGCGAGGCTTGGCGCGCCGTTCTCGACGACCTCGTCAGGCGTGGGTTGCGTAAGCCAGAGTTTCTGATTGGCGATGGCGGGACCGGGTTGGAGCAGGCGCTGACCGCACTCTGGGGCGACGTCCCGACCCAGCGCTGCACCGTCCACCAGCACCGCAACCTGCTCGCCCACGCAGCCCGACGGCTGCATGATGAGCTTTCGGCCGACGACAATGACATGATCTACGCCGCCTCGGCTGCCGAGGTCGAGCCGCGCCGCCGGGCCTTCATCGGCAAGTGGCGGCTCAAATGCAAGGTGGTGGCCGACAGCCTCGAGGAAGCCGGTGACCGGCTGTTCACATTTACCCGGCGGCCGTTCAGCCCATGGAAGAGCGCCCGCACCACCAACGCGATCGAACCCCTCCACGAAGGGTTCAAGCGCCGGATCAAGACCCAGACGGTGCTGCCTTCGGCCGAAACTGCCGCGATGTTGTTCTGGGCGTTGCTCGCCGCCGGTCAGATCACCATGCGCAAAGTCGACCGATGGCAGACCCTAACCCAAAAGCTCGCTGACAAGCCGATTGACCTCGCTGCCTGATCTAATATCCTTGTCTAGGCGGAGACCGCGCCAAACAAATTCCAACACCGATCGCGACAGCACCACCACGTCGAGGCGGAAAGCGCTAGATGGGCTGACGAGCTCGCGGCGGATGGTGACGACGCCGGCGTGGCGGTCTGGCGGCATCTGGCGGCGGATCATCGATGCCTTCGGGCAGCTCGCGAGCATGACACCTCTCGGGTCGGTACACTTAACACCCGTCGTCGCCGCGACTTGTCGAGGCATTTGTTTGATGGAGCGCCCAACAATGCGCGTCAGTCTGGCTTCTCGAAGATAGCTGGGCGGCAAGAACTGGCCGCACCTCACGAACCCTCGCCAATCAGACCGGCAACGCCCAAGTTCGAGAGTTAATCGCGGTTGGCGCGATCGACCTTGCCTT
>Ga0306926_10004565_pt1 | contig 14566 bp, 14 predicted proteins | sample flu12Cox44000178_FD_203759 | JGI IMG/M metagenome (GOLD analysis project Ga0306926, IMG submission 203759) | Lab enrichment of tropical soil microbial communities from Luquillo Experimental Forest, Puerto Rico - flux8day.12C.oxic.44.000.178 (v2)... | ecosystem: Environmental > Terrestrial >...
GCTGCACTATGTGGCGCAGATCGCCGCGGCGCTGCAGGTGGTGCACGAGGCGGGGCTCGTGCACCGCGATCTGAAGCCGCCGAATGTCATGCTGCGGGACAACGACTCCGTGGCGCTCATCGACTTTGGACTCGCGCGCGCGGTGGATGGCAGCACCATCAGCACCCAGACGGGTGTGCTCCTCGGCTCACCCTATTACATGAGCCCGGAGCAGGCACAGGGCGAAGGACTCGACGCGCGCTCGGATTTCTACAGCCTCGGGGTCATCTGCTACGAGTTGCTCACGGGGCAGAAGCCCTACATCGGCGGCACCGCCATGGAAGTACTCCAGCAGCACGTCAATGCTCCGCTGCCGACTCTGCCGGCGGACCTCGCGCGCTACGAGCCCTTCCTCCGCCAGCTCATGGCCAAAGCGCGCGGCGAACGTTTTGCGAATGCGAATGAGATCGTCGCCGCCGCCGAGGCGTTGCGCGCCACCGTGACGCCGGACCTTGCCGCGACGGGCGGCGAGGCGGCGCCGAGCGCGGCCTAGCGCGGCAGCGAACTCTCAGCGCGCAGCTGCGAGCGCGCGCGCCGCGACTTCCGGCCGTCCCCGCTCTTCCTGCGCCCTGCCCAGAGCGAGCGCCAACACCGTCCAGACCGCAGAGATCGCCGCGCCCACCCAGCCGACGCCCGAGGGTCCGACGCCATAGGAGTGGGTGAGTGCCTGGTACAGCGTGCCGCTGGTGGCATCCCCGCCGCGATACACGAAGGTGTCGATCAGGCTCTTGGCCTTGTATTTCTCCTCGCGGCTCACGACCGTGTAGAGCGCGTCCCGGCACGGCCGCGTCAGCGCATAGTCGCCGACGCGCCGCACGGCGTACACCACGACCAGCACCATGAAGCGCGGCGCGAGCGCGAAGATCGCGTAGCCGGCGGTCATGATGAGCGGCACGGCCGCCAGCATCACCCGCAGCCCCACCCACTTGAACAGGCGGCCGAAGAGCAGCAGCTGCCCGACGAGCGAGGCCGCCTGCACCCAGAAATCGATGCCGGCGAAAAAGCGCGTGCGCTCATCGGCGCTCGTGAAGACCTTGGCGACGAACGACTGTTGCTCGAGATACAGGAAGGTCGATATCCAGGTCATCAGCAGCACGAATGCCGCAATGCCGAGCAGGTAGGGCGAGCGCACCACCTGGGTGAAGGCGGCGAACATACTGCCGCCAAGCGCGGCTTCCGTGCGCGCAGGTTCTGCGGCGGATGCGGCGGCCGCCGGGCCCTCCACGCGCTGATGGCGCTGCCAGCGGAAGATCTGCCACATGGACACCAGCGAGAGCAGCAGCAACCCCGCGGAGATCGGTAACAGGTTGATAGCGCCGAGTGGGACCGCGAGCTCGTGCGCGATGACCGGACCGATCAGTCCCCCGGTGCTCGCGCCCGCCCAGATGAAACCGAAGACCCGGCCCGCCTGCTCGCGGGTGAAGACATCCGCCATCAGGCTCCAGAAAGCCGCGACCACGAACAGGTTGAAGACACTCACCCAGACGAAGTAAGTGCGGGCGATCCAGGTATGGTCCGCCTGGAGGTGAAACCAGACGTAAAAGCCCATGAGGTTGAGCGCGAAGAAGCCGTAAACCCAGGGCAGGAACACTCTGCGCGGGTAGCGCGAGGTGAGCCAGCCGTAGACCGGCTGCAACAGCAGCATCACCACGAACACCCCCCAGAAAAGGTACGGGATTTTTTCCAGGCCGGAGGTAACGCCCATCGCATCGCGCACCGGCCGCAGGATGGTGTAGCTCGAGAAGGTGCACAGCAGCGTTGCAAAGGAGGCGAGCAGTGCCGGCGCCTCACCGGGCTGCAGCACGACCAGGCGGCGAAGGAGTTGGCCCACGGCAGAGCACCTCGTTGTTGTGGCCGTCGGGAATGGCGGACGAAGGCGCTGTAGTGTGCCACAGCCCGCGGGGGCAGGATCATGAGTCGGCCGTGCGGCGGCGCGGCTTGACCTCACCCAACTCGCGGCGCAACCTTCCCGGCCTTCCGCCCGGAGCGAAGCCACTATGAGAAGAAGAACCTTCTGCGCAGCGGGACTCGCTGCGCTGACCGCGCTGTCTCTTCCCCACCGGCGTGCACTCGCGGCTCTCGCTGGCAGTGAGCTGCCCGCGATCGGGCTCGACGGCCGGCCGCTGTCTCTTAAATCTGCCGACATCGCGGACCTGCGTGCGGGCTTGCGGGGCGAGCTGCTGACCGCCGGCGATCCGGGTTATGACGATGCGAGGCGTCTGTGGAATGCCGCCTTCAACCGCAAGCCCGCGCTCATCGCCCGCTGCGCCGGCGCGGCCGATGTCATGCGAGCGGTCTCCTTCGCGAGCGCGCACGGCCTGCTCACCTCGGTACGCGGCGGCGGCCACAGCCTTTCGGGACAGTCGGTGTGCGATGGCGGGCTGGAAATCGACCTCGCGCCCATGCGCAGCGTGCACATCGACCCGAGCGCGAAGGCGGCGCGCGTCGAGCCTGGCACGCTCATCGGGCAGTTCGATCGCGAGGCGCAGGCCTTCGGGCTCGCGACCACCGCCGGAACGGCCTCCGACACGGGCGTCGCGGGACTCACGCTCGGTGGCGGCTTCGGCCGCATCGGGCCGAAATTCGGACTGACGATCGACAACCTCACCGCAGCCGAAGTAGTCACGGCGGACGGACGACTGCTGCGCACCAGCGCCCAGGAAAATCCGGACCTGTTCTGGGGCCTGCGCGGCGGAGGCGGAAACTTCGGAGTGGTGACTTCCTTCGAGTACCGGCTGCACGAGGTCGGGCCGACGCTCTACGGCGGTGAAATCGATTTTCCGTTCGCCGGTGCGCGACAATTGATGCGTAGCTTCGTCGACTACATCGCGAGCGCACCCGATGAGTTGTGTGTGCTGCCCGAATTCGACATCGATTCCAAGGAGGGGGCAAAAGTCAGCTTCGACGTCTGCTATTGCGGACCGCCCGTCGAGGGCGAACGGGTCCTCGCACCCCTGCGGCAACTCGGCAAACCGATCTCGGACAAGCTCGGCCCGGCGACCTACGTCAAGCTGCAGGGCGCGGCCAATCCGGTGAAGCCCTTTCCCTACGGCGCCTATTTCAAGGGTGGCCTGGTGCGCGCGCTCACTCCGGCGCTCATCGACGCTTCGATCGACTATATCGAGGCAACACCTCTGCCATCCGGTTTCGGGTTCGTCGGCTTCCAGCCGCTCGGGAGCGCCGCCAACCGCGTGGCGCCGCAGGCCACGGCCTTCTGGAACCGCCACGCGAGGTACGACATGGTGCTGGGCGCGTTCTGGAACGTGCCGGGGGATGGCGCCGAACGCAACACCGAGTGGACGCGCGCGGCGTGGGCGAAGCTCGAGCCCTTCACCGAAGGCTACTACGTGAATCTCGGTGAGTCGCAGCAGGATGTGCACGCCCATCGCGTGCAGACGGCGTATGGGGACAACTACGCGCGCCTCACCGCGCTCAAGAAGCGCTACGACCCCGCGAACCTTTTCCGCCTCAATGCCAACATCAAGCCGGCCTGAGGCAACACCGCGCCGCGATCGCCCATCGACTCATCGCTAACGCATTGATTTTACTGGTCCGATAGGTTGCTCGCGGCCATGAGGCGACGGCCCGTCCCGGGGTTAGAATCCCCGGCGGAGAGCCGCAATGGACATCGATGCAGTGCCGATCGCACGTCTCGAACGCGAGACGGTACGGAGCCTCTCGCGGCGGTCGGATGCACGCGGCGCGCTGCAACTCGGCATACATTTCGGTCTGCTCGCGGGGACGGGCCTGCTCGTGTGGGCGAGCCGCGGGCATGCCTGGCTCATCGCGGGGCTCCTGCTCCACGGGGTCGTGCTCACGTTCCTGTTCTGCGCGCTGCACGAGTGCATCCATGGCACCGCCTTCGCCAGCCGTCCGCTCAATGACGCCGTAGCCTGGCTGTGTGGCGCGCTGCTGCTGCTGCCGCCCGGTTACTTTCGACTGTTCCATTTCGCCCACCACCGCTACACGCAGAACCCGGCACGCGATCCGGAGCTCTCGAGCGCGCCGCCGGCAACCCTCGGTGCGTACCTGTGGCGAGTGTCGGGTCTGCCGTACTGGCGCGAGCGGCTGCAGACGACCTTACGCCACGCGCTCAGCGGGCGTGTCACCGAGCCCTTCGTACCCGCCGCCCGCGCGGCGGAGGTGGTGCTTGAGGCGCGTATTCTCTGGGGTTGCTACCTGGCGCTCGCCGCGGTGTCGCTCTATCTCGAGCGTGCGGATGTACTCCTCTACTGGATCCTGCCGGCGCTTCTCGGGCAGCCGTTCCTGAGGCTCTTTCTGCTCGCCGAGCACACCGGCTGCGCTTTCAACGACGACATGCTCGAGAACACGCGTACCACCCACACCAACGCCGCGCTGCTGCTCCTCACCTGGCGCATGCCCTATCACGCCGAGCACCACAGCTTCCCCTCGGTGCCCTTTCACGCGCTTCCCCGAGTCAACGCACTGCTGTCCGCGCAGCGGCGGGTAACCGCGCCCGGCTACCTGACGCTGCATCGTGCACTGCTGCGGCGGCTGCGCACCGTGGCGGCCGCCGCGCGTTAGGTCCGCGCCTCACTCATCGTCGATGGTGTCCGACAGCACGGCCTTGCGCCGTGCGATGAAATCGCGCATCGCCTCATCCTGCGCCGGGTCGATGCCCGGGTCCTGGTAGTCGGCCAGCATCTTCTTCCAGACACGACTGGCGCGCTGCTCCGCGGTCAGCTTGCCCTCGAGCAACCACTGCTCGTAGGAGGAATAGTCGGCGATGGTCGACTGATAGAACGCGGTCTCGAAATTCGCGAGCGTGTGGGCTCAACAGTGGAAGTGGCTGCCGGGACAGTCTTCGCGGATCGCATCGAGCGCCTGGCAGCGCTATGTGAGATCCATGCACTTCGCAAGCATCTGCATCATGGCGCACTGATCCGCGTCCATGACGAATTTCTCGTAGCTCGCGACCAGGCCCCCCTCGAGCCAGCCGGCCGCGTGCGTCGCGAGATTCACCCCGGCGAGCAGCGTCGGCAGCAACGTGTGCGCGCTCTCGTAGGCCGCCTGGGCATCGGCGACTTTCGAGCCGCACAGCGAGCCGCCGCTGCGGCACGGGACTTTCAGCCGCCGCGCGAGCTGTGCGGTCGCGAAAATCATCTGCGTCGCCTCGGGCGTGCCGAAGGTCGGCGCCCCGGTGCGCATCGAGATGGCGCCCACGAACGATCCGAGGATCACCGGAGATCCGGGGCGCACGAGCTGCGTGAGCGCCATGCCGGCGAGGGTCTCGGCGAGAATCTCGGCGAGGCAGCCGGCGGGGGTCACCGGGCCCATGGCCCCGGCGAGCACCGCCGGCACCACGATCGTGCCCTGGTTGTGGCTCGCGAACTCCCGCAGCGCGCGCAACATGCGGCCATCGAACACCAGCGGCGAGTTCGAGTTGATGTTGCCGAGCACCACCGGATGGGTCTGCAGATAGTCGGCGCCGAACAGCGTCGCGGCCAGCGCCACGGCGTCGGCTGCATGGCCGCCGGTCTCGGGAGTGGCCTCGCAGCCCTGATCCGAGTAGCGGAAGAATGCATACTGGATATCGAGGTGGCGCTTGTTGGGGGGGATCTCCATCGGCTCGCACATGCAGCCGCCGGAGAAGTGGATCGCCGGCGCCATGTGGGTGAGCTTGATGAAGTTGATCAGGTCCTCGAGCGTGCCGTAGCGCCGGCCGCGCTCGATGTCCGACACGAACGGCGGCCCGCCCACCGGCGAGAACACCGTGGCATCGCCGCCGAAGCGCACGTTGCGCTCCGGGTTGCGGGCATAGAGGGTGAACTCCTCGGGGGCGGTGGCGAGCAGTTTTCGCGCCATGCCGCGCGGTATTCGCACGCGCTCGCCCTGCACATCCGCGCCCGCATCGTGCCACAGCCGCAACGACTCCGGATCGCGGCGGAACTCGATGCCGACCTCCTCGAGAATCGTTTCCGCATTCGCCTCGATGAGCTCGACCGCCTCCGGGCTGAGGAGCTCGACGGGCTTCAACCGCCGGCGGATGTAGGGATATTTGACGGCCGGGGCTTGTGCGCGCGCGCGGCGGCTTTCGCGCCCGCGCCGTGCGGGGGTGCTGGTCTCGCTCATGGATCTCGCCTTTACCGCTGCAGCGCGTATTCGCCGCGTCATCCTACGCCGACATCATTCCCAACATCCCGCCGACACGAGCCCGAGCGGTCCGCGCCCACGCTTGACACACAACTATCATAAAGGTGCAATGTGCTTTTTGGCGCGTGCTGGCGAAAGAACAACCGTGCATCTCGTCGACGCAACCCTGTTCTACTCTCCAACCAGCGGCGGCGTGAAGCGCTACCTGGCGGCGAAGCATGCCTGGCTCGCGGCGCACACTGCCTGGGAACACACCATTGTCGTGCCGGGCCGCGACACGCACCTCGAACGCGGTGGCGTGTGCACGCTGTCCGGCTACCCCGTGCCCGGCACCTTCAATTACCGTCTGCCGCTCAATCCACGGCGCTGGACGCGGCTGCTCGATGCCCTGGAGCCGACGCTCATCGAAGCCGGCGACGTGTTCCATCCGGCGTGGGCCGGCTGGCTCGTGGCGCAGCGTCGCGGCATCCCGTTCGCGGGCTTCTATCACTCGAACCTGCCGCAGCTCGGCGGCCGCCGCGCCTTCGGCTGGTTCAGCGAGCCGGTCCTGCGCCGCTACGTGCGGCTGCTGTACGAGCGTTGCGACCTGGTATTCGCGCCGAGCCGCCTCATGTGCGAGTACCTGCGGAGTATCGGGGTGGCGCACGTGGTGCACCAGCCGCTCGGTGTCGACACGGAGGTCTTCAATCCAACGCGCCGCGGCGACCTGCTGCGGAAATACCTCGCGCTGCCCCGGCAAACCCGCGTGCTGGTCTATGCCGGCCGCTTCGCGGAAGAGAAGAACCTGCCGGTCCTGTTGCAGGCCTTCGCGCGCCTCGGCAGACCGTATCACCTGGTGCTCATCGGCGGCGCGCGCCGCGCGCGCCCCGCGGCCAACGTCACCATGCTGCCGTACCGCCGCGACAGCCAGGAGCTCGCGCAATGGATCGCTTCCGCGGATGCCCTGGTTCACGCGGGAACGAAGGAGACCTTCGGGCTGGTGATACTCGAGGCGATGGCGTGCGGCCGCCCGGTGGTGGCGGCGCGTGCCGGCGCGTTTCCGGAATTCGTCGACGACAGCGTCGGCGTGCTCGCCGAGCCCGATAGCGCCCCCGGGATGGCGGCGGCTATCGCCGCGCTCTACGAGCGCGACCTCGAAGCGGTGGGCGCCCTCGCGCGCGCCCGCGTGCTGCGTCACTACACCTGGAGCCGCGCGTTCCACACGCAGCTGGCCACGTACGCCTCGCTCCTCGGTACCCAGCGCGTGCCGGTCGGCGACACGCCGATACTCGAGGCGCGCTCGCCGAGCTCGTAGCACTGGCGCGCGGCGCACGGAGTCCGCGCGCCTCCGACCTCAGCGCCGCAGCGCTCGCAGCAGCGCCAGCCCGGCGCGGCTCGCCGCGAGCGCCAGCACCACGCGCCAGAACACACGCTTCGTCCAGGGCGCGGGGCGCGGCGGAATGGCGCGGTAGAACTGCGGCGCGATCTCGCTGTGCAGGTGCACGGCGCGAGCGCTGATCGTCCAGGAACGATCGGCCGTGGCGATGCGGTACTCGCTCCCGCCGAGATGCTCCACCGCGGCATCCTCGAGCGTCGCGGGCAGATCCGCCGGGGCCGCGGCGCTGAAGGCGAGCGCGGTGGGCTCCGCACCGGGCCCGCTCGCCGTGCCACTCAGCGTGAGACCTGGCACGGAGTCCTGCCGCTGGCACTCGACCTGGCCGCGGAAGCTCGCGAGCCGCTCAGGCATCGAATACCGGCTCGAGGTGCACCGCGGTGGTCACCGAGTTGGCGATGAAGCATTCCTCGTGCGCGCGCTCATGCAGCTGCAGGATGTCCGCGCGCGCGGGCAGACGCTCGCCGGAGAAGCGCACGCGCGGCCGCAGCGTGACGCTCAGCATGGCGGTCTTGCCGGCGGCGTTGCGGCCCATCGTGCCCACGGCCTCGTCGCTGTAGTCATCGACGCGCAAGCGGGCCGCCGCCGCCAGCGACAGGAACCACAACATGTGGCAGCTGGAGAGCGCCGCCACCAGCGCCTCTTCCGGGTCGACCGCCGCCTCCACCGACAGCGGCACGCGTACGGTGTAGGGCGAGGAAGAGGCCGGCACCGCCACGCCGCCGTCGAACTGCCAGGAATGGCCGCGGCTGTAGCGGTTGTCGGTGAAGATCGCGCCGCTGCGCTCCCAGTGAATGCGTGCCCGATATTCGTGGCCGGCCATGATGTTTATCTCCATGCGTGGGCGAGCGCGATTGTACGATAGCGCGCATGGCCGTCCCCGAGCTGCAGCCGCGCCGCGACCTGACGCTGACACACGCCACCTCGCTGGTGGTCGGGATCATCATCGGCACCGGCATCTTCCTCAAATCCGCGACCGTGGCACAGGCGGTCGGCACACCGGCGCTGGTGCTCGCGGCGTGGGCCGGCGCCGGGCTCGTGGCGATCCTCGGCGCACTGTGCTTCGCCGAACTCGGCGCGCTTCTGCCGCATGCCGGCGGCGAGTACGTCTACCTCAGCCGCGCCTACGGCGAGGTGCCGGGATTCCTGTTCGCCTGCACCGCCTTCGTGCTCGGTGGCGCCGCAGTGGCCGCTTATGGCGCGGCGGCGGCCATCTTCGTTGCCGACATCCATCCGCTCGGGGCGGACTGGCTGGTACGTAGCGTGCGGCTATTCGGTGCCGATTATCACTTCACTTTCGGGCCGCGGCAGCTCCTGGCGGTGGCCGTCATCGCGGTGTTCGCGGCGATCAACTGTGCCGGCGTCATGTTCGGCGGCCGCGTGCAGTCGGTGCTCGCCGCGGCGAAGGTACTGGCGATCGCCGGCGTCGCGGTCGGGGTATTCCTCTTCAGCAGCACCGGCTCGGTCGCCAACCTCGCCGCCCCCGCGGGCAGCGCCAGCGGCGGCCTCGCCGGCTTCGGCGCGGCGCTGTTCTCCGCGCTGTGGGCGTACAGCGGCTGGCAGTTCCTGCCGATGGCGGCGAGCGAGGTGCACGAGGCGCAGCGCAACCTGCCGCGTGCGATCCTCGGCGGAACGCTGCTGGTGCTGGTGCTCTATCTCACGATCAACACCGCCTACCTGTACGCGCTGCCCTTCTGGCAGGTGACGAGCGCCAATTCCACCGCCTATCCCGAGGCGCCCTCGGTGGCGGCACGCGCGGTGCAGACCTTCCTCGGCGGGCGCGCGGCCGCGATCGCGGCGCTGATCTTCCTCGTCTCGACCATCGGCTCGATGAACGGTGTCATCCTGAGCGCGGCGCGCGTTCCCTACGCCGCGGCACGCGACGGGCTGTTCTTCGAGCGCTTCGCCCGGCTCGCGCCGGTGAGCCGTGTGCCGGTGACCTCGCTCGTGCTGCTGGCCGTCTGGGGGGCGCTGCTCGCGGTGACCGGCACCTTCGATCAGCTCACCAACATGGCGGTGATGTCGTACGCGCTCTTCTGGATACCGGTGGCGCTCGCGGTGATCGTGCTGCGGCACAAGCTGCCGCACGAGCCGCGCCCGTACCGGGTGCCCGGTTACCCGCTCGTGCCGCTGCTCTTTGCCCTGGTGATGGTGTGGATCGTGGTGAGTGCGCTCGCGAGCGCACCGCGCGAGTCGATCGCGACCATCGTGCTCATCCTGCTGGGACTGCCGCTCTACCCGCTGTTCCGCAGACGACGCGCGGCCCCACTGTCGGTCACCTCGACTCCAACTCCCAGAGCGTGAGCGGCGCGCCGCGCCGCAGCCAGAATCCGAGTCCGGCCTCGCGGAAATCCCGCCGCAGTCGCCTGCGGTACCACGCCGCGCTGCGCAGGTACACGTTGGGGTCGGTGCGTGACTGGTCGCAGTTCTGCTCGTAGTCGTAGCGTGTGAGCGCGGTGAAATACAGCACCCCGCGGCACAGTCGGCCGAAGTTCCTGAGCGCGCGCTCCGCCGACGCCGCCGGCAGGTATTGCAGCACGTCGTAGCAGATCACCAGGTCGAACCGCCGCGGGGCGCGATACTCCTCGATCCGTCCGTGCTCCCAGCCGTAACGCGCGCACAGATAAGCGCTGCTCTCGAGCCCCACGTAACGCGCACGCGGCAGCAGCCGGATGAGCGCGGAGCCCAGCAGTCCCGTGCCGCAGCCCGCATCGAGGATGCGCCGCGCCGGCAGCCCGGCATGCGCCACGAAGGCCGCAATGAACCGCGCGCGCGCCCGCACCTCGCTGCCCGTTGCGACCGCGGTCCGCCGATCGAAGTAGTAGCGCTGGTAATAGGCGCGGTCGAACCCCGCGCGCCCGTGCGCAGCGGCGGCGCTCATGGCGCGAGCACGCGTGCCATCAAGGCATCGCAGTCGACACCAGGCGGCAGCGTGCCAAATGCCGCCGGGGGACCGGCGGCGAGCCGCGAGGCCATGAAGGCCTCGCAGGAGGCTGCCGGGCCGTGCTGCAGCAGCAGGGCCGCCTGCGCGGCGAGCGCGATGCGTTGCGTCAGATCACGGGCGCGCAGCTCACTCTCGCTGGCAGCGCCGAGATCGCTGAGCAGCGCCGCGCGGTAGCGGTCATAGCGCACATCGCGCCCGGCCGCGCCCGCGAGCAGCGCCTCCAGCGCATCGAGGGTGTGCGGCTCGCGCGCGAGCGCCCGCAGCACATCGAGGCACATGATGTTGCCCGAGCCCTCCCAGATGGAGTTCAGCGGCGATTCGCGGAAGCGGCGCGCCACGGGGAAGTCTTCGATATAACCGTTGCCGCCGAGCACCTCCATGGCCTCGGCGCATACCGCGGGCGCGCGCTTGCAAACCCAGTACTTCGCCACCGGCGTGAGCACGCGGCGCAGCAGCGTTGCCTCATCCTCCTGCTGTGCATCGAAGGCGCGCGCGAGGCGCATCGTGAGCATCACCGCCGTCTCGCATTCGAGCGCGAGATCCGCCAGCACGTTGCGCATCAGTGGCTGCTCGGTGAGCAGCCGCCCGAACGCGCGCCGCCCGCGGGCGTGATGGATGGCCTGTGCGACGCACTGGCGCATGAGGCCGGCGGAGCCGATGGCGTTGTCGAGACGCGTATAGACGCCCATCTCGAGAATGGTGGGGATGCCGCGCCCCTCCTCGCCGAGCAGCAGGCCGAAGGCCTCGTGGAACTCGACCTCCGCGGAAGCATTGGAGCGGTTGCCGAGCTTGTCCTTCAGGCGCACCAGCCGCAGCGCGTTCACGCTGCGGTCGGGGCAAAAGCGCGGCACGAGAAAGCACGACAGTCCCGCCGCCGCCTGCGCCAGCACCAGGAAAGCGTCGCACATCGGCGCCGAGAAAAACCACTTGTGGCCCGAGAGCCGGTACTCGCAGCCGGGTCCGCGGCCACCGGCCGGCTGCGCCTGCGTGGTGTTGGTGCGCACGTCGGATCCGCCCTGCCGCTCGGTCATGCCCATGCCGATGAGCGCACCGCGCTTGCCGGCGGCCGGCGCGAAGCGGCTATCGTAGTCACGCGACAGCAGCAGCTCGAGCCAGGGAGCGAAGGCGGCGCCGGCGCGCGCGAGCGCGGGCACCGCGCCGTAGCTCATGGTGGCCGGGCACTGCGTGCCGTTCTCGATCTCCGCCCACAGCATGTAGCCGGCGGCGCGCGCCACGTGCGCTCCGGCACGCGGTTGCGCCCAGGGCCCGGTGTGCAGACCCTCCGCGACCAGGCGACGCATGAGCTCGTGCCAGGCGGGATGGAACTCGACCTCATCGCGACGCGCGCCGCGGCGATCGTAAGCGCGCAGCTGCGGTGGGTGGCGATTGGCCAGATCGCCGAGTGTGAACATCGTCACATCGCCGAGTCGCTCGCCGAGTGCCCGCAGCGCGGCCCGGTCGTGCGGCGCGCCCTCGCGCAGCAGCGCTTCCTCCAGCGCTGAATGGCTACTGAACAGGTTGTAATCAACGAGCTCGGCGGACTCATTTAACACTTCTCCAGTCGTAAGGCTCATGGTGGTATCCCGCTCGGTACGCTTCGCCGCAGTGTCGCGCGTTGGAGCATACATAGGGTCGCGCACCCGAGCGCGCAGTGAACAGGAGGCAGCTGGATGAAACTCATTTCCGCCAAAGTTGCGGTCGCGAGCTTACTGCTCACCGTTGCGGTGTCCGCGTGCGTCGTCGCGCCCGCTCCGGGCTATCACGCCGTGGTCGCCTTCGAGGCCCCGCCCCCGGTGCGCTTCGAAGTCGTCGGCATCGCTCCCGCTCCCGGATATTTCTGGGTGGGCGGCGCGTGGTTCTGGGAGGGCGGCCGCTACGCCTGGCATCCCGGTTACTGGCAGGCGCCGCGCCCCGGTTATCACTGGGTCGCGCACAGCTGGCGCCCGGCTGGTAACGGCTGGCGCATGGAGCCGGGACACTGGGCCCGAGGCTAGCGCCACCCCACCCCAAGAAATTGCGCTCGCGGTACTCGCCGGGCGAACACCCCTGAACAAGACGCGCAATTTCTTGGGGACCCCGGTAGCGTTTTGATCTGAGGCGGGCCGTCCCGGCGCTCCGGGGTAGCCTTCCAATTCCCTGATTTGCACTCCACGCCTCGCGCGCTGCACACTGCGCTGCGCCGGTGTTGACCGGCCCGACATTGAGGAGCGACAGCCATGAGGCCGACGGCGTGGACGGCGCATGCCTGGCTCGCGACCATGGCCGTCGCTGGAACGACCTTGCTCGCGGCGGCGCCGCCCGCTGCCAAGGAGACGGGCGCCATGGCCAAGTTCAGCCTTACCAGTACCGATATCACCGCGGGCGGCACGATCGCCAACGCCCAGGTGTTCCACGAGTTTGGCTGCAAGGGCGGCAACATATCACCGGCTCTCGCCTGGAGCGGCGCTCCAGCGGGTACCCAGAGCTTCGCGCTGCTGATGCACGATCCCGATGCGCCCACGGGCAGTGGCTGGTGGCACTGGATCGTGTTCAACATCCCCGCGGGGACCAGCTCGCTGCCGGCCGGGGCCGGAGATCCGAAGAAGGGCCTCATGCCGGCCGGTGCGGTGCAAGGCCGCAGCGACTATGGCAGCGTCGGCTACGGTGGACCCTGCCCGCCTCCGGGCAAGCCGCATCACTACAACTTCAACCTCCATGCGCTGAAGGTGCCCAAGCTCGAGGTTCCCGAGGGTGCGAGCGCTGCGTTGATCGCTTTCAACGTGCGCGCACAATCGCTCGGCGAAGCGCAGCTCACGGGGATGTATGGCCGCTAGTGACCGCCGGCCGGCGGTGTGGCCGTGGCTGGTCATGCCGCTCATCGTGTTGCTGGTGTTCTACGCACTGCATCGCCTGCAGCACGCGGCGCGCATCGCTGCCGCGCCGGCCGGTGCCGTCTCCGCCGAGCGGCCGATGGAGCAATGAGCTCGAGGTGAGTGGCCCGCTCGCCGAGCGCGATTAGCCAAATTTCCTGGGGTGCCTCAGCGGGGTCCCCAAGAAATTTGGCATCTTGCCAATCGAATTGTGCTTGCCGAGCGCGATTAGCCAAATTTCCTGGGGTGCTTTAGCATAGCCGCCCTTTTTCTGACCACCGGCCGACAGCGTCGGTACCCTTTATGTCTGGCCGCTCGCCTGCCTCCGCACCGCCTCGCCCGCACTCACGCACCGCCACCCGCGCGCGCAGCACCGCAGCGCGTGCGCCCGGTGCGGCGCGGGCACCGAAAGTTGGCTTCGTAAGCCTCGGGTGTCCCAAGGCGCTGGTGGACTCGGAGCGGATACTCACCCAGCTGCGTGCGGAAGGTTACGAGATCGCTCCGACCTACCAGGCGGCGGACCTGGTGGTCGTCAACACCTGCGGCTTCATCGACGCGGCGGTGGATGAGTCGCTCGACTCGATCGGCGAGGCGCTCGAGCAGAACGGGCGCGTCATCGTGACCGGCTGCCTGGGCGCACGCCCGGAGCGCATCCTCGAGCGCCACCCGCGTGTGCTCGAGGTGACAGGTCCCCAGGCTTACGAGCAGGTGGTGAGCGCGGTGCACGCGCACCTGCCGCCCGTACACGATCCGTTCCTCGATCTTGTACCGCCGCAGGGAGTGCGGCTCACACCGCGTCACTATGCGTACCTCAAGATCGCGGAAGGCTGCAACAACCGCTGCAGCTTCTGCATCATTCCCTCGATGCGCGGCCGGCTCGCGAGCCGCCCCATCGATGAGGTAATGCGCGAAGCCGAGCGCCTCGCCGCCGCCGGAGTGAAGGAGCTGCTGGTCATCTCGCAGGACACGAGTGCCTATGGAGCGGATCTGCGCTACGCGCGGCGCAGCTGGCGGGAGCGGGAGCACGAGACGCGCTTCATCGACCTGGCGCGGGCGCTCGCTGAGCTCGGCGTCTGGGTGCGCCTGCACTACGTCTATCCGTACCCGCACGTCGATGCGGTGATTCCGCTGATGGCGGAGCGGCGCGTGCTGCCGTATCTCGACATTCCGTTCCAGCACGGCAGTCCTGCGGTGTTGAAACGCATGCGCCGCCCGGCGCACGCCGAGGACGCCCTCGCCCGCATCCGC
>Ga0306926_10004566_pt1 | contig 14565 bp, 12 predicted proteins | sample flu12Cox44000178_FD_203759 | JGI IMG/M metagenome (GOLD analysis project Ga0306926, IMG submission 203759) | Lab enrichment of tropical soil microbial communities from Luquillo Experimental Forest, Puerto Rico - flux8day.12C.oxic.44.000.178 (v2)... | ecosystem: Environmental > Terrestrial >...
TTGAATGAATTCGCCGACAAGGCCGGAGTCGAGATACTGTCGCTCCCGACCGGACAGGGCTTACTGGCGAAGCCCTATTGACGATATCGGAAAAATTGGAACGGCCGCTGATTTGAATCGGGGTCGAACCCCTCTCATTTCTCTAGCCAATCGGCGCACTTCGGCACGGATTCGCTGCCCCACGGCATGATCGGTACGCTCGAGGTCGAGTTCTTGGGCGAGCCTTCGGTCAGCTTGTCCGAATAGACGACATAAACCAGCACGTTGCGCTTGATATCGCAGCCGCGCACGATCTGCATCTTCTTGAACAGGATCGAGCGGCGGCGGCGGTATATCTCCTCACCCTGCGCGAATTTGTTCTTGAACTGGATGGGTGCGACCTGGCGGCAGGAGAGCGAAGTGTCGGAGACTTCCTCGGCGATGCCGAGCCAGCCCTTGACGCCCCCGCGCTCGGGCACCGTGAAGTGGCACGCCACGCCCTCGACCTCGGGATCGTCGATCGCATAGGTCGCGAGCTTGTCGTTGGGTGTGAGCCATTTGAACACGGTCGATTTGCGGAAGATGAGATCCGGCTCGTCGGCGGCACGCGTGGCGGAGGTGAGACCGGTGCTCAGGATGAGTGCGAGCACTGCAGCCATGAACAAACAGCGCTTGGCGATGAACGATCGGTGGCGCACGCCCGCCGCTCCCTTTTCGACCGCAGCCGATATGGGGAGCGGCGCGGGCGAATACCAGCGTCAGGCGTGACCGGCCTGGTTAGCCTCTTCGATGATCTCCAGGCGATTGCCGACCGGGTCGGACACGTGGAAGCGCCGGATGTGCGGCAGGTCAGTGTCCCACTTGGGCTCGAAACCGGCGCCGGCGAGCAGCTTCGCAAGTTCGTCGAGATTCGAAACGCGCAAACCCGGGTGCGCCTTTCGGGCAGGACGGAAGTCCGCCTCGACGCCGAGATGAATTTCCACCGGGCCGCTGCGCAGCCACAGCCCGCCGCGCTTCGCCAGGATGTCGGGTTTCTTCACCTCGGTCATACCGAGCAGCCCGACGTAGAACGGTCGGCAACGATCCTCGGATCCCGGCGGGATCGCCAACTGAACGTGATCGAGCTTGGTGATGACGGTCGCCATTTGCTGTGGTCCTGATCTGCAGGTTCCGCAAACGCGATACTACACGTCGCGCGGGTCCGGATCGAAGTGTTTCTTCAGGCCGGCCCAGCAATCGGCGTAGTCGTCCTGGCGCGCCTCGCTGGTAGCGGCATATTTCGTGACCCGCTGTCGCAAACGGCTTTCGAACATGAACGCCAACGTGTTGGTGAGCTTCACCGGGTTGAGGTCCGCTTGGCTGGCGTGACGGAAGGCGTCGCTGTCCGGGCCGTGCGGCAACATCATGTTGTGCAGGCTCATACCGCCGGGCACGAAGCCTTCGGGCTTGGCGTCATAGACGCCGTACACGAGGCCCATGAACTCCGACATGATGTTGCGATGATACCAGGGCCCGGGCGGAAGGTGTTCTCGGCCACCGACCAGCGCTCGGGCAACAGCACGAAATCGATGTTGGCAGTGCCGTGCGTTTCCGACGGCGAGGTCAGGCAGGTGAAAATCGATGGGTCGGGATGGTCGAAGAGGACCGCACCGACCGGCGAGAAGCGCCGCAGGTCGTATTTGTAAGGCGCATAATTGCCGTGCCAGGCAACCACGTCGAGCGGTGAATGATCGATCTCGGTGCGATAAAGCTCGCCGCCCCATTTCAGGAACAGCGTGCAGGGCTCTTCCACGTCCTCATATGCAGCGACCGCGGTTTCGAAGTCGCGTCGGTTGGCGAGGCAGTTCGCACCGATCGGACCGCGATCCGGCAAAGTAAAAGCGGCACCGTAGTTCTCACAAACGTAAGCGCGCGCTGGGCCGCCGGTAAGTTCGACCCGGAAGATGACGCCGCGCGGAATCACGCAGACCTCGCCCGGCTTGATCTCGATGACGCCGAACTCGGTGCGGAAGACGAGGCCGTTCTCCTGCGCGACGACGAGCAGCTCGCCGTCGGCATTGAACATGTGCTCCCGCGTCATCGACTGGGTGACGAGCGCCACGTGGCTCGCCATGCCGGCGAGCGCCTCGGCGTCGCCCGCCGTCGTGATGGTGCGCAGGCCGGTGACGAATGTGAGCTTGTCCTTCGGGACCGGGATCGGGCTCCAGCGCAATTGCCCGAGCGGCAGTTCGTCGTCCTCGCGCGCCGGCCCGGTGCGGATCAAACCTTTTTCGATGCGGCGGAACCGGCCGGTGTGCCGCACGGTCGGGCGGATGCGGTAAAGCCAAGACCGCTGATTGCTCGCTTGCGGCGCCGTGAAGGGCGAGCCGGAGAGCTGCTCGGCATAAAGGCCATAGTTGACGCGCTGGGGCGAGTTACGGCCGATCGGCAAGGCCCCCGGCAGCGCCTCGGTCTCGAAACTATTGCCGAAGCCCGACATGTAGCGCGGCGCGGAGGGTTGCGGGCGCGCCGAACGCGCTCGCGTGGCTGGGCGATCCAGCATGTCATGGGTGCTCATGACGGCTCCTCCCGATGTTTTTGCTGGTTTCCTAGTGTCCGAATTACGAAGTTCGCCGGAGTTGCAGCTCGGCCGAGAGCGGACTTCGGAATTGTAGGACACTAGCAAATCTATGATTCTAGGCCGCTTTGAACCCGAAGTTCGCAGCCGGACTCGCGTCAGTTATTGTGCGAACTTCAGGTTCGCGGCACTAGGACGTTAGTTGCACGGAACGCAATGTCAATGCGAGGGCGGCGCAGCGCTCGCCAGCAACCGGCGCCGTTGCGCATGTGGGTAACTTCGGCCATGGTCCCGCCGTCCACAAAACAAGAGGAAGCGCCGTGAAGCTCTATTCCTACTTCCGCTCCTCGGCCGCCTACCGGGTGCGGATCGCGCTCAATTTCAAGAACATCGCCTACGACATGGTACCGATCCATCTGCAAAAGGACGGCGGCCGCCACAAGAGCGCGGAATATCGCACGGTGAATCCGCAAATGCGCGTGCCAGCGCTGGAACTGCCGGGCGGCGAAGTCTTGGTGCAGTCGCTCGCGATCATCAATTATCTCGAGGAGACTTTCCCGGAACCGGCGCTGCTGCCGCCGGATGCGCGCTCGCGCGCGCATGTGCGCGCGATTGCCGACATCGTCACCTGCGATATTCACCCGCTCAACAATCTCGCGCCGCTCAATTATTTGCGCGACTCGCTCAAGCAGGACCAGGCGGCGGTGCGCGGGTGGTATCACCACTGGATCCTTGAGGGCTTCGCGGCGATCGAAGCACTGATCAAGCCCGGCCCTTTCGCGTTTGGGCCGGCGGTAACGCTGGCCGACGTTTGTCTTGTGCCGCAGGTCGCCAACGCCAAGCGATTCAAAGTCCCGCTCGATGTATTTCCCAAGATCGTTGCGGCCGAAGAGGCGTGCCAGCAGCTTCCCGCATTCGAAAAGGCGCGGGCGGAAAACCAACCCGACGCGGAGTAAGGCCGATTTCCGAAGCTCCCTCGCCGGGGAATGCGGCAGCGCATTCCGGCCCGCGTCACGGTGCGCCCGCAGCGCGGCGGAGCATTGCGCTGGTGCTCCTGTGGATGAGCGGCGTGCTGGTGTCGTTCACGGTGATGGCGCTCTCGATCCGCGCGCTCAGCCGGACGCTCGGCGTCTTCGAAATTCTCAGCATTCGCACCGGCATCGGCCTCGTGGTGCTTTCCGTGCTCGCACTGGCGCGGCCGAAGCTTCGCCTCCAACTCACCATGCGCCATATCTGGCTGCAGGCGACCCGCAATGTGCTGAGTTTCTTCGGGGGGTTCGCCTGGGCGCTCGGCCTTACGCTGCTGCCGTTCGCAACCGTCTTCGCGCTCGAGTTCACGACGCCCGCCTGGGTCGCGCTTTTTGCCGTGCTCATTCTGGGGGAGCCAATGACGCCGAGCCGGATTGGCGTCGTGGTGCTCGGGCTCGCCGGCATATTCCTGATTACGCGACCCGGCCTCGAAGGTTTCCAGCCCGCCTCGCTCCTGGTGCTCGCGGCAGCGGTCGCGCTCGGCGGATCCGCCATCGCCACCAAGAAGCTGACCGAATCGCAAACAACATTCGCCATCCTGTTCTGGATTAATGCGATGCAGCTGCCGATGAATCTCGCCGGAAGCGACCTCTTGTTCGTACGCAAACTCGGCTCGATCGATCTCTTGCCGCTGATCGGCGTCGCTATTTCGGGCCTGACCTCGCACTTCTGTCTCACCAACGCGCTCCGTTACGGGGACGCCACGGTGGTCTATCCGCTCGATTTCTTGCGGTTGCCGCTGATCGCGCTGATCGGCTGGTGGTTCTACCGCGAGGCCCTCGACCCGATGGTGTTCGCCGGCGCCGCCCTGATCATTGCCGGCGTACTGTGGAACCTGCACGACGCCGCCCGGGGCAAATGACACGCCAGGGTCCGCCTCCACAGTTTAGTCACGTTCCGGTGCGCTTCATCGGCGGATTGCCCGCCGGGGCGGGATTCTGGGGACGCGAGGAATGGGCCTGCGACTGACCGGACCCCTGGCTGCAGTCGCGCTTGTTGCGGCAGCCGCGAGCGCCCTGGCGCAAGGCGTGCCGCCGCCTTACGGCACCCCGCCGCAGTACGGCACCCAGCCGCAGTACGGCACCGCGCCTGCCGCGAACCAGGTTTGCGTCCGGCTCGAGAGCCAGCTCGCCATGATCGATCGCGGTCAGACCGATCCGGCACGTGCCGATCAGGTCAAGCGGACCGAGGATCTCGCGCGCCAGCAGCAGGCCGAACTCGATCGGCTTCAGGCGGTGGCGCGGCGCAACGGCTGCGAAAGCTCAGGCTTTTTCCTGTTCGGCGGCCAATCGCCCCAATGCGCCGACGTTAACGGCCGCATCCAGCGGGTGCGCGGCGACCTCGACCGCACCAACAACGACCTGCAGCGCCTGCAGGGCAATACGCCCGACCGCAGCGACCAGCGCCGTGCTGTCCTGATGCAGCTCGCCCAGAGCGACTGCGGGCCGCAATATCGCGCAGCCGCGCCGCCGCGACCGCAAAACTTCTTCGAGGCGCTGTTCGGCGGCGGGAACGTCGCCCCGAGTCCCGCGCTTGGCGGCTACCCCGGCAGCACCGATCTGCCGCAGACCGGAACGTATCGGACGCTGTGCGTGCGCACCTGCGACGGCTTCTACTATCCGATCTCGTTCTCCACAGTGCCGAGCCGCTTCCCCGACGACGAGCGCACCTGCCAGCGCACGTGCCCGGCCGCGGAGGTGATGCTCTTCACCCATCGCAACCCGGGCGAGGACGTGAACCAGTCGGTGTCCCTGACCGGGCGCGCCTATCGCGACCTGCCGAACGCGTTCCATTATCGCCAGACGGTCGATGCGGCGTGCTCGTGCCGGCGGCCGGGCCAGAGTTGGGCCGATGCCCTCGGCCGCGATCTCACCGTCGAGCGCGGCGACGTCGTCGTCACCGACCAAAACGCCAAGACGCTGGCACAGCCCAGGCAGGAACCGCCCGCGAAGCAGTCGAAGCAGGATGCGCGCAAGAAAGGGGCGCTGGAGCCGACGCAAGCGCAGCCGGCGGCTCAGACGGTGCCTGCGCCCGAGCCAGCCGAAAAAGGCACGATCCGCTCGGTCGGCCCGCAGTTCCTGCCGGGGCGATAGAGCCCTTGTTCTCGCAAGTTAGGTCGATCTACCCACAACGCGGCACCCTTGGCGGCGCGGCGCAGATTTGCCACATAGCGGCCTCGCGCGAAAAACCGCGGCGGAGCTTTCTAACGATGACAGCAGCCGAAGCCCTCGTTGCCGACGTCGGGCACGATTTCATCCGCGACATCGTCACGGGGGACGTGGCGGCCAGGCGCGTTGCCGACGTGGTCACACGCTTCCCACCCGAGCCGAACGGCTATCTCCACATTGGCCACGCCAAGTCGATCGCGCTCAACTTCGGCGTGGCGCAGGAGTTCGGCGGCCGCTGCCACCTGCGCTTCGACGACACCAACCCGACCAAAGAAGAGCAGCAATACATCGACGCGATCGAGCGCGACGTGCGCTGGCTCGGCTACGACTGGAACGGTCACCTCTATCACGCGTCGGATTACTTCGAGCAGCTCTATGAGTGGGCCGAGCACTTAATCCGCGCCGGCAAGGCTTACGTGGACGATCAATCCCAGGCGCAGATGCGCGCGAGCCGCGGCACGCTCACCGAGCCGGGCAGCAACTCGCTTTTCCGCGAGAGGAGCGTCGAGGAAAACCTCGACCTGTTCCGCCGCATGCGCGCAGGTGAGTTTCCCAACGGCGCCCGCGTGCTGCGCGCCAAGATCGACATGGCGTCCGGCAACATCAACCTGCGCGACCCGGTGCTCTACCGCATCCTGCATGCCGAGCACCCGCGCACCGGCAAGGCGTGGAGCATCTACCCGAGCTATGACTTCGCGCACGGCCAGTCGGACGCGATCGAAGGCATCAGCCATTCGCTCTGCACGCTGGAGTTTGAAGATCACCGGCCGCTCTATGACTGGTTCCTCGAGAATTTGCCGGTGCCCGCGCGGCCGCGGCAGTATGAGTTCGCTCGGCTCAATCTCTCCTACACGGTGCTCTCCAAGCGCGTGCTGATTGAACTGGTCCGCGACGGCCACGTCGCCGGTTGGGATGATCCGCGCATGCCTACCATCGCGGGCTTGCGTCGGCGCGGGATTCCGCCGGCGGCGATCCGCGAGTTCGTTCGCCGCGTCGGCGTCGCCAAGGCCAACAGCGTCGTCGACATCGGCATGTTCGAACATGCGGTGCGCGAGGTGCTCAACCGCACCGCCCTGCGGCGGATGGCAGTGCTGCGGCCACTGAAAATCGTGATCGAGAATTATCCCGAAGGCCAGAGCGAGGAACTCGAGGCGGTCAACCACCCGGACAATCCGGCTGCCGGCACGCGCCGCATCCGTTTCGGCCGCGAGCTTTACGTCGAGCGCGACGATTTTATGGAAAGCCCGCCGAAGAAATTCTATCGCCTTTCGCCCGGGCGCGAGGTGCGGTTGCGGTATGCGTATTTCATCACCTGCCGCGAGGTGGTGAAAAACGCGGCCGGCGAGGCGACCGAGCTGCGCTGCACCTACGATCCGGCGACGCGCGGCGGCAACGCGCCCGACGGCCGCAAGGTGCAGGCGACCTTGCACTGGGTCTCTGCCGCCGATGCGTTGAGCGCCGAGGTCCGGCTCTATAATCAGCTGTTTGCCAAACCCGACCCCAACGCCGGCGACTTCGCCGCCGATCTCAATCCGAACTCCCTCGAGGTACTCGCCGAAGCGAAGATCGAGCCCGCGCTCGCGGCCGATGATGCCGGCGCGCCGGTGCAGTTCGAGCGACAGGGATATTTTTATCGCGATCCCGATTCCAAGCCGGACCGGCTCGTGTTTAACCGCACGGTCGGGCTGCGCGATACCTGGGCCAAGGTGCGGGCGAGCGGAAATTAAAAATCGAAGGCCTCGCTCTTCGCCTTCGCCGACGCTTTGAGCAAAGTCGCGTCCGGTTCAGGCAGCGGGGTCCCCGGATCGGAGAAGCGGTTGGTGATCGGGTAGCGCCGGTCGCGGCCGAAGTTCTTCAACGTCACCTTCACGCCCGGCGCCGCTTGGCGGCGCTTGTATTCGGCGATGTTAAGCATGCGTTCGATCTTCATCACCACCTCGCGCTGGAATCCAGAGGCGACGATATCGGCGACCGGCTCCTCACGCTCGACCAGGCGTTCGAGAATCTGATCGAGCATGTCGTAAGGCGGAAGGGTGTCCTGATCCTTCTGGTCTTCGCGCAACTCCGCGCTCGGTGCACGCACGATCACGTTCTCGGGGATCACAGGGCCATCCGGACCGAGTGCGCCCATCGGCTTCCATTCATTGCGCAACCGCGTGAGACGATAAACTTCGGTCTTGTACAAATCCTTGATCGGATTGAAGCCGCCGTTCATGTCGCCGTAGAGCGTGGCGTAGCCGGCCGACATTTCCGATTTGTTGCCGGTCGTCACCACCATGAGGCCGAATTTGTTGGAGAGCGCCATGAGGATGACGCCGCGCACGCGCGCCTGCAGGTTCTCCTCGGTTACGTCGCGCGGCCGTCCGGCGAACACGGTGCCGAGCGCTTGCTCGAGGCCGATCACGCCAGGTTCGATCGGCACCACCTCGTAGGCGACGCCGAGCGCGCGGGCGATCGCGGCGGCATCCTCGATCGAATCGCGCGAGGTGAAACGGTAGGGCAGCATGACGCAGCGCACGCGCTGCGCGCCGAGCGCATCGACGGCGATCGCGGCGCACAGCGCGGAATCGATCCCGCCCGAGAGACCCAGCACCACGCCGGGAAAACGGTTCTTATCGACGTAATCGCGCAAGCCGAGCACACAGGCTTCGTAATCGGCTTCGTCACCCTCGACGAGGGTTGCGCGCGGGCCGTCGACGCAGCGCCAACCGCCCGACTCGCGCTGCCAGTGGGTGACCGCCACGCATTCCTCGAACGCCGGCAATTGCGCGCCGATCGTCCGATCCGCGTTAACCACGAACGAGGCGCCGTCGAACACCAGTTCGTCCTGACCGCCGATCTGATTCAAATAAACCAGCGGCAGTCCCGCCTCGACCACGCGTGACACCGCGATGTTGAGACGATGGGCGGTCTTGTCGCGCCAATAGGGCGAACCGTTCGGCGTGAGCAAAAACTCGCCGCCGGTCTCGGCCACGCACTCGACGACCTCAGACCCCCAGATATCTTCGCAGATCGGAATCCCGATGCGCACGCCCTTGAACACGATCGGGCCCGGCATCGGCCCCGGCACAAACACTCGCTTCTCATCGAACACGCCGTAGTTCGGCAGATCGACCTTGTAGCGGATGGCGGCGATGCGTCCGCCGGCGAGCAGCAGATAGGCGTTATAGAGCTTACCGTCACCGACCCACGGCGTCCCCATCAGCACCGCGGGTCCGCCGTCGGCGGTCTCGCGCGCGAGCGCCTCGTTCGCGACCCGGCAAGCGGCCTGGAAGCTCGGCTTGAGCACGAGGTCTTCCGGCGGATAGCCGGAGATGAACATCTCGGTGAACATGATGAGATCGGCGCCCCCGGCGGCCGCCTGGGCGCGCGCGCGACGCGCCCTCTCGGCGTTGCCGGCGATGTCGCCGACGATCGGATTGAGCTGGGCAAGCGCGATCGCGAGCCGGTCGACCGGTCGGATGTTCATGCCGAAGATGTAGCGCGCGGGACCGGCAGGCGCCAATCGCGCCCGACGGTCACAAGCGCGGGTTTCCCGAGCTCCGTCAGAGCCCGGCGACGGCCGGGAGGGGCTTCGGGTGCGCCGCGCGCTCGCGCTTGATCAGGTCGGCGAGCAGGAACGCCATCTCGATCGACTGCTCGGCGTTGAGCCGCGGATCGCACACGGTGTGATAGCGGCTCTGAAGATCCGCGTCGGTGATCGCGCGCGCGCCGCCGGTGCATTCGGTCACCTTCTGGCCGGTCATCTCCAGGTGCACGCCCCCGGCATAGGTGCCCTCGGCGCCATGAATGGCAAAGAAGCTCTGCACCTCTTTGAGGATCAAATCGAACGGCCGCGTTTTGTAGCCGTTGGCGGCGACGATGGTGTTGCCGTGCATCGGGTCGCACACCCACACCACCGATTTGCCTTCGCGCTTGATCGAACGGATGAGCGCCGGCAGGCGGTCGGCGACCTTGCCGGCGCCGACGCGGCAGATCAGCGTCAGGCGCCCCGGCTCGTTCTCGGGGCTGAGAATGTCGATCAGCCGCAGCAGGTCGTCAGCCTCGAGCGAGGGCCCGCACTTGAGCCCGATCGGATTTTTGATGCCGCGGAAATATTCGACGTGCGCGTGATCGTACTGGCGGGTGCGATCGCCGATCCACAGCATGTGGCCCGACGTCGAGTACCAGTTGCCGGGCGGCAGCGTGGAATCCTCGCGCGTGAGCGCCTGTTCGAACCCGAGCAGAAGCCCCTCGTGGCAGGTGTAGAAGTCGGTCGTCTTGAGCTCGGGGTGGTCCTCAAGGTCGAGTCCGCACGCCTGCATGAAGCCGAGCGCGTTCGAAATATGGTCGGCGAGTTCCTCATAGCGGCGCGACTGCGGGCTGTCCTTGACGAACCCGAGCATCCACTGATGCACGCTCGCGAGGTTGGCGTAGCCGCCGTGGGCGAAGGCGCGCAGCAGGTTGAGCGTCGCGGCGGACTGGCGATAGGCCTCGATCTGCCGGCGCGGATCGGGCGTGCGTGCGCTCGCCGTGAAGGCGATGTCGTTGATGATGTCGCCGCGGTAGCTCGGCAGCTCGACACCGTTCTGCTTTTCCGTCGGCGACGAGCGGGGCTTCGCGAACTGGCCGGCGACGCGGCCGACTTTGACGACCGGCAAAGCGGCGCCGTAGGTGAGCACCACCGCCATCTGTAGGAAAACGCGGAAGAAGTCGCGGATGTTGTTGGCGCCGTGCTCGGCGAAGCTCTCCGCGCAGTCGCCGCCCTGGAGCAGGAAAGCCTGCCTGTTGGCGACGTTCGCAAGCTTGCGCCTGAGTTCACGCGCCTCGCCGGCAAAAACGAGCGGCGGAAACGTGGCGAGCTGTTTTTCGACGTCCGCCAATGCTTGCGGGTCCGGATATTCCGGCACCTGCATGATCGGCTTCGTGCGCCAGTTATCGGGCGTCCAACGCTTATTCACGCGACCCTCCCGTTGCGTTTGTTGGGCCGGCAATTCGGCCTTATCTTCGCGCCGTGTTTATACCGACGGCGGGTGCCAAAAGCCAGCGGAGACCTTTTACTCCGCGGCGGCGCGGCCGTAGACCTTGCTGGGCGAGCGCATCGTCACCAGTTCCTCGGCCGCGGTCGGATGCACCGCCATGGTGGCGTCGAAGTCCGCCTTGGTCGCGCCCATCTTGATGGCGATGCCGAGCACTTGCGCCATTTCGCTCGCATCGGGGCCTACGATGTGGCAGCCGACCACGCGATCGGTGTTGTGGTCGACCACGAGCTTCATCATCACCCGGGTCTGCCGCCCCGAGAGCGTCGCCCGCATCGGCCGGAACTCCGCGCGATAAATATCGACCTTGCGCAGTCGCTCGCATGCCATGTCCTCGGTCATCCCGACCACGCCTACTTCGGGCTCCGAGAAGACCGCGCTCGGCACGTTGGTGTGATCGACCGGCGTGGGTTTTCCGCCGAACACCGTGTCGGCAAAGGCATGGCCCTCGCGGATCGCGACCGGGGTGAGATTGACGCGGTTGGTGACATCGCCGACCGCGTAGATGTGCGGCACCGAGGTCTGCGAATAGGAATCGACCGCGATGCCGCCGTGCTCGGCGCGCTTGACGCCGATTTCTTCGAGGCCGAGACCCATCACGTTGGGCCGCCGGCCGATCGCGAACATGACGCGATCGACCTCGATCGCATCGCCGTTATCGAGCGTTGCGACGAACTCGCCCGGCTTGTCGATCGAGGCGACGGTGCGGTTGGTGATCACCTTGATGCCGCTGCGCTCATACTCGGCGCGCACATGGGCGCGCACATCGTCGTCGAAGCCGCGCAGGATATTTTGCCCGCGGTAGACCAGCGTCACTTGCGAGCCCAGCCCCGCGAACACGCCGGCGAACTCGACCGCGATGTAGCCGCCGCCCTGGATGAGGATGCGCGGCGGCAGGTCGGGCAGATGAAACACTTCGTTCGAAGAGATCACGTGCTCAATGCCCGGGATGACATGGCCATGGAACGGCTGGCCGCCGGTCGCGATGAGGATGTGCTCGGCGCTCACATGCGCGCCGGTCGTCGCAAGCCGCACGGTGTGGGCGTCTTCCAGCACCGCCCGGCTCTTGACGATTTCGACGCCGGCCTTTTCCAGATTGGCGGTGTAGGCCGCCTCGAGGCGGGCAATTTCCTTATCCTTGTTGGCGATCAGGGTGCGCCAGTCGAACGACGGCGGCGCGACGCTCCAGCCGTAACCCGCCGCATCGGCAAAATCGTGAGAAAACCGCGACGCGTAGACCATCAGCTTCTTTGGAACGCAGCCGCGGATGACGCAGGTACCGCCCATCCGGTATTCCTCGGCAATCATCACCCTGGCGCCGTACCCGGCGGCGATGCGCGCGGCGCGCACGCCCCCGGAACCACCGCCGATGACGAATAAATCCACGTCGTAGCTGGCCATAGTCTTAATCCTCGCGGATCCGTGCCATACCGCGCACATTACGCCGGCGCCAAGAGCAATTTGTGGAGCGGGGTCGAGTGTTTTGGGCGATACTGCAGCAACGAGGCGATCGCAGCCCATGCACACGAAGCTTGCGCGCCTATCAGGCGCGCTCCTCCTGTTGCTGTCCGCATTCCCGGCATCGGCCGAGACCCTGCGCATCGGCATGGTCGGCGACCCGGCGACCCTCGATCCGGCGCAGAGCACGAGCGTGACCGACCGAGTGGCGCTTGCCGCGGTCTGCGACAAGCTCATCGAGCTCGATGCAAAGCTCACCTATGTGCCGCAGCTTGCGACCGGGTGGTCGTGGAGTGCCGATCGGCTTGCGCTGACGATGACGCTACGCGACGGCGTCGTGTTTCATGACGGCGCGCCGCTCGACGCCGAGGCGGTGCGGTTCAATTTCGAACGCAACAAAACGGCGCCCTATTCGCGCCGGCAGTCGGAACTCAAGCCGGTCAAAACCGTGACCGTGATCGATCCGCACACGGTGCGCATCGAGCTTTCGGAACCCTATGCCCCGCTGCTCGCGCAACTCGCCGACCGCGCCGGCATGATGGTCTCGCCCAAGGCGGCGCGGGAGTTTGGCGAGAAGCTCGCGACCCATCCGGTTTGCGCCGGACCCTACAAATTCGCCGAATGGGTGGCGCAGGACCGCATCGTGTTCGAACGGTTCGCCGGCTACTGGAACGCGGGCGCCATCTGGTTCGACAAGGTGACCTATCTCCCTATTCCCGACGACACCGTGCGGCTCGCAAACCTGCGCGCCGGCGGACTGCAGATCATCGAACGCGTTTCGCCAAGCGACGTCGCCACCCTACGTTCCGACTCGCGCGTCAAGCTCTACGAGGCGCGCTCGATCGGCTATCGCGTGCTCTCGATCAACACCAACAAAGGGCCCGCGGCGAAGTCGCCCCTGGGCCGCAGCGCGGGCTTGCGCGAAGCCTTCGAACTGTCGCTCGACCGCGCGATCATCAATCAGGTGGCCTTCGACGGCGTGTTCATTCCGTCCAACCAGCCGGAGGCGCCCGGCACGCCGTTTTACGCCACGGCGTTGCCCGCGCCGCGCCGCGATCTCGATCGCGCCCGTGCGCTGGTCGCGGCGAGCGGCATGGCGCGCGTTCCCGTCAATTTTTTACTCAGCAACGATCCGCTCGACCAGCGCGTGGGACAGATCATCCAGGCGATGGCGGGCGAAGCCGGCTTTGACGTGAAGCTCGAGGTGACCGAGAGCGCATCTTTGCTCGGACGCCTCAAGAGCGGCGATTATGAGCTGGCGCTGCTCATCTGGAGCGGCCGGCCCGATCCGGACGCCAACATCGCCATGTGGGTCGCCTGCGACGGTTTCATCAACTGGGGCAATTACTGCGATCCGCATCTCGACCACATATTGCGTCAGGCGCGCACGACGAACGACGTGAAGGAGCGCGCCGAGTTATACGCGCAATCGGCCGCGATCTACCTTGCGGCGCGGCCTTACCTGTTCCTCTACCATCTCAAGTGGCTCTGGGGCGTGTCGGCCAAGCTCGACGGCTTCGTGCCGCATGCCGACGGCATCATCCGGCTGCAGGGGTTGCGGCTGAGGTGAAACAAACACAGACGTCATCCTGAGGAGCCGGCCAAAGGCCGGCGTCTCGAAGGATGGCCACACGCGCTGAGTTTGCTTCCATCCTTCGAGACGCTCTGCGCAGACGCGCCGAGCTCCTCAGGATGACGGTTGTGTTTGTTTATCGCCCGTCGTGTTCTTACAAATTATGGCCGCGCTTCTTCATCTCGGCGCGCACGCGCGTCATCACTTCGTCCTGCATACGATTCGCCCACTGCTGAATGCGTGCGTAGCTCTCATCGAGGATTTTAGGTTCTTCGGTCAGGATCTTTTTTCCCGTCGGCGACTTGTAAAAGGCGACCGCCTCCTTGAGCTCCTGCTCGGTAAAACGCTGCGCGTAGAGCTTCACGATCTCGTTGGTCATCTCGGCGATGCGCGGCTGGTATTCGCTGCGCAGCTGCGCGCTCACTTCGTCGAGGTCTTTGCTCAGGCCGGGGTTGGTTTGCAGGATCGTGCCCGTTGTCTGCTGAACGACGCCGACCACGACGGGTTCGACCAGGTTCTTGACGCCTTTGATTTCCATCAGTTCGCGTGCGCTCGCGAGCGTAGCCGCCGACGGCTGTTGCGCCTGCGCGGAGACGGTTGCGGCGGCGAGCGCAAGCCCGAGCGCGACCGCACGCGCGGTCGGGACAAAAAATCTGGCCATGATGTAAGGGCTCCCTCTGACGTTCCGCCCCGCTTGGAACAGCTTTTTGCTTAGGCTTTTCTTATTCGCGCGCGGCGCGAAGGTAAAGCCGCCTCGCCGGGTTCACTCCGGCTTCTCGATGA
>Ga0306926_10004568_pt1 | contig 14562 bp, 14 predicted proteins | sample flu12Cox44000178_FD_203759 | JGI IMG/M metagenome (GOLD analysis project Ga0306926, IMG submission 203759) | Lab enrichment of tropical soil microbial communities from Luquillo Experimental Forest, Puerto Rico - flux8day.12C.oxic.44.000.178 (v2)... | ecosystem: Environmental > Terrestrial >...
TTTCTTTGCCATGTTCTCGGCGGTGCCGCGGCAGGTCATCAGCTATCCCAACAAATATGAGCCGGGCACCATCGTCGTGAACACGCACGAGCGCCGCCTGTATCTGGTTCTCGGCAAGGGCCAGGCAATGATGTATGGCATTGGAGTCGGCCGTGAGGGTTTTACCTGGGCGGGGGTCTCGACCGTCACCGACAAGCGGGAATGGCCGGACTGGACGCCGCCTCCCGAGATGCTGCGGCGTCGACCTGATCTTCCACACCACATGCGCGGCGGCCCGGCCAATCCGCTCGGTGCGCGCGCCATGTACCTTGGCGATACCATGTATCGCATCCACGGATCGAACGAGCCGCACACTATCGGGACAGCGGCGACCTCGGGTTGCATTCGGCTCACCAACGAGGACGTGATTGATCTCTATAATCGTGTGAAGATCGGCGCGACAGTAATCGTGCAGAGATAGTCGTGGATCACCGGCTGAGCGGCAGCACGGATTGCTGCCGCTTCCGTTCCCGTGCGTGATGGGACGACGGAGCCCTCCCGGGCATTCCAACGATCGCTTTCCACCATCTGGGAATTCGCGCTAGTTTGGCGGCTCCGACACGGAGGTTTGCCATGAACGCGCTCGGCAAGGCGTTGATCCTGCCCGCGGTGATCGTGGGGCTACTCCTTGCTGGTCATTGCGTTGCTGCCGCGGGGGAGCCGGTCACCCTGCGGCTCGGATATGGCGCTGCTGCCGAAGAGCCGCTCTGGCTGGTTGTCGCCAGGCCCGAGCTCACCCGCGATGCCGGCAAGATCTACAATCTCGATGCCACCCGTTTCCCGGGCTCCGACAAGCGCGCCCAGGCGCTCGAGGCCGGCGCCATCGAGCTTGCTTCCAGCAGCGCAAACGGCGTGATCTTCGCCGCTGCCGAGGGCGTCACCGCCAAGATCATCGCCTCGATCTCGCGCGAGAGCACGCGTGGCTTCAGCACTGGCTTCTATGTCAAGGAGAGCTCGCAGATCCGGTCCGTGCCCGATCTCAAGGGGAAGGTCGTCGCGATCAACGGCTTTTCCACATCGGGCCATCTCTGGCTCAAGGCTGCGCTGGAGAAGCACGGGCTCGACGAGAGCGACGTCACCATCACACCCATTGCGTTCCCGGCCATGCAGCAATCTCTGGAAGCGGGCAAGATCGACGTCGCGGAGCTGCCGCAGCCTTTCGCCGCGCTGGCGGAAAAGGAGATGAAGCTGCGGAAGATATTCGATGCGAAATACGGGGTCCCGTTCGACGAGGAATTGATTGTTCTGGTCGGCAAGGATGAGTTTCTCAAGAGCAACGCCGTTGCGGTGCGCGCCTTTCTCGCCGATCTCAAACGTGTGACGCAGTTCTATCTGGAGAAGCCGCGCGAGGCGCGCAGCCTTCTCATCGAAGCCAAGATGGTGCGGGTGACGCCCGAGATCTACCTGACAATGAACGACTATTACCGCGCCCCGAATCTGCAGGTCGACCTCGACGCGCTCGCGAAGATGCAGGAGTTTCAGATCAAGGCAGGCTTTCAGAAGAAGAAGGTCGATGTCCGGTCGCTGGTCGATCCTGGATATCTGCCGGAATGAGCATGTTCACAAAAGCTCGGCGATGCCTCTTCTGGAGGTAAGGGACCTCGACAAGACCTTCACGGCGGATGACCGCTTGATCACCGCGCTTGACCGCTTGTCCCTGACAGTCGATGAGCATGACTTCGTGTCGATCGTCGGTCCTTCGGGCTGCGGCAAGAGCACGTTCCTGCACATAGTAGGTGGCTTCGAGCCCGCCACCGCCGGAGAGGTCAGGCTTAATGGGCAGCCGGTGGGGGCCCCCGGGCCGGACCGCGGCATGATGTTCCAGGACCTCTCGCTGTTTCCCTGGCTTACCACCATCGAGAACGTCGCCTGGCCGTTGGAGATGAAAGGGCTGCGCAGGCGCGAGCGCTTGGCCAAGGCGAATGAATATCTCGATCTCGTGCATCTCTCGCGCTTCGCCGGCCTCTATCCGGCCGAGCTCAGCGGCGGGATGAAGCAACGCGTTGCGCTCGCGCGCCTGCTTGCCCTCGATCCGCACATCATGCTGATGGACGAACCCTTCGGTGCCGTCGACTCGCAGACCCGAGAGCTCCTGCAGGAGGAGCTGCAATCGATCTGGCGGCGCGCGCGCAAGACCGCTCTGTTCGTCACCCATGACCTCGACGAGGCGATCTATCTGGGCACGCGCCTGCTGGTGTTCACGGCACGGCCGGGACGCATCAAGGCCGATATCGGCATGCCGGACGTCGATCGGTCCGGCGATTACCGCAAGTCGCAGAGCTTTCTCGCCTTGCGCGCGCAGGTCTGGGATCTGCTGCGCGAGGAGGTCCTCAAGGCACGCGCGATGGAGGAGGCATAGCGATGGGGCAGGCATGAAGGCAGCCTCGGTCACGGCGCAGCACTGGCTGTTGCCCGCACTGGTGCTGGCGGCTTGGCAGATCTTCGGCGCCGCCGGCCTGCTGCCGCGCTATCTCTCGACACCGACTGCAATCGCCGTCGCACTCTGGGAGATCGCGCGCACGGGCGAGCTGTTCGCGGCGCTGGCCGTCAGCCTCTTCCGCGTGGCGGCCGGTTTCGCGCTCGGGACCGCAGCCGGAATGCTTCTCGGCCTTGCCGCCGGGATGATCCCGGCCGTGCGGCATTTTTTCGATCCGCTGGTGTCGTTCCTCTATGCCATCCCGAAGGTCGCGTTCCTGCCCGTCCTGTTGCTGCTGCTCGGGCTGGGTCATGCATCCAAGATCGCCCTGATTGGCTTCTCCTGCTTCTTTCCGGTCTTTATCGCTGCGCGCCATGCGGTGCTGTCGGTTAACAGGCTGTTCCTGTGGGCCGCCCGCAACATGGGTGCTCCGCCGCACATCATCTTGTTCCGTGTCCTGATTCCGGGTGCCGCTCCAGAGTTGTTTGCCGGCATCCGCATCGCGTTGGCGCACGCCTTCGTCGTGCTGTTTGCAGCCGAGCTGATCGGCTCCAAATCGGGCCTTGGCACCATCATCTCCTATGGCGAGGAGTGGGTGCGGTTCGACCTGATGTTTGCGGGCATCGTCTGCTTTGCCGCGCTTGGATTTCTCGGCGACCGTCTCCTGCTGGCGGTCCGCGCGCGCCTGCTCAAGGGCCAGATGCTCGCGACCGAGGAGCGGCTGCTGCAATGATGGCCGGTTTGAAGTCCTTGCAGATGGGCAGCAGGATCGCGCGTTGGTATTCGATCCCTTTGCTGCTTGTCCTCTGGCAGGCTGCCGTGGCCAGCGGCCTCGTTCACTCCCGATTATTGCCGGGGCCAGGAACGGTCTGGACAGCGTTGCTTGAGGAGACCGGCAATGGCGCGCTGATCCATCATGCGGGTATTACGCTTGCCCGCGCGCTCACGGGCTTCTCTCTGGCGGCGCTGATCGGCATGCCGTTTGCCATTGCCATGGCGCGCTCCACGCTGATGCGTAATCTGTTGGAGCCGATCTTCTTCGTCGGCTATCCGGTTCCGAAAATCGCGCTGTTTCCGGTCTTCACCTATGTCTTCGGGATCGGAACGCCCTCGAAGATCGCCTTCACGTTTCTCGAATGTCTCTACCCCATCGTGGTGACCTGCTATTTCGGTTTCCGCGGCGTCGAGACACGGCTCATCTGGAGCGCACAGAATTGCGGTGCGGACCGCGTGACGATTCTTCGCCGCGTGATCCTGCCTGCCGCCATGCCGAGTGTTTTTTCCGGGCTGCGCATTGCGCTACCGGTCTCGATCATCGTGGTCGTGATCACAGAGATGATCGGGGATTCGGTTGGGCTTGGATATTACATCACAATCTGGAGCACGCGGTTTCGCTTCGCCAATGTCTACGCCGCCATCGTGGTCATCGGCATCTGCGGCCTGGCGCTCGATCAGGCGCTGCTGGCCGTGCGCCGCCGCGCCTTGCCATGGCAGCGCGAACAGAGTTGATGAACAAGCTGAATGATGTGCGTCCGGGCGCCGGACGTCCCTATGTCGGGGCGCCGATGCCCCGCCGCGAGGATGATCGCTTCGTCCGCGGCCAGGGTCGTTATGTGGATGATGTGATGCTGCCGGAGACGGCATGGATCACGTTCGTGCGCAGCCCGCATGCGCATGGCCGCATCCGGTCCCTGGCCACCGCAACAGCGGCGGCGCGGACCGGGGTGCTGGCCATTCTCACCGCGCGCGACTGGATGCAGGCGGCTCTGGGCGAGCTCACCGTGGTGCATCCGATGCCGTTCGGCAACGGGCAGCCCATGCACTGCGTGCCGCGACCCGCCTTCGCGTCGGAAAAGGTTCATCACGTGGGCGACGTCGTGGCAGCGGTGGTGGCGGACAGCCGCCTCACCGCGCAGGAAGCGGCAGAGACGGTCGAGGTCGAGTACGAGCCTTTGCCGGCCGTGGTGGGGCCGGACGAGGCGCTTGCGCCGGATGCACCGTTGCTGCACGCCCGGTTCGCCACCAATGTCGTGTTCGAAATCGAGCGCGGCGACCGCCGCCGGACGGAAGAAGCGCTGAGCGGGGCCGCGAAAGTGGTCGAGCTCACGCTTGCAAGCAACCGGCTGGCGGCGAGCCCGCTCGAGCCGCGCGCGTATCTGTGCGATTACGACAGGGCAAGCGGACGCGGCACGCTGTACGCAACTTGCCAGCAGCCGCACTATTTGCGCCGCTGGCTCTCGGTCTACACGGTGCGCATCCCCGAGCACAGGCTGCGGGTGGTCGCTCCCGATGTGGGGGGCGCCTTCGGGGTGAAGGGAAACTTCTCGGTCGAAGTATCCACGGTCGTGTGGGCGGCGCAGCTTCTGCGCCGGCCGGTGAGATGGACCTCGACCCGCAGCGAGGCTTTTATTTCCGACACTCAGGCGCGCGACCATCATAGCGTTGCGCGCATGGGCTTTGCCGCCGATGGCCGAATCGTTGCGATGGCGGTCGACACGGTTGCGGCGCTGGGCGGCTATTTGAGCAACTTCGCGCCCAGCATCCCCGGCAACTCCTATCCGCAGACGCTGACTGGTCTCTACCGCACGCCAACCCTGCATTTGCGGGTGCGCGGCGCCTATACCAATACTGTGCCGGTCGACGCCTATCGCGGCTCCGGCCGGCCGGAGGCAACCTGGGTCAACGAGCGCCTTATCGAGCGCGGCGCGCATGAGCTCGGCATCGATGCGGCCGAGATCCGCCGGCGCAATCTGCTCGCCGCCGGCGACTTTCCATATCCGGCTCCAGGCGGCCGAACCTATGACTGCGGCGATCCGCCCGCGCTGCTCGCAGCACTGCTGCAATCCGCCGATTATGCCGGCCTGCGTCGCAAGCAGGCCGCGCTGCGCAAGCAGGGCGCTCTGATGGGCATTGGGCTTGCCGCGTTCGTTGACAAGGCGGGCACCGGGCCGAGCGCGAGCCTTGCACAACGTGGGGGCCTGCATGGCGGATGGGAAAGCACTATCGTACGCGTGCACACCGACGGCAAGGTGACGTTGTTTGCCGGAACGCACTCCCATGGCCAAGGCCATGACACCACGTACTGCCAGATCGCAGCCGACCGGCTGGGATTGCCGATCGAGCATATCGAGCTGGTCGAAGGCGATACTGACCGGATTGCGTTTGGCAATGGAACCTGGGGAGCACGCTCGACATCGGTCGCGGGCACCGCCATCTACCGCGCCTGCGACAAGGTCGTGGCCAAGGCGCGGCAGCTGGCTGCCCATGCCCTCGAATGCGCGTGCGAGGATGTCGAATATCAATGCGGGACCTTCACTGTGCGCGGCACCGATCGGTCGCTCCGCTTCGCGCAGGTTGCGGATCTTGCCTACCACGGCGCAATGTTGCCTCCTGGTCTGGAGCCTGGCCTGGAGGTTACGGAGTTCTATGATCCACCCGACACCAACGACCCGCAGGGCATGCATCTTGCCGTCGTCCTCATCGATGCCGAGACAGGAGCGGTCACATTGCGCGATTTCTTTGCGGTCGATGACTGCGGAGTGGTGATCAACCCGATGATTGTCGAGGGTCAGGTGCACGGCGGGCTCGCGCAAGGCATCGGCCAGGCGCTAACTGAGCAGATCGTTTATGACAATGCGGGGCAGCTCCTTACCGGCAGCTTCATGGATTACGCGCTGCCCAGGGCCGATGACCTTCCTCCTTTTCACACGTCCTTCATTGCGTCACCGGCGCCCAGCAATCCGCTGGGGGTGAAAGGCGGTAGCGAGAGCGGGACCATAGGGGCGCCGGCGGCCATCGCGAACGCCGTCATCGATGCGCTCTGGCATCTTGGGGTGCGCGACATAACCCTGCCAATCAGGGCGGAGACGGTCTGGCGTGCGTTGCGCGCCGCCAAAGCCGGGGCGAAGCGCTGAGATGAGCGATCGGGCAAGCGCCGTCGGCCACGCAATAGCGGAAGAGCTTGCGCGATGCGAGGTCAAGCTTGTCGCTTCGCTTCCTGACAATTGGCTCACCGGCGTGATCGGCGCCATCGACCGAGACCCACGCTTTGTTCATGTGCGGGTTAACCGTGAGGAGGCGGCGGTCGGCCTGTGCTCGGGCGCCTACATGGGGGCGCTCGGCTCCGCTGCGCTGATGGGCGCATCGGGTTTCATGACCGTGGTCTATGCCATCACCAAGATCAACTACACCTACGAGATTCCGCTGTTCATGCTGCTGACGCTGCGCGGCGCCATCGGCGATCACCACAAGCATCACATCTCCAACGGGCTCTATCTTCGCCCGGTGCTCGACGCCATCAACATGCCTTATGAGATCATGGGCTCGCCAGCCGACATTGCTTCGATCTCTCGCTGCTACCATTACACGCGGACCTATGCGCGGCCGATGGCCGTTCTGCTGACGCGCGATCTTCTGCTGGGCAAGACGACATGAATTATCTCGATTGCTTCCGCGCCATTGCCCGCCGGCGCACCGATCAGGTCGTGGTCACATCCGCGGGAAATTCCAGCCAGGCATGGTGGGCGGTGACCCATGACAGCGAGGCAAGCTTCTATCTCGACGCTTCAATGAGTCTTTCGACCATGTTCGCATCCGGCCTTGCGCTGGCGCAGCCGGCGCTGAACATCTGGGCCTTCATGGGCGACGGTGCATTCTGCATGAACCCCGGCATGCTGATGGTGGAGCGGCAGATGAACCTGCGCAACCTGGTCCATTTCCTGGTGTCGAACCGGGTCTACGGAGCGACCTCCAATGCGGAGCTCCCCAATTTCGCCGACAATGACTACGCAGCAATGGCGCACACCATGGGGCTTGATCGCGTGTTCGATTTCCGCAACATCGAGGAGCTCGAGCGCGACTTCGACCGTGTCGCGCTCGCCAACGCGCCGGGCCATACTTTCGTGGTGCTGGAGGTAGAGCCGTTCTCGCAGGACGAGCAGAAGCTCGAGCAGCCGCCCTTCGACGGGCCGGAGCTGAAGTTTCGCTTCGGCCGTGAGGTCGAGCGCCGAACCGGGTGCAGCGTGTTTGGGTATCGGCTGTAGCTGTGCGGCACAGTGATTTGAGGTTTGAGAACTGTGCTTATGTCTGGTCCTACTCTAATTGCCACGGCATGCTGCAATGCGACGCAAATTCGTGATGTGCCAAAAGCTGCCGTGAGCAGGCGCAGCATACGGCCCGCTTATTCGATCGCCTCGTCGGCGCGGCCGAGCAGTGGAAGCGGAAAGTTGATGCCCAGCGCCTTGGCGGTATTGAGATTGATGATCAACTCGACTTTCACCGACTGCTGAACCGGCAGGTCTGTCGGTTTGCTACCTTTGAGAATTCTTCCTGTGTAAATGCCAACCTGCCGATAGGCATCAGCAAGGTCTGGTCCGTAACTCATCAGGCCGCCCGCAACAGGGAAATCGCGGTACGAATAAATCGCGGGAATGGCATGACGCGCTGCCAGCACGACGAGTCGAACGCGCTGGTTCGTGAACATTACGTCGGAACTTACCACAAGGGGCACAGACTGCCCTTTTGCTAACGTCGCGAAAGCAGTATCGATCTCGCTTTCGTTGGCGGCATTCAGGACACGAAGCTCCACACCTAAGGCACCCGCGGCCTCGTCCAGCGCTTTCGTCTCGGCCTCTGTAAAGGGGCTGCTCGGGTTTGTAAGTACGGCGATGGTGCCCGCGGTGGGGACCAGTTCGTGCAATAGCTCCAGTCGTTTTCCCATTACCGCGTAATTGAGGGCGTATACGCCCGTGATATTGCCGCCTGGTCGATTAAGGCCACTAACCACGCTAAACTGCACCGGGTCGGCACCCATGGCGAACACGATCGGAATCGTGTCGGTCGCCGCCTGCGCAGCAAGCGTCGCTGCGGAACCGACCGTGATTATCACGCTCACTTGGCGGCCAATTAGATCGACCGCCAGTGCCAGAAGGTGATCGTATTGGCTTCGCGCCCCGCGATATTCGATCTCTACGTTCTGTCCCTCAACGTAGCCGATTTCCTTGAGGCCCCGCTGAACGGCACTCAGACGGAGAGGATCAGCTTCGGGCGATCCTGGGGAAAGAAATCCGATCACCGGCATTGCCGCCCGTTGCGCACGTGCCACGACCGGCCAAGTCGCCGCGCCGCCGAGAAGCGTGATGAACTCGCGCCGCTTCATGGGGTCCCCATTCAGGTCGAGGACTACCCTACCACATCATCGAATGAAGCCTGAGTTGTGCAGCATAACAAAATGCCACCGCTTATGTCGGTTAGGGTCATAGGCAGCGCCCTGCGCCGGCCTCGCGCCCCAGCCAATGTCCGCATCAGCCCGAAAAGCTACTGTAACTTTGGCGTGTCAGACAGTCCGGCGCACCATGGTCCTCCTCTCAGCCCGTGGGGGATGACCATGCAAGACGACAACACCAGAAGCGTTCCAAGCCGACCGCAGACAGCAGGCAGTGAACCTCACGCGCCGGATGGATCGGCGCCTGTATCGCTCAGGCCGTATGCCCGGGATCGAGACCCTTGGGCATCTGCGTCTCGCTCTCGCGCAAGTCGTTCGACGGCGCCGACTCACCGGGCAGTCCGCGAGCCCCCATGCGCTCTTTGGCGATATCGTCCTCGCTGGGCCGGTTGTCATCCCGTCCTGATCGAAGCTTGCCCAGGGTTTTCGGATCCGGGAGTCCCGATGTGAGGTTCGCGGAAGCTTGGTCCGCTGCAGGCGGCTTTGCGTCCTTGCTTTCTGCCATCCTCGCTCCTCCTCGCCATGGTCAGGCTTACCAACATGCTAACATTGCACAAACCCGCGCGATGGTCACACGTTCCTGATCACGCTTCAATTGCTTCGAGCAAAGTGAGCAATCCGGCGAGCAGCTGCGCGGGGCGCGGCGGGCAGCCGCGGATGTGGAGATCGACCGGCACTACGCTCTCGACTGCCCCGACCACCGCGTAGCCGCCAGCAAAAATGCCGCCGTCGACCGCGCAGTCACCCACGGCGACCACCCATTTCGGGTCGGGGGTTGCATCGTAGGTCCGGCGCAGCGCCTCGCGCATGTTTTTTGTCACCGGTCCGGTCACCAGTAGCACGTCGGCGTGGCGCGGCGACGCAACGAAGCGCAGCCCGAAGCGCTCCAGATCGTAGAAGGCGTTGTTGAGGGCGTGAATCTCCAGCTCGCAGCCGTTGCAGGAGCCGGCATCGACCTCGCGGATCGACAGGCTGCGGCCAAGACGGCGGCGCGCGGCGCGATCAAGGCGTCCGGCGAGATCCGCCACGACCGCATCGTCCATTGCCGGAGCAGCCTCCGTGAGCGGAGCGGCGAGCAAGCTTTCGAACAAAATGCGCCGCATATCTCGTCCTAAAGGTCGTGGCCGGAATAGGAGCAGTTGAACGATTTGTTGCACAGGGGAAAATCGGCGACGATGTTGCCCTCGATGGCGGCTTCCAGGAGCGGCCACTGGAACCAGGATGGGTCGCGCAGATGACAGCGCCGCACACGACCATCCTCCAGGCAAACCCAGGCGAGCACGTCGCCGCGGAAGCCTTCGACCAGTCCAAGGCCTTCTCGCGTTCCCGTCACGGGATCTACCTTGCTGAGGAAGGCGCCGGCGGGCAGGTCGCCAACGATTTGCTCGATCAGGCGCAGGCTTTGCTCCACCTCGCGGATGCGCAGCCAGACGCGAGAATTCACATCGCCGTCCTGGAGCACCGGAACGTCGAATGCGAGCCTGTCGTAGGGCGCATACCCCGGCGTTCTGCGCGCATCGAAGGCGCGGCCGCTGGCGCGACCGACATAGCCGCCGGCACCGAACTGGCGCGCCAGCTCGGGGGCAAGGGTTCCGGTCGAAGCAGTCCGGTCCTGCAGCGAGGCGGTGTTGTCGTAGAGCTCGACCAGTTTCGGAAAAGTTCGTTTGATCCGGGCAACCAGGTCCAGAATGCTCTTGCTGCCGGCCGAGCTGAGATCAAGCGCCACCCCGCCCGGCACCACCGCATCCATCATCAGACGATGACCGAAGCAGGCGTCTGCAGCACGCAGCGTGTGCTCGCGCAGAATGCCGCATTGCGCATGCATGATGGAGAAGGATGCATCGTTGCAGATGGCCCCGATGTCGCCGAGATGATTGGCCACGCGCTCAATCTCGGCCATCAGCGCGCGCAAATGAATGGCGCGCGCGGGCACCTGCGCGCCGCAGGCGCGCTCGACCGCGTGCGCAAATGCTAGCGCGTAGGCCACGGTGCTGTCGCCGGATGTGCGTCCGGCGAGCCGGAAAGCCTTGTCGATCGTCGCGCCCGCCATGAGCTGCTCGATGCCTTTATGGACATAGCCGAGGCGCTCCTCCAGCCGGACCACGGTCTCCCCGTTGGCCGTAAAGCGGAAATGTCCCGGCTCGATAATGCCGGCGTGCACAGGCCCAACCGGGATCTGATGCAGGCCTTCGCCTTCGGTGGGCAGGAAGGCATAGGGCATGCCCGAAGGTGTCGCAGTTACCCGCCCCGCCAGCGGATGCGTCACACCCCAGAAGCCGAGATCAAGCCATGGCCTCGAATCCGCGAGCCCGGTCGGCTCCAGGCCGAACAGGCTGCGGATTGCGCGCTCGAGCCGCGCCGCTGGCGGATGCGCGGCGCCGATGGACGGAAATTGGTTCTCGCGACATGGCAGGGTGACGATGAGCACGACGGGTTCGCTCTCATCGAGCATCGCCATGTGCACCGCCCCGGCGTCGCCCCACAGGCCGAGCAGCGTGCACTGGCCGGCGGCGAGTTCGCTGGAGGCAACGCGGCGCCACTGGTCTTCATCGACGATGACGCGGGGAGCGCCGTGGTGCTCCTTGACGCGATGTCCTGCAATCCTGTCGAGGAGGCCCGACATGGCTATCCCAGCTGGTTGGCGACGTTCTGAAACCAACCGGCGAGCGCCGGAGGCAGGTAAAGACCCGCGAGCAGGACAAGCGCGAGGTGGGCAAACATCGGAACATAGGATGCATGCGTCTGCCCGCTATGGCCGCGTGGCTCGCCGAATGCCACCGTGTTGAGCCGCAGGAACAACGCGGCGAAGCCAACCAGCAGGCCAAAGACAAGCACGATCGCGAGCAGCGGCGCGCGCGCGAAGGTCGAAGTCACCACCAGAAACTCGCTGGTGAAGATGCCGAGCGGCGGCAAGCCGGCAATCGCCACCACGCCGAGGACGAGGCCCCAGCCCAGCACGGGATTGCTCTCGGTCAATCCCCCCATGTCCGCGATGCGCTGGGTGCCCTTGACCTGGGCGATATGACCGACGGCGAAGAAGATCGCCGACTTGGTGAGCGAATGCATGGTCATGTGCAGAAGCCCGCCGAAGTTCGCGAGCGGCCCTCCCATGCCGAAGGCAAACGTGATGATGCCCATGTGCTCGATGGAGGAATAGGCAAACATGCGCTTGATGTCGCGCCGGCGGTAGAGCATGAACGCGGCAAACACGAGCGAGATTAGTCCCATCGTCACCATCAACGGGCCCGGCGCAAGCGCGGCGGGGTTGGCCGCGAGCAGCATCTTGAACCGCAGCAAGGCGTAGAGCGCCACGTTGAGGAGAAGGCCGGAAAGCACCGCCGAGATCGGGGTCGGTCCCTCGGCATGGGCGTCAGGAAGCCAGGCATGCAGCGGCGCAAGCCCGACCTTGGTGCCGTAACCGAGCAGGAGAAAGACAAACGCAAGATCAAGCAGTGCGGGATCGAACTCGCCTGCGCGCTTGATCAGGCTGGTCCATACCATCGCATCCGCGCCTTCGCCGATCACCGGCCTCGCTGCCATGTAGACGAGGATGGTGCCGAACAGCGCCAGCGCGATGCCGACGCTGCCGAGAATGAAATATTTCCACGCCGCCTCGAGTGCCTCATGGGTGCGGTAGATGCCGACCATCAGCACCGTGGTGAGCGTGGCAATCTCGATTGCGACCCACATCAGGCCGATATTATTGGCGACGAGCGCGAGGTTCATCGCGAACATCAGTACCTGATACATGGCGTGATAGAAGCGCAGGAAGGTCGGCGTGAGCCGCCCCGTCTCCAGCTCATGGCCGATGTAGCTTGCGCTGAATACGCTGGTGGTGAACCCCACCAGCGTGGTGAGCACGATGAAGACGTTGTTGAGGTCGTCGACGTGAAAGTACTGGCTCGGCACGGGTCTGCCGAAGAACAGCGACAACGCGACCGCGAATGTCGCCAGTGCAGCGATCACATTGATGCGGGCGGTCAGCCGATAGCCCGGCAGCAGCGCAAGCAGCATGGCCGACAGCGCTGGAATGAGAAGAATGCCGGCGACTGGATCGAAGCTCGAAAGCGACCTCATGCTTGCTCTCCCCGGAAGCTGTCGAGGGCGTGGAGGTCCACGGTATCGAAACGCTCGCGGATGCGGAACAGAAAGATGCCGATGACGATGAATGCGATCAGGATTGAGAATGCGACACTGATCTCGACCACCAGCGGCATGCCTTTGGCGCCCGTCGCGGCCAGCACGAGCCCGTTCTCGAGCGACATGAAGCCGACCACCTGGCTCACCGCATTGCGCCGAGTCACCATCATCAGCAGCCCGAGCAGCACGACCGACAGTGCGAACGCGAGGTCCTCGCGTGCGAGCGGGTCTGCTTCCGAGGTGACCCGCAGCATCACCACCATGGCGAGCGCAACCAGCCCCATTCCGAGCAGCATCGCCGGGCCCACCCCGACGACCTTCTCGATCTGGCGGTGGATGCCGAGCCGCACGATGATCCGATGCAGGGCGATCGGGATGACGATGGCCTTGAACAGGAGCGCGATCGCCGCAGTGATGTAGAGGTGCGGGGCATCCTGGGCATGCGCCTGCCAGGCTACCGACAGTGCCAGTATCGTCGCATGCAGCGCGAACACGTTCAGCAGCGCGTAAAGGCGATCCTGGTAAAGCTGCAGGAAGCTCACCAGCACCAGCGAGCCGGCGAGCAGGTGGGCGACATCGAAGGTGAGGCTGTGCCGCATCACAGGCTCCGCGAGACGAACAGAAGCAGCGTTCCCAGCAGGCCGAGCATCAGAGCGGCGCCGAGAAACTCGGGCACGCGAAATACCCGCATTTTCGCGATCGAGGTCTCGAACAGCGCAAGCAGGAAGGCGCCAATTGCGAGCTTGCCGAGATAGGAGAGGGTGCCGATCGCAAGCGCGCCGAAGCCTGCGCCCGGCCCGGCCAGTCCCCAAGGGACAAACAGGCAGGCAATCAGCGAGAGGTAGAGGAGAAGCTTGAGGGCGGACGAGAGCTCGATCAGCGCAAGGTGGCGGCCGGAAAATTCCAGCACCATGGCCTCGTGCACCATGGTCAGCTCGAGATGCGTTGCCGGATTGTCGACCGGGATGCGTGCGTTCTCGGCAATGGCCACCATGATGAGCGCGATGAGCGCAAGGCCAAGCGAGACGCGCAGGCCCACTGCGGGGGACTCCATGAAGCCGGCCATGGTCGAGAGCTGGGTTGAGCCGACGACCAAAGCCAAAGTGAAGATGATCATGATCATTGCGGGCTCCGCCAGCGAGGCAATCATGACCTCGCGGCTTGACCCGATGCCTCCGAAGCTGGTGCCGACATCAAGCCCGGCAAGTGCCAGAGCAAACCGTGCGCTGCCGAGCAGCGCGATGATGGCAATGAGATCGGCAGACCAGGAGAACAACAGGCCGGTGCGGAAGGTCGGCACCAGCGAGGCTGCCACCCAGGTCGCGGCGAAGATGAAATAGGGTATGACCCGAAACAGCCAGGACGCGCTTTCCGCGAGCACCACCTCCTTGCGCATCAGGCGGACGAGATCGAGATAGGGCTGCAGGACGGGCGGTCCGATGCGGCGCAGCATGCGCGCCTTCATTTTGCGCACAAGGCCCGAGAGCAAAGGCGCCGTGAGCAGCACGATAAGCATCTGCGCGCCCTGGACGGCGAAGTCGACGATCAGGGCCACAGCGCAAGCACCAGCAGGAGGATCACGAGGGCGGCGAACACGATGCTCAGGAACTGGCGAATGGTCAGGAATTGCAGGTGATTGAGCCGCTCGGCGGCTCGGCTGACGCCCGTCGCCACCGGCAGGTAGAGCATCTCCCAGACCGGATCGTGCAGGACCACCGCCAGCCGCGCCGGGCGCAGGTCGCCG
>Ga0306926_10004569_pt1 | contig 14562 bp, 13 predicted proteins | sample flu12Cox44000178_FD_203759 | JGI IMG/M metagenome (GOLD analysis project Ga0306926, IMG submission 203759) | Lab enrichment of tropical soil microbial communities from Luquillo Experimental Forest, Puerto Rico - flux8day.12C.oxic.44.000.178 (v2)... | ecosystem: Environmental > Terrestrial >...
GCGCTCGGCCCCGCCGGCCACCGCCACGTTGAACAGGGCTCCCACCAGATCCCCCGCTGACGCCGTCAGCGTGTAGCGCCCGGGGGGCAGATGGAGCGCGAAGCGCCCGCCGCTCGAGACGCGCGCGTTGAACGTGCGCGCGCCGTCGTCGGCCACGACGTCGAGCTCCGAAAGGTCCGTGTCCTCGACCTCCTTCGGCGGGGTGGCGCGGCCGGTGATGTGCGCAACGCCGGTGTGCTCGTGCGGGGAGGGGCCGAGCGACCAGCTCTCGGGGGGCACGGTCCGGCGGGGCGAGGCGGGCTCTTCTTCCGCCTCCGCTGGCTCGATCGGTGCGGCCCGTCGGTTCCTGTGCACGGCCAACCGGATGGTCCAGCCCACCACCACGACCAGCACGAGCGCGAGCGCCAAGATCCAGCGCATGCGATCCACTGACACCGGATCGCAGGCGAGGTTCCACGCGCGGCGCGCGCCGCGCCACTCGGCATTTTCGTGTGCGATCGCTAACGTGCGGTCCAGCCGCCGTCGACGAGCAGCGTGGCGCCCGTGATCATCGCCGCGGCGGGCGAGGCGAGAAAGACGATGGTTCCTGCCACGTCGCCCGGCTCGCCGACGCGCCCGAGCGGGATGCGCGCCAGGAGGTCCCGGCGGAACGTCTCGTCTTCCAACCACTTGGCGGTGCCGGGGGTGCGGATGAAGGTCGGCGCGACGGCGTTGACGTTGATGCCGTGGGGGGCCCATTCGACGGCCAGGCATTTCGTCAGGTGGGCGATCGCGGCCTTGGTCATGCAGTAAACCGACTCGGTCGGCAGCGCCACGAAGCCCGCCTGCGAGCTCAGGTTGATGATGCGGCCGCCCCTGCCGGCCGCGATCATCGCCCGGCCGACCTCCTGGCTGACGAAGAACGTCCCCTTGAGGTTGACCGCCAGTGTCGCGTCGAAGTCGGCTTCGGTGACGGCCTCGGCGGGGTTGGGCGGGCCGATGCCCGCGTTGTTGACGAGGATGTCGATGCGCCCGAGGGCGCGCACCGCCTCGGCGACCGCGGCGGTCACCTCTGCGCGGCGCGTGACGTCCATCTGCAGCGGCAGCGCGCGGCGGCCGAGGGCTTCGATCGCCGCCGCCAGCTCGGCGCCGGTCGCGCGGTCGCGGAGCCCGAGCGCCACGTCCGCGCCGGCCTGCGCCAGCGCGAGCGCGGTGGCGCGCCCGAGACCGCGCGCGGCCCCCGTGACGAGCGCGATCTTCCCCGAGACGTCGAACCGTGGTGCTTCGTCCATGTCTCCTCCGTATGTCACGTCACCAGCGTCCGAACAGGCTGCGGGCCGCGCTTCCCGACAGCGCGTCCCGAACGGCCGCGGCGTCGAGCCAGCGTGGGTTCGGTGGCTCCGCGGGCGGCGCGCCCGCTGCCTCTGCCGCGAGGTGCGTGGCGACGGCCGCGTCGCAGAGCAGGTAGCCGTGGTTCTCGAGCACCGCGCACTCGGCGTCGGAGAACGCGTCGAGATCGGTGCGCACCGGCGCGATGACCTCCTCGACGAGGTCGGCCGGGTAGCCCGAGCCTCCCTTGGCGTAGCTCGACGTCGCGCTCCCGATCCCCCAGTAGGTGCCCGTCATCTCGCCGGCGAGGAAGCTCGAGATCAGCCAGCGCTTGCGCAGGGCCGCCGCCTGGTAGTCGACGATCTCGACGTAGCGCCCGATGCGCTGGAAGATGCCGCCGTCGCCGGCGCGCATCAACGTCCAGCCGCCGTCGGAGACGAGCACGGTGCGGTGGTCTTTCCAGACCGGCTCGAGGCCGAGGTTGTCGTAGAGGCCGCCGTCGGACAGCCGGACGTCGAGCGGCGTACCCCTGACGACCGGCGCCGAGCCGCCCTTGAACGCGGAGAGCGGCCGCTCGAGCGGCAGGGGGTTGAAGACCGGCGGGAAGCAGGACGACGCCGCGACCGCGCGCGCGAGCTCCCACTCGGCGGCGTCGGTGTAGCCGAGCCGGTAGTCGCCAACGCGGGCGCGCTCGAACACGAAGTTCACGCCATAGGCCATGTCGGTCGCGCAGAACACGAAGCGCGGTCGCTCCGGGAGTGCGCCGAGCTTCGCCGACGACAGCCGCGCGGCGTAGAGGGCCATGAGCGCGCGCGAGCCGGCGCTGGAGCTCCAGGGCTGGATCCACCGGCGCAGGATCGCGGGGGTGCGCAGGTTGCGCTGCGTGAACCGGCGGACGGGCGCGGCGACGTCGCGGTCCCAGACCTCGCGCGGCACCGGCGCGCCGAGCGGCCAGGCGACGCGGGTAGCGAGGAACGCGGCCATGATGCTGCCGCCCGACACCGAGGTGAACGTGTCGACGCGGTGGAGCAGCCCCACCTCGTTCAGACGCCGGAGCGCCCCCAGGTGAAACAGCGTCGCGCGAAAGCCGCCGCCCGACAGGCAGAGCGCCATCCCGGTGCGCTCGCGGGCTGGCCGGTAGCGCGCGACGGGCGTTTCGCCCGACGGGCCCGTACGCTCGGTGGCCTCGTACCTGGGCGTCAGCATTGACGGCGCCTCCATGTCGCACGTCTCGGCAAAAATTGGAATCGACCTTTCGAGCGGCGGAATTTCGCCGGCAGCGGGGTCGTGACGGACCGCTCTTGAAGCTCCCCGCCCGCGGGGGCAGCATGCCGCCATGACCCTCTTCTCCCGTCCCGTCGCCCTGTCTGCACTCCTCTGCGCGCTGGCCGTCGCCGCCTGCGGCCCTTCGATCGATCCAGCCGCCAAGGCCGACATCGATGGCCGTGTCGCTGCGCTCCAGCCGGGGACCAGCGTCGTCCCACCGCCGACGCAGTTCACGCCGATACCGCTCGCCACCGGCCAATGGTCGCAGTACAAGCTCACGGACGATCAAGGGCAGCCGTCGTTCCTGACCTACAAGATCGTCGGCGAGGAGGGGGGCGCCTACTGGCTCGAGATCGTCAACGAGCGCTACACCGGCCGCATGACGCAGAAGATGCTCGTGGCGTTCGGCGACCGGACCGATCCCACCCAGCTCGACATCCGCGCCGTCAAGACCCGCGACACGAAGGGGAACGTCACGGAGTTGCCAGCCAACATGATGCCCTTGTTCCAGGCGACCTACCGGGGGATCGTGTCGACGATGGTCATCCGGTGGCAAGGGCTCCCTCAGGAAGACGCCGCCGTCCCGGCCGGGCGCTTCGGCGGTTGCTACAAGGCTCGCAGCGAGGTGCAGTGGGGGCCCTGGAAGAGCGTCGCCGACTCCTGGTCCCACCCGGCGGTGCCGATGTCGGGCGCGGTGCGGAGCCAGGGGGTCGACCGCCCGTTCACGATGGAGCTGGTCGCCTTCGGGCTCACGGGCGCGACCGACGATTTCTGATTACAGCTGGCAGACGCGGCAGAAGAACGTCGAGCGCCCCGCCTGCACGATCCGCGTGATCGCCCCGCCGTCGCGCCGCGGGCAGGGGACGCCCGCGCGGCCGTAGACGAGGAACGGGTTCGCCGAGCGCCGCTCCTCGACGTAGGTGATGTCGCCGTCGTCGCGATCGGCGCCGCTCGCCGCGAAGCGTGCGAGCGTGAACCGGATGGAGGCGAGCACGCCGCGCGCGAGCCTGCCGACCTCGGCGCGTGACAGCGACCGCGCCGGGCGGCGCGGATCGAGGCGCGCGCGGTGGAGCGCCTCGCTGGCCTGGATGTTCCCCACGCCGGCCAGGAGCCGCTGATCGAGGAGCGCCACCTTGATGGGGAGGCGCAGGCGGGCGAGGCGCGCGGCGAGCGCCGCCGCGTCGACGCCGTCGCCGAGCGGGTCGGGGCCGAGCGCGCGGAGCGCGGGCAGGCCATCGAAGCGCGCGCCGGCCACGACGCGGAAGCGGCCGAACCGGCGCATGTCGGCGAAGTGGAGGTGGGCGCCGTCGTCGAGCTCGACGCTGACCCGCGAGAACCGGGGCTCCGGCGCGCCCGCCGGGCGCCGCAGCCACTTGCCCGTCATGCCGAGGTGCGACCAGACGCCGACGGGCGCGCCCCGCTTCTCGAGCGTGATGAGCAGGTTCTTCCCCACGCGCTGCACCTTCCGAAACCGCGCGCCGACGAGCGCCGCGCCGGCGCGCGTGCGCGGGCGGACGGCGCGGATGCGCTTGCCGGCCGTCCAGCGGCGGAGGTTCTGCGCCGCGACCTCGACTTCAGGAAGCTCGGGCATGGTTCATTCGCTAGACTGGGGTCATGGACGCGGCCTCCCGCGAACGGTACCGGAAGCGCCTGCTGGCGCTCAAGGGCGAGATCCTCGGCGAGGGGGACATCGAAGCCGAGGGAACGCGGCAAGAAGACACCGCGGTCGGCAACGACGAGGACGCCCAGCCGCTGGCCGAGATGTCGCAGGCCATCGCCTCGTCGCGGAACAAGAACCGCACCGGCGTCCTCGGCCGCGTGACGGCGGCGCTCGCGCGCCTCGACGGGGATCCGGAGTCGTTCGGCCTCTGCCTCGACTGCGAGGAGCCGATCGCCGGCAAGCGGCTCGAGCTCATGCCCTACGTCGAGCTCTGCGTGGAGTGCCAGCAAGCCGAGGACGGGCCCCGCCAGAAAGGCGGCCGCCGCCACCTCACCGACTACCGCTGACGCTGACTACTGAGGGCAACCGATCGGGGTCGTCGAGATGACGACGTCGTCGATGTAGAAGGTGCGCGGGTCGTCCTGCTGATACGACTCCCAGCCGAGGTCGAGGCGATCGAAGGTGGGCGCGGTCCACGGGTACGTCGCCGGCTGGTTGACGCAGCCCTGGCCCACGCCGGTGACGGTGAGGCTTGGCACCGCTGCGCCGTCGAGCCAGAGGCGCATGGTGTTGTTGGGGCCGTCGAACTGCCACTCGACGCACGACCAGGTCGCCACCGGGACGACCACCTGGTTCGAGTGGAACCAGCAGTCGCTCGACGGGCCGTTGCCCGAATACGAATCGGGCGTCTCGTAGTTCGCCATCAACTGGCTGCCGACGAAAGTCGAGCCCGACGTGATCGGCAGCTGCCCGCCGTAGCGATAGAGCGCGTGGTAGTTCTGCCCGGCGACGATCCCGCTCCCCGCGATCATCGTCCAGTGCACCGACGTGGTGGGCGCGGCCTCGAGCCGGAACATCATCCGCCCGTAGAACATGTTCCCCGGCACCGGGAAGATCGTCTTGCTCGTGGTGCTGATGAGGTGGACGAACGCGGTCTTGGCGTTGGCGGCGGCCATGGTCGTGAATTTCACCGACTTGCTACCCGAGTGAAACTGTCCGCCGTCGACGGCGACCGCGCCCTGGTTCGTCGTCTTCGTCCAGTTGCCGCCCGGGGCCTGCCCGACGGTGTAGCTCTCGAAGTCGTCGCAGAAGATCGCCGTCGTGCAGGGATCGGTCGCGACGCCGCCACCGGTTCCGGCAGCGCCCGTCGTTCCGGCGCCGCCCGTCGTTCCGGCGCCGCCCGTCGTTCCGGCGCCGCCCGTCGTTCCGGCGCCGCCACTGGTGCCTGCGCTGCCCGTCGCTCCCGCGCCGCCGCTGCCGGCGGGGGCGCCGCCAGTCCCCGTCGTCTTCGATCCGCTCGTACTGCGGCAGGCAGGCGCCAGCGCGAGCGCTCCGACGAGCGCCACGAAACCGACATGCCGGGGCCGTCGCACGACGGGGGATGGTCGCACGCTGCGGAAAGGGGCGTCAACGTAGGGCCACCTCCGACTCGACCAGCCTCGATGGCGGCCGATTTTCGGGGCTCGGCCGTGGCGTGAGCCCATTTTCTGGGGCGTGACAACCAAAACAGGTAGGTGGTGTAACATGAGCGTGGCAATGACCCTGCCGACCGGAATGCGCATGGGGGGCGCGCGCGTGGCTTCCGGGCAGACAACCACTTACAGCGACGATGCGGAGCTGGTCGCCGCGCTGCATAGGGGCGAGCGCGCGGCGCGGACCATCCTGGTCCAGCGCTACGAGCCGCTCGTGGAGCGGCTGGTCGCGGGCGCGCTCGGGATCGATCCCGAAATCCCCGACGTCGTGCAGGACGTGTTCGTCGGCGTGTTCGAGGGGATCCGCGGCCTCAAGGACGCCTCCGCGCTGCGCAGCTGGATCGCGACATTGGCCGTGTTCACGGCGCGCGGCCGGATTCGCCGCCGCCGCCGCTGGCGCTGGATCCGCTTCCTCGCCCCCGAGGAGGTCCCCGAGGTCCCCGTGAGCGGGCCGCAGGGGGAGACGCACGAGGCGGTGCGCGCCACGTATCAGGTCCTAGATTCGTTCCCGGAGGACGAGCGCATGGCGTTCACGCTCCGGTTCGTGTCCGAGATGCAACTCACCGAAGTGGCGGCCGCGTGTCGGGTCTCGCTGGCGACCATCAAGCGCCGGCTGGCACGTGCCGAGAAACGCTTCGTCGAGGCGTCGCGCGCGCATCCCGCGCTCCGCGAGCGCCTCGACAACGGTGGCCGCTGGGGAGAGCCGTGACTAATACCAACTTGGAGCTCCTTATGAAGGACGTGGCGCGCGCGGTGCAGACCGACGCTCGTCGACGGGACATCCTGCCGGAGGTCGAGCGGCGGCTCGCCGCGCTCGATCGGCCGCGCCGGCCGACGGCGGCGCGCTGGGCCTTCGGCCTCGCGGGGGCGGCCGCTTGCGCCGCCGCGGTCGGGCTGGTGTTCTTCCGGCCCGTCCCGATCTCGTACTCCGTCTCGCTGTCGTCCGCCGCCGACGCCGCCAAGCGCGGGAACGTCGGCGAGCGGCTGGTGGCGCCGGCGGCCGGCGCGCTCGCGCTCAAGTTCTCCGACGGCTCCGAGGTGACGCTGCCGTCGCGCGCGCAGGCGCACGTCGACGGGCTCGACGCCCGCGGCGCCACGCTCGCCGTCGAGGAAGGGACCATCGAGGTCTCGGTCGTTCACCGCGCCCACACCCGGTGGGAGGTGCGGGCCGGCCGCTACTGGATCCACGTGACGGGGACGAAGTTCTCGACGGGCTGGGACCAGCACGCCCGGACGTTCGTCGTGACCATGCACGAGGGATCGGTGGTCGTGACCGGCCCCGGGCTCAAGCAGCCGACGCGGGTGGTGGGCGGCCAGCGGCTGCGCGCCAACATGGGCGTCGACCTCGGCGTCGAGGAGCCGGTGATCTCCATCGACGACGCCAACGCCCCGGAGACGCCGGCGACGGAGAGCGCTCACGCGACCGAGCCGATCCACGAGGCGCGCGCGCCCCGCGCGGCGCCGGAGGCCGAGCCGGCCGAGCGGCCGGTCGCCGCCGCGTCCGCGCGTGAGAGTCACGCGCCGGCGCGGGCCAGCCACCACGCCGTCGCGGCGGTGGCGCCCCAGACCGTGGCCCGCACGGAGTCGGGCTGGCGGCTCCAGGCCACGCAGGGTCAGTTCCGCGACGCGCTGGCCTCCGCGATCCGCGAAGGCTGGAGCGACGACTGCGATCGGCTGGGCACCGAGGACGTGCTGAGGCTCGGCGACATCGCCCGCTTGGCGGGGGATCCGTCGCGGGCCGAGGAGGCCTACCGCGCCGCGAGCCGGCGCTTCCCCACCGCCGATCGCCCGATCTTCTCGCTGGGGAAGGTGGCGTTCGACAGCCGGCACGACTACGCGGCCGCCGCCCACTGGTTCGAGGAGTACCTCAGGCGCTTCCCGCGCGGGGCGCTGGTCCAGGAGGCCACCGGGCGCCTGCTCGAGGCCCGGATCAAGACCGGTGACATCGGCGCAGCGCACGACGTGGCAACGAGTTATCTTCGGTCATTCCCGAACGGCCCTCACGCCGAGCTGGCACGGAGAACGGTCGGTCGCTGATCCCCGCGCGCGGGGAGGCGCGATTCCTTCAGCCCCTCCGCGCCGCGCTCGCCGTCCTTCTCGCCCTCTTCGTGCTCGCCGAGGGGGCCGCACGCGCGGCAGCAGCCGCCGAGGCGCCCGCCGCCCCGCGCCCGCGCGTGGTCCTGCTCGGCGCCACGCTCGATGATCCGCTGAGCGGCCGCATCGCCGCCGAGCTCGAGGCCATGGGCCTCGACGTCACACGCCTGGTGATCGCCACCGCCGTCCCCATCGAGGACCAGGTCCGCCAGGCGTTCGTCTCCGGCGCGCGCGCGGCCGTGGTCGCCGACGGGCACCGCACGGAGTTCTGGGTCGCGGAGGAGGGGTCCGATCGGGTGGCGCTCCGCCAGGAGCTGGAGATCGAGACCTCCCCCGGCCTCGAGTCGGTGCTGTCGCTGCGCACGGTCGAGTTCCTCCGCGTGAGCCTCGGCCTCGCCATCTCCGGCCCCGAGCTGCCGCCGGTGGTCGCGCCGCCGCCCCCGCCGCCCCCCGAGCCGCCGCCGCGGTTCTCGATCGAGCTCGCGACGGGGGTCACTGCGGGCACCGGGCGGCTGGGGGCCTTCGCCACGATCGCCGCGCGCCTCCGGGCACGCGTCGTCGGGCCGCTCGGCCTCGAGCTCGGAGGCTACGCCCCGGTCGGGAACGAGACCCTCTCCACGACGGACGGCCGGATCGACGCCTCCGTGTGGCTCGCCGGCGGCGGCCTGGTCCTCGCGCCTCGCGCCGCCGAGCGCGTCTCCGCGGAGGCCAGCGCCGGCGCCCTCGCCGTCATCCTCCACGCCGTCGGGACGCCGAGCCCCACGGCGATGTCGGGGAGCACCGCGCAGGCGGTCGGCGTCGCCCTCTACGGGCGGGGCGCGGCCCTCTTCCGCCTGGCCCCGCGCTGGTCGCTGCGCGTCGACGTGACGGGCGGCAGCACCGCGCTTCGCGCGCCCATCATCCGCGAGCGCGGCGTGAACGGCAGCCCGCCGGACACCGACCTCACCGCCTGGGGGAAAGTCTTCGTCATGGGCCTCGGCGGCCTCGACGTACATTTTTGAACGCGGCGCCTCACGGCGACAGCGACTGACCGCTGCAGTCGATGGCCGTCATGAGGCCGGCGGGGATGGGGTCGGCGGTGCGGGTGATCTGCAGGCGGTGGGAGCCCGCGCCGCAGGCCGCGTCGTCGACGAGGGACCAGCAGGGGAGGGTGGCCGCGGGATCGGCGCACGAGGGGAGCACCGCCGCCTGCTTCTTCCCGGCGGCGTCGGTCCAGCGGTCGACGACGGTGCAGCCGAGGCCCGGGGCGGGGGGCGGCGGGATGCAGGCCGGGCCGAGGGGGTCGGCCATCAGCGTGGCGATGTCGCGCAGCGGGGCGGAGAAGTCGGCGTTGCAGATGCTCTCGAAGGTGCCGTGCGCGCCGAGCGACTGCGTGAGCTGGCCGAGGCGGACGGCGGGATCGGCGAACGGGCCCGCGCCGGCCGGGTCGCCGCACGAGTGCTGGATGGTGGGCCAGGGGCCGACGTCGGGCACGGGGGCCGCCCGGAGCGTCACGGTGTAGGGGGTGGTCGGGCCGGCGAGGGCCGCGACGAACACCTTGGCGGGATCGCTCTTGAGGCCCCGCAGGGTCTTCACGAAGTCGGCGACGCTGTCGAGCATGCCGTGATCGTTCGAGACGCAGCCGTCATAGCTGGCGGCGGCGTACCGCGACGGCGCCTGGAGCTGGCCGTTCACCTGGCAGAGGTGCCCGAACTCGTTGCACTGGAAGTTCTGCGTCGGGCCGAACTGCGACTTCAGCATCGAGCTCGTCGGGGAGAAGAGGGGGCTCCCCGCGGGGGCGGAGCAGTCGTCCTCGTTGGTGAGCAGGATGACGGCCAGGAAGGCGTCGGGGCGGAGGAAGCCGGCGTTCTCGGGCGGCGCCAGCTTCGGGTCGAGCGCGTGGCGCACCGAGGAGAGCTGGTGCTCGAAGCCACAGCCTTGCGCGCCCAGCAGCGCGATGCAGCCGAACACGTCGGCGAGCGAGCTCGCGCCGTAGTTCGCGACCCGGTTGCCCGTGACCGGGTCGAGGCCGAGCGCGATGTAGTTCGCGCCGGGCGCCAGCGTCGTGTCGGTGCAGGCGCCGCGCGGCGCGCTCTGCAGCCGGCCGCCGTCGCCCGTGCCGCCGACGCTGCAGCCCTGGATCGAAGACCCGTCGCCCGCGCCCATGTCCGACGAGACCACGCCGATGTGGAGATCGGGCGTGCCGCCGGGGAGGGCGTCGATCACGCCGGTGAAGGCGGTGAAGCCGGCGGCGAGCGTCTGTTGCATCTGCGTCATCGACGACGAGTCGTCGACCATGAACAGGACGTCGAGCGCCTTCTCGGCGGGTGGGGCGTCGTTGTCGCCGACATACGCCGGCCAGCTCGCCGTCGCCGCGAAGATCTGCTCGGCGGGCGACTCCGGCGCTGGCAGCGCCCGGTCCGTGCACGACGCGGCGGCCAGCGCTGCCGCGAAAACTGCCACACTTCCCTGACGCGCTCCCATGGGGACCTCCTGGCAGGCTAGGACGTATCTCAGGCTAGGACGTATCTCTAGCGTAGTCCCCTGACCGCCGCGGAAATCGGTCGGATTTCTGACGCCTGCCGCAACCCGTCGGTGAGCCGTGCCCGGATCGGTGGGACACTCAAAGGGCGCAATGTCACAGGGCATATTCGTCGGCTCCCGCGCGCGCCTGTTCGTCGTCGCCGCGCTCGGGATCTGCTTGGGTGGGACGGCGAACGCGCGGGGGGTGGGGCGAGCCTCGGGGCAGGAGTGGGCCCAGGCCGACGACCCTGTCAGCCAGGTCACGCAGCTCAACCGCGAGGCGCTGGCGGCCGTCGACAAGCGCGAGTTCGAGAAGGCCCGCGAGCTGCTCAAGCGCGCCCTCGACATCTGCCAGACCGCGGGGCTCGACAAGCACGCGGTGACCGCGCGCACGCACGTGCACATGGGCGTGGTCATTCTCGAGGGGTTCAAGAACCGCGAGCTCGCGATCAAGCAGTTCGCCACGGCGCTGGGGATCGAGCCGGGCATCGCCATGACCAAGTCGCTCTCGACGCCAGAGATCGACGAGGCGTTCGCGGAGGCCAAAGGGCACGGCGCGGGGGGCGCGGCTGGCGCCGAGGAACCGCCCGCCTCGCGGGCGCCGGCGGGCGACGCCGAGGGGCGCTCGGTCGGCGAGCCGGTCGGCCGCCCCGCGCTCTCGCCGAACGGCCTCAGCTACCACACGCTCTCCGAGGTCAAGCAGGGGGCGAGCATCGTCGTCACCGTCAACGTCGAGGACACCCTCCGGTTCCGGAAGATCGTCCTCGCGTACAAGCCCCAGGGGTCGAGCGAGTTCCTGGGTCGCGAGATGGAGGCGGTGGGCAACGGCGCCTACCGCGCCGAGATCCCCGATCGGGCCACGCAGGGAGCCACGGTCGCGTATTACATCGAGGCGCAGGACGACGACGGCCAGCCGGTCGCGCAGCGCGGGTCGGAGTCGCGGCCGCTGGTGATCTCGTTCGCGACCGCGGCGCGCCCGAGCGGCGGGCGCTCGGCGTCGGTGGTCGCCGACCGGCAGGAGATCACCCGCAAGGCGTCGCGGACCGAGGACGAGGACGAGGAGGAAGAGGGGCTGGGCAAGTACTTCGTCGGCGCGCAGATCGGGACCGGCTTCGGCTACGTGAGCGGCAACGGCGAGGTCAACGCGGACATGCACGTGCCGGGGACGGTCTCCGGCGCGCTGTTCGCGCACTTCGCGCCCGAGTTCGGCTACTGGGTCACGCCCGCGTTCATGCTCTCGCTGCAGGGGCGCATCCAGCTGGTGACGGGACCCACGGAGCTCGAGGTCGGCGGCCACACCTACTCGCCCGTCCCGGCGGCGCTCGCCGTATTCGCCAAGGCGAATTGGTGGTTCGGCAGCGGCAACCTGCGCCCGTTCGTCTCGGGCGGGCTCGGGGGCGGGCAGATTCGCCACGTCGTCACCTTCGGGAACCTGACCGACTGCGGCCCGATGCAGAACCAGACCTGCAAGGACTCCGTCGCCGCCGGCCCGGTGCTCGGCGAGGTGGGTGGCGGCCTGGTCTACCGCCTGGCCGCGCACACGGGGATCATGGCCTCGACCAACATCGAGACGGCGGTCCCCAACTTCACGCTCAACATGGACCTCAACCTCGGTGTCGCGCTCAACTTCTAGCGCCCTCGCGCTGGTGTTCGCGGTCGCCGTCGGCGGGTGTCTCTCGACGGAGGGCTACCACCGCGCCGACGATAACGGCGGCGCCGGCACCACGGATGGCGCGGGCACGAGCGGGAGCGCCGGCACCAGCGGGAACGCGGGCACGAGCGGGAGCGCCGCCACCAGCGGGAGCGCCGCCACGAGCGGGAGCGCCGCCACGACGGGCACGGCTGCGACCACGGGCACGGCTGGGACCACGGGCAAGGGCGGCACGACCGGCGGCGCGGGAACGACCGGAGCCGCCGGGACGGTCGCGCCGACAGGGACGGGGGGGACCGCGGCGCCGGGCACGATGCTGTTCTCCGACGACTTCGAGGCGTCGACGGCGCCCGCCAAGTGGCTGTCGGGCGATAAACAAACGGGGCTCGGGACCTGGGCGGTGACCACCGACGGTAGCCGCGTGTTTCAGGGGGTGGCGTCGGGGAGCGACTTCACGACGCAGGTCAGCGGCGACACCGGCTGGACGGACTACACCGTCAGCGCCTCCGTCAAGGTCACCGCCGGGTCGAGCTACGAGGTCGCGCTCTACGGCCGGTTCACCACCTGGGACTCGTACTACATCATGTACATGGACGACACCGGCGCGGTGCAGGTGCGGCGGCGGCTCAACGGCAGCACGACGACGCTCGGGACCAAGAGCAAGGCGATGACGGCGCCGGCGATCGGGAGCCTGCACACCTTCACGCTCGCGGTCAGCGGCCAGACGATCACGGCCACCGTCGACACCGTCCCCCGGGTGACGACGACGGACGACATGCTCCCGACCGGCGGGATCGCCATTGGCATCTCCAACGGCACAGCCGAGTTCGACAACGTCATCGTGACGCGATAACAGGACCAGAGATGAAGACGTTCCTCGGCGACGATTTCCTGCTCGACACCGACACGGCGATCGATCTCTACGAGAGCTTCGCGCGGCGGCAGCCGATCATCGACTACCACAACCACCTGTCGCCGCAGCTCATTGCCGACAATCACCGCTTCCGGTCGATCACGGAGATCTGGCTCGACGGCGATCACTACAAGTGGCGGGCGATGCGCGCCGCGGGCGTCGACGAGCGCACCATCACCGGCGACGTCTCGGACTGGGAGAAGTTCGCCGCCTGGGCGGGGACGGTGCCGCAGACGCTGCGCAACCCGCTCTACCACTGGACGCACCTCGAGCTGGCGTTCCCGTTCGGCGTCAAGGGGAAGCGGCTCGGGCCGGACACGGCGCGCGAGATCTTCGAGCACTGCAACGCGCGGCTCGCCGAACCGGCCTTCACGACGCAGGGGCTGCTCCAGCAGTACGACGTGCGCGTCGTCTGCAGCACCGATGATCCGGCGGACGACCTCGCGCCGCACGCGCGCCACGCCGAGAACCGCGCCGCGTTCACCAAGCTCTACCCGACCTGGCGCCCGGACAAGGCGCTCGCGGTCCACGACCTGCCGACGTGGAACGCCTGGCTCGATCGGCTGGGGGCGGCGGCGGGCGTGTCGGTCGACCGCCTGGCCGGGCTGCGCGACGCGCTCGCCCGCCGGCACGCCGCCTTCCACGCCCGCGGCTGCCGCGCGTCCGACCACGGCCTGGACCGGATCTTCGCCGCCCCGTACACGGAGCGCGAGGTGGAGGGGATCTTCGCCAAGGCGCGCGCGGGGACGGCGCTCGCCCCCGACGAGATCGAAAGATTCCGGGCCGCGCTGCTCTACGACCTCGCGGTCATGGACCACGCGCGCGGCTGGGTGCAGCAGTTCCACCTCGGCGCCATGCGCAACCTCTCCGCGCGCGCCGTGCGGCGCATCGGCCCCGACACCGGCTACGACTCGGTCGGGGACTTCCCGCAGGGCGAGGCCCTGGCCCGCTTCCTCGATCGGCTCGACTCCGAGGACAAGCTGGCGAAGACGATCGTCTACAACCTGAACCCGCGCGACAACGAGCTCTTCGCCACCATCGTGGGCACGTTCCAGGACGGCTCGGTCCCCGGCAAGATGCAGTTCGGCAGCGCCTGGTGGTTCCTCGACCAGCTCGACGGCATGGAGCGCCAGATGGAGGCGCTGTCGAACATGGGCCTCCTCGCGCGCTTCGTCGGCATGCTCACCGACTCGCGGAGCTTCCTGTCGTTCTCGCGCCACGACTACTTCAGGCGCCTGCTCTGCAACCTGCTCGGAAACGACGTGGCCCGTGGCCGGCTGCCCAACGACCGCGGCCTCCTCGGCCGCCTCGTCGAGGACGTCTGCTACAAGAACGCGCGCGCTTACTTCGGCTTCGCGGACGCCTGACCTTCCCCGTGCCGGCGTGTTAGCGTCGGCCCATGCCCCATCGCGGAACGAGCTTGGCAGCGGCGATCGTCCTGGCGTCGGCCGTGGGCGTGGGCCTCGGCTGCGGCGGAGGTGGCGCTGGGACGCCCGGCTCGGGGGGTGGCGGTGGCAGTGTCGGCTCGGGCGGAGTCGGGGGCGTCGGTGCCGCCGGCGCCGGCGGCAGCGCTGACGCCGGGAGCGCCGGCCGCGGCGGCGCGGGCGCCGGGAGCGCGGGCGGGGGCGGCTCGGGCGGCTCGTCCGCGGCAGGAGCAGGCGGTGCCGGCGCGACGACCGACGCCGGCGTCGACGGC
>Ga0306926_10004571_pt1 | contig 14557 bp, 10 predicted proteins | sample flu12Cox44000178_FD_203759 | JGI IMG/M metagenome (GOLD analysis project Ga0306926, IMG submission 203759) | Lab enrichment of tropical soil microbial communities from Luquillo Experimental Forest, Puerto Rico - flux8day.12C.oxic.44.000.178 (v2)... | ecosystem: Environmental > Terrestrial >...
GGGCGCAGCCGTGGCCGGGCGGCTAGGGATCCCGCCGGTCATCTTCCCGGGCGGCCACGACGGGTTCGTCGGCGGCGAATACGGCGGCATGGGCGAGCCGGACGAATTCGCCGCCATTCTGCGCCGGGTCCTCGCCGGTTGACCGGCCGCTGAGGACGCTGATCCGGCGAGCGAATTCACTCACCGCCACTGGCTGGCCACGGCGCCCAGTCGGGGGCTGGCTCGCTGGCGGTCTCCTCGGTCCCGGCGTCGGGAGCGGGGGGGATGGGCTGCGCCGGCCAGCGCGGCAGCCCGGCTGGCTCCCACTGCCCGTTGCCGTTCGCTGCGATCTCCGGCAGGAAGCCGTGCCGCCTGCGGTTGGCCTGGTCAACGTCACGCAGCACCACCTCGGCCATCGCCAGCTTGGCATCGAGCGTGACCGGGCTGACGGCGGCCAGATCGAGTGGCACCCGGTTGGCGAGCGCCTGGTCCCACGGCGTGTCGACCACCGACACGCGCGTCCCTTCGAAGCTCTCACAGATCCGGGCGCGCCAGCGGACTTGCTCAGCGTCGGTCTCGACGAACTTGTCCACGATGATCGTGGCTTCATCCATGAGGCTGTTGAGATGGCTCATTTCCAGCTCGGTCAGTGGCCTTTCTTTTTCTCCCTCATAGTTCCGGTACCTGCTGAACACCTGGTTGATGGACCAAAGGCCCAGCTGCGACGCCTCCGTCACGAAGACATATTTGTCGCCATGCAGGAGCGTTCCCACCTGGAGTTTCGCGAACAGCCCCGTCCCGCCGTCGTTGATGACGATGTTGGACATGCACTGCAGGAATTCGAGGACTGTCAGGTACTCCTGCTCACCGAAATCGACGCCCACACATTCGTCGGCGGTGTCGCCACGGATCACGGCCACACCCTGCAGCCAGGCCACCGCATCCCGCAGGTCGGCGTAGACCTTGATGCTGCCCTCCACGCAGGCCTGGTAAAAGCCCCGGATGGACAGCGGCCGCTGGTGCTGCGGCAGTGCCTCGACCGGCAGGCCGCCGAGCCGGATGTATCCATGGGGCATGTCGTCGTTGCTGTCGGCCAGGATGACCCGGTCGGCGGGCCGGGCGGCCGCATAGATGGCCGCCAGGGTCACGGCCACGTCGGTCTTGCCGGTGCCTCCGAAGCCGGAGCCGACCGTTATCACGCCTGACTTCAGCGACGGCACCCGGATCGCGGTGACCGTCTGGCGCCGCCACTGTGCTGCTTCCTCGCGCCGGGCCCGCTCTCGCTTGCCAGCGGGGACGACCAGCCCATGCTTGAGCGCGCGGCGCGAGACCGCACCCCGCAGCCCATCCTGGGCCGGCGCCAGCGCACCGGCTGTGGGCAGGGCGGGGGTGAGCCAGGTGGCCCGGTCACTGCCAGGGAACTCGGTCCACCAGGCCCCCAGTTCGTCGGGATTCTCAGACATCGCATCGCTCCATGGCGCGGGTAGCGGTCTAAGCCAAAATAGGCCAACTTCCGCACGGTTTTCCGCCCAGCCGCAGGAATCGGGATACTTCCGGGGTAGCTGCGGTGGCGATTTTTCATTGAGTCTTCAAGATCTTTTGCCAAACGGCTTTCGCGTGCTCACCGGGCAACGCTGCCAGCCCTCGCGGGCCACTCCGGTATGGCTGTGGCTTGTGATGATAGTGATCTTTCTGTTGCCATATTTATTACTGCATCTGCTGTGGCAAACAAGCATCCTTGTGCCTACCGGACCTGACCTGAGCTGGCGTTTTGGGCTGGGCCCGGTCCGGCGGCGGCACCCTAGCGCATCGCCGGGCACCGTCTTATGGTTTGCCGCGTTTTCGGTTCGCGCCGCTCATGTGTGGTGCAGCCTGGGGAGCCAACAGCACCCAGCGTGCGTGACGGCCTCTTTGGCAGTTGCTCCGTCGCCCTGAACCGCGCGGCGTCCGCAGGCCGCTGGCGGCAGGACCGGCCAGCATCGGGGTGACCGCCCGAGCGCATCTTCCCGCGCCCGAATCAAAGGCCATCTGTGTCCCGCGCCCTCGCACGGCACCGTAAGCCATCCCGATCCCCAGCCCCCCGGCCGAGCACAGGCCACCCGCACCGCAAGCCGTCGCGGATCGCGCGCGGCCTGCGGAGCAGACGCGCCTGGGCCACCGCTGCCCTGGCGGTGCCAGTGCTGGCGGTGTCCGGCTGGGTCACCGCCAGCCACTGGCCGGGCGCCCGGCCACGCCTGGCCAGCCTCCGGGAGCTCCGTTCCCCATCGGTCGCCGGGCAGCGGGCCCTGCGGATCAACGAGCCGGCCGGGGCCGGGCCGAGGGTGGCAGCTACCGGCCAGCAGCCGGCAAAGCCTGGCGGGCTGCACTCAGCCGCGCCCAGGTATGCCCCGGCCGTACGGTACCGGCCGGCCCGCGTCCAGCGGCCCGCTGCTCCCGCCTACCAGAACCCCTTCCGCAGCGTGAGCGGGCTGCTGGCGGAGCGGGTTGACATGGGCGCCGACTTCGCCGGGACAGGCCCGGTATATGCCATCGGCGATGCTGTCATCACCAACGCGACCGCGAGCAACGGCGGCTGGCCCGGCGGCGGGTGGATCACCTACCGGCTGACCGACGGGCCGGATGCCGGATTGCTGGTCTACGTAGCTGAGGACGTTACCCCCACCGTGCAGGTGGGCCGGCAGGTGTCGGCCAGCACGGCGATTGCCAGCATGTACAACGGCGGCGACGGCATCGAGACCGGCTGGGCGATGCCCGACGGGGCCTCGGCGGAATCAGAAATGTCGGCCGCCGGCGGCATCAGCGGCGGCGGCCCGTTCCCGACCATGATCGGCCTCAGCTTCGACCACCTGCTCACGTCGCTGGGCGTGCCCGCGGGCAGCGGCGGCCAGTCTGGTAACGGACTGCTCCCCGCTGGCTATCCGGCGGTCTCGGGCTGACCACGGACGCCGGGCAGCCGGCCCGGTCAGCGGCGTCCTGATCGGGCCGCCAGGGTTGGCCCGCGGCAGGCGGCCGGCCGGCCCGGCGCGAAATTTCCTGACATCCGTGTCGAACCGCCGCCCCGGCGTTCGACGCGTGGGCAGAGAGAAGATCGCGGGAACCACAGCCCAGCCGGGCTGCACGGTCACCGCACTGACAAGAAGGAGCACGGCGATGCGATTCCTCGGTTACACACTGGCCGACCCAGCCACCCCCATGCCGGAGCCGACCCCGGAGCTGTACGCCAACATGGACGCGCTCGTCGCCGAGGCCACCAAGGCCGGGGTGCTGGTGGCGACCGGGGGCCTGGCGCCCTTCGAGGAGGCGACCAAGGTGCGCTACGCCGACGGTGAGTTCACCGTCATCGACGGGCCCTACACCGAGGCCAAGGAACTGATCGGTGGCTGGGGACTCATGGAGGTGCGTGACAAGGCGGAAGCGGTCGAGTGGACCAAGCGGTTCCTGGCGGTGGCCGGCGGGGGCGAGTCCACCATCCGGCAGGTCTTCGGCCCATGAGGCGCCGAGCCGGCGGGGCTGCGGGCAGCTGGCCCCAGCCCCGCCGGCTTGCCCCGGCCTGAAGCCCCAGCCCCGCCAGTTTGCCCGGGCCTGGCCGCGGTGATGTGATCAGAGCTTGTGACCGGCTCGCCGACCCATACCGCGATCGAGACGGTCATCCGGCTGGAGTCATCCCGGCTGATCGCGGGACTGGCCAGGTACGCCGGCGGCGACATCGGCATCGCCGAGGAGCTGGCCCAGGATGCGGTGGTGGCCGCGCTGGAGCAGTGGCCGCGGGAGGGGATCCCGGCCAACCCGGGCGCGTGGCTGATGACCGTGGCCAAACGCCGGGCGGTCGATCTGTTCCGCCGTAACCGGGAACTGGAGCGCAAGTACGCGCAGATCGGGCGGGCTCTCGAGACCGAGGCGGACGATGGCACGGCGGCGCTGGACCGCGCGGTAGCCGACGACATCGACGACGACCTGCTCCGGCTGATCTTCATCTCCTGCCACCCGGTACTGCCGGTGCTGGCCCGGGTGGCGCTCACCCTGCGCCTGGTCGGCGGGCTGACTACCGCCGCGATCGCCCGGGCGTACGTGGTGCCAGAGCCGACGATCGCCCAGCGCGTCGTCCGCGCCAAGCGGACGCTCGCCGCCGCGCGCATTCCGTTCGAGACCCCGGGCGGGCGGGAGCGGCCTGCCCGGCTGTCGTCCGTCCTGGAAGTGATCTACCTGATCTACAACGAGGGTTATTCGGCCACCGCCGGCGACGACTGGATGCGGCCCGACCTGTGCCATGAAGCGCTGCGGCTGGGTCGGGTGCTCGCCGGGCTGGCGCCGGCCGAGCCGGAGGTCCATGGCCTGGTGGCACTGATGGAGATCCAGTCCTCCCGGATCGCGGCGCGGGCCGGGCCGTCCGGCGAACCGGTGCTGCTGCTCGACCAGGACCGGGCACGCTGGGACCGGCTGCTGATCAGCCGCGGCCTGGCCGCCCTGGCCAGGGCGGAGGAGCTCGGCGGCAGCCACGGCCGGTACGTGCTGCAGGCCGCCATCGCGGCCTGCCACGCCCGGGCGTTCCGCCCGGAGGAGACCGACTGGGTGCTCATCACCAGCCTGTACACCGAACTGGCCGAGGTGGCCCCATCACCGATCGTGGAACTGAACCGGGCGGTGGCGGTGTCCATGGCGGCCGGGCCGGCGGCGGGGCTGGCCCTGGTCGATCAGCTCGCCGCCGAGCCCGCGCTGTGGAACTATCACCTGCTGCCAAGCGTGCGCGGCGACCTGCTGCTCAAGCTCGGCCGCGCGGATGAAGCCGAGGCCGAGTTCCGGCGGGCCGGTGAGCTGACCCGGAACGCCAGGGAACGTGAACTCTCCGAGCAACGGGCCCGCTCGGCCGGCGCCCAGGTCCCGGGCACCACCGACCGCCCGGGCCATGGGCCCGGCGGCTAGCCCCGGGTCTGCCGCTGGTCCGTCGGCTGACAGTCTGGCCCACCGTTGCCGGCGTTGACGGAGATCTATTCAGGTTTATCCTTGATCGCTCTACAGTTAGCGCGTGGATGCCGAGGAACCCCTCGCCGGGGGGTCCGGGCCACCGCTGCTGGTGCGGGCCGAGGGATCTGACCGGAGCCTGCCAGCAGGCCACTCTTATCTGGTCGGCCGGGATCCGGGGTGTGACATCGTGGTCACCGATGCCCGCGTGTCCTGGCATCATGCCGTGCTCACCAGTGAGGGCGGCCGGTGGGTGCTAGCCGACAACGGCAGTACCAACGGCACCTACGCCGGGGACCGGCGGGTGGACCGGATCGAGATTGCCGGCGAATGCCTGGTCCGGCTCGGCCATCCCGCCGACGGGCCTGTCCTGAGCTGCACCGTCGGCGCACCCGATCACCCGCACACCCGCCTGGACGGCCTGCCCGGGTGGGACGATGTGCCCGTCTCACCCGCGCGGCCGCTGGCCGGGGATGATAGCGCCGCCCCGCCGGGGCCATCGACGCCTGGCCCCGAGCAGGCCGGGCCGGCCGGCGAGCCGAGTGTGGTGCGGCCCTTGCCCGCTGGGACGCTGCGGATCGGCCGCGCGGAGGATAACGACATCGTGGTCGCCGACCCGGCGGTCTCCCGCCATCACGCCGAATTGCGCAACGTCGGCGGCCAGTACCACCTCGTGGACCTGGGCAGCAATAACGGCACCTTTGTCAACGGGCAGCGGATTACCGCCGCGCCGCTGTCGGCGGGGGATGTGGTGGTGATCGGGACCTCCACGTTCCGGCTGGCCGGCCAGGAACTGCAGGAGTTCCCCAGCGCTGCCACTGGGGCGGCGCCGCCGCCGGTCCCGTCACCGGATCCGGCTGCCCCGGCTTCCCCACCGGCTCCAGCCACCCCGGCCCCGCAGGCTGCCGCGATCCCCCTCCCGGAGCCACCGCCAGCCCGGCCGCCCACCGCGGGCGATGCGGGGGGCCCGCTCGAGATCCCCTATGCGGTCCGCTGGCTGGTGCCGAACGGTGAGCGGTTCGCGAACTTCCAGATACTTAACGACAACGACACCCAGCTCGACTACTACCGCCAGTTCGGGCATATCTACGCGGTCGGGATCCCGGCTAAGAAGTGGCGGCTCGTCGTCGTCTCCGACCCCGAGCTGCTCGATCAGGTCGCGGCCGACGAGGAGCAGTTCGGCAAGCGGGTTGAGGACATCAACTTCTTCACCCAGCTGCAAAACTCCCGCGGTGGCGGCATCTCGGTGATCAGCGATGGCGAGCACGCCGAGCATGTCCGCCGGGTGATGCTGCCCTGGTATGCGCCCCTGAATCAGCGGACGCAGCTGGGACAGATGAAGGAGCAGGCGCGCAAGCTGGTTGCCGCCTGGTCCACGATCCCCGACGGTGGGCCGCTGGATGCGCGGGTATGGATGGAGCGTTACACGCTCGAGGTCTCCGGGCGTGCTGCCTGCAATTACGATTTCGGGCTGCTCGATGGCAGTGGCGAGCCGCACCCGTTCGCGGTGGCCGTGCCGGAGAGCACCAAGGAGAGCATCCGGCGGGTTGCCGATCCCCGCCCCGACTCGGTGCTGTTCGCCAGGCGCGCGGCGCGTGCGCGCCGGAGCCGCTACCGCCGTCAGAACGACGAACTGGTCAGGACGGCCGATGCGGTGGTGGTGGCGCGCATGCACGCGAGCCCGCTCGGGCAGCCGACAGATCTGCTCAGCCGGCTGGTGAGCACGCCCGATCCGGAGACAGGCGAACTGCTCGACGCCGCGACCATCCGGGACCAGGTGCTCATGCACCTGTCCAACGGTTTCAACGGGCCATCGATCACCGGGGCGTGGCTGGTGTACATCCTGGCGACCCGCCCCGACGTCGAGCAGCAACTGATCGCCGAGATTGACGGCATCACCGGCGGCGACCCGGATTATGACCTGCAGTATGACGACCTGATGGCGCTCCCCTACACCACTCAGGTGATCAAGGAGGCGCTGCGGATCTACCCGCCGATGCCGGTCACGATCCGCCGCAGCCTCAAGGATGGGATGCTCGGCCGCTACCGCATCCGCAAGGACGACATCATCCTGGTCGGGACGCTGGCGGCGCAGCGTGACCCGCGTTACTGGGGACCCGACCCGGACCGGTTCGACCCGGAGCAGTTCGCCATGGACAAAGTGGTGGCCCGGCCCCGCCACGCCTTCATCCCGTTCTCCATCGGCAAGCGGCAGTGCATGGCGCAAGAGGTCACCTTCATGATGCTCCGCGTCCTGCTGTTCGAGATCGGCAAGCGCTACCAGTTCCGGCTCGCGCCCGGCGCGACAGTAACGAAGAACACGGTCGTGACGACCAAGCCGGCCGGCGTCTCCGTCGTCCTGCTGCCGCGCGAGCTGGAGCAACGCCCAGCCGCGGTGGGGCCAGAGCGTGCTCAGGTACCCGAGCGCGGGCCGGCTCCCGCCGTTCCTGGCTGGGGAGAGCCGACTGAGATCCCGGCGACGAGTGCCTACCGGCACCTGGTGATCGCTTACGGCAGCAACTTCGGCGCGAACCGGGAACTGGCCGAGCGGTTCGCTGAGCGTGCGCACTACTACGGCTACACCAGCGAGGTGATCACGCTTAACGAACTGGCGGGTTCACCGCCGCGTCCCCAGCCGTGGCTGCTGGTCGTCATGACCTCCACCTACCAGTCGAACCCGCCAGCGAACGCCACCGGGTTCCGGGACTGGCTGGAGCGCGCCGAACCCGCGGCGCCCACCTGGCGGGCCTGCCGGTACCTGGTGTGGGGGCTGGGCAACAGCCAGTGGAACGCGTTCCTCGCCTTCCCCCGCTACGTGCATGCGAAGCTGGCCAGCCTCGGTGCCAGCGCGCTGGCTGACTTCGCCTATGGCGATGTCGGCTCCCCGGCCTGGGAGCGCCTGCACGCGGACTGGCAGGCCCGCGTCTGGCCCATCCTGCTCGAGCTGTCCGGTGCCCGGCCGACGGAGGACGCAGCCGCCCGGGCGGCGCGTGAGCAAGCGGCCGCGGGCGTGCTGACCGGAGCGGACTCGAGCATCGCGATGGAGAGGTCGCTGTACGGCCGGCTGCCCGTGCCGCCCGTGGCCGGCCGGGCGGCGGGGGTCTCGTCCGTGTTCCGTTTCATGTCGTCCGGTTCGCGGCGGCGGGCCACCCCCGCGCCGGACGGATCGCCCGGACCGGCCAGCCGGAGCCAGCCGAGAATGCTGCTCGCCCCGGCGATCCTGCCCAACGCGGTCGGCGTGGACACGGTCGAGGCGCGAGTCCTCAGCTGCCGGGCGCTGCAGCCGCCGGAGTCCCCGAAGCAGACGCGGCACCTGGAACTCGGGCTGCCGCCGGGTGCCAGCTACCGGGTCGGCGACCACCTCGGCGTCTGCCCGAAGAACGACGAGGAGCAAATGGAGCGGCTGGCCGGGCATCTTGGCGCCGCGCTCGACAGCCTGCTGGTAGTCCCGAAGACGGTGAATGTCAGCGCAGTGCCCAGGGACGTCGTGCTGCAGGTGCGCAACATAGTCACGAACCTCATCGACGTGGCCGGCCGCCCATCGGCACAGTTGCTCGAGCTCCTGGTCGCCAAGGCCGGCGATCCAGCCGAGCGTTCGCGGCTGGCCGGCATCGGGGACGTCCTGGCGGCGCCGGATGGCCCTGATTCACCGCTGCGTGCGGCCATCGACGCGGGCGGCTACAGCGCGCTCCGGCTGCTCGACGAGTTTCCCTCATGTTCGCTGAACATCTTCGAGTTCCTGCAGGTGGCCCAGCAACTCCGGCCGCGGTACTACTCGACCAGCTCCAGCCCGCAGATACACGGCGAGGGTGTCGCCCACCTGACCGTCGGCCTTGAGGCGCTGCCCGTGCCTGGCCTGGACGGCTACGAGTTTGCCGGCATGAGCTCGCACTACCTGCACGCGCTGCGGGAAGGCGACCGGCTGAATGTCTTTCTCGATAGCGCCGAAGGGTTCCATCTGCAGGATGACGTGACGAAGCCGATGATCTTCGTGTCGGCCGGCACCGGTTTCGCGCCGATGCGGGCGTTCCTGTGGGAGCGGGTGGCGATGCGGCGTGCTGGTGTCCAGCTGGCCGAGGCGGCGCTGTTCAACGGCATCCGGTCGCGCAGCCTCGACTACATCTACCGCGACGAGATCGAGCGCTTCACCGCGGAGGGAGTGCTCGATCACGTGCACGTCGCGGCATCGCGCGAACGGCCCGGCCATCGTGAGCACGTCCAGGACCGGATCCGGGAGCAGGGTGCGCTGGTCTGGCGCCTGCTCGCCGCCGGCGGCTACGTTTACGTCTGCGGCTCGCTCGCGGTGCGTGACGCCGTTCGCGGCGCCTTCGCCGACGTGGCCGCGGAGCATGGGCGGCTGCCGCGCGAGCGCGCGGAGGCCTACCTGCAGGAACTGGAGAGGACCACACGCTACCGCCCAGATCTGTGGGGCTGACCCTGGGAGCCGTATGGACGCCCTCGCTCTTATCCTGGCCGTCGCGGCCCTGATCATGTTCGTCTTCGCCGCGAGTGGCCGCGAACTGCGCCGGTTCAACGAAATCGCGCTCGGGCTCGTCTTCCTCACCGCCGCGCTGATCTGCCAGTTCACCTCGATCACGCACACCCACATCGGCCGCTGACAGGCGCCCCAGCCGGACCGGCCGCTGGCGCAGGACCGGGCGAGGGGGCCGCTGGGCGGACGGACGTTGTGTGCTATCCGCCGGGGCTTAGCGGGCCGGCAAAGGCTCCGGCGTCACTCTTACAGGAGGCCCCGCCGCTGATCCCGCCATCCGCGGCCGCCAGGCTGCCGGGCGACGGCCGCGGCCGGGCGCGGGGGGCCAGCCTGGTGAAGTCCGAGCCAATGATCAGGTCGACGGTGCCGCTGGGCAGGCCGGCCACCCGGCGGACGGCCGCCCCGGGGACCTGCCGCCGGAGTGCGGCCACGGTCGGCAGTTCCGCGGCCGAGCCGTATTCGATGACCGACCGGGTGTAGCTGAAATTGGCGGCGTCCCCGGTACCGGCCACCTGGAAGCCGCGGCGGGTCAGTGCGGCGGCCACGGCCACGGCTTTCCCAGCCGCTCCCGATCCGTTCAGCACCTCTACCTTGGCTTGCGTGGCCGGGACAGCCGACACCGCCGCCGGGTACACCGGCTTGGCCGCGCCCGGCTGCCCGGCTGCGACGGGATGCCTGGCCGCGCCGGCCAGCGCCGAGTCGTGCGCGATCGCGTGGAAGAGCCGGCTGGCCGAAGGCTGGCTGAACTCGACCCAGTTCAGGTTGGCCGGGTAGGGGATATTCGGGGCGGTGATGAGCTGCACTGCCCTGCCGGACACGCCCCGCAGGCTTTCGGCCGTCTGCAGCATCCCGGACTGGGTCAGCGCGCTGTCGGTGGTGAGCGTGCTGGCTGTCCCATTCACCATCTGCACCAGCTTGACCGGGTTGGACAGCAGCCCGCTGTGCACGACCCCTTTCAGTACCTGCGCCAGCAGGAAGTCGTCCCGCTGGATGCGCTGCAGGTCAGAACCAGTGCCGATGTTCTCCCGGGTCCGCCAGAATTCCAGGAATGTGACGCCGTTGATGTGATGCTGTCCAGCAGTGAGCCGCAGCCCGGAGTTGGCATTGTTGACGGTGAACGGCAGGCACACGTTGACGCCGCCGATGTCGTTCACAATCCTGATCAGGCCCAGGTAGCTGAGCTCGATGAAATGGTCGATGCGGATCCCGGTCTGGTGCTCGACCGTCTTCCACAGGCAGGCCGGCCCGCCATAGGACAGGGTGGCGCCGATCTGCTCGATCGAGCCGGGGCTGGCTTGCTGCCCCGGCCAGCTGGTGCCGCCACCCGACCCGCGGGTGCACCCGTACACCGGGACGATGGTGTCCCGCGGGATGTTCATCACGGTCACCTGATGGCGGCCAGGGGAGATGTGCACGATCATGAGCGTTTCGGCGACCGCGTCCCCATAATCGTTGCCAACATGCCAGGCATGCTTCTGCTGGCTGGTGATCCCGGCGACACTGCCCGAACCGAAGACGAGCAGGTTCAGCGCGCCGGTGTAGCGGGGGGGCCGCTTCCCCAGGCCAGTCACCGTGACCCGGTGAATGCTGTTCCAGATTGACCGGTATTTCAGGTAGCCCCCCACCACGGCGCCAACCAGCAGCACCACCGCCGTCGAGGCAGCGATGATGGCGATCGTCCGGCGGGTTGAGCGCGGCCGGGGCTCGTCCGGCGCGTTCCCGCCTGGTGCCGCGCTGCCTGGTATGCCCGAGCCAGGCGGCGGGTTGCCTGGTGAGTCCCAGCCAGGTACCTCGCTGCCGGATATGCCCCAGCCCGGTAGCGGGCTGCCTGGTGAGTTCCCGCCCGGCGCCGCGCTGCTGGGGGTGCTGCTGCCCGGTGCGCTGTCCGGCATGCCTGCGCCGGACGCAGCCGCGCCCGGCGGGGGCTGGCCTGTCCCGGGACTGGCGGCTCGCTGCCCGCCGAAGGCATGCGAGCCTCGCCCAGGTGAGCCCGCCCCCTGCTGTCCGCGGGTGCTCACTGGGCATCGCCGCCAGTCAACTGAGCCAGCCTGATATCCCGCTCCCTGGGCCACGGCCACCCTGGCGGGCATACTGCCCGGTGGGGGAAGGGGCCGTCTTGCCTTCCCTCATTGCGCAACTAGGCAGGTATGAGCTTAGCGTCCTAACCGGCGGCACTCTGCCCAAAGCCACGGCTGGGGATCAACGCCCCCGCCTGCGGTGCCGGCCACACGCCGGCCGGCCAGCCAAGGGCGCCACCCTGCCTGCCCGGCAGGACCGGTGCAGGCGGGTGGCGCCGCGCATGATTAGCCGTTCGCGCCGCAGACCGGCCAGGCACCGATGCCCTGGCCAGCCAGGACGCGGTTGGCCACCGCCATCTGCTGGGCTGGGGTGGCCTGGTTCGCCGAGGACGCGTACTGGCCGCCGCCGTAGGCGTCCCAGGTGCCCTGGGTGAACTGGAGCCCGCCATAGAAACCGTTGCCGGTGTTGGCGCCCCAGTTGCCGCCCGACTCGCAGGCAGCGACGGCCCCCCAGTTCACGCCACCGGACGAGGCCGGGACCGGCCCGGTGGAGGTCACCGGCGCGGGCGCCTGGCCGCTGCTGGCGGGTGCCGCTGCGGCCGCGGCCGCCTCGGCCCGCGCCGCACGGGCCAGCCAGACCCGGACTAGGGGCTTGCCCGGCAGTCGCAGCTGCTGGCCCACGCTGATCAGGCTCGGGTTCGGCACCTGACGGCGGTTGGCCCACCAGATGGCGGGCCAGTCGGCCGACCGGCCGTATTCGTGGGCGGCGATCTGCGACAGGGTGTCGCCCGGCCGGACCCGGTAACTGCTGGCGCTGTGGTGGGCCGCCGCTGGATGCAGCGAAATCGTGACCACCATCAGGGCCTTCGCGAGCCCGGCCACTGGGATACTGGACATGTCGGGGTTCCTCCTAAGGGTCAGTCCGACAAAAGGTCCCGGCCGCGTGCTGCAACACCTGGCCGGGACCGTTTTTTTAGCTAGTTCGCGGTACGCGTGACGACTATCTCGTGCCCCCCTTCGGAAGGCATGCAGTGGAACATCACGGTGCGCTCTCCTTCGGCTGGTACGCCGCTAGCTATCCCGTGAGGATAAGGCCATTCTTAGCCATGGTGCTGATTTGGGGTCCTGGCAACAGCGTTTACTCGCCATTAGGGTGTAACACAGCCTTACTAGTGTGAAAGCAGATGAAGATGAGGCGCTGATTCTGCGCTTGGGATGTGGGGCATCACACATTTTGCTACTTAAAGTGAGCACGTGGATACAGAAAGCCATAATTAGCCGTCCGGCCGCGCCCTGCCCGGCATCGCCCGGCCCCAGGCTGACGTTCAGCCCGGGCCCCGCGGGCTGCTGAGTCAGCTCGGCCTGCGGGCACGCGGCAGCGAGGCGACCACCAGGTCGTACGAGTCGGCCAGCAGGTCGCTCACCATCTGATCGGGCAGAGACCCGTCGAGTGTGATCGTGTTCCAGTGACGCTTGTTCAGGTGGTAGCCGGGCACGATCGCCGGGTGTGCCGCACGGAGTTGCGCGGCGATATCCGGCTCACACTTGACGCTCAGCTGAAGTGGCCGTGCATCGAGCCCGCACAGGGCGAACATCTTCCCGCCGACCTTGAATACCGACACCTCGTCACCGAAGGGGAACTCCTCCACGGCCCCGGGCAGGGCCAGGCACTGGTCCTTGAGCACGCGGGCATCCACAGCCCGGATCCTGCCCGCAAATGAGCACGCTGTGACGCCCTCCACATGGATTCCGCGGGCGGCACGTTAAGATCCACTCATCTCGAATAGATCTTTGGGACGCTGATGCCCGACTCCGTGCCCGCCCGCAGGCCCCGAGACTCCGCCCCGGGCCAGGATCCGGCCCGCATCTCGGCACCCGCCCGGTCCCCGGGCCGCCGCGGCGCGGTCCAGCCGGCGTCAGTCCCGCTGCGGGTGGCGGCCACCCGTGCGCCGCTGCCAGCGATCGAGGGCGGCTTCCGGACAGTGCTGGCCGATCCGCCCTGGCGGTTCACCAACCGGACCGGGAAGGTGGCCCCGGAGCACCGCCGGCTGGACCGCTACTCCACCCTCGACCTGGACCAGGTCTGCGCTCTCGATGTGGCCGCCGTCGCCGCCAGCACCGCGCACCTGTACCTGTGGGTGCCGAACGCCTTGCTGCCGGAGGGACTGCAGGTGATGGCGGCGTGGGGCTTCCGGTACATCTCGAACATCGTGTGGGCCAAGCGCCGGAAGGATGGCGGGCCGGACGGCCGGGGAGTCGGTTTCTACTTCCGGAATGTGACCGAACTGATCCTGTTTGGCGTCCGGGGCAGCATGCGCACGCTTGCCCCCGCCCGGCGGCAGGTGAACATGATCGAATCCCGCAAGCGTGAGCATTCACGGAAGCCGGACGAGCAGTACGAGCTGATCGAGGCCTGCTCGCCGGGCCCGTATCTGGAACTGTTCGCCCGCCATCCGCGGCCGGGCTGGGCCGTCTGGGGTGACGAGGCGGCGGCGGAGATCACCCCGCGCGGCCAGGTGCACCGGGGTTATCAGGGCGGCGAGCTCCGGGTCCCGTACCTGGACGCGCACGTCCGCCTCCCCAGCCGGGCCGCGGACCGGATCGCGGGCGCGCTGCGCACGGCCTACGAGGATGGCGCCACCATCCGCGAGCTCGCCGATGCCACCGGCTACTCGATCACCAGGGTCCGCAGCCTGCTCGCCCGGGCCGGGACCAGCATCCGCGGCCGGGGCCGGTACGCCGCCGGGTAACGGGCCCGCTGGTCCCCGCGGCCGGGAACGCTGACGGGTGCGCAGCCGGCTGTGCCTGCTGCCCGCCGGGTGGTGGGTGGTGGGGTTATTTGGGCTGGGGGACGATGCGGATGTAGGGCTTGGGGGCGCGCCAGCTGCCGAAGATCTGGCGGGCTTCGTCGTCGCCGACCGAGCCGGCGATGATGACGTCCTCGCCGGGCTGCCAGTTGACCGGGGTGGAGACCCGGTGGGCGGCGGTGAGCTGGAGGGAGTCGATGACCCGCAGCACCTCGTCGAAGTTGCGGCCGGTGGTCATCGGGTAGACCAGGATCAGCTTGATCTTCTTGTCCGGGCCGATGACGAACACGTTGCGGACGGTC
>Ga0306926_10004572_pt1 | contig 14555 bp, 15 predicted proteins | sample flu12Cox44000178_FD_203759 | JGI IMG/M metagenome (GOLD analysis project Ga0306926, IMG submission 203759) | Lab enrichment of tropical soil microbial communities from Luquillo Experimental Forest, Puerto Rico - flux8day.12C.oxic.44.000.178 (v2)... | ecosystem: Environmental > Terrestrial >...
CATGCCGGTCAGGTTGACCGCGACGACTCGCTCCCATTCGCCGTGGTCGAGGTCGAGAAAGTTGCCGCCGTGACTGACCCCGGCGCAGTCGACTAGCACATCGAGCCTGCCGAAGGTCCGCACCGCCTCGGCTACCGCGTCACCAACGGCTGCCCGGTCGCGGACGTCCAGCGCGAACGCGCTCGCCCGGCTGCCCGCAGCCCGGATCCGCGCGGCGACGGCTTCGGCCGCGGCGGTCTCGATATCGGTGCAGACGACCGCCGCACCCTCGCGGGCCAAGCCTTCGGCGCCGGCGCTGCCGATGCCGCCGCCGGCTCCCGCTACCAGCACGATCCTTCCTTCGACGCGGCCCATCGCATCCTCCCAGCTGATTGCGGCCGGTTATATGACGTGCTCTCGCCCGCTGTTCGGTGTCGCAACCGCCACCGAGGGCGCGGACGCTCGCCCTCAGCCGCCGGAGCGGCAGGAACCGCGGTTACGGCACACCGAATACTGCGATGCAGCCCTGGGTGCAGTTCGGGTAGCTGGTGTTCGCCGGCAACGGCACGTACACGTGGTTATTCGCCGCGCTTGCGGCGATCGAGTGCACGGTCCCCGCGGAATGCACAAAACTCGTCGTCCCCGCAATCCCTACCGCCGGGACAGGAGGCAGCGTCGGCACCAGTTGGGTGAGGACGTTGGTCTTTGTGCCCGAGACCGCCGCGATTACGCCGAGCGTGGGGCCGATCGGGTTATTGCTGCCGGTCACGTAGTAGTTTCCGTCGCCGACGTTGAACCAGATCTCGTCTCCGCCGCCGATGCCCGGCACGGCGACAAGAGCATTTCCCTTACAGTCGCGTCCCGGTCTCGGGTTGCAGATCGCCGCCTGCGGAGCGGCAATTCCGGTGCAGGTCGCGGGGTGCGCAGCCGGAGTTCCGGCTGGGCTCGGGGCGGGGACCACCGCCGAGCAGGTATTACCCGCCGTATCGAAGACCGTGTTGCTGCCGACGAGCAGATCCCCGGTATTCGGATTTAGAGTAAGACCCGCCGGCGACACGAAGTTGATAGGATCGACCGCTTCGATCGCTCCACCGTTAGGATTGATCTTTATGACTCCCCCATTCTGAACGTTCGGGCCTATCTGCGGGATCGAGACATAGAACCTCTGGGTGCCCGGGTCCCACACCGGCTGCTCGGCACCGCCCTGCGCATCGACGCCGTTTTGCGCGGTAAAGAAAATCGTCTTTGGCTGGTTCATCACGCAACTCGAAGAGACATTGATCAAGGTGCCGAACGCCGGCGTGTCCGCGTTGTTGATCACCAGGAGCAGCCTGTCTGTCGGGTCGAACGCCAGCTCGTCGGCACGCCTGCCGCCGCCCGTATTGAAGGAGCTCATAGGCTTTACGAAGCTGACGTTGTAGTTGATGGACACCACACGGCTGAGCCCGTCCGTCACGAAAATGCAGGGCACGTTCGGGTTCGGCGAGACGGTTACGCCGTTGGGACCCTGGTTGATATTGCTGCCCGTATCCCCGCCAAAATTAAAGGCAGCGCCGCCGATCTGGCCGAACAATGTGTCCGTCTTGGTGTCGACGACGTCGACCGCAGCATTGGAGCGATCGGCGAGGAAGAAGAGTCCGGTCGTCGGGTCAACCCAACTAATGTCGAAGGAGAACATTTGGGTGTTGGGGCTCCCGGCGGTCCCGTTGATCGGGATCGTTTTGAGCAGGGACAGTTGCGCCGATGTCGGAGACGCCACCACGAAGCCGCGAATCTCGCCCCCCGGATTAGTCATGGTGTGGATGTTCAGATAGGTCTCGCCATTCTGGATCCCGCTTATCAGCGCTGCTTCGGCCTTTGCTACCGACCCCTGCGCAGTAACGAAGGCCGGGTTGTAGCTCCCGGCGGAGGTCAGATCCAAGATATGGTCATAAGTCCCCGAGGTCACCCCCAGCGGGAACCCGGGAAACGCCGGCACCGTGGTCGCGACCCCGACATTGACGCCGGTCAGAAAGGAAGAAGCGAGGCAACAGTGGATGTGCGCCATCGTGGTGTTCGAGGTCAAACCACTGAATGTCACGTGGAGACTTAGCGTGTTGGCCGCCGCGTCGAGCACTATCGTTGCCGACCCGGTCGCCGGAGACCCGGTGGGGGGTACCTCGTTCGCTTGCGTCAGGTTGGCCGTGAAGGTAACCGGCTTTGCATGAGCGGCTGTCGCAGGCAACATCAGCGCTGCCATCAGCATCAACACTGTCTCTCGACGCATAAGCTCCTCCCCTTTTCGTCTTGGATTGAGCCGACGGCGACCTGCCGCAATGGTGGCGTCCGACATTAACAATTGAGATATACCCGAGGCAAGTGCGGTTGAATTGGGGTGAGGCCGCCCCCGGCCTGTGTTGCGCGAGGGGCTGGGGACAAATTGCTATAAAAATTTTGTAGAAATTCTTCTTTGACTCCTAAATCTGTGTAATTACACTTACCCCGGAGCGGGGAAACGACGATGAACCATATCCACGTGATCCACGAGAATGCCGCGTGGCTAGAGCCGTTGGCCGCCGCGCTCGACCGTCAGGCGCTTCCCTGGCGCGACTGGTTCTTCGACCGCGGGGTCTTCGATCTGTCGCAGCCACCCCCCGAGGGGGTCTTCTACAACCGGATGAGCGCGTCCTCGCACACGCGCGGTCATCGCTTTGCCGCCGAGCTGACCGCCGCGGTGCTGGCTTGGCTCGAAGGGCACGGGCGCCGGGTCGTCAACGGCAGCCGCGCGCTCGACCTCGAGATCAGCAAGGTACGCCAACATGCGGCACTCGAAGCCGCAAGCATCCGCACACCCGATACCGTTCTGGTCGCCGGCAAGGAGCTGCTCTTGACGGCCGCCCGCCGGCATTTTGCCGCCGGTGCCTTTATCCTGAAGCCCAACCGCGGCGGCAAGGGTCTGGGTGTGAGGCTCTTTTATACTGTCGATGCGCTCGGCGATTATATCGACGGGCTGGATTACGAGCCGCCGGTCGACGGTCTTTATCTGTTGCAGGAATATATTCGGGCGCCAGTGCCGCTGATCACGCGCGCCGAGTTTGTCGGCGGGCGGTTCATGTATGCCGTCGAGGTCGACACCAGCGACGGGTTCGAGCTGTGCCCGGCCGATGCCTGCGCGGTCGGCGATGCGGCATGCCCCGCCACCGAAGGGCCGCGGGCAAAGTTCACGATTGTCGACGACATCGACGCCGGTCTGAAGCGCCGCTACGAAGCGTTTCTCTCAGCCAACGGCATCGACGTCGCCGGGATCGAGTTTGTCACCGACAGGGCCGGCGCCGTCTTCACCTACGACGTCAACACCAATACGAACTACAACCCGGACGCCGAAGCCCGCGCCGGCCGTTCCGGTATGGAGACGCTCGCCCGCTATCTCGGGGCCGAGCTCGAGCACGTATCCCGCCGTCGCGACGCTGCCGATTGACCCGCGGCAACTCGATCAGTCGGCCGACGCTTTAGCCGGCAGCGGACAACTGACCCCGGTGCCGCCGAGGCCACAATATCCATATGGATTCTTCGCCAGATATTGCTGGTGATAATCCTCGGCGAAGAAAAAAGGCGGCGCCTCGCGGATCTCGGTGGTGATCTCGCCGAGCCCGGCTATTTCGAGCTGACCTTGGTAACTAGCCCTGCTCGCCTCGGCGAGGGCGGTCTGATGCGGCGAAAAGGTGTAGATCGCCGAGCGATATTGGGTGCCGATATCGTTGCCCTGGCGCATGCCCTGGGTCGGGTCATGGCTCTCCCAGAACAGCTTCAACAGCGCCTCGTAGCTGGTGATCTTCGGGTCATAGACGACGAGCACGGCCTCGGTGTGGCCGGTGCGTCCACTGCAGACCTCTTCGTAGGTCGGGTTGGGCGTGGTGCCGCCCGCATAGCCGACGGCGGTCACCCAGACGCCGGGCGCCTGCCAGAACACCCGCTCGGCTCCCCAGAAGCAGCCGAGCCCGAACACCGCTTTCTCCAGCCCCTCGGGATAGGGCTCGACGAGCGGGCGGCCGTTGACAAAGTGGCGCTCGGATAACGGGATTGGCCGTGTCCTTCCCGGCAGGCACTCGGCAGGCGCGGGAACGACCAGTTTGTCACGCGTAAATGGCCACATCTCGCGCTCCCTTTCTCGGATCCGATGGCATAACCACCTGCATGTAGGCGGGCACCCGCTCCGCGCCAACGCCACTCGCCCCACCCCGGACAATAGCTCCGCGAGGCCCTGCGATTCACGTTATTCTTGCATGATCGAAATCCCGATTCGGGGTACTATGACCGGTCGCTCGAACGACGCCGCCGATGGCTGGGGGAACCATTGCGCCGCTTGACGCCTCGGAGACGGTCGGCGATTTAAAACGATCCTGGAGGCTCTGTCGAATGACCCGCCGCTTTCTGATTATCATGCCGTTGCTGATCTTGTCGGCATGGTGGACCACGGTGTCGGGCGCAGGTGCCGCCGACGCGGACCTCTTTATGAGCCAACTATGGGGCCAGACTGTCGAGGTTCTGAGCAAGAAAGTCCCTCGCGCTGAGCGCCTGACGCGGTTTCGTCAATTGTTTCAGGCAGATTTCGATGTTCCCGGCATTGCCCGATTTGTTCTCGGCCGCTATTGGCGGAGTGCCACCGAGCAAGAACAGCAGGAATTTCTGAAGCTGTTCGAAGACTATGTGGTCTTTGTCTATGGCACCCGTCTCTCGAGCTTCAACGGCGAGACGTTCAAGCTGCGCGGCAGCCGGACCGACGCGAGCGGGACCATAGTTTCGACGGATATCATCAGCGCGAACGGCGACGCACCGATCAAGGTCGATTGGCGGCTCATCACCGACCACGGTGCCTTCAAGATCAATGACGTGATCATCGAGGGCATCAGCATGTTGGTGACGCAACGCTCGGAATTCGCCTCGGTGATCCAGCGTCATGGCGGTCAGGTCGGCGAGCTTCTGGCGATGATGCGCGAGCGGGCTAAGACGGCGAGCCTCGCGCAATGAGCCGCCGACCCGAGCGGGCCTCGAGGTAACCCGGCTACAAGATTTTCCAGCTCCCATCCGGTTGCAAGCAGCTGTTGAACTCGTAATGCTCGGGTGAGACGTTGCTCGCCGTCGTCACCAGCGTATATCCGATAGTTTCACAGCGCATATTCCGGGCCGTGAATTTCTTTAGAAGCTTGATGGTTCCCGAGTTCTTGCTGCTCGGATTGCTCCACGAAGCAGTCGTCCCGACCGGCTTCCCGTGAACCTGCTGGATGACCGTCTGGCGCATCATATCGAGGTCTTCCCGCGTCAACGTAATATTCGATTCAAAGCTCGGTCCCAGCAGTTGCGCTTGCGCCGCCGGGCTGGCGAGGGCGGCGACGACGAGCACGAGCGGCTTGATAGGCATGGACATGGCTGCTCTCTCAGGGGGCTCCGGCTCGCCTTGACACCGACGCCGAGCCGTCATCACTCATCATACTCGGCTTGGCGGTCGTCGGGACGAATTTGATGGTGATGTTCTTGAATGAGGAAAGGGTCGGCGGGCTGCTGCGCTGGGACCGTCTGATCGCCGCGATGGAGGCCGCCTTGGCCGGCTTCTCGCTCGGACGGGTCCTTCAGCCGGTGCGCAACATGCTGACAATCGAGGAAGGAAAGCGCTACCTCGGCATCATGCCGGCGGTGGCCGAGGATGCCATGGGGGCGAAGCTCGTCAGCTTCTATCCGGGGAATACCGGCACCGGGGTCCCGACGCATCTCGCCATGATCATGCTGTTACGGCCCGATACCGGCGAACCGCTGGCGGTGATGGACGGCCGGCTGATAACCGAGATGCGGACCGCCGCAGTCTCGGCAGCAGCGACCCGGCGGCTCGCCGCTCCCGACGCCCGAGTGTTGGCATTGCTCGGCAGCGGCGTCCAGGCGCGCGCCCATCTCGAGGCGCTACAGCAGGTCCGCCATTTTGAGGAGGTGCGGGTGTGGAGCCGCACCGCCGACCACGCCGCGCGCTTTGCCGAGCGGTACAAAGCGAAAGCAATGCCCGCCGACTCAGCGGTGCGCGGCGCGGACGTCATTGTCACCGCGACTGCCGCGCTGCAGCCGATCCTCGAGGGCGCCTGGCTCAAGCCGGGGGCGCATGTCAACGCCGTAGGCGCGCCGCGCCCCGACTGGCGCGAGCTCGACGACAGGGCGATGGCCAACACGCTCGTCGTCGATTCGCGCGAGGCGGTTCTCAAGGAATCAGGAGACGTCATTTTATCGAAGTCCAAAATCTATGCCGAAATCGGCGAGATATTCGCCGGCGTCAAGGCGGCTCCGGTATCGGCAACGACGGTCTTCAAATCGGTCGGGATCGCTATAGAAGACATCGCAACGGCTAAGCTGGTCTACGACGCGGCATGCGGCGAGCAGCAGCGCCCGCGTTGAGGGGTCCTCGCCGCCGGCCGCCGCCTTGACGCGGCAGAAAGCGGTCGGGAGAATAGCTCCTCCCGACCCGGTCCAAGGGAGAAGGTCACGGTGCTTCGCGCGGTGCGGACAGCAGGTCGTTCGAGAGCGGCGCCACTCGCATCGGCCGTGGCGCTGGGTCTGTTGCTGCTGTGCGGCGGTTGCGCCAGCGCGCCGAGCGATCCGTCGGCCGCCGACGAAGCCGATTCCGACAACGATCCCGCGGAAGGGGTGAACCGGGCGATCTTCAAGGCCAACCTCGCCGCCGACCACGCCGTCATGCGGCCCGTCGCCCAGGCCTACACCGACCACATGCCCGAGGTCGTCCAGACCGGTATTCACAACGTCGTGCAGAATCTCAAGGAGCCGGCGGTTGCCCTGAACGATCTGCTGCAGGGGAATGTCAAGCACGCCTGGGAGTCGGCGCAGCGGCTCGCGGTCAATACAACTGTCGGTGCTGCGGGGATGGTCGATGTCGCCGCAAAATGGGGCTTGCCGCCGCACAAGGCGGATTTTGGCCAGACCTTGGCGGTGTGGGGGGTCGGGGAAGGCCCGTTTGTCGAACTACCCTTGCTCGGCCCGTCAAATCCGCGCGACGCAGTCGGCACTGTCGTTGACTTGGCGCTCAACCCGCTGACCTTTGTCGGCGGCGCGCCAGCGACGATCGCCGGTGCTGCGACCGGCGGCGCCAACCTCGTCGACACCCGGGCCCAGCATCTGCAAGATCTGGATGCGTTGGAGCGAAAGTCGCTCGACTATTACGCCTCGCTACGCAGCGTCTACCGGCAGCATCGCGAGGCCCAGATCAACACAGCAAAGCAGCTGGAGGCCGAAGGACACGTCGACATCTCCTTCCCGAACGCCACGACCCCTCCGGCCGCAACTCCCGCACTGCCAGCCGACACCAAATGACCGTCGCCGCCAAGATTTGCGGCCTGTCGACCGAGGCTGCGGTTAGGGCGGCGGTCGCGGGCGGTGCTTCTTATCTCGGCTTTGTCTTCTATCCGCCGAGCCCGCGGGCCGTCACGGCGGCCACAGCGGCGCACTTGGGAGCTGCGGTGCCACCGGGGATCACGCGCGTTGGTCTCTTCGTCGATGCTGACGACGAGACGATCGCCGCGATCCTCGCGGAGGCGCCGATTGATCTGCTGCAGCTCCACGGCCATGAGAGCCCGAACCGCGTCGCCGATATCAAGCGGCGCTTCGCTCGGCCGGTGATGAAGGCGGTGGCGATCGCCGCGGCCGAGGATGTGCCGGGCGCGGCTCGCTACGAGGAGGTCGCCGATCTGCTGCTATTCGACGCCAAGCCGCCGCGCCGGCCGGATGCGCTGCCGGGCGGCAACGGCCTCGCCTTCGACTGGGAGCTAATCGCCGGCCGGTCCTGGCATTGCGCGTGGATGCTGTCAGGCGGGTTGACCGCCGAGATACTGCCCGAGGCCGTGCGCATTTCCAGTGCGATAGCGGTCGATGTTTCCTCCGGTGTCGAGAGCCGCCCCGGCGAAAAGGACCTCGACAAGATCCGCGCCTTTCTCGCCACCGCCCGCGCGCTCGGATGAGGGACCGGATGCAGCTCCCGAACACGCTGAGGGGCGGGCCGGACGAGCGTGGCCATTTTGGCATCTTTGGCGGGCGCTTTGTCGCCGAGACATTAATGCCGCTGGTTCTTGCGGTCGAGGCCGCTTATGGCGAGGCCCGCGCCGATCCCGGGTTTCAGTCTGAGCTCGACTATTACCTCGAGCATTATGTCGGGCGGCCGAGCCCGCTGTATTTTGCCGAGCGGCTGACCCGACATTTCGGCGGGGCGAAGCTCTACTTGAAGCGCGACGAGCTCAACCACACCGGCGCGCACAAGATCAACAATGTGCTCGGCCAGACCTTGCTGGCGCGCCGTATGGGCAAGCGCCGGATCATCGCCGAGACCGGCGCCGGACAGCACGGCGTGGCGACGGCCACCGCCTGCGCGCTCTTCGACCTGCCCTGCGTGGTCTATATGGGCGCCACCGACATCGAGCGGCAAAAGCCCAATGTCTTTCGCATGAAATTGCTCGGTGCCGAGGTGATCCCGGTACAGTCGGGGACGGCGACCTTGAAGGATGCGATGAACGAGGCGCTGCGCGACTGGGTTGCCCATGTCGACGACACCTTCTATGTGATCGGCACCGTCGCCGGGCCGCATCCCTACCCGATGATGGTCCGCGATTTCCAATCGGTCATCGGCCATGAGACGGGGGCGCAACTGGCGAAAGCCGAAGGCCGGCTCCCCGACACCCTGGTCGCCTGCATCGGCGGCGGCTCGAACGCAATGGGGCTGTTCCACCCGTTTCTCGATGAGCCCGGGGTGGCGATGATCGGCGTCGAGGCTGGCGGGCATGGGATCGAGACCGGGCTGCACGCAGCCTCGCTGACCGGCGGCGAGCCCGGCGTCTTGCACGGCAACCGCACCTACCTATTGCAGGACGAGGACGGGCAGATTCGTGACGCTCATTCGATCTCCGCCGGTCTCGATTATCCCGGCATCGGCCCCGAGCATGCCTGGCTGCACGAGCTCGGCCGCGTGCAATACGTCTCGGTCACCGACCACGAGGCGCTCGCGGCGTTCCAGCTGGCGAGCCGCATGGAAGGCATCATCCCGGCGCTCGAGCCGGCCCATGCGCTCGCCTATGTCGCCAAGATCGCGCCGACCCTGCCGCGCGACCATCTGATCGTCATGAACATGTGCGGTCGCGGCGACAAGGACATTTTTGCCGTCGCCGACCATCTCGGTGTCCGCCTTTGACGGACCGCATCGCTCGGCGCTTTGCCTCGCTACGGCAGGAGGGGCGGGCCGGGCTCGTCACTTATTTGACTGCCGGCGATCCCGATCCCGACAGTTCCAACAACCTGCTCGCCGGCCTACCGGCGGCCGGTGCCGATCTGATCGAGATCGGCATGCCGTTCTCCGACCCGATGGCCGATGGCCCGGTGATCCAGCAGGCGGGCCAGCGGGCGTTGAAGCAGGGCATGACCCTGCGGCGCACCTTGACGCTGGTGCGCGAGCTGCGCCGCCGCGACGATGCGACCCCGATCGTGCTGATGGGCTATTACAACCCGATTTATCGCTATGGCGCCGAGGCCTTTCCGCGCGATGCCGTCGACGCCGGGGTCGACGGCGTCATCGTCGTCGACCTGCCACCTGAAGAGTATGCCGAGCTAACCGGACCCGCCTGCAAGGTCGGCCTCGATATCATACGCCTGGCGACACCGACCAGCGACGAGCAGCGGCTACCGCGCATCGTCAAAGGTGCCAGCGGCTTCATCTACTACGTCGCGATCGCCGGCATCACCGGAACCCGCTCGGCCGATTCCGCCGAGGTGGCCGCCGCGGTCGCAAGGCTGCGCCGGTTTACCGGTCTGCCGATCGCGGTGGGCTTTGGCATCAGGACCCCCGAACAAGCTGCTGCCGTAGCGCGCGCCGCTGACGCCGCCGTCGTCGGAACGGCCTTGGTTCAGCGCCTCGCTCTCAATCTCGACCCCGAAGGCCGCGCCAAGCCCGGCCTCGTCGACGCCGTCCTCGCCGATGTCCGGAGGCTCTCAATGGGGGTGCGGGAGGCGCGTCGATAACCTCGTGAATAAGCGACTGTTGGGAGAAAGCATGTTTCAAAAGCTGATTGGGGGAGTTGGCCCAGCCACCGCGGTAGTCCTGGCGAGCTCGATTCCGGCCGCGGCCGAGCCGCCGTCCGGGCCGCCTGTCACGATCGGATTCAGCATGCCACTGACCGGCGGGCTCGCGGTCAACGGCACCTCGGGGCTGCTGGCGATGCAGATCTGGGCCGAGGACACCAACAAAAAGGGCGGACTGCTGGGGCGTCCGGTCAAACTCGTCTATTACGACGACCAGACCAACCCGTCGCTGGTGCCCGGGATCTACACAAAGTTGCTCAATGTCGACAAAGTCGATCTCGTCGTCTCGGCCTACGGGACCAACGTGACGGCCCCGGCATTGCCGGTCGTCATGCAGCACAACAAGACCTTCATGGGTCTCTTCGCGATGGACGTCAACGAGGAGTTCCACTACCCGAAATACTTCTCGATGCTGCCGGTGGGCCAAGATCCACGGGCGGCGATCTCCGAGGGGTTCTTCGAGATCATCAAGGCCAACAAGGACAAGCTCGGCCTGAAGACGATCGCGCTGGCGGTCAATGACGGCGAAGCGACGCGCAACACCGCCGACGGGGCCAGGGTCAATTTGAAGAAGGCCGGATTGCAGGTCGTCTACGACAAGACCTACCCGCCCACGACGACCGACTTCAGTCCGATCATCCGCGCCATCCAGGCGACCAACCCCGACATCGTCTATATCGCCTCCTATCCGCCGGACAGCGTCGGCCTGACCCGCGCGATGCACGAGATCGGGCTCAACACCAAGGTTTGCTGCGGCACGATGACCGGACCGCAAAGCACGTCGATCAAGACCTCGTTGGGCCCGATGCTGAACGGCATAATCACCTTCGATTTTTGGCTGCCCGCCCCGACCCTGCGGTTTCCCGGTGTCATGGAGTTTCTAGAGCGCTATCAGCAGCAGGCGGCCGGCAAGGGTGTCGACCCGCTGGGCTATTACCTAGCACCCTGGGCCTACGCCGATCTGCAGGTGTTGGGCGAAGCGGTCGAAGAGACCAAGAGCCTCGACCAGGACAAGATCGCCGACTATCTCCGCACCCACACCTTCAAGACGGTCATCGGCGACGTCGAATTCGGCGAGAAGGGCGAGTGGAAGAAGGCGCGGCTGATGACCGTGCAATTCCAGAATATCGCCGGCACGAGTGTCGACGATTTCCGCGACGGCAAGGGCGAGGTCGTATTGTGGCCGGATCAGTACAAAGCCGGCGAGGCGATCCTGCCCTACTCTTCGGTCAAGCATTGACCGGCTGCGATGATGGCGGTAGCCGAGCTGCCCGATGAAGCCGCCACCGCGGCCTTCGCCGCGCGGATTTCGGCGCTCGCCGCGACCCGCGACATCATCGCGCTGAAAGGCGATCTCGGGTCCGGCAAGACCACCTTTGCCCGCGGGTTTATCAGGGCGCGCGGCGGCACCGAGGAGGTGCCGAGCCCGACCTTTACCTTAGTACAGATTTACGAGCTCGGCTCCGCGGTGGTCTGGCACTTCGACCTCTACCGCCTCAAATCGCCGGAGGAAGCCTGGGAGCTCGGCATCGAGGACGCGTTCAGCGAAGGGATCTCGCTGATTGAATGGCCCGAACGTCTCGGACCGTTATTGCCGCAGCGCCGTCTCGAGATCGAACTCCTGTTTGGCGATCGGCCCAAGGCGCGTCGCGCCGTGCTCAACCCCGGCGAGGGCTGGCAGGCGCGGCTGGAGACGATCCTCGCTGATGCCTGACCCGCGGCGGCAGGCCATGAAGGCGTTCCTCGGTACGAGCGGCTGGGACGGCGTCCCGGCAGTGCCGCTGGCCGGCGATGCCTCCTTTCGCCGCTATTACCGGCTCGGCCGCGACGAAAGCAGCGCGGTGCTGATGGACGCGCCGCCGCCGCAAGAGGATGTCGGTCCGTTTGTCGCGGTCGCCGGGCTGTTGCGCGGGCTCGGGTTCAGCGCTCCCGAGGTGCTGGCCGAAGACCGCGGCCACGGCTTCTTGCTGCTCGAGGATTTTGGCGACGACACTTACACCCGGCTGCTGGCGCGCGGCGCCGACGAGCCCGCTCTTTATAGGCTCGCGGTCGATACCCTGGTCGCATTGCAGCGGGCCGTCGAGCGGCACGGCACCCCGGACTTGCCGCCCTATGACCTCGAGCGGCTGCTTGGCGAGGCGACGCTGCTGGTCGACTGGTACCGGCCGCTCGCGGGCGGGCTGCGCGAGGAGTATCTGGCGCTGTGGCGGGCGGTACTGCCAGACGCCGTAGTGGCGTCGCCGACCCTGGTGCTGCGCGACTATCATGTCGACAATCTGATGCTGCTGCCGGACCGCCCCGGGGTCAGAGGCTGCGGGCTGCTCGATTTCCAGGACGCCGTGACGGGTCAGCCGAGCTACGACCTCGTCTCGTTGCTCGAGGACGCGCGGCGTGATGTTCCGGCTTCGCTGCGCCAGGCGATGACCGAGCGCTACCTCGCCGCCTTTCCGGCGCTCGACCGGGTGGCCTTTCTGCGCTCCGCTGCGATCCTTTCGGCGCAGCGTAATTGCAAGATCCTCGGCATCTTTACGCGGCTGCGCAAGCGCGACGGCAAGCGCCAATACATCGCCCACATCCCGCGGGTCTGGCGGCTGCTCGAAGCCGATCTCCGGCATCCGGCGCTCGGCCCGGTCGCACGCTGGCTCGATCGCCACCTGCCGCCCGAAACCCGGCACAGGCCCGATCTTGGGGGCGAGGCGTGACCAAGCCGCCGCGCTCGGCAATGATCTTGGCGGCCGGGCTCGGCACCAGGCTGCGCCCGATCACCGACACGACCCCGAAGCCGCTCGTCGCAGTCGGCGGCCGCCCGCTGATCGACCATGCGCTCGACCGGCTGGCTGAGGCTGGGGTCGAGCATGTCGTCGTCAATATCCATTACAAGGCGGATATGATCGCCGCCCATCTGGCGCGCCGCACCCACCCGCGGATCGAGCTGTCCGAAGAAGCCAAGCTGCTAGACACCGGTGGCGGGGTGGCGCGGGCGTTGCCGTCGCTCGGCGAGGCGTTCTTGGTCGTCAATAGCGATGTATTCTGGCGCGACGTCGAGCCCCCTGCCCTGCTCCGCCTCGCCGCCGCCTTTGATCCGATAGCCACGGACGGCATTCTGCTGCTGCAGCCGACGGCGACCGCGGTCGGCTACGAGGGGAGCGGCGATTACTTCCTCGACCAACCCGGAAGCCTACGGCGCCGCCGCGACGGTGAGGTTGCACCCTACCTGTTCGCCGGCATCCAGCTGTTGCACCGGCGGCTGTTCAACGCGATGCCCGGCCGCGTCTTCTCGCTGGTCCGCCTCTTCGACCATGCCGAAAAGGCGGGGCGCCTCGCCGCGATCGTGCATGACGGCGAGTGGTACCATGTCGGCACGCCGGACGGCCTCGCCTCGATCCGCGAACGCCTGGCGCAGTAGGGCATCGAGCGAGATTCCGTCGGACCGTGTTTCCCTGTTCGATGGGAAGATACCGGGAAAAATTCGAGTCGCGGTCGTTTTGTAACCCGTAAGCCTTTGATTTATAGAGAACTATAGGCGAATTTCCGAAGCCGCCGAACCGGGAATAAATCGACCTGAACCGGGAATTTTTTTCGGCCTATCAGGGAATTAAATCGGCCAGCCGGGAATTGCTCGCGCGCCGTGCAGGTCACCTTCCCCTGAACACCGGGCGGCGCTTTTCGGCAAAGGCGCGGCTGGCTTCGAGGTGGTCTTCGGTCCTTGCGGTGCGCGCCTGGTGCACCGCCTCCATTTCGAGCACCGCGGCAAGCGGCTCTGTCTCCGCAGCGAATAGATTGCGCTTCATGTAGCTGTAGGCGATTCGCGGCCCGTCAGCGATACGCCGAGCGAGGGCAGCGGTCGCGTCGCGTAGCGCGTCATCCTCGACAACTTGGTTAACGAGACCGAGCGAATGCGCAGTCGCGGCATCGATGATGTCGCCGAGGAAGTAGAGCTCGCGTGCCTTTGCCGTGCCGACCAGCCGCGTCAAGCTCCACGAGCCGCCAAAATCGCCGGAATAGCCGACCCCGGCAAAGCCCGTTCCGAAACGCGCCGACCGCGCGGCGACGCGCAGGTCGCAGGCCATCGCGAGACCCAGCCCGGCCCCAACGGCCGGCCCGTTGACCATCGCGATCACGACCTTGGGCATCGTGCGCAGCATTAGCGGCAGCTGATGCATCCGGCGCAGCCCCTCGACCCGCTCTTCGAACCCCTGGGCCGCACGGGTGGGCATCGTCTTGACGTCACCGCCGGCGCAAAAGCCGCGCCCGGCGCCGGTGATGACAACCGCCCCCACCTCGGGATCCCCACTCAGGCGCTGCAGCGCTTCGCCCAACCCCTGCAGCATCGCCGGCGAGAGCGCGTTGAGCCGGTCAGGGCGGTTGAGGGTCAGCCAGGCGATGCCGTCTTCGGTCGTCTCCAAGAGGTCCGTCATTTTGCTCCCCGTACCGCCGCCAACCGCTGCCCGAAGTCAGTAGTCTATCCTGGTTCTCGCGTGAAC
>Ga0306926_10004574_pt1 | contig 14553 bp, 15 predicted proteins | sample flu12Cox44000178_FD_203759 | JGI IMG/M metagenome (GOLD analysis project Ga0306926, IMG submission 203759) | Lab enrichment of tropical soil microbial communities from Luquillo Experimental Forest, Puerto Rico - flux8day.12C.oxic.44.000.178 (v2)... | ecosystem: Environmental > Terrestrial >...
CCATTCCACCGCCAATCCCTTCGCCAGTCTTTCGCGCGAGCAGCGCCTCGCGCGCCTGGAGATGATGGCAAAAATCCTCGACGTCGCCTTCATCCTGCCCGGCACAAAAATCCGCTACGGCGTCGACGGCATCGTCGGATTGATCCCGGTCATTGGCGACATCATCGCGACCGCGTTGTCGCTGTGGGTGGTCTATGAGGCGCGCGCATTGGGCGCGCCGTGGCATGTCACCGCGCGGATGCTCGGCAATGTTGCATTCCAGGGCGTGGTCGGAACGGTGCCCGTTGCGGGCGATGCCATCGACGTTCTGTTCCGCGCCAACATGCGCAATGCGCGCCTGCTCAGGCGTTGGCTCGAAAAGCAGCGCTCTCCAGCGTCACAATAAAAAACGCCCCCGGATCTTGCTCCGAGGGCGCTGATCTCTTGGCCTGACGTCGCCTGGCGCCGATGACTTATGCCGCATCCTTGTTGTCGGCGGCGGGCGCGGCAGCCGGGCGCGGCCGGCGCGGCAGCGGGAAAGCCTCGCTCTCATAGAGCGAGCGGATGCCGCTCTGGTCGAAACGGGCTTCCTCGACCTGCAGATAGGCGCCGTTCAACGAATCCGCCGGCAGTTCCTCGATCGCAAAGCGCACGGCTTCCGCCGCGGTGCCGAAGCGGCGATAGGCAAAGCCGGCGCGCTTCTTCTTGCGGATCGCGGCGGGAAAAAGTTCTGCGGCGGTGTTGAAGTTGAACGGACGCATAGGACGCATGGTCGGTGACCTCTTCTTTTTGGCCTGGCGCTAGCGTGAGCGGCTGGGAGATGGGGATGGCGGTTACGCCGCAACTGGCGGCGCCGCGCATATCATTTTCGATCCCTAATATAGGCCTATTTGACAGAATTGCGAATCTTCCTGGAACGGATGATGAATCCGGTTCCGGTTCCCGCTAAGGTAAAAAGATACGCTGTTTCAATGTCTTACACGACGTCAAATCTTGTGGAGCAGCAACAGGACGAGCAGCACCACCAAAATGACACCGCCCAGGCCCATTCCGGAATGGCCCATGCCGTAGCCGTAGCCGCCGAACCGTCCGCTGAAGCCGCCCAGCAGATAAATGATCACGATGATGATCAGGATCAGACCAAGCGACATGGCACCCTCCTTCGACCATGGGCAGGCCAATTCGGCCCACCAACCCCAGCGAAAGAAAGCACAATCCAGCCCTTGGTTCCACGCAGGAACCATCCGGCGATGAAATTTGCGCGAAGGCGGGAAATGGCAACACCTCTCCGCTCAACCAGCGGAGAGGGCAGGCCGCTATTTCGGCTTCAGCTTCAGCGACGCCGAATTGATGCAGTAGCGCAAGCCCGTGGGTCCGGGGCCGTCGTTGAAGACATGGCCGAGATGACCCGAGCATTTCGAGCACAGGACCTCGGTGCGGATCATGCCGTGGCTATGATCTTGCTCTTCGTCGACATGGCTCTCGACGGAGGGTTTGCTGAAGCTCGGCCAGCCGCAGCCGGAATCGAACTTGGCATCGGATTCGAACAGCGTCTGCCCGCAGCCGGCGCAAACATAGGTGCCGGCGCGCCCCTCATGCTCATATTCGCCCGTGAACGGCCGCTCGGTCGCCTTCTCGCGCAGCACCGCATACTGCATCGGCGTCAGCTCGGCCCGCCATTCGGCCTCGCTCTTTGTGATCTTGTCCGACATCGTCTTGCTGTCAGCCATTGTATCTCCTGTGCGAAACAGACCCCTTAGTTGGAGACGCTTCTGACCAGCGTCGGCTTCTCCGTGTAGTTCTCGGCAAAGATCTTCTTCAGGTTCTCGATCTTCGGCAGGTCATTATACGCAATATAGGGCTGGTTGGGGTGCAGTGTCAGGTAGTCCTGATGATAGGCCTCCGCCGGGAAGAAGACCGGAAGCGGAGAGACCTTGGTCACGATCGGCTTGGGGTAAACCTTTGCGGCATTGAGCTGCGCGATATAGGCGTCCGCGACCTTCTTCTGGTCGTCGGAGGTCGTGAAAATGGCCGAGCGATATTGTGTGCCGGAGTCGGGCCCCTGGCGGTTGAGCTGGGTCGGATCGTGGGCGACCGAGAAGAAGATCTGCAGGATCTTTCCGTAACTGATCTGCTTGGGGTCAAACTTGATCTGCACGGACTCCGCATGCCCGGTGGTGCCGGTCGAGACCTGCTCATAGGTCGCCGTCATCTGGCTGCCGCCGGCATAGCCGGACACCGCGCTGGCTATGCCCTTGGTGTGCTGGAACACGCCCTGCACACCCCAGAAGCAGCCGCCGGACAGAACCGCGGTTTGCAGCCCCTCAGCGGTCGGAGCATCCATCGCGGGCGGCGGAATGACCACGGCGTCCTCGGCCGCACGTGAGGGCACTCCCATAAAGGCGGCAATCGCCAGTGCGCCGACGGCGGCGGCACAAAGCGTGAGGCGGCTAAATTGGCTACGACGCATGGCAGTTTCCCCTTCAGGCTGATGCATTTCGGGTCTGGCGGCAGTCTATGGCGCTGACAAGGGACCTCACAATCGCCCGGAGGCCACCCTGTGACACCCCAAGATACGCCAGCAATCCCCTTCCGTTACGCTCCGACAGACACGACCGCGTGAATAAATCGGCTCTCCCAAGGCGTTAAGGTCCGCTCCATTGGCGATTTGGCGAAAGCGCTGGGGGGTGGATTCAATGAACCGCCGACCCCATCAAGCGACAAACCTGTGTTCGCCGGAGCGTTTCCAACGATGCTGCGCGCCCTCGCTCTTTCCATGCTTGTCCTGGTGTCGATCGCCCTGCCTGCGGTCGCTGGGGCGGAACTCGGCGACGACCTCGCGGCCTGCCGCGAGCGGGGAGTGGACTCGCAAGCCCGACGGGACGCCTGCGAAAGACTGATCACCGACAACAAGGCCACCGGAAAGGATCTGGCGCTCGCCTATGCCGTCACCGGCGACGGATTGCTCCACCGCAACAACATCGACAAGGCGATCGAATCCTACAACAAGGCGATCGAGCTTGATCCGGATCCCGGCTATCTCAACGCGCGCGGTTTTGCCTATGCGCGCAAAGGCAGGGATGACGAGGCCATCGCCGACTACAGCCTCGCATTACAGAAGCGTCCGAACCTCGCCGTTGCCTATCGCAACCGCGGCGAACTCTATCTGCGTAAAAGAGCGCTACAGAGCGCGCTTGACGATTTCAACGCAGCGCTTCGGATCAAGGGCGACATGTACACCGCCCTCAACGGTCGCGGCCGCATCGAGATCATGAACAAGGACTATGACGCAGCCCTCGCGGATTTCAACGCCGCCGAGAAGATCCTTCCGAGCCTGCCTCAGGCGGCTGTGTTCCGCTGCAACGCCTATACCGAGATGGGCAGGTTCGAGGATGCGCTGAAGGACTGCAACGACGTCATCGCCAAGGCTCCGAACTATCATTACGGGCTGTGCAGCCGCGCCGAGGCCTATATCGGCAAGGGTAATCTCGACGCCGCGCTCAAAGACCTCAACACGGTGCTCGGCTTGGTCCCCAATCACGTCCGCGCCCACATGGACCGGGGCCGCATCTACGAGAAACGCGGCGACCTCTTGCAGGCACGCGCCGATTACCGTTCGGCGGCGTATGCGCTGTTGCCTTTTGACGAGATCGACGTCGCGATGGCGCGCAAGTTCGCCCAGGAACGGCTGGCTGCGCTGACCACAGCGACGGGCCGGCGCATCGCGCTCGTCATCGGCAACGGTGCCTATCAGCACGTCCACGCGCTTGAGAATCCGCCGCGCGACGCCAAGCTGATTGCGGCATCGCTCAAGGATATCGGTTTCCAGTCCGTGACGGTTGCGAACGATCTCACCCGCGACAAGTTCTTCGAGGTGCTGCGCTCGTTCGCGAGCGAAGCGGAAAAGTCCGACTGGGCGGTGATCTACTATGCCGGCCATGGCTTCGAGATCGGCGGCGTCAACTATCTGGTGCCCATCGACGCCAAGCTCGCCGTCGACACCGATGCCGAGAAAGAGGCGGTGGCGCTTGAGCAGGTCATCGCGACCGTCGGCGGGGCAAGCAAGCTGCGCCTTCTCATGCTCGATGCCTGCCGCGACAATCCGTTCGCGGCCACCATGCAGCACACGATCGCACTCAAGCTGGTCGACAAGGGATTTTCCGACATCGAACCGTCCGCAGGCTTCATGGTGGTCTACGCCGCCAAGCACGGCCAGACCGCGCTCGACGGCGAGGGCGCCGACAGCCCGTTTGCGACCGCGGTGGCCAAGGACATCAAGGAGCCGCATGTCGAGGTGCGAAAACTGTTCGATATCGTCCGCGACGATGTCTGGGCCGCAACCAAGCATGCGCAGCAGCCGTTCACCTACGGCTCGCCGCCCGGACGCGAAGACTTTTATTTCGTGGCCAACGTCCCGCAATCGGCGCCGGCCCAAACCCCGCCGTCGCCCCAAAACCCGCCACGCAGGGGCGGACGGTCCTAGACCACGACGCTGAGTCGCTTCGCGGCGCGGGTGATGCCGGTATAGAGCCAGCGCGCGCGGCTGTCCTGGAACGCAAAGCTCTCGTCGAACAGCACGACGTCGTCCCATTGCGAGCCCTGCGACTTGTGCACGGTCAGTACATAGCCAAAGTAAAACTCCTCATCGGGCGAGAGGCGCATGCTGATGATGCGTGATTTCGAGCGCGAGGCGTTGCGCGCCTTCACCCGCCATAGCCCGCCATTGAACAGGGCCTTCTTTCGGTTATTGCGCAGGCAGACCAGCTTGTCGCCGGCGACGGGAAGGGGATCCTCTCTTCCCTGCCTTTGCCGCATCCGCATGTTGTAGGCGCGGCGGGTGTTGTTGCGGCCGACCAGCACCTGGTCGGCCTGCATCACCCGGTCCGGATCGAGCTCACCGCGCGAGATCACCTCGCTCTCGCCATAGCGGCCGGCTGCAAGCGCGCGGCCCTCGCGCACGTCCATCGACATCCGCACGATCGGATCGTTCTGGGCCTGGCGATGAACCTCGGTCAGCATGGCGTCGGGCGTGGTGTCGGTGAAGAATCCGCCACCCTGGATCGGCGGCAGCTGCGCCGGATCGCCCAACACCAAAAGCGGACATTCGAACGACAGGAGGTCGCGGCCCATTTCAGCATCGACCATCGAGCACTCGTCGATCACGATCAGTTTTGCCTTCGACGCAGGCGCGTCGTCCCACAGCTCGAAACTCGGCTGCTCGACGCCGCTCTCGCGCGCGCGATAGATCAGGGAATGGATCGTGGAGGCGCCGTCGCAGCCCTTGTTGCGCATGACCAGCGCCGCCTTGCCGGTAAAGGCTGCGAATTTCACCTCGCCATCGACGCCTTCGGCGATGTGACGCGCCAGGGTCGTCTTGCCCGTGCCGGCATAGCCGAACAGGCGGAACACCGGGGGGGTAGCGTTCTTGCCCGGTTTTGCTTTCAGCCAGTCGGCGACGGCTTTCAGCGCAAGATCCTGGTGCGGCGTGAATGTGGGCATGGCTCTTCGGGCGGGAAGAAGAATAGCTATGGGCTGACCCGACGCGATTCGTACCCCAAAACTAACCATTCATATGGTCAGCGCAAGCCGAGGATCGCGCCTGCCAGCTACTGCCAGCCGGGCACGCCGCGCATATCGGGCAGATGGTGGGCAATGCCCTTGTGGCAATCGATGCAGGTCTTCTCGCCGGTGAACAGGAAGCGCTCATGCGCGACAGCCGCACGGGGTGACTGCTTGGTGATGTCCATCGACTCCGCGCTGTGGCAGTTGCGGCATTCCAGCGAATCGTTGGCCTTGAACCTCGCCCACTCGTGCAACGCCAGTTCGAGCCGCTTGTCGAGGAATTTTTCGCGCGTGTCGATGAAGCCGAACAGATGACCCCAGACCTCCTGCGAGGCCTGCATCTTGCGCGCGATCTTGTCGGTCCAGTTGTGCGGGACGTGGCAATCGGGGCAGCTCGCGCGGACGCCCGAGCGGTTGGTGAAGTGAATCGTCGATTTCAGCTCCTGGAATACGTTGTCGCGCATCTCGTGGCAGCTGGTGCAGAACTTTTCGGTGTTGGTTATTTCAAGCGCCGTGTTGAAGCCGCCCCAGAAGATCACGCCGGCCGCAAAGCCGCCAAGTACCAGCGCGCCGAGCGCGAATACCGAGCTCGGGCTGATCAGCACGTCCCACAATTCGTGGACGAACTGCCACGCGCGCTTGAAAAAACCGACGCGCGCGGCTTTCGGCTCAGCAGTGCTCATCGGCGTCCACCGGGCGCAGCCTGACTGAGCATGGTGTCGATATCGACGAAGTCGTTGCTCACTGGTGGATTGGTCACGTTCTGTGGCACGTGGCATTCGGTGCAGAAGAAACGCCGTGGCGAGATCGAAGCGAGAAACTGCCCGTCGCGATCCATGAAATGGGTGATCGAGACCATCGGCGCCTGCGACTCGCCGGTCCGCGCCCTGGCATGGCAGGTGAGGCATTTGTTGCTGTTCAAGTCGATCTGGTAGCCGTCGATCGCGTGTGGAATGACCGGCGGCTGCTCGGGATAGTTGCGCATCTCCCGTTCGGCGGTGTTCCGCATCGGCGTCATCGGAGGGGCCGCGCCTTCGTCATTGAGCGGCGTCGGGCCGCGCAGCGCAGAGGTGAGGCCCTGCGCGAGCAGCGAACTCGTTCCGCCCGCAAGCAGCGAGATCAGCAAGACGAGTGCGAGTTTTCGCGTCATGGCCGTCACACCTTCTCGACGCGCACGGCGCATTTCTTGAAATCGGTCTGCAGCGAGATCGGATCGGTGGCGTCCAGCGTCACCTTGTTGATCAGCCGGCCTTCGTCGAACCAGGGCACGAAGACCAGGCCCCGCGGCGGCCGGTCGCGTCCGCGCGTCTCGAGGCGAACGCGAATGTAGCCGCGACGGGAGGTGACCTTGACCTCATCGCCGCGGCGCAGCTTTGCCTCCTGCGCGTCGTCCGGATGCATGAAACAGACGGCGTCGGGAAAGGCCCGGTAAAGCTCGGGCACGCGTCGTGTCATGGTGCCGGAATGCCAGTGCTCGAGCACGCGACCGGTCGAGAGCCAGAACGGATAATCCTTGTCGGGCGATTCGGCTGGAGGCTCGTAGGGCAGCGCGAAGATGCGTGCCTTGCCGTCGGGATAGCCGTAGAACTGCACGCCCGTGCCTTGCTTGACGAAGGGATCAGACCCTTCGCGGAATCGCCACCTGGTTTCCTGCCCGTTCACGACAGGCCAGCGCAGGCCGCGTTCGCGGTGATAGGCGTCGAACGGCGCGAGGTCGTGACCGTGGCCGCGGCCGAAAGTGGCGTATTCCTCGAACAGGCCCTTCTGCACGTAGAAGCCGAAGGCCTTCGACTCGTCGTTGGCGTAGCCCTGCTCGATGTCGGACAGCGGATACTTGTCGACCTGGCCGTTCTTGAAGAGCACGTCAAACAGCGTCTTGCCGCGATATTCCGGCTTTTTGGCAATCAGCTCCTCCGGCCAGACCTCCTCGATCTTGAAGCGTTTTGAAAACTCCATCAGCTGCCAGAGGTCGGAGCGCGACTCGCCCGGCGCCGTGACAAGCTGATGCCAGAACTGCGTGCGCCGCTCGGCATTGCCATAGGCGCCTTCCTTTTCCACCCACATCGCCGTCGGCAGGATCAGGTCGGCCGCAAGCGCAGTGACGGACGGATAGGCGTCGCTGACCACGATGAAATTGTCGGGGTTGCGAAAACCCGGATAGGTCTCTTCGTTGGCATTGGGACCGGCCTGCAGATTGTTGTTGACCTGCACCCAATAGGCGTTGAGCAGGCCGTCCCTCAGCATCCTGCTTTGCAGCACGGCGTGATAGCCCGGCTTGTCGGGGATTGTACCTTCCGGCAGCAACCAGATCTTCTCCGTCTTGTCGCGATGCTCCTTGTTGGTCACGACCATGTCGGCCGGCAGTCGATGCGAGAAGGTGCCGACCTCGCGCGCGGTACCGCAGGCCGAGGGCTGACCGGTGAGCGAGAACGGGCTGTTGCCGGGCTCGCAGATCTTTCCGGTCAGAAGATGAATGTTGTAGACGAGGTTGTTGCACCAGACCCCGCGGGTGTGCTGGTTGAACCCCATGGTCCAGAGACTGATCACCTTGGTCTTCGGATCGGCATAGAGCTCGGCCAGCGCCTCCAGGCGGTTGAGCGGCACGCCCGACACTTCAGCGGCCTTTTCCAGCGTGTAGTCCGAGACGAATCTTGCGTATTCGTCAAAACTCATGTCGGTCGCATCGTTGGCCTTGGCCGCGCCCGTCGCTTTCTTTTGCAGCGGATGATCGGGACGCAGCCCGTAGCCGATGTCGGTCTGGCCGCGCTTGAAGACGGCGTGCGCGGTGACGAAATCCTTGTTCACCCGCCCCTTCTTGATGATGTAGTTGGCGATCGCGTTCAGGATGAAGAGGTCGGAGTGAGGGGTGAAGACAATGCCGATGTCGGCGAGGTCGAACGAGCGATGCTCGAACGTCGACAGCACCACGACCCGCACATGCGGCGCCGAGAGCCGGCGATCGGCGACACGGGTCCACAAGATCGGATGCATCTCCGCCATGTTGGAGCCCCACAGCACGAAGGCGTCGGTCGCTTCGATGTCGTCGTAGCAGCCGGCCGGCTCGTCTATGCCGAATGTGCGCATCATGCCGGCGACGGCAGAGGCCATGCAGTGGCGCGCGTTCGGGTCGATGTTATTGGAGCGGAAGCCGGCCTTGAACAGCTTTGACGCGGCGTAACCTTCCCAGATGGTCCATTGCCCGGAGCCGAACATGCCGACGCCGCTCGGCCCTCTCTTCTTCAGGGCGTCCTTGAACTTCTCGGTCATGATGTCGAAGGCTTCGTTCCACGAGACCGGCGTGAACTCGCCATTCTTGTCGTATTTGCCGCCCGTCTTGCGCAACATCGGTTGCGTCAGGCGGTCGTGGCCATACATGATCTTGGAGAGGAAATAGCCCTTCACGCAGTTCAGGCCGCGATTGACCTCCGCCTTGATGTCGCCGTGGGTGGCAACGACACGATTGTCCTTGGTCGCGACCATCACGCTGCATCCAGTGCCGCAGAAACGGCAGGCGGCCTTGTCCCACTTCAATTCGCTGGCGTCGCGTTCGGTGACCAGGTTGGCTGCGAGCGCCGGTACGGGCATGCCGCCCGCTGCGGCGGCAATCGCCGCGGCCTCGAGCTTGAGCATCTGGCGACGATCGAGTTTGGTCATGCGTGGTCTCCCGACGGCTGCGGCTCGCCGGCCTCGATGGCGTGAAAGACGAGCGAAGCGGAATAGACGTGTGGCAGCAGCGCAATCGCGTTCAGCGTCGCGCCGAGTGAGCCTGCATCCGGCGCGTCGATCACGACGACAAGCTTGCCGCGCGCATCGCGGCCGCAAATCTCGCAGCCGGCGAGGGTTGCGATGCCGGCCTCGACATCGACAAGGCGCTCGGGCCGCGCCTGCACCAGAATGCTGGCGATTTCGCCTCCCGGCGGCCTCACCACGCGATCCGGATTGAGCAGGCGGCCGGTGATGAGTGAGCGGCGATCGATGGCAGCGTGATGTCTCGACATAACGGCTCGTCCTCGTCAGTGCGGCAACGGCGGGCCGGGCGGACCTGCGATCATCTGATAGATCCAGACGGCAAGCCCGTACGAGCCCACCGTTGCGACCGCGAGTGCCGGCATCAGCACCGCGGTTAGAAACAGGAATGCGAAGATTTCCTTCCGCCTGCGGCGCGGCCGTTCGTCCGCGCCGGCGCCCGCGACCGACATGATCCTGTCTTTCTTGAAATGAGAGATGAAACGGCATCCGGGCCGCTGCCTGTCTGAACCCTAGGTGACAGGCCCGATTTTTCGTTTGATCTGGATCAACCTGCGACGGAGCACGGTGTCGGGACGAACCGCCATCGACGTCGCCCCTGATCGCACTCAGTCCATGCGTTGCGGGAAGCTGCCTCCCGCCGTGCGGAATTGCTCAAGGCTGGACTTCAAGCGGGACGGGCCTACACTGCCTGCAAAAAACAAGGTGCGTTCGGGAGAAACATCATGAAATTTGGAATTTTCTACGAGCTGCAACTGCCGCGCCCCTGGGTCGAGGGCGGCGAGCTCAAGCTCTACCAGAACGCACTGACGCAGCTCGAGACCGCCGACCGCTCCGGCTACGACTATGCCTGGGTGGTGGAACACCACTTCCTCGAGGAATATTCGCATTCCCCAGTGCCGGAATCCTTTCTCGCCGCGGCAAGCCAGCGCACAAAAAACATCCGGCTCGGCCACGGCATCATCCAGCTCACCACCAATCATCCCGCGCGCGTCGCCGAGCGTGTCGCTGTGCTCGATCTTTTGAGCAACGGCCGCTGCGAATTCGGCATGGGCGAAAGCGCCTCCATCACCGAGCTCGAACCGTTTGGCCGCGACATGGAGACCAAGCGCGAGGTGTTCGAGGAGGCGGTGCGCGCCATCTTCCCGATGTTCACCAAGGTCGGCACCGAGCATCACGGCAAATATTTCGACATTCCCCTGCGCAACGTCGTGCCAAAACCGGTGCAGAAGCCGCATCCGCCGCTATGGATGGCCTGCTCGCAGCTTCCGACCATCGAACGCGCCGGCCAGAACGGCTTTGGCGCACTCGGTTTCCAGTTCGTCAGCGCGGATGCGGCGCATGCCTGGGTGCACGCCTATTACAACGCCATCACCAAGCGGCTGACGAAGCTCGCCGACTACGAGATCAATCCGAACATGGCGCTGGTGTCGTTCTTCATGTGCGCGAAGACGGATGAAGAGGCCCGCGCGCGCGCCGATGGCGCCACCTTCTTCCAGTTCGCACTGCGCTATTATGGCCAGGGCCAAAATCGGGCGCGTCCAGCGCCGGGCACCGTCAACATGTGGGACGAGTACAACAGGTGGAAGCGGGAAAACCCGGAGGCGCAGGAGGCGGCGCTGCGCGGCGGCCTGATCGGCTCGCCCGATACCATCCGCAAGAAGCTGCGGCGCTTCCGCACCTCGCATATCGACCAGGTCATCCTGCTCAACCAGGCCGGCAAGAACACTCACGAGCACATCTGCGAGTCGCTGGAATTGTTCGCGCGCGACGTGCTGCCGGACTTCCAGAACGACCCCGAGCACGACGCCTGGAAGCAGGGGGTGATGAGCGGGGAGATCAAGCTCGAGGAGATCGATACCGCGGCCTTCACCGACCGTTACGGCAAGCTCGCGGTTTCAGTCGCGCCCAAGGCCGCGGCCGCGGGCTAGCTTCTCGATAACTGTTCGATCAATATCGCGCCCGCCGCACTCATGCGGCGGGCGTCCTATTCGGTGCCTCTTGCGGAGCGCGGAACCCGCGTTCGCGCGCCCGGCGTTCATTCCTTCTCCGTCGGAGCGTCGCCGTAGAATCGCGTTGTTGTCCCGCCGCCAATAAAGAAATTCTGTGAGATTGCCCGCGTTCGACTTTCGCCCGAAGCTTCTGCGCAAGCGGATTTCGGGGATATCGCATGTCTGACATTGCTATCAAGGTGTCGGAGCCGCTCGCGCTCCGGGCGCGGCTGAATGAAGACTGGCTTGCAGTCGTGATCGGACTGCTGGTATTTGCCGCCGCACTCGCCAGCATCGGCGGAACCGATCTGCTTGGCTGGGCGGTCACCGCGTCGGTCTATACCGATCCTGCCAAAGCGCTGAGCCCCGTCGCCAAGGCCTACGCTTGGCTAGGTGGTGGCGGTGCGCTGCTTGCCACCTACGCCGCGCTTCTTGTCGTGCTGAGCGCGGGTGTTGCGACGCTGGGCGCGGACGTCAAGAAATTCGCGATCGCCTTCACCGTGGTGTTCGCCATTGCCTATGCGAGCTGGATCCTTGGCTCTTACGCCCATCTTGCGGCGGTGACGCCGGCCGAACAGCAGAAATTCGGCATCTCCTGGTCGCTGAAGCTGACCAACGAAGGCGGCTTCATTGTCGCGCTGTTGTCGGGGCTTGTCATCGCCAATTTCTTCCCGCGCTTTGCGGCGTGGCTCAAGGAAGCCGTTCGCCCCGAGCTTTACATCAAGATCGCGATCGTCATTCTCGGCGCCACCGTCGCAGTGACGGCGGCAGGCCGGCTTAATCTCGCGTCCTCGCTGCTCTTGCGCGGAACAGCCGCGATCGTCGAGGCCTACCTGATCTACTGGTCGGTGGTCTATTACATCTCGCGCAAATGGTTCGGCTTCAGCCGCGAATGGTCGGTGCCGCTTGCTTCGGGCATCTCGATCTGCGGTGTTGCCGCCTCGATCGCAACCGGCGGCGCGATCCGGGCGCGGCCGGCGGTGCCGATCCTGGTGTCGTCGCTGGTGGTCGTCTTCGCCGTGGTGGAAGTGCTGATTCTGCCGCTCCTGGCGCAGACCTTCCTGTGGCACGAGCCGCTGGTGGCAGGCGCCTGGATTGGGCTGGCGATCAAGACCGACGGCGCGGCGGTCGCCGGCGGCGGCATCACCGAATCGCTGGTCATGGCCAAGGCAGCGGCGGAAGGGATTCGCTATCAGCCGGGCTGGATTCTCGCGACCACGACCACGGTCAAAATCTTTATCGATATTTTCATCGGCATCTGGGCGTTCATTCTCGGCTACATCTGGACCAATCACATCGACAAGGGGCCGGATCGCGCAAAGCCGTCGGAAATCTGGCAACGCTTCCCGAAATTCATCCTTGGCTTCATCCTGGTCTTTGCCGTGTCTCTCTGGCTTGCGCTCGGCTCGACGTCTGAGATCGCCAGGGCGCTTCCCGCCGCGGCGGGCGAGGCCAACGTCTTCCGGGTGATCTTCTTCATCCTGACATTCTTTTCGATCGGCGTGCTGTCCGACTTTCGCAAGCTCTGGCAGCAGGGCTTCGGCAAGCTCGCCGCGGTCTATTTCGTCAGCCTGTTCGGCTTCGTGATCTGGGTCGGGCTCCTGATCTCCTGGCTGTTCTTTGCCGGCTTCAAGCCGCCGCTCGCAAGCTGATCAAGGGAGACGCATCATGTCCCAAACCAATCTCGAGGATGACATCAAAGCGCCGGTCGAGCCTCTGCTGCCGATCGAGAAGAAGTTGATCGGCTGGAGTCTTGGCATCGGCATCGCCCTGCTTGTCGTGCTGATCACGGTCAATCATTTCGTACCGATCAAGCTCTGATTGCCGCTGAGGCAATCGTGGGTGCAAGAGAGGGCCGGCAATGACGTCGGCCCTTTTTTCTTTGGTCGTGCTGTTGCTCTCGTCGGCAGCTGCTCATTTTATGATTAAGAAATCGCGGCGATTTCCCGCGCGGAAAGATTTGCGTCACGCCGGATCGCGCTGGCGCAATGAATGCGTTGCAGTGGATGTGTTCGACAGCGCCGTCATTGCTATTTTTGCGGAGCACTCGACACCTCCGGCAAGCGACACCATCATCTCTCGCACGCATCAATCAGCGTGAGCGCTGGGAGACTGGAATGAAGCGTCGGGAATTCTTGAGGTGGTCAATTGGAATGGCAGCGGGCGCGACGCTGGTCTCGCAGGCAAGGGCCGAGGCGGTTCCGAAGGACATCCGCATCGGCACGCAGAAGGGCGGCTTCTTTCCAGCGGTCAAGCAGCGCCGCACGGTCGAAGATGCGTTCGCTCCGTCAGGCATCGAGATCAAATGGCTCGATTTCCAGTTCGGTCCGCCGCTCCTCGAAGCAATCAACGTCGGCAGCGTCGATTTCGGCTATGTCGGCGATTCCCCGCCGATCTTCGCGCAGGCCGCGGGCGCCGGGATCCGCTACGCCGCCGCCGTCAAGCAGGACGGCAATACGCAGGCGATCATCGTTCCGAAGGATTCACAGATCAAGACGCTCGCCGATCTCAAGGGCAAGCGCGTCGCTTTCGCCAAAGGATCGAGCGCGCATAATCTTTTGGTCGCAGCGCTCGAGAAGGCCGGTCTGACGTGGAGCGACATCACACCTGCGCCACTGCCGCCAGCGGATGCGACAGCGGCGTTTGCAAAAGGATCAGTCGAGGCATGGTCGATCTGGGATCCCTATCTGGCGCTTGCCGAGCTCAAGGATAGCGCGCGCGTGATCGCTTTCGACAAGGACATTCACAATCCGTATTCCTTCTATATCATCGGCGCAGATTTCGTCGAGAAATATCCGTCACTGGTGGCGCGCCTGAACACGGTGTTCGCCGCCGAAGGTGTGTGGGCGAACGCGCATCATGAGGACGTCGCAAAAGCGCAGGCCGACGCGACCGGTGTCGATCTCGAAGCGATCCGGCGCTTCGTCGATCGCTCCAACTACCACGTGGTTCCGATCGACGACGCCGTGATCAGGAGCCAGCAGGCGGTCGCGGATCGTTTCGCGCGCATCGGGTTGATCCCGAAAGCGGTCAATGTCGCCGACATCGTCTGGAAATGGACGCCCGGTTCTTGAAGCGCGCGTTGCCAGAATTAACCCCCAGGGACACAACATGAAACGGTTGATAAATCGATGGATCGTGCGCGCCATGCTGTCAATCAGCATTGTCGCGGCAGGCATCGGCGCCTCCTACGGCCAGGACAACGTGGTGCGCATCGGCTTCCAGAAATACGGCAAGCTGGTGCTGTTGAAAAGCCGCGGCACGCTGGAAGAGA